>Ga0255769_10000067_pt1 | contig 109773 bp, 158 predicted proteins | sample 041ome_9_FD_179637 | JGI IMG/M metagenome (GOLD analysis project Ga0255769, IMG submission 179637) | Coastal salt marsh microbial communities from the Groves Creek Marsh, Skidaway Island, Georgia - 041413US metaG (version 2) | ecosystem: Environmental > Aquatic > Marine > Intertidal zone >...
TATTTTCATATATATTATTTCTAACTGCTCCCGTTACAGTCCCATCAGAATTATATTGAGGAAGATTAACATTACGGATTTTTCCATCTGTGGTATTAACATAATTTCCGTAGTATAATTGACGTATAGACTTAAAAAATCTATATTGTTCGGTATCTACACCCGAATCTTCATCTGCTACGAATATGACTGGTTGCCCCTTTGTAATGGTAGTAGGTACAGTTCCTGAGTATGAAAAAGTTTTATGAACTGTAAGAGGACTTACAATTATGTCTTTACCGGTTAATCCTTTTAAGTACCCCATTCATTAGAAATCTAACTTAACTCTAACAAGAGCTTCTTTAGTAAAGTCTTTTTTAAGAGGTTTACTTAATTTAGCTACTGCTAGTAAATCATTAGTATCATTATAAAGACCTACTGTAGTTATAAAAGTTTGAGGGGCATTTATAAAATCACTATAATATACTTCACCTGTAGAGCCGGTTATAAATGAAGGGTTTTCAGAATAATTAAATTCAGAATTTCTAGCTCTTATAAAAACGTAATCAGAAGTTACTTTTTCTTCACTATTTAATGTAAATTGAGCTTGAGCTACAATTTTATCAAATAATTTTTGAGGATTTTCTCCATTAACATTTGTATTTTTATTAGTGCTTAAACTAATTTTAGTATCTAAAGCCTCCGCATCTAATAGTAAAGTACCAATATCGGGTAGGAATAAACCATAATAAACTGGATCTGTGTCATCTACTGTTCCTGCGGAACCCGATCTTAAATTAAATACTCTTCCTGCTTCATTAAAACTAACTGTGTTAGTAGTAGCACTATCATCTGTGATAGCAAAGCCACTAGCTAATTTTAAGGTTAAAGATCCTGGGAGGATACCACCTTTATATCGAGCTCTATTAACTGATATAGCATAAAAATGTTGAGTCGCTGGGGTAGTACTCCCATATGTAAAAGCGGTGGATTCATCACCTAAAATAATATTTTGGAATTGTCCATACACTACTGAGGAAGGTGATCTTCCGTCAATATTAGAATCAAATAACAAAGAACCTGACCCTGCTGCGTTTCCATAAGCTATTGCAAATTGTACTTCTGCATCTGTATTTGCAGATTCTGTTTGGTAAACATTTAAAAAATATTGCCCACTAGTAGCAGCTTCCTGTACTGAAGAGGTATAAAATTCTGTTAATGTAGGAACATTCCCAGTCCATGCTCCTGCTGTTACAGAATCGGCACTAATTAAAAAATCTTCAGGTTGTAATCTATTAAATGACATCTATTATGCGCTTGTTTTTGTGATTGTTACAGGTATTGTTACCCTAGCACCACTATCTCTTCCAACTATTAATATACTAGTTTGTAGTGAACTATTAGAACCAAATAATGTGTTAACAGTAGTGGCTGTTAAGTTAATAGTAGATCCTATTACTGTTTTAGATACACTTGTACCATAAGTTTGAGTTGAATTGGTTCCTTCACTATTACCTTCTACACCTACCCCATTGTATGTACTTAAAGTTCTAATATCCGCGATGGTAGCTGAGTATCCGCTACTTTCAAATACTTGATTATTTCCTAAGTAATTTAAGGTTTGGGGAGTAATTGCTAATGAAGATCCTTGTTTTAATACAATGGTAGAAAATCCTGCATCTAATACAGGCATTTTAGCTGTACCTCTAGGAAGGGTAACTAATTTATATCTTAAATTTTGAGTAGAGTCTGGGAAGGCTTCTAATAAAGGCATATTTTCAATAGCTTGCCCAAAAAAAGCACTTCCTGAGGGGTGAGATGGGTTATATAAGGTATAATCTACTTCATCATCTGCTAAAGCAAATTGAGTAATTTTAAAGGAACCGTCTCCCCTTGCTAAAAGTTCTCTACCTTTAGTTGTAAGTATAGCATCTACTGTTACTACTGCATTATTTAAGTATCCCATAGTGTTTTAAAATATATTAATAAATATTGATAAATTTATTTTTCTATAATATTTGCTTGTTTTAATTCGTAAATTAATCTATCTCCTCGTTCTTTTAAGGCTTCTGAGGGGTATTGGGGTAAAATAATTCCTGAGAATGGTTGGAATTCATTTACCTCGTTGTTTTTTTCTACATTAGCTATTAAATATCCTCCATTTTTTACTATTCTATAGTGAGTAAAATGATCCACTACACTTTGACTTGTTATATAAGGGGATAAGGTAAGGTAATAACGTCCATCATCTCCAATAGCTGTTTCTATAATTTTATGGACTTTATTTTTATTATATTCAAATCTCATTTCATCCCCTACCTCAAAAGTAAAAGGAGTGGTAATAGGATTAAAAGTAGAATCAGTCTCTGTAGGATCCCAAGAAGCAGCATCAGGATGTAATCTAAAAGTAAATCCACCCTGTGCAAAAGTTGAAAGTTGGGCTGATGCTGTTAAAATAGAGAATCCACCTTGGTTGTTTAATACACTTCCTGTGTTTGAAGAGTAATAAGGTTCAAAATATGGTGAAAAAGTAGCATTTATTCCTTCAATAAGTACATCTCCTGGAGCATATTCTTGTATTGATCTAAAATCTCCATATTTCACAAAAAATCCTACAGAATAACCTTCAGATGGTGAATCTGAGGCTATTTGTACTTTTACCTCATCCCCACTTAAAAAATTATTAAAAGGAGTTTCTATAGGAATAGCTATCCAAGTAGTATTATCTGAAGTGGTGGATGTAGTAACCTCTTTGTACACCTCATCATTTACTACAATTCTTATTCTAAATGTAACGGGTGTAACTATATTGACAGAGGTAGGATCTATTTGTATATAAACATTACTACGAAATTTTAATCTAGTTCCTGCAGTATATGTATCACTTACTAAGGTATAGGCTATATTATCATATTCAATCCAATCATATCCCCCACCATCAGACTGAGAAATTGGGATAGAAGGGTATGAGAAGGTTATATCTTGGAATGTAGAATTAAATTGACTCGTATTATCACTAAGAGATGCGGTAAATCTACTAGTAAGATTTTGGGCATCAGTAATAATATCTTGTCCTTGAGTATTTGAAAAACTAGCAGTACTAGCATAAGCTGAAGGCGAAGAACCTGTTTCAGTAGTAGAAATTAAAGTTAAAGTCCCTACATCATATATGGTTTGTTCTCCTGATAGGTTTTGATTTAATACTGTGGCATTATCTGCTCTAATGACAGCTGTTTTTCCTTTACCAAAATTTTGAGTAACGTTTAAAGCTGATACTGAATCAACAGATGGTTTTGAGGTCCCTAACTCAGAATCTACTAAATATGTTATTCTAAATTGAGTTTTGTCTATAAGCTCAGGGCCTGCATCCCCTGCTTCGTCAAATACTGCAAAATATTCTTGGGTTTGCTCAATAACAGGTAATCCCCCTAATACTCCTCCTAAATCTAACCCTGTCTCAGCTTCTAATTGAGATTGGATATTACCTGGGTTAGGGGGAGGGGGGAAATAAGGAAATTGACCTGAATCTGCTCCTGTTAACTTTTTAGCCATCTTTTATTCTTTAAAACCTTGAATGTTAAATCCAACAGAACTTACTTTAGTTCCCTTATACCTACCATTAGTCCATGAAGTAGAACTATAATTTGAGTCTTGTACTGGGGCTTTCACTGCGTTTCCTTCTATTATTTGATCCAAGTTAACAGGGGTTAATATTCCATTCCCTTGGGGACTTGATGAATAATCTATATCCATAAATACACTAGATTCTCTATTACGCGATACGTTATTTAAAATTGGTGAATCACTTAGTAAAGTAGTATTAGTTACTAAATCTTCATTGTATATTACTTTAGAATTAAAGGTAACATCATTAAGAACTCCATTTATAAAATCACTTGGGAGATCTTGTAGTGGGTAGGGCTCAACGGTTATTGAATAAAAATTCCCCCCAGACCCAAAGTTATAGACAGCAGGACCTGTAGATATAAATGTGGCTGTTCCTGGATAATCTCCTAAAGTTTGTATTGTAATAGGGGTACCGTTAGTAATATTGTTATAATAATTTGATCTATCTTCAGTATTACTATCATATTTTCCAATTTTAAAACTATCTAAAGTAGAATTACCGTCTGTATAATATCTTATCTGTCCATTAGAGGTTATTTGTCCATATACATTTGCCTTAGTATTATCGTAAGGAGCTACAAAACTACCATTAGTTCCCTTTTCCCTTATATCTATAGTATTTAAATTACCATCAGTTACAGTAACCTTACTACCCCCTAATTCACCATTATAAAATTCTTCTTGTGTATCACGTGTTTCTTTTAAATTACCTACTTTGGTTATAAGAGTTTCTTGCCAACTTTGGGAAACAAATGAAGTAGGTACCATAGGACCTGGGGGGTAAGGTTTACTTCCTGTAATTAAATTACCTAAAGAATCAAATTGACTACCACTCCAATAATAATTTAAACCATTTACAGCATTAAATACCCCACCACCACCACCTTCAATTTGTCCTATTGTAGGTACAGTTGCTTCATAACTGTGAGAAGTTATACTAACTAAAGCTGGGTTGTGTTTGTTTCTTTCTAGTAAGTGTTGTTTAATAATAATCCCTGATGCTAAGCTGGATCTGGCAGGAGTAAAATCTTTAATCATTTTAAATAGAGAACTATCAAAATATTTTATTAATCTTACAAAATCTTTCCAATCATAAGGAGCAGAGTATTTTTGGAAATAACTTTCTGCTTCTTTATTTAGTGCTAGATATGAAGTTTCACCTGCTACTTCAAATTTGCTAGGATCTCCTATATACGAACCTAAATCAAAGTTATTATTATAAGTAGCAGCTATATCATCATTAATTTCATTTTGAGGAGAAAATCCTACTTCCATATAATGAACATCAGGAACTTCTTTTGTAGTATTTAGTGCTTTTTGTTGTATACTACTTATGTTACTTAGGGTAGTACCTGTAATAATGGGGTTATTTTCTTCAATTTTATAGGAAACTCTATTTTTAATACCTACAACAGGTTCTTTATAATAAACAAATTCATTATTTTCAATAAAAGTGGGTAGGTTTTGAGGGGGGTAATTATAAACCTGATCACCAGCACTGGCAAATGAAAGGTATTTAAAAGAACCCGCTCCTCCAGCAATCACTCCTTCGGGGTCTCCTGATCCCGTTGTAGATCGGGGATGAATAGATACATATGAAGGATCTGTAGAATTAGCTGTGGTATTTAAATCTGATCCTAAGGGGGCCCTAAAAGCTAAATTATCTAATCCTGTATCTAAGGAAAAGGGATTCATTATAAGATTATCTACCTCTTCCCCACTTAAGACATCTTTATAAAATCTTAATTCTTGGAATATAAATTTTCCATTATTAGTAGAGGCATTTCCATATATTTCTGTAGTATCTCCTGAAATTACATTAGAACCCGCATTACTATTAATTTTATATACGCGTTTAAATCCATCATTACCATGATTTGTGCTGCTTCCCACCACAGCTATATTTTTATTTAAAATTCCTATAGTCCACCACTCCCCATTAAAAAATGGAGCCTTTATTCCTGCTTGCCCATTACCTATATCAAGTGTTCCCCTATATGTAGTCCAACTTCCTGAAGGTATAGATCCATCATAACTCCCACTGTTCTCAGCATTACCTGTATATCTTAATGTGATATCATTACCAAAATTTGCAAGTATGTGGTCTGTATTATTGGGGGGCAGTGAACCTGAGATCCATTTTGTTCTAAAAAATACTCCATTAGGTACCCCACCTCCCCATTTAGGATGTAATGTAAGCTTTGTTTGGAATCGACCCTTAGTCATCCCAAAATTAGAAACTTCTTCAAATGTTTTCCATCTAGTACTATCACTTTTATAACCTCCAAATTCGGATACTCTTAAAATTGCCTCAGGTATACCAAAAGTATTAATTAAAGCTCTTAAACCTTCAACAGATCCTTTCTTTTTAAGTAAAAAAGGAAGATTATGGAATATACGTTTATAAACCCCTTTTACAGCATCTTCTTTTGGTTCAGGATCTGCTATATCTATAGTAGTAGTATTTATTTCTCCACTTCCTGAAATGATACCTGTACCTCCTTCTGAGTTAACAGTTGTTAAAGCAGATGTTAAATCTAAGTCTGATATATTATTTTGATAAACATTTATACCCATAGAGGTAAGGGCATCTCTTACAGCATCTTTAGATATACCCCTATCTAATCTATTATCACCATCATATCTATTAGAAATATCTTTTATATAAACCCAAATGTTATCAAAATGTTGACCCACCATATCCATGAACAATAGATATGAAGCATTTCTCTCATCAGATTGAACATATTCAGGTAAACTACTAACTAATCTATCAACACTTTCATTATCATAATTAGAGGCTGAAAGGATTTGAGTGTTTAGCCATGAAAGGGCATCTGCACTTCCTGTTCCTGCTAAAGTATAGGTTGGAGTTGAATTAGTTTTAGGATAGATATTTGAAGAACCTGATGAGTAATATTGGTATCTTTCGTATCCATCAAAATTTTCTTTTATTTGGCGTATTTGTTGTTCTAATACGACTGTACTAGAGGATATACTAGTGTTTGATAATGAATCTAAAATAGATATTTCATTTTCATACCCCTCAATTAATCCCACTTTGTAATAAAAATTCCTAACCCTTTCTTCTGCTGAGCTAAAATATACAAAATTGTTAAAGTCACTGTAGTCTATATTTACCTTTATACCTTTGTTATTTAATAAGGCTTGTATTTCATCATATGATGATGATAAACTAATATTTAAGATATCATTAGAAGATTTATAAATCGTGTCATTATTAGATTTATCTGCTACATTAATATTAAAATTAGGAGCTCCTATTTTTTTGGGTTGGGGTTTTGGAAAAACTTTAGGCTCAAACCTAATACTATATGAAACTTCATCTGCAGTTTGTAAAGATACTGTTAAAGAATCTTTTATTTCTATTTGCTCTGGAAGTGCTTCATATAGTTTTACTAAAATTGAATATTGTTGAGTATTAGTAGTGTCTAATAATATATTATTAGCTATTGAAATAATATTATTTCCTAAATCTAATCTAAAATCTTCAAAGTAAGGAGAATCATTTAAATCATTTAAAAAAACTAAAACCCCTTCTTGTAGTTCTTCATTAGTTAAATTATTGCTAACTATTCTAACTTCTGTCCTATCTGAAGATATTTGAGTTATAAAAAATGGGGATTCTAAAGAAGAAGATATTTCATCTCGTAAGAAGTTATAATATACTGTATAATTACCCTGATCATATCCTTCTCTTTTTAAATCTTCTTCAGGATCTACAGTTACCGTGGATACTGAATTGGTTACATTATTATAGTTTAGAATTACCCTATAATTGGTGTATTGTGGATTAAAGTGTCTTAATAAACCTTGCTCATCATATATGGACAATTCCACCCTATCAGTTTTTGGGTTAAATTGTGAAACTGAATCAAAGGCAGGGATTAAGGAAAGGTCTTTGCTGGTGTAACTTTCTACTACATCTCCTGTTATTTTATTTAAAGTTACCTCAGCCATTAGTATTATTTTGTGTTGCCTCTAATTGTGCTATTTGAAGATCTGCTAATTCTTTTTGAGTTGCTAACAAATCAGTTCTTAAAGAAGATATTTCAGCATATAAAGCATCTAATTCCTCATTAGTTTGCTCGTCTCCTACATACTCAGTACTTTTTTGAATTAAAACATTATGAGAATTTACACCTGTTTTGGGTATTTCAAAAAATAAATTATCATATGCTACAAAAAATTCCTCAATAGTTAAAGTATTATCTTCTTCTACGGGTTGGGGTGGGAGTAATTCTTTAAAAGAAGTATCTATAGTTTTAGTATACTTAGTTTTATCAAATACTGTTTTATTTAATTCTACCCTTGTACTCATCCATTTATAACTTTAAAATAATAATTATCATCTAAAATTAAAACTTGATTATCTATAGGAACTTTTAACATTATTTGATAGTACCTCTCAGGTTCTAATCCATTCATATACACATCAAAATAACTACTAGTGGCATCAGCACTTACTCTAGTATAAATATCATCGAAACCTACTACAAATTCATTAGTATCTAAATCTTTTATAGCATATGATGAAGATATTGGTAAGTAATGTTGAGTAGTATAAATAGAAGAAGTTTGGTAAGTTCTTGGGGGGAATTTAGGTCTACAATTTATTTTAAATCTGTGTATACTTTCCCTTCTAAATTCCCCAGGATTATTGTCTAGTGTTGCTACTAAATCGTGAGTATTAATTATAGGTATAGAGGAAGAAGCAGTAGCAAATAAATGATCTTTCCATTTAAATTCTAATTCTGGGGGGTATATAGTATTAGTATCAATAGAATAATACTTTATAGTAGCCTGTTTATAAAGTCCCCCTGCTTCATCAGTTTTACTTTGTTTTACAATAAATCCATTATTATCAAAACCATTACTAGTTAAACCTTTAGATTGGCTATACCAAGTCTTAAAAATATCAGTAACATTAACATTTAAGTCTTTATTACTAGTATAATTATAAGTTTGGGTAGGAGTTATATTTAACCCTAAGGCCGATCCTGTATACCAAGTGCCTCCTCCTGCTACATTACCATATGATCCTGTTACATTAGGACCCCATCCTGAGGTTTCCCAAGCGTCTGATCCTGAATAAGACCTATAAACCCACCCACACCCATTGCTTACTTCAGGTGTATCATTATAATGGCCTGTCCCCATATTCCACTCTTTAGATACGGGAAATACTTCTACTGTGGTACTTGTGTTTAAATTTTCAACAACAGCTATATAACACTTTAGATTGACTTGTATATTTTCAAAAGAACTACCTGTACCATAAGAAGAACTAATAGTAGTATCTACTAAGGAGTTAATTTCATCCTGGGAAAATTGCACAAGGTATCTACTTAATTCGCCATTTACATCTGTACTAGTTTCTATAATAGAATCTAATCCTGTGTTTTTAACAGGATATTTAGAATATATAGTAGTGTCTTTAGTAGGGAATAATTTATATACAGCCATATTAGAATGTTGTTACTCTGCCTCTTATATCAGAATTAGGAAATTTAACTTCGAAAATAGAAGGATCTACTGAGGGATAAATAACATTATTTAATGTAGCTCCTGGTATGTCATATCCATATTGGGAATAATTGCCCCCTGTTTTGTTTGATATATTAATATTACCAACTGTTTGTACTCCTTCTACCTGATCTAATAAAATAAATAATTCTTTAAGAAGGATAGGTTGGTTTATTTGTATATTTTTTATATTAAAATAGGATTTTAGTTGTGTTATACATTTTGAAATTACCTCATTACTATTATAATTAGGGTATGTAATAATATCAAAATCAACCCCTATATTAACAATATAAGCATCTGATAATTTTATAGAATCGTTAGCACTTCTATACTGAGACAAATAAGTAGTAAGATTTTGTTTTAAAGCATCAGTAGCAGTTGTTAACTGGCCTTCCCCATTATAAGCTGCTATATATAAATTTAAAGTTTTTATACTCTCCCCAGGAGATAAAGAACTAAGCTTTGTAGGTTCTATATAAGCTTTAGCAATAGTACCATATTCTGGGGGTAAGCTTAGTGCTCTTATTAAATAATCTTCTTGAGTTACTGTTCGTAGTTGCCCCCCAAAAGTACCTAATGAATTATTTCTTAGTTCTTCAATGTTATCTCCATCATCACCCCCACTTGCCCCTCCAGGGTTGGTTGCAAAGAATGAGTTAAATATGTCTTGTGCTAGGTTATTAGTATTATCTAAATCTGCTTGTTGAAATTGTATATCTCCCGTTACACTGTTTAATACATTAGATTCTACATTAGAAGATACTCCCCCTCCTACTAAATATCTAACAGTTAGTGTAGTATTTTTTGGGGCTATACCGTAAGTTTTAGTATATAAAAAATTAGTAGGATTAAAAGCTGTTTGTAACTTGTCTTTACCATAGGGCAATCCTATACCTACATTTGTAGGATTAGGCACAAACACAGCATCCGAATCATTTTGGGTTCCTGCTCCAAATTGTATATCTAGTTGGGTTTTAGATTTAAAGCGAGTAACATACCTTCTAGGTACTTTTTTCAATTTGAGTAAATATGGTACTTCACTATTATCAAGTGATAGATTTGGATTAGGCCCAAATTTATCTCCTTCATTTTGAACATTTTTTAACGTTTCAAATACTGTTTCTTGAGCTAAATAGGGTACTTCAGTCCACTTATTACCATCACTATCTGTAATGTCTAATACTCCTACGATATTGGCTCCGTTAATAGTTACTGTGGAAAATCTTTGAGCATCTCCTGTGAAAGAGAAAGTTGTAGTATTAATAGTAGCGGATATAGCTTTTCTAGATTTTTTTAACAAAAACCTTTCAGCGTTTGCACCATCAACCGTATACACAGTAATTTCTGTGGGATCCATTGAAGATGACACCGTAAAATCAATAGAATCTTGTACTAAAAATTTAGTACTATTCCCTAAAGTAGAAGAAACTACAGCATTTTCTTTTATTTTAAGAGCATACCTCCAATCTGGTTGGTAGGTACCATTTGTTAGTCTAGCAGGGATTTGTTGATAAAAATCAACATCTACTGTGGCTACACCTGTTGCTTTAGGTTTATAACCCATCATATATGCTAAATCATACAAGTTAGGTTCTTGACGGGCGTATTGTAAAAATGTTTCTTGAACTTGGTTATCAATATAAAAGGACAGTACATCTCCTACATAAGAAGCCATTTCAATAAACATTGATCCTGGAGAATTAGCACTAAAATCATTATAAGTGTTGGGAAAATAGGTTTTAGAAAATTCTATTAACCCCCTTCTAAGAGTATCAAAATCTCTGTTTATATATTTTATATCTTTATTTGTGTTAGCCATTAAGCACTAAAATTTAGTTCAAGAGTATCATTTTCATTAAAAACCGCGTAAGACATAATAACTTTTAATGTTAACCCATCGGGGTCTCCAAATACTTCTAGTTTCTTCAAATCAACCTCAGGAAAGTGTGTAAATAAAGAAGCTTTTACAATCTGCTTAACAGTTTCGTAGGTGTTGTCTGTTAATTGATCAAATAAAATATTTTTTAAACCCCCACCATAGTCTGGGTTTAAAGGTCTTTCTCCAGGGCTAGTATAAAAAAATACTGCTAAGTTAGAATTTATTTGGTCTTTTGTAGTATAATTAACTTTAAAAGGAGTAGATGAACCTGATACAGCAAATGCTGAGAAAGGGTAAGCAACCCCAACAGCCTTCCTAGGTTGTTTATCTAAAGGGAATATGTTGGTTTGCTTTATAGCCATTATTTACTATTCATTAACCCCATTATTTGATCCATGTTAACTTCTCCTGCAGGTAAGTCCCCCCCAGGTACCCCTCCTTGGGGATTAAAAGGTTTGGGTACATTTTGAGAAGTAAATTGAGTTCGCATATCTCCTAATATATTTTGGTATGCTGCTCTTTTTTCCTTTGAGCTCATTGAAGGACCATCAACAACCTTTTGGGGTTGAATATTTTCTACAACTGTTTGTTTAGGGGATTTGACTGCCTCAAGTAAAATATCTTTTAATTCTTCTTGTATTGCTTCCTTAACTGCTTGTTTTATTAATGATTTTAACGCGTTTTGTTTCATTATTTATAAATATTTAATTAATCTGCCCTTAAATTATCTCTATCTATTACAAATTTTAATTCTTCTATTAATACTGAAGGTTCTTGAGTGAAGGATAATTCTGAGCTTAAAAGAGCAATTCCACTTTTGTTTAAAGCATTAGCTCTTTTTCTGTTTATTCTTGAATTAAAGGGGATTTCCTCAATTTCAAATGTAAATCCTCTATAAGTAGTTTCTAATAAGCTAGATTCATTTGCTTGTATAACCTCTTCTACAAATTCTACAACTTTAGGGTCTAAAGGTTCAATTTTATTTTTTAAAGAAGGCTCATCACTCCCCTCAATACACTCTAATAAAGAGAAGTCTAATTTTTCTAATTGACATATAAAATCTTTTAAAGCATTAGCAAATAATTGTATGGCTATATTGGCAGATATTAAACCATCTTGTATAGGAATTAATTTTGGGGCACCATTTCCCTTAAATTTACCTTTTTCCACTGCATTTTGGCCTGCTGATATCCCTGAGGATACTACACCTGGTATGGGGAGGGGAACAAACATACTACCGATAGCAACACTTGTTGCCACTGTAGATGTTGCTTTAATAACTGCTAATACTACATTAACTAGAGTACTTGCCCCCGATATAGAACTCCCTATTCTATCCACAGTTGCATATACCCTTGATAATAAGGTTACAATATTGTTTCTAGTGTTTATAATTTTTTCTAATTGTTGGGGAGGAGGACATACTTCTAAATCACTTGTAAGGTTAGTAATTTTACTAGTATACTTGTTTTTAATTTCTGCTATTTTTTGCATAATAAGAGTTACCAATCTCTGTATACTAGGGAGAGGAGGCAGCAAGGACAATATCTGCTGATTATCATTTGTAGGAGTACAAATACTAGCCATTATGTTGTAAAATTATTTTTAGATTTAGCTCTGCTCTGCAAACTCGCTTTTACAGAATTCAAAGTAGGTACTACATTAGCTGAAGCTAAGGGGGTTGATGCTAGTTTAGCATTAGGGGGTTCTCCTCCATAAGCTGTAAAAAATTGAACTAAAGCATCTATCATAGATACTAACTGAGTTATAGTAATATCCCCCTTTAAAAGGGGCTCAGTAGCATCTTTATTTCCTAAATAAATTTTATTAGTAGCTATTATAAATTCTTTAGAATCAATATTAATAGAAGAAGGAGAATTTAAACTAATAGAGTTATTAGAAGATAATAATATACTATCTGTTTTAGAATTTAAAACAATTCTCCCTGAATTGAAAAGGATTTGGTTTGCTGTATATTCGCTAACTTTAGTAGGAGCCTGTCTGTAACTATTATAAGTTTCACTTGAAGTTTCTAAAGGAATTTTTTGTCCTTGCGTAAAATAAGCTGAGGATTGATCTTTGTTAACATCTTCAGATATTGGAATCCAACTATCTTGAGTTAAATCTTGAGGTTGACCATTTCTAATTATAATAATAGGATCTCCATTTTCACCTACTGATGACCATTTATTTGAGGAGTTTTTTAATGTACTTCCTAATCTAATAGAATTACCCCACCTTCCTTCTAGAATATGATCCCCGATATAAAACTGTAAAGGGTAAGTATTAATTTTTTCATTAAATCCTTCTCCTAAGTCAATTTCCGTAGAATTATCATTAACCCTTCTTATATCTTGTGGTATACCTTCCGAAGATTTTTCATAATCTTGTTGGGAATTACTATTAGGAGATTGAGTAGGGTCTGGGAGAGCATTATGATGTTGACTATTCCATAAATTTATAGGGGGAAAATAATAGGCTTCGGTTAAATTAGTATCCTCTTGACTATTGGGGGATGCTAAAAATACTATGGACACTAATTCATTAATTAATGGGAAAAATTTTTGATTAGGAAAAAGAGGAGAAGCTACATTTACCACCTCAGTAGCAAATGGAAATTTAACACTATCAAAAAAAATAGTACCTACACCATTCCACTCCCCATAAGTTTTAAACTCAGGATGGTTACTATCTAGTATAATATCCTTCACCCTCACAGAAACTATATTAGTCCCTGTTTTAGGAGGAGTTAATGAGGAATTTTCGTTACCCCTAACAAGTGCTGATATGCCATATTGTTGTTGGGGCATTATTTTTTATCCTTGCCAAATTTCTTTATTTCACCTAATAACTGCTCTTTTTCAGCGTCTGTCATGCCAAAATTGTCATCATCAACATCATTTTGAACTGCTTTTTGGACAATATTTGCCATTTTTATAAGCTGCTCATCATTTTTAACAGATATTTCGAGATATTCCTTAAGTAAAGGAACTACCAAGGTAGCATCCCCAATATCCTGAATAAGAGGTTTTAGCTCAGAAATAAGAGTAGAAATTTGTTCTTCTTTTTTCTTTTGATTATTGTAAATTTCTTCAAGAAGATCAGAAAATTTTTTACCTCCAAATATATCTTTATCTAATTGTCCCATGACAATAAATATAAATATTAATCAAAGTCTACATACCCATTTTCTAAATAGAAAATATAGTTGTCTTTAAATATATTACTTAGTTGGTCTGCAATACGAGTAATGTGAGGGGTTTTAACCTCTACTATTTCCCTAACATAAAGGTAAATAGCTTTTTTATTAAAAATATTTAACCCTTCTCTTTTTCTAAAAACTTCTAATATAGCATCTGCTACTTTAGCGTCTTTTTCTTTAGGAAATAATTTATAAATATTTTTAGTACAATATTCAATATAGATATCTAAAAAATCAGAAAGATCATCTTTTTCTGTTGGGTTATAATCTAAATCATATGAATATTTATCATTATGATAGAGTTCTTCAACAGGAGCTTTATCTACTCGTTTTTTATAGTTTTTAGTATTTTCTATAATTAAATATCGCTTAGCAATAGTCCCAAAGTATGAGAATGCTTTAGCCCCACGTTCTGGGTTGAATAGATGAATTTTACTAAGGAGAAATGTAATTACTTCATGTTGTAAATGTTCTATCTCATTTACTTCTGTGTAGTAAAATTTAAAGGTATGAATTATATTCTCGGTTAGCTTAAAAAAAGCGTAGTGGATCTCATCTCGATAGATCCTACTACGCTCTTCCGGGTCAATTGTATTGTTATACTTTACTATAGCATCTTCGGTTGCTTGGGTAAAATATTGATTTTTTGTTTTCTTTTTTCTTTTTCTTACTTCACTCATAATTTATCCATCCTAAATTGGGATAGAATTCTCTGAAGTTCTTTAATTTGTTCATACATGAAGCCAATCTCGTCATCGCTTTTAAAGATGCCACGTTCATCTATTTTTTTGAGCTTTTCATCAGAGATTTCTATTATTCGACTTAATTGATCCAAGTAAGTTATATACCCTGCTAGTATATCTTCTTGTTTTTCATTTTTACGTAAGAGGTTAAAGGTTGTGAATCCTAAGATCACAACCAAAACCCCTAATATACTGATGACGATAGTTTCTATCATAATTTATCAAAGATATTTTTTAAATTCTCATTTTTAAGCTGAGAAAGTGCTTTATCTTTTGTTGATTTTTTGACTTCTTTCTGTAATGTAAAATTACTTTCCTGGGTAGGCACGGGATTTTTAAACTTAGGTAACCACTCACGTTCAAATTCAATACGGGCAGCCATCAGATCTGCTTGGTGTAGAATAAATGGGAGAGAAGTACGTGGCTTTTGTTCTGGTTGGAATGAGAATAGGTATTTTTTGTTGCCCTCATCATACAAACCATCATGTGTTTGAATAGCAACCATTTCATTAAAGCTATATCGAATCCCATGGGATTGGAGTAAAAACAAACCACGATCTGGGACTGAAGCAAATGGGACGGCTTTATTAAACATATAATCTTCCCCTAATTTTTCTCGTCTCCACTTATCAGTCTGGGGGATGTATGATTCGTTCTCTTCATCTCCCATTTTCCCCAAATCATGATTAATAGCGGAAAATACAAGTTCTTCCTCGGTAAAAGTAGACATGTCTGCCCCTTCATCAGCCCATAATCCCTGTTGTTTAATAGCACAACGAACAACTCGATTTACGTGTTCAACATAACCACCTGGGAAGGCATTGTGGTATTCTTTTTTATGAGCAGCAGGCATCATCATAATGCGGTCCTCATATTTCTCGTAAAACTCAAGAAGTTTTTCTCTGCGAGGTGATGAAATATAAGTTTCAATATTCTCGCAGAATTCATCCCAATTGGATTGGATCTGTTCAGCTGTAAGCATAATTAAACTTTGTTATATTCGTTAGGGGTACGAGGTTCACGATCTACTATGGACTTGATATCTTCAAGTAAATCATGGCATTCTTCTATAGACTTAAGCATCTCAGCTATATCTCCTTGCCCTCTATTAACCCAAAATTTTAATTGTTTTAAGCGTGATTGTCCCGCTTCTAATTTATTTTGAATGTGATCTCTAAAATACATTTTTTTTTTGATTTAAAACTGGAAGTTACGATGAGGATTTTACGAAATCAAGTTGCTTTTTAAGGAAAGCACACTTTTCATATTCTTCTTCATTTTCATAAAACTTAATTGACATTTTGTATGCTTTAGTTAATTTTTTATAATCCTCTTCTCTTAATATCTTTTGATGATAATCATCCTCTACATCAATTTTTTCAACAAACCCATATGCCCTAGCATATAACATCCTTTCCCCAGCATATTCAATTTCTTGTATTGAAATGGAAGGATCGGCGGCACCAAAAAAATCAATTAATTGTTTGTTATAGAAAAGATAATTATTAATAATTTTCCAAAACATCCTAATAAAGTATTTAGGATGATTTTCATCTATTTTAGGAAGTGCACGAGGATTATAATAATTGTAACTCCTCTCATTCCAACCCCAACTGTTAGAAGATGAATCAAATGAACCAAATATCTTATCTATATCCAAAATATTTTGTTTATAAATATGTTATAGTTTATTTACAATGATAATCTGCCGCTCTCGTGGCGATTTGTTTGTTAGGTTTAATATTAACTTTATAACCATGTGATGATGCCCATCCCCTAGCAGCTGAAACTAATCTGTTACTCATGTAATATTCATCCTCATTGTAATCCATATCAATTTCAAATCTAAGGCCTGGGAATTCTTTAGATAATGGTTGTACTACTTGCATAGTACGTTCTGTTTCTAACCACAAACGGGACCAATCATCTTTAATAGGAGGAAATACTTCTTTCCAATAAATGTAATGAACTCCTCTAAATGGGTAACGATAAGCTATTGCTGTAACGTATATAATTTCTGATCCTACTCTTTGGGAATCACTTCCAATATGAATTTCAACGTGAGGTTCGTTTTTTACTATATTCCTTGTATGGATAATGGGACTAACTTTTTTCCCATTTACTGTTCTAAAATTCATGCGGTGAGAGAGGGATTCGAACCCCCGTTACGTTTCCGTAAACTTGTTTTCAAGACAAGCGCAATCGACCACTCTGCCATCTCACCGAATTGCTACCCTTAACGGGCAGCAATTTCGGATTTAATTTGCTCCAAATCTCGAGCGAGATCACTATAGAGACTCCCAAAGTCACGTTCAAGATCCCTATCTACTTCGTCAAATGAGTCATCGACATCATCAATCGCTTCTTCAAGATCGCGAACACGATTGTAGAGGTTAAACATAACAGCGAACGTAGCAGCAAAAGCAGCTGCAATAAAATAAGGAATAAATTCCATAATAAAAAAATTAAAAGGTTAAAAAATTAAAGGATATCCCATTCATAAGCCGCTTGTGTGTAAGCGGATCCCATACCAAGATGGGGATTGTCTTTAATAAAGGCCATTGCGGTAGACCTAACTTCGGACCTCAAACCGTAAATTTCGGCTTGCTCAAGAATCATTTCAACAGTCATGCTTCTTTCTATCATTTTCTAAATATACAAAAATTTTTTTAAATTCAAAATTTTGTGATCCGGGGGAGGCAATTCCTCCCCCTTCACACAAACAACATGGCTTACGCTGCAAACTCCTTTGCAACGTCGTAAAGTTCTTGGTTAACCTTCAAGTCCTGCTTGAAGTTCTTGATTCGGCGAGCTTTGCGGAGCTTAACACCACTCACATACTCAAAGTCACCTTCAATAACCTTTTCTTGAACGACATTAAACACGTTCCAAAGGTCATCACCCGCATCCTCTTTACGGACTGGGGCCAAGATCGCATCAAGATCAATCTTGTAAACATCTTCGATTTTTTGTCCTTCTTGGACTTTAAATCGAGTCGCAAGCGCCTTACGAGCAAGATCGTACTTTTGCTCATTAGTAAGTTTGGTTTGCTTGAACTTATTCATGCTCTCAACAGTCAAGGGCAACTGCTCAACCATTTCGGTCATGGTTTCACGGAGGGTTTCAAAATCATAACCCATGTGGCGAATTTTCATTCGACCAAACTCTTGGTCGGCAATAACCAAACCATTAGAGCAAACCAAGCGATACATACCTGCTTGGAAGGTAAACGAATTTTTACCATCGTGAGAATTCGTAAGGATGATTTGGGGATAAACCGTATCACCATCATTACCTTCAACAACAATATCTGTGTTGCGGAAAGTAATCATATGCTTTTGAGTACCCTTGGTATGGGACTTACGAGCATTAACTTGTTGGGCACTAACAACACCCCATCCAAGTTTTTCCATATCTTCAATCACTCGGAAAGTGGGGATGTGAGTGTAATGTGCTGAAACCTCCTTGCTGGGTTTCTCGGTAAATGCTGTAGGGCAATTTTTGCGAATTTGCTCTTGGCTCAAGAACTCCATGTTCTCTTCGTAGGTGGTCATCAAATCTTCCATGTTTAAAAAATTAATTTGTTTTTTCGCGTTTTTCTCGATGCCCGGAAGATACGAAAGGGATCCGGCGCCGCCAAATTTTATTGCAAAGGAAAGATGACTTTTATATGACGTACGATATTTATTGGTATGAATTTAGAACAATTATTGTTAGAGGCATTACTAGAAGCTGAAGACTCTCAAAGTTATAAAGCTGCTCTTAAAAACACAGGAAAAGACATTAAGGATGGGGCAAAGGAACTTATAAATGTTGCTAATGATGCAGGTGCCGCTGCTTTACAAAAATTAAAAGATAGTGAAGCACTTAAAAAAGCTAAAGAAGAATTATCCGATCCTAAAAATAGAAAAGCAGTCGCTACTAAAGGAAAAAAAGCTATAGGAACAGTACTCAAAGTTCTAAATTCAACTATGGATACTGAAAAAAAGAGAGACTTCCTTAGAAAATATTTAGTTAGCAATACTTTTATTGGGTTAGGTTTAGCCGCTGAGCTATGGGATATAGTTAGAAGAGAAGTTAGAAGGGCTACGGATGTTAGCAAAGATATACCTTTTGTTGGGAATGTAAATACTGGGGGAGGGATTAATTTACCTGATCCTGAATGGTTAAACATAGCGGGGGAAGCTGTTTGGTATTTAATAGCTATTAGAGTTATAATGGTACTCTACGCAGGTAAAGATGCATACTTTTCTAAGAAAGATGTTGAAGAAGGTGAAATTAATGAGAACCAAGATCTTATCACCCCTGAGATGGAAGCTGCGATTTTAAAAGGGTTAGATAAGTTGATTACGAAATCGTAAGATCTACCCCATAAAAAGTTTCTATAGATCCACTTATAACCTTTACATTAGGAGCAGAAAATAAAACTAAATCTTTATTTATTGTAGATGTTGGGGTAAAAGTAAATGTAGCTGTGGAATTTGGGTTAACTATAAAACCTGCATTTGAAACTCCCCTTACCACAGTACAATTAGATAAACTACCTAGTGAAGCAGAATTAAAAATATCTTTATGAACGTAAGTTTCACCATTAAAATATCTAGCCCCTTCCATAGCAAAATAAGCTGTTGTAGTAGCATTATTTACTAAAGTAAAAGTAGCAGCAGATGAAAAATCACTAGAGTGAGTAGTATAGCTTCGTAGTTCTTCTCTTGTAGGCATACTAATAAATATTAATTATCTACATCTATTACTCCCCCTCCTCTCCATTTTCCTCGTTTAATGGATACACCCCCCTCACCATACATTTTAGTTACAGACCAATCACCAGGTAAAGTTTTTACTTGTTTTTGTATGTAAGCTAAGTAAAATCTACCACGTCGGTTATCCATTCCCTTTTCTTCACCTTCACCAGCTTTTGGTACTATATCAAGTTGCTTAACAGGAATAGGGGTTTTATCTGCTTGTTCAATAAAATCACGAACACATTGTACTACAGTAGCTAATACTCTATATTGTTCTTGGAAATTGGTTTCTTCTTCTTGTCCAAACTCTACATCAAATGATACATTATAAGAACTATCAAATGTTACTTCTTTTGGACCAGCATTTTTTTCTCCTCCAAGTGCCCTTCTTAGACCTCGACTGTAGTACTCATCACTAACTTTAACCCACCCCATAAAGTTTACTTTATATTTATAGCCCTTATCATTTTCAAAATTATAAAAAAACGATAAATCGGCTGTCCACGGTTTATTATCATCACCAGGGTGTTTTTTACCAATGTTAGCTAAACGGCTAAGCTCGATAGTAACGGTAGGTTTAGAACTTAGAGGGAACGGTTTGGCAGTTCCCTCACCAACCTCACTTAGTATCTCCGTATATACCTCGTATAGCTTCAATCTCTAGTAGTTCTAGTATTGTTATTTTGCGGCTTTGGAGATCTTTCGCGGTATTGGCCTAACTGCTCGGGACGTGGGGTATTAGACAATGTAGGACCGTTATTTACGGGAGGAGCCGTCCAATTTTCAACAGGAACATAATAAACTGTTTGTGTGTTAGGGTACCAAATATTAGGAGTATAATTCCTATTAACGTGTTTTTTATACCCACGATACCAATACCCTTCAGCAGGATTAGGACAATTTTCAAATGGGTAAAACTCGTCACACTGGCGGTTTTCTTCCCCTTCACAACATTCAATTTCCTTTTGGACAGAACACCCCATAAGGAGGAGGGCTGGGATTATTAGGGTGAGTTTTTTCATTTTTAGAATCCGGTTTGACCCCCACTATGGACTAATGCTTCCATCATATGATCTCCTAGTGTTTTTAGGTAGTTACAAATTTGTTTCATTTGGTGGCTAAAATATCTGCAACTTTTTGCTTCATACTACTAACAGCAGTAGACCATGACTCTTCCTGATTATCTACGTTTTGAGGTTGACGACCTATACTAGAAGAATTTAACCATCTACGAATAGCAATGATACGTTCGGCTTCAATATCCTCGTTTTTATTTTTTTCTGCATTTTGGATGTACTCGGATTTAGCCTTTTTATACCAAGCATCGTGTGTCCATCTTAATACTTCAACTTGGCCTCCTAATCGTCCTTCGGTATTGCCTGTAGTATAATAGAGGTTTACATTGACTCCAATGGTTTCGGGTAAACTAATAAAATATTCGGCTTGTTTTACCGCTTCATTAAAAGTCATATCTTCTTCAATTTCATAACGAGAATCATGTACAAACTTACCACCTTGCTTATCCGTACTCATAGTACGTACTTTAAAGACAAAAACGTGAGGATATTTAGTATATGTATCAAGCCCTTGGGTAAAAGTTTGGATTGGTCCTTCTTCTAAATTTTTTTTAACCAAGTCATCCGCAGCATACATTCCTTTACCACCGGGGCCACCTTTAACAGGGAATACTACTTCTTTACCACCCGCATCTAATCTATTAGATTTCATAAATTTACCGGGGCCCGTAATAGTCATAGGGAGTTTTTCACCCCCTTTAGCATTTTTAAAGTAAACAGTATCACCCTCTTTAAACTTGAGTTGATCATCGGCATATTTTTGCTTTTCATCAAGTGGCCCCTCTTTTAAATCATACTCATTAGCAGCAGCAGAAATTGCATTATAAGCATCAAGAACGTTAGTGCTAGGATTAATATTAACCCCAAACTTATTTGCTTGACTTAAAAGATCCTTATATTTCTCATACTTGCCAGGATATTCGGTAAAAAATTGGATAGCATTCCAATCTCCTTTAATACCAGTAGCTTTAGCATAGCCTAAAGAACCTAATGTGCTAGTATCAAGTTTAAGGGGAATAATAGCTTGGAACATATTTTTAATACCACGCAATGGGTTTCTCTCAGCGTTTGATTCTCCCAAGAAGGCTCCTAAAACGACATCATTCTCATGTAGATCCGTATATCCTTCCACCTCACTCTCTAACCTACTACGTACCTCCCTTATCTTACCAAAGAGAGCATCTTGTTCGTCTCTCCAATCCTGTTCGTATTCAATCTCGTCGGCATAATCAAGTTCCTTATCGGTTGGATCGTAGTACCCTTCCTCAAAATTACGATCGGAGCTACCACCGGGTTCACTAGCTTTAAAGCCGGCATCCTTGATTTTAGCCATGTGCATGTCCATGTATTCTTTGGCTTTTTTACGCACGCCTAATTTGTCGGCAATGTTGAGGATTTCGGTGTATAACCGTGTTACATCGTCATTATATTCATCAACTGTGATTCCCATAGAACCCAGTGCTTTGCGCTCTAAATTGAAGAAATTACGGTGTTTTATAGCGAAGTTCAATACGGTAGGGGCGGTTCTGCTGAATCCCTGGTGGACAATAGCTTGGTTTTGGACCAATTTATGAGCGCTGGGACATATATCGGAGAAGTTAAATGTTTCACCCATGATGGTGAAATCGGGCATAGTAGTATTCTCGGATAAAAATTTTCTAAAGTTATTTAACTCTTTCATGTTGTTTTATATGTTCTTATTTTATATATGTAAATAAATTCCCATTTTTAATTTCATAAGTATAGGTTTTATTATTTTCTTCATATGAAACTAAACCACCCATTTCTTCAACGGCTTTTTTTATAACTTCTTCTACAATACGGGCGTTACCTGCAGCTATTAAACCTACTGTAATAGGGTCATTAGGGGTTTTCCCTCTTTGTTTCCTTTTAGTGTCTTTTTTTAAAGCTACCTCCCAATCATCTAATACCATTTTTGTTACATTAAAGGGAGTGGGGGTGACCATCCATATATTATGTTTTATAGTATCTGTAAGTTCACGCCATGTTTCTTTATTAGCACCTGCCCCATTCATTGAGTGGCTTAGGTTTTTTGCTATAGATAGGAGTTCTTGTTTTTTAGAGTTTTTTTTAAAAGGCCCAAAAAATTCTTGAATTGATTCCCTAGCAACTGATCTATTCCTAGTAAACGCTGGGGATTCATTAAGGAACTTTCTAAATGCTTTTAGTTCTTTCATGTTGTTTTATTTTTCAAGCTTTATTTAACCCCCACTATACCATTTGTCCCTTTTCCACAAAATGTCTTTATACTGAACCAATGGATGATTATAATATTCGTTAGTTATTCGTTCAAACTCCTTCTTAGCTTCATCACTGTTATGATATCCGACTGTATTGACGAGTAATTCATATTTTTCTTCGGGTGTATTTGGGGATAGTTTCTCAATTTTGTCCTTATATTTTACCATAATCTCCTCTTTATTCCCTCTATCTAATAGATACCTATGTGACTTCCAAGCATCTAAATCTGCGATAATCTCTATATCTTTTTCGTTGGTTGCTATTTCTTCGTTGATTTGTTCTTCTGCGAGAAACCGTTTAAATGTATTTAATTCTTTCATGGTGTTTTATGCGTAGTTGTCTATTCCAAAATCGGCAATGTTGCCTTTAAATAATTCTTGTTCTTCGGGGTCTAACTTTTCAAATGGAACGCTTAACTCCATTGAGTTGTAGTACTCATATGAGTCTACATATTTGTCTTTCATATACTGGTCGGCCATTGTTTCTGCCTCCTCATTGCTGTCTGCTGCAACGTAAAGAGTTGCCTCTAATCCCTCCCTTTCGTCTTGGTATTTGACGCTATAAATGGTTTGGTCCGGAGCAATGTTTTCGGCTAGAAACTTTCTAAAGGCGTTTAATTCTTTCATTTTATTATTATTTGTATACTTCTACCCCACCTTGAGGGCCTGCTACTAATTTACCATCAACAAACAAAGCCATTCCGTGGTTGGAATCACCATCTGGTTCTGAATCGTTAGCGGCTGCTTTCAATCCCTCAAAATCTCCAAATGCACCTTCGTTAAAGAAATCTTCTTCTAATTCCTTCACTAATTCTTCCTCACTGTTAGCGGTATAAACTTCTAAATCTGAATTGTGCCAAAGTATAGCGTGGTACTTACCTGAAGGGATATCAACTTCATTGTCTAAATCTTCTTCACCGTATGTTATATCCTCAATTTTAGAAGGTGAAAATACGTATAGGGTTTTGTATCTGTCATCCTCATTAAACTTACCTGCTTTCATTCCTGCAAGGTTTTCGTTGATTTGTCCTTCTGCGAGGAATTTTCTGAATGTGTGTAATTCTTTCATTTTATTAATAACTTTGGGGATAGTTACCGCTAGTAATCCAAAGTTGGACTACTGTTTCTCCATATTTGTCTATAAGATCATTAAGGTATTTAACGGCTTCCTCATCGTTATTTAAATCGTAAAGAGGGTTGCCTGGGTTCTCAATGTCTAATTCTTGCTCGTTTACCTCTTCACCTTCGTTGGTTGGTACTTCAAATGTTTCTCTGGTTTGGGTAAACAAATCATCTCCTTTAACGTAGTAGTTATATGATTGCCCCATTTCCCCGTAAGAAACTGGTCCTGTTTTCTTAACGGCGTTTTTAATGAGGATTATAGCATCAAGGTCCAATTGTGCTTCTTCTATTTCTTCCTCATCATCTGTACTGTTTCTAACGGCGTTGAGCTCCTCAACGGCCTCTTGAGTTTGGTTAACTGCGGGGGATGTTCCTTCTTCTGGGAAGAAAGCACCATCCTCCATCATGTCCATTGCTTTTTGCTGTACTGGGCCTTCACCCATAGCTTCAACGGTATCGAAGAGCTTATCGAGTGACTCTTGACCAAATTCTCCTCTATCTTCTGCGAGGAATTGTCTAAATCTTTGTAATTCTTTCATTTTTTACAAATTCTGTTTGATGTGTAATTTTCTAATACGTTTGGAAGCCAAGCGTGAATTAAAAGTGCTACACCACATGTTGTTGCGCACCACCAATGCTGAAAATAATTCATTTTAGCTTCTTGCAAATGCTTCATGATGATAAATATAATAAAGGGAGTGAAGGTATCCAAAGGAAATGGTGCGGGTCATGATGGGGTCATGGTGGAGAGGTATGAGATATTTGTATATACTTTTGCCCTGGGCCTATAGCTATTTACGCTCTAAAAATCACCCTACACTACTATACCGGTATATGGCCCGTCGATGGACATCAGCGCCGGTGGGGTACATGGCCGGTACGTACGGCGTACGCCCGCCCGGGTAGGGCACCCGGCCATAGCCGGGCACCCACCCATTGATAACCCTCACCACAAAGGTCATCACCCAAACTTTTTTATCCATTCATTGGAGCTTCATAGAGGTAATTCACACGGTTGTGGAGGTTGAGGTTAAAGAACAACTTGTTCATGTTACCACCACGACGGTTCTTGCTAAAGTACAAATACCGACCACCGGTTTCGCTATCATGCTTCAAGTGACCCATGGCAGTGGCCATGTGCTTGATCCGGTTTGAACCAGCAAACGAACCACTCTTAGTGACCTGATTGATCATCATGAAACACGTATTCACCTTACCCTTATTACGACCAAGGTTATGCTCCTCAAGCAGGTTGAGGATCTTCGTTGTCGCACCCTTAAACGTGCCACCGAACTTATCCTGAACCGCAACTGCAACCTCCTGAAGGCTGTCAATCAACACACAATCATAACCGTCTTCGAGGACCGTCTCGAGCACCTGCATCGGACACTCATCAGCGTAATCACCCATAAACAGGATCGGCAAATCACCGAACTTGGGGAAACGCTTCACGTAACCGACCATGTCGATTGCGTTCATCTCACCTGAAATGAACAGACACTTCTTGCCTGCCTTATTCAGATCACCGAGCACATCAAGCAACACGGTGGTTTTTCCAACACCGGGATCACCGGTAATAACAACATTAGTTCCAGGCATGAGACCATTGTCTCCGCTGAAAAACTCATCGACCTTCCGACCCGTCTTCAACGGATTGAACAGGTTAGCCTCGAAATTCAGGCTATTCATCTTGGTGGTGGTGACTTTAATTGCCATTTTGGGTTTGGGTTTTTGGGTTTTTTTACTTTTCTCGTTTCGGCCGTAACCTTACTCCATGAATATACGAACGGTTATCCGCAAATCCACATCCTCGCATGACCTCAAGATGACGCCATCTCGAAGGTCTCGTACTTGTCGATCTTTCCATCCAGCTGGAAATCCAGTGCATTAAGCATAACTGCGTTTTCCCTCATGATGCACTGCTCAACTTCCCACTTCAGCATTACAGCATCAAGTTGGGTAAAACGACCATGATCACGCTTATGGGTTTCAATCCACATTTCAAATGCTTTAAAATCACCTTTGTGGTAATTGAATGCTGCTTCCTTAATCGTGATGGGGGATTGAACGTTGTTTTCCATGTCGCTGTAACTTTACCCCATGAATATACGAAATGGGGTCCGGACCCCCAAATTTTCGTATGACTTTGAAATGACGAAAAAAAGATATATCCTTCGATTTATTTAGGTTGGGGCCCCGGGGGAGGGGGTTTTACATCAAAACACTCCGTGTTAGATAACACTCCCCCGGTCTGTCACATACCACACATAACCCTTATTCACCCAACATCCTCACTCACCCTTGTGTCACCCTTTACCCTTGACATGTCACCCTTGAAATATTCCTCCAAGAACTCCATAGGATACAGATGAACGTTCCCATGATACGCAGGATTGGAGATAAACCGTTGTTTAAATTCAATTTTTTTCTCCACGGCGGCTTTACTTACCTCCGCTCCCAATTGTTGTCCAGCTGCTCTACCGAGGTAATCATACAGCGACATGTAGATAGTATCTTGTTCCATTGTTATATTCATTTTTGATTTGATTTTAAATTATATTGCTCCATGGTAATATCCAGTATTCCCATATTATAGATTTTATTGATCTATTCATTTGATTTTATCCGTCCATTCATTATCTGGATCACCCATCTCATTCATATCACCCATCCACTCATCCAGCCGCTGTTGGAATTTACGGTTCCATTTCAGTTCGAGGAGGATTTCCAGCTGTTGGCTACAGTTTTCATTCACTTCCTCCAAGCGTCTAATATTAGCAGCGTTTCGCTCCCTAGTATCCTTAACACGTTGGATTTGCTTTTCCAACTCAACGATCTGTTCCTCAAGACCCATCGCCTTGACTTCTTCAATATTAAATTTATTCATATTGGCAAATTTTGGCTTTCAGCATAACTCACAATATCACCATCCCAACCCTCAGCAACTTCAGTAAATAGTTGAATCATTTTCTGTCGGTACATTTCATCAATTTCATTACTAGCACCAACGTGAATGTTCTCCAAACAATCAATGAGATCTTTATAGGTGTTCTCAAACCTGCAATAGCTCATATTAGGCATTTTCAACAATATTTTCAAGTGTATCGTGTACTCCCTTCAGTGCACCAAGTGCTTGTCCAAACAAACTATGGAGCAGGAAGTCATCTTCTCTATTATCGTAAGCACTATCCAATTCGGCAACTACCTGCTCGATGTACTTAATCTGGTTTTCAATTCTATTTCTATCCATTTTTTACTTGTTTTTTAAATTAACGTACAATCAGATGATACAATATAATAAAAATCATTTTAATAAGGGTTTTCAATTCCTAAAATTTTACCAAACAACCACATCCATGCCTTAACAATCAGCTTAAATGTAAACGCAAGTAGTTTAAAACCAAAATAAACACTTGCAAGCATTACTATCAAAACGTGCCAAATCATTCTCTCTCTATTTTCTTATTTACACTCAACAACCCAATTCACTCGGCGGTACAACCCCCAATACTTTTCCTGAGTATTTCCATATAACACACCATCAACAACTGCAACTGCGTGCCTTTCTACAATCACAAAAAACCGTCCTTTAGGATGTGTTTCCATAAATGACTTCAACGTGTAACCAACTTTCTTGTTCTTGTAACGTGGGTTAGTGATCGTTTTGAATCCTCTAGGTCCCATAATCCACTTCTTATCAGGATGACATCCATAAGCACTCAGCTTATAACCATTTTTCACCTTACCCAACACATTCACAATATTAATAGCAGTGTAAGTACCGCGCTTAAATTTTCGATTCATATGCTTCTTCACCCACCCATGAGCAACATCATAACTAACATCTAGTACAGCCATAAACGCTCTAACTACGCAATCATTGTCCTCTCTTGTGGCCAAGTTGCTTTGACTCACTGCAATCTTATGGGAGTCTTGGAACTTATTATCCAAAATCATCTCCCGCTCTGCCCACCTAGCTCTCAGGCCCTTACCAACCAACGTTTGGGTTTTGTGTGTGACTTTCTCCATGATTACTCTAATTAAAGATTAACCGTTGCCATATACTCATTGAGCTTTTCCTTCAAAATGTCGGCAAACTCCAAAACATGCTCACTCTCACACCCAAAAGTATCTACTTCAAACTTCCGAGTCACTTGGAACATCGTAGTGCTGAAACCGTTGTTCTTAGGATGAACATACCAATAACCGTGTCCCTCATCATGAGCAATGAATCCTTTGCTGTCAATAAACTCGTGGAACATCCGAGTCACTTCTTGTTTTTTCTGCGTTTTTGTCATGTCGCTGTAACTTTACTCCGTGAATATACGAAAGGATTCTGGATCCCACAAATTTTTAGATGACGTCAATATTACTCACCGAGCCGTTCCTGGAATTCCCTCTCAATTTGATCTATGAGGTCTTGGGATTGTTGAACCTCATCATTAACACCTCCAGTACCAAACTCAACCATCGAGGCAATATTCAAACCAAGCTGAAAAACCACATCCTCTCCACCACTCAATCCAGCCACATACCTCGAGACCCGAAACGAAGCGCTTCCATATTCCTCCTGAGAGGCATACTTCGTAAAACCAACCAACTCCTCACTTCCAAAGTAAGACATCCGAACGTAGAGCCGGTTGCTATTCTCATCAATGAAAGTAACACCTCCTCTCCCCTCAATCATCTCCCCCTCATATCCAGGCAGGATTGAAATGCTGTTTGCATTGAAGAGACCGATATTACAGGTGTCAGTGTTCAACTCTTCAATGATGCAATCCGCAGTACAGGGGATGTCGTTCTCAACCAGGAACTGATCCAGGATCTGTTGGCCTGCTTCAGTGGTCAGGACTTGGGGGGTGTTGTTGTTGTTTTGCATGTCGCTGTAACTTTACTCCATGAATATACGAACCAGGATCAGACCTTCCAATCCTTCAAATGACTTTAAGATTACGCCACCGGGTAGGTATCTGGGTGGCACATTCCAAACTCGAGGATTTCCTCATCACTCGCGTTGCAATAAGCAACTCGATTCTCACTGAATCCCATCATGAACATCTCAAACGCATTCTGCTCGTTCATGCGGAACAACTCCTCAACACGAGTTGTCTTGCTACGACTCACAACACCACCAAATGCACTAGGCAACACGTAATCACCACTCAGGTAATAACGACCGTTCTCACTATCCCGGAACACCTCAATGTTAGTAACATTGATACCGAGGTTATCACATGCCTCTTGGGTCTTATTGATCAGGTTCTGAAACTTACTCATGTTGTTTGGGTTTTGTTTTTTTGTTCTCGCTGCTGCTGCAACCTTACTCCATGAATATACGAAGGGTTCTCTGCAATCCCAAAATTTAAGATGACGTCAACATGACGCGAGATCTTAGAGTAAGTGCTGCAAGTATTACACCTGCAAATATTAGTATATGAATGTCTCCATCAATGGGTATTGATGAATCATAACAAGGATCACTAGGATTAAAACACCAATCAGGTGGGTTATTAGTTTGGCAAGCAGCACATCCTAAATTAGGGTCCATAGCTTGTACTGAATACCCCTCCCTATCAATATAGTACTCATCTAACTGGGTGTTGAAGGTATTTCCATCAACTCCTTTATACATTATTGAGTTTTCCTGTAGGAACTTATCAAGAGGACCTTGTTGGTTATCCATATTAAAACAATTTACATATATAATCAACTAAACAATACAGGGCAAATCCACCTGCTGCAACCACACCCACAAAATAAAGGGCGTTTACAATAAAATAAATATTCTCGTGCATATTACTTGTTTTTAAGTGCTTCCCGTTCCAATACTTCACTGAGCTCTTCCCAGTCGTTTTCAAAATCCATCATTGGGTGATTAGCTAAACACTCAAGTGTAGCACCCTCACTATGAGCGCATACTCTATATAACCAATCCTCACCCAACTCACCAAAATTTGATGGTGTTTCTAGGTAAACCATACCTGGAGCATCACCTTTAAGGTGCACAATAAGTTGTGTTGCAAAGTCCTCAATACCATTAAACTGGGTACCCAACTCTGCTCCTGCTTTTAGTCCATTAACAAACTTACCACCTTCAAGGAACTCCTTAATGATTACTCCCAAACAATCTGGGTTACCATCATAGTGGTGGTAAATACATGCTACTGGTTCGTCCATCATATTAGTGATGGCTATGCTTGCTCGTGTTGCCATAATTATTAAAACTTATTTAGATTACTGATTTTTAAACTTGCGGGCGGCATCCATCATCCGCTTGTACTCCTCATAACTCTCATCTCCATAAAGCAACTCATGAGTCCTCCGATCATAGTACTCAGGGTCGAAAAACTTAACAATTGCCCTATCAAGGTCATAATAAGTAACTACAAGAAAAATACCCATAAAAAACGAGGCAATTGTACTTGCAATACAAACAATGGCAAACAACCCTGCGAATACATCAAAAATAGTCATGTGTTTCTTTTTTGCTTTACCCCATGAATATACGAAAGGGGATCCGAAGATCCTCATTTTCGTATGACTTTAATATGACTCAAAGCCAGTTTATTTTATTTTTAGGAATTAGCTTATTACCTACTCTAGCGTAATTTTCTAATTGTTTTGTTTCTAAAGTTAATTGCTCACCCTCTGGTGTTTCTACTAACACGCCTGTACCTTCTTCTCCTAATAATTTTAGCTCCCAGGTTGGATTTACGTACATGATAATTTGGTTTTACTGTAGTCATTCCTTTATTTCCATAGTATTTGAATTAATACAATTGCAATAGCTAAAATTAAAGTAATACCTGTTTTAAGTGTTATACCTTGGTTTAAATGTAACCAGGTAAGAAAAGCAAACGCTATCATACCCATTGCGAATCCTATTAGTCGTTGGGGCCACATTTCCCCGTCGAATGCCTCCACCAAATACTGTGTGGCATAAATATAGACAAAAGATATAGGAACGCCCATTAAAGACATAACTAAGGGACGTTCCTTAATCCAATCACTAATAAATTGTCCGTTTATCTGGTACCAAACTAATGTTTGACCTAATAGGAACAATAAAGTTCCTTGTATTAATTTAGAAATATTGTGCATAGTATTGTTATTAGTACTCCTATAAGTCCTAAACCCACAAACTTAGCACTATCTGTGTATCTCCTACCCATTTTATATCAATTTAAGTTGTTTAGCTCTACCATACCCAACCATTTTCCCGTTTGCTGGGTTGAGGAACTTACGTTGTGTGAGTGGTAGGTCCTCATCTTTAATTTCTATCTCTACTTCCTCTACCTCTACTTTATAAAGCCCACCAACATACTTATCAAAATCAAAGTACCAAGTGGAAATATTCCCCTCACTATCCGTGAATTCTTGTGTATACTTAGTACGAGCTTTAGGCTCTTCAAGTGATGGACGTCCTCTACTCATTTTGAAATATCGTTTTTAACCATGAAAAAAGCCATTACAGGAAATGCTATACACACATAGAGACCCACGGTTATAGCAAATATAATAACGTTTACAGGCATGAATTTAATCACAAGAGTCGAAACTCCTACACCAAGAACGAATTTAACAAACATTCCTAGTTGAATTACGCTAACTGAGGTAGGCCCAGGCATTTGTTTAGAATACCAAATAAACCCCACATTAACAAGTGTGAGGAGGGCACAAAGTGCCACTCCTACTCCAAATCCACCCATTACTTTTCAACAATAAAAAGTTCAAAAAATACAGCAACAGCCATAATTCCTGCAATAATAATATATCCCATTATCCTTCGTAATTTTCAGCGAAATCTCTTCCTTTTTTAGTTAGACGGTAAGTTAATTCCCCATCTTCATTAATCCCAGCTATCTCAACAAATCCTTTTTCCAATAACCCATATAGGGCGTCATTTAGTTCATTAATATCTTTAAACATAATTAAAATATATGGTGTGATCCTTCATCAAAAATATAGTTTGCTACTTTTTCTAATTTCCCTGGTACCGATATATGGTTACCATCCGCCATGTAAATGTCTGTTATATCTTCATTTACGGGGCATTGTCGGATTGAGACAATTTTTTTAGCAGCTATATAGCCAGGGACCTGGTGGACCCCTCTCCCCATTTTCTCAAAATAAACCATTAATCAACGATTTTAATGTACTCACTAATACCCTCAGTCAGTGGGTAAAGATTACCTTTGGTGGGGTGAACCACCATTTCGGTCTTGTCGAACTGCTTAACCAGTCCACGCTTGTTAAACACAACGCTCAGAGCGTTAACGGGCACGTAACAGCGGCCGTAGGCCCTAAACGTTTCTGCTTTCTTGATCGTAACTTTCATCATGCCATGAATATACGAAAGGGGAGCCGGAGCTCCCCATTTTCGCATGACGTCAATATGACGCGAGAACCCCCCTTATTTTCTTTTAACTAAGCCCTTAACTGTATCTTTAAGCATTGTAGCCATTTCAGAGCTCATAGAAACTAACATTTCAGATAGTTCTTCACTGTTTTCTCTTATAAATTTATTTAATTCAATTATACTACCTATCTTACCAGCAGCAATTGCCCCTTGTACTATAGGTTCCATTTTCATTATTAGTTCCTTTTTAGCAGGGAACTTAGTAACCATTTTATCAAATATTTTCTTAACTAAAGGACCTAAAATAATAGGACCCAATACCCTTCTAAGCAAATACTGGGTTGCAAGTTTGATACCAGTACCCGCTCCCATAGGGGACTCATTCATTTGCTCCTTAGCAAGGGTAGTAAGAATATTTATCTCCTCATCAGTTAAAATTTTAGCTAACTCGGCCTCAATGGCTTTTAAGAGAGGATCACTACTTACCCCTACTTTCTCATCTAGGCTTTTTTTTTGCCTAAGTAATATAATAGCATCACTAAGAGTATCTATTTCATCATCACTAAGTGTTGCTTCGAGATCATTTTGCATAGTATCTAACTTATTGGCTATTTCCATAGCTCTATCCAAAGCCATTTCATTTATTGCTTCATCAATTGTTTGATCATTCACTTCTTCTAACATATCCCCATACCCCATTATTTGCATAGCTGGTACAAAAGCATCATCAAATGCTACTTTATCATCCTCTTCCATAGCGTCTGTCATTTGTAGGAAAAGAGGCTTAAGTTGCTTCTTCTTACCAGGATGTCTTGCTAACCTAGGAGCAATAAACTGGAACCTTGACTCGAGATCGTTACCAAAATCTTGGGGGTCCCCACCAAAATCCTCTTCACCACCATCATCCCTAAACTCTCTCATCATATCTCTACCTACTACTTCAGGATCATCAGCTACGTTTTGGAACATACTTCTTCTCTCTGTTCTATCTCTATCATCTAAGTAAGCATCAATCGCCCCTGCTAATTGGGGGTGTGATTTAGCAAATACATCTTTATAAGCATCTACTACTCTTGATTGAGCGTATGGAATATCATCTGTATCCCTAGTGGCTTCTTCAAAATCCTCTTTAAACGAGTCCATAATGGCTTTAAGGTCCCAACCTGGTTTGTCAAACTTATCCTCCTCTAGGTTATCAAAGTAATCTGCAGCGGCATCTAGATCATCTGGGGCAATCTCGTCTGCTTCAGGGTTTATTTTTGTTCCCCCTTTCTTGAGAATACCTACAGCGTTAGAAATATCAGCACCTTCAATTGGGTTACTAGCTCCTTGACCAAATTTTTGGTGTAGATAATGGGTTTCCATTCCCTTTTTTTCTAAAGTACTGACAGCCGCATCGATAATATTTTTACCAATTTGTTGAAATTCCTGAGTACTCTCAAAAGCATCTAGGTCCTCACTCTCACCACCAGCTTCAACTGCCCTTTGGTAGTCAACATCTCTGATAATATTCATTTTCATAGCATCGTGAAAGAAGGGGATAATCTCTCCTACTCCGTCTACTTCTTCATTAACTGAGGCTTCTTCAATTATGTATTGCCTCCATTTATTCCAGCTAAAGCTCATGTTATTTTTGTTTATAAATATTGTTAAATATTTCCGATCATTGTTTTTAACACCTCTTTCCCCCCAATCTTACGTGAGTACCACCCGTTGCCAGGTTTTTTATTTTGGGGGTGGGCTCCATACCAAGTAATATCTTTATTACCTAATATTGCCCTTACTTTCTCCTCATCATCAATTACAGGTACCCCACCTCTCTCGTGAAATACTCTATAAGCATCACCACTTACCTCAACATAGTTACCAGGGGATTTTAACTCACTAGTTTTTCTAGTTAAAACGTGCTTAATATGAGGTTTCTTACCATCGTGACCCATTCCAGTGTGCTTAACACCAAAAGATGTATTCTTACCAAAGTAAGTAACATCTAACTCAGGATCATCATCGATATCAGCGGCTCTCCAAAAACTTATATCAGGAGCCATAATATCATTAGGGGAATTAATCTTTAAATGTCCCCCAATTGGAGCATAAGCAGTTTGTACTAAATCAAATAGCTCTCCTTTTGCCTGTTCAAGCTCCTCCCCACTTAAAGGAACATACTCTCCTTTAGGGTAGTCTCTCTCCAGGAGTAAATCTATTAGCTTAATCATGCTAATAAATATCAATCCTCCACGAAACGTTCCATAATATCAACAAAAACATCAAGTGGGGTTCTGTGTCCCATTTTCTCAACAGGAATCACACTCAAACCATCATAAAAACCATCAGAAGCAACCATGTTATACGTTTCTGTAGGGTTGATAACATCATCCTCCAACCCAAGCACTACATGGCCACTAACACTAAATTCACCATTCGTAACACCATAAGGTTCAAAACTACGAGAATGAATAGCTGGGTTAAACAACATAACTTCAGTATCCTCAAAATGAGTTGCCAACTGGTGGGCAAAATATCCACCCATACTAGAGCCAATAATCAAATCAAACTCCTCAGCAGCACACAAGTCAATCATTTCCTCAAACAACTCATTGTTATCATAATCCATAGCAGGAGCATAACACATAAAACGATCGTTGAGGTACTTAACCTTAGAACCTCCGGGCTTGCTTTCCAAGCCATGCAAATATAATACTCTTTTCATTAGTTCAAAACACTTAAAATTTCCTCCTTTGATTGTACGAATGCCTCAGTAGGCATCAAACCAATCAACTCATCACCCTCGATCAATCCGTAGATTTCACGTTCACTCTCACTCATTTCACTTAACTCACGTAACTCACGGAGCATTTCCACAGTTTGGTCAATATCAACCTCACAAATCAAATTAAACATTAACTTATCCATTAGAACGGCAGGTTTTCGGTTTCAACTTCAGTTTCTTTTTCCTTCATGTTCTCAGGTACCCACTCATCCACATAGGTAACCTTTACACACTTGAGATCCTCAAAATAGAGCGTTTTGGTAATCTTGGTCCCAAAGAAATACGTTGTGGCAACCATTCCCTTACCATTCCTCATCAACTCAACATTTGCAACATACTGGTTCCAATCACTCAGAATGCAATTTCCATACTTGCGAGTGTTCAAAATCAACGTGAACTTCTCACCATCCAAACCTCCACCACGTGGACGTTCAAACTGGATATGTGCTTCCTGGGGGTTACCTGCTTCCAACCGCTGGGTAAGTTGCTCTTGGGCGTTTTTAACTGCTTGAATCATGTTCATTTGTTTTTTCTTTCGCTTTAACCTTACCCCATGAATATACGAAAGGGGATCCGAGGATCCCCATTTTCGCATGACGTTAATATGACTAAGACTTTTATATTACTATGGTAAAGGAGGGGGATTTTCTATCCCAAACTCTTCCTCCCCTACATAAACTTTACCAAGGGATTCTACTTTTACCCGTAGTTCTTCTTCTGTATCAAAGAACTCAAATTGGGGTTGACCGGTATGTACCTCACTCCCAGCTGTATAGGGACCATAATGTACGTGTTGGGGGGTATTAGTATTGGGGTCGGTTTCTCCATTCCCCCATGCTATAAAAAATCCGTCTGTTTCTCTTGTATGATGTGACATTTTAATATTATTTTATTGTTTTTTTATACTATTGTTATACCTGAGATAGTCCAACCTTTAGCTGTGAGTACTTGGATTGCTAAATCCATATCACTACCCACAGAATATGTTCTGGAGGTTGCAAAACTTGAAGCATTAACATTGTCAGCTGTGTTGGGGTTATCTGCCCAACCTTTTAAAGTTAACTCTAAATTAGCATCACTCATTCCAGTAGCATTACGGAACATTTGACTGGCATTTTCCAGATTAGGTAAATTCCAATTGGCTAAAGAAACATCTATAATTGGGTGATAATTGAAAGCTTTATAGAGGATCCTAACATTTGTTGTATCCCAATTAACTATACCTGCTGCTCTAGTAGCATATTCACTAGGGTTAGTAAAAAAGTCTGAACCATCATCTTCAAAATTACCAAAAACATTATAATAAAAGAACATCTGGGACATACTATATACATTACTAGTATCCCAATTTTCTATTCCTGCGGGTAAATGATCAGCCTGTAAGAAACAATTCTGCAGATCATTTACACTAGGCCCACACCAGTCCGAAGCATCAATATTATTTTGGTTATAAAAGTCCTCTAAACCCCAGGCAAAATTAAGTACATTTCGCAAACCAGTGATTTGGCTTTTATCTGTATTTTTTAAATAATCTACCCAACTTTTATTAAGGCGAGCTGATGGTTTTCCTGTTACACTTCCTTGCTGAACTGCTGGTAATATATTCGCTATCGTTGATGGTTCATCCCACCCATCTAAGCTAACAACAGGTCCTAAAGGATATACCGGGGGTACGTAATAACGTGCCCCAGTACTCGCATTTAATATTTGACTTTTCGAACGGCGGAAGATATTTTGAATATGGCTGTCTTGGGTAAAAGGAATTGGGCTTAGAATGTTTAACATTTCTTTTGTCCCTTTTATAGTTATTGTATATTCCCCTAAAGGCACCCCACTATAATCATGGAATATCCAAAGGGGGAGGGAGTCTGAACCAAAAAGATAATAATAAAATGAATCTGGGTCATCTTGGAGAGAATAATATGTTGGAGAACTATTAAATCTTCTAAAATTATAAGTACCCATATTTATTTTCTCAACTGGGCCACCATCACCCCAATCTATAGTAATTTCTTGGTCAGCTAGAGGACCCCCAAGATAATCATCTAGCGCCTGTCTTGTTTCAGGTAGGATTGCGGGAGAAACCGTAACCTTCCACGAGGTTCCTGTTGATGCAGACCAACCATTTTCTGGGGTTCTTGGGATAGCCACCCCCCCTCTTACGGGAATAGCCCACCAATCCTGTGTTTCGGACCCTGATGAAAGAAAGCTTGTGACAATCTGACCGCTATTATAATCATAATTAGGGTTAGCTTCATTATTATTATAATGGTCTAGAGCCTCTTGGGTAGCAAAATAACCAGTTCTTATTGCAAGGGAATAAGTTACGAGTTCGCCGGAGGAGCCCCCACCTCTTGCTCCACTAGGGCCTATACTCTTTTTAGGACCTCCACCTCCACCTGCTGAGGCAGCAGATGCTACACTAGGAGATATAGTATTTACAGTATTTAGGGTATTTAAATTGCTATAATAGTTTTCAAAAAGCAACTGCTCCTGCATGTATCTTTTCCTGGCTTCCATAATAGGGAGACCCTTTATATCTTTTCTTTTTAAGAACTGAGGCCAGGGCTCAGGTTGGTATATTGGTTTCCACATAATTTTGTATTTTTTAGATTAGGATATCATTTATAGTCCATGTTACCCCCTTGGGATCTACCCATTCTGCGGTTTCATCCTCCATAAACATATCTATTACAGGGGAGAGAACTCTAGGATCCTTCCACTCTTTTCCTAATTCTTCTACTCGGTTTTTTAATTCTTCTGGTGTAGTAAATGTTTCTAAGTTTGGTTGGCCTGTAATAAACTTATGATCTAAATCAGAATACCCATAGTGTACAATACCTGCATTGTTATATGCTACATAATATACGTCTTCGTTTTTTTCTATATGATGATGTGACATTTTATTTTATTTTATTTTATTAAACATAAGCTTCTAAATAGAATTCACTCATGCCTGAGTGGTTTTCACAATAGGTGTATAGTTTGGGTTTGTACTCTACCTCAAATCCATTCAAGTTAGATACTATAACATCTGTATATGAACCTGAAGTACCTGGGGTACCTACAGTTGTAACGTCTGTGGTGTACTCAACTCCACCTCCATGGGTACCATCTAGTGTTTCTGAGAATTTTAGTGGGTGACCCGTATTACTAGCATCACTCTGATCAAACCTGTATGTTAGGGTAGGAGTATATAGAGGATCGTAATTATCATAAGGTTGAATTTCTGATATGGGGAGGAAAACACTCGATGACATTACAAATTGACTTCCACTTACAGTTACTTGTATGGGTACTTGTGTTATTCTATTAGCAGCTATAGAACCAGTTTCTAATATATCTATGTTTCCAGGCATTGACCATCCTCTACTTAATAAAGTTTCATACGCCTGGTGGTTTGAGCTTCCACTAATAAGGGTTACACCTGTGCTATTAGAATAATTGGCAAACCATTTACGGAAATCTGCAAGATTTATGAAGTCAGTATCGTTCCAATATATGGGAGTGTCATAAGGAACAGTATTTCCATTCCCATTATTTCTTTTATCTAGGGATAATGAGGGAGTAGCACCCAAACTTATTTTATAACCACTACTTGCATCTGACATATTCACATTAGATGCTGAACCTGAGGCCCACGCTTTAAGAGTTTCAAAGAAATCAGTATGGGACATAGCTACATGGTTAAATATGCTCTGCATATTTACTCCATCCTTTAAATTCCAGTTGGTAAGTCTTTCCTTAAAACCTGACCCACCAAACATATAACCCATACTGCTTATATTACTTACATCCCAGTTATTAAACTGTGTATTATGTTGAAAAGCACTATTATTAAAAAACATAAGAGTTGTAGTGGTTACACTACTCAGATCCCAATTACTTAAGTCTGAGGAAAGAAAATGTCCAGTATTCTGGAATGCATATATTGTGGTCATAAACATTTGATACATAGTGGTTACATTACTTACGTCCCACTTACCTATATCACCAGGATCACCTATCATACCTCCACTATAATTACCAAACATAGTAGACATATTGGTTACATTACTTGTATCCCAGTTGCCCAAATCATTTTGCTTGATATCTTTCCCCAACAAAAAACTCCCTCTAAACATCTCACTCATATTTGTTATATGACTTGTGTCCCAAGTACTCATATTAAGAGGGGTTAAATCTATTAACTGTGCATCTCTAAATAAGCTACGAAATGATGTAAACTTGGAAATGTCTAAATAATGGAGTCTCCTTATTTTTCCATTATAAAAACTCCAAATGTTACCACCCGCTAAAGGATTTCCATATATTTTAACAGATTGTGTTACAGGTGTCCAGTTATACCAATCATTAAAACGTGTTCCCCATGGAAATAATCCATTACTTGAAGTAATAGGAGTTTCTTGGGCGTATCTATAATAAGTATTTCTAGAATACTCAGGACGAGGATAATAAGTATCAGGCTCAGGAATAAAAGGAACCCAACTTTCAGGTACTAAATGTTCTATATCATATGCGTGATTCCATACTTTATCATTAACATAGGCAGAACCAGATTCTACACTCCATCTTGATGAGCTATCAGTACTTGAGTAAGGTATAGAATAACGAGTAGTAGTATAAAAGTGACCGTTATTTACTTGTGGGTAACCCTGGGGGCCTGAGTAATTGTTTATGTTTCCATCTCCCCAATCAACTCTTATAGGTTCTTCTAAATCCCAAGTAATAGGTAATTTAAGCTCTCGAAGTTTTGAAGAATAAGCTTCGGTAGCATAATCATCATATCCTGAACGTATAGAACCGCTTACTACACTAAGATAATTATCATCTGTGTTAAATACAAAGTTTTTTAATTTTTGAGTTTGAAGGTCAAAATCATCCCCATAAGGTAATCCATTTACCCATGTATCAGGTTGGGGTAGGGGGGTTTGATCAAAATTATTTTGATAGTAAGCGCTAGTCCATGCGTTTGTTGACCATGCTGGGTCATCACTAAATGTCCATTTATTTATTGTGAATGGTTGGGGTAATTCACTTTCAAGACCTGGGGTATAATTAGAGGGGGGGTTACTGTAGCTAAGCCCTAGTGCACGATCCCAATACATTTCTGTTGGGTGGATATCCATTTCAAGGAATAGAGATAAGGCTCCTCCACCTCTTGCTCCACTAGGGCCTATACTCCTTTTAGGACCCCCACCTCCACCTCCACCTCCACCTGCTGCAGCAGCAGCAGATGCTACACTAGGAGATACAGTATTTATAGTATTTAGGGTTTGTAGATTACTATAGTAATTCTCAAAAAGCAACTGCTCCTGCATGTACCTTTTCCTGGCTTCCATAATAGGGAGACCCTTTATATCTTTTCTTTGGAGAAATACTAGCCATTCTCCTGGGGGTTGGATTGGTTTCCACATAATTTTGTATTTTTTAGATTAGGATATCATTTATACTAATAGTTCTATTTCCATCAGACCATGTCCCTAATTCTTGTAATTCTTCTATTTCCAACATAGGAGGAAGGAGAGGATCTTTCCAAACTTGACCTAGCTCTTCTACTCGATTTTTTAATTCTTCTTTAGTAGAAAATCTTTCCATATAAGGTTGGCCTGAATCAATACTATCCCCAATTTCTGAATATCCATAGTGGAATATGTTAGAATTATTGTGAGTTAAATAATAGGTATCTTCGTTTTTTTCTATATGATGATGTGACATTTTATTTTATTTTATTAAATATAAGCTTCTAAATAGAATTCACTCATGCCTGAGTGGTTTTCACAATAAGCATACAACTTAGGCTTATGTTCCACCTCAAATCCATTCAAGTTAGATACTATAACATCTGTATATGAACCTGAAGTACCTGGGGTACCTACAGTTGTAACGTCTGTGGTGTACTCAACTCCACCTCCATGAGTACCATCTAGTGTTTCTGAAAGTTTTAAGGGATGACCAGTATTACTTGGGTCACTTTGATCAAATCTATATGTTAGAGTAGGAGTATATAGAGGATCATATAAGTCATAAGGTTGAATTTCACTTATAGGTGTCCAATAAGAAGAAGACATAATATACTGGCTTCCACTTACTAATACTTTTATGGGTAGTTGGGTTAACCGGTTTGAGGCAATAGAACCTGTATCTAATATATCGTGGTTTCCCATAATCCATCCTTTATCTAGCAAAGTTTCATATGCTTGGTGATTTATACTTCCACTAATGAGAGTTATACCCGTACCACGGACATTATTACCGAACCAAGCTTGGAAATCTTTATAATTTATAGCCTCTGTATCTTGGGGAAAGTGTTGAGTACCTTGAGAAAGGATTGCTGGGTACGATGAAGGGATCCCATCAGGTGCTCCCAATCCTTCTGAAATTTCCGCTGAAGTTCTCTTAGTGTAAGTACGTGTATATAACTTACCAATATTGGTGGGGTAATAAGAGCTATGAGTATCTACATCAACCGCAGAACTACTAGCCCATGCCCTAAGTGTAGCCCAATAATTAGTATGAGATATAGAAGAATCACCACACCACCTTTCCCAATTTGTTCCTGAACCCGGAACCCAATTAGTTAAAGCTTGGTTAAATGAAGTGCCCACAAATACGTAATAACCTGTTGAACCACTTATGTTCCAATTATTAAAGTTTGTGTTGTGTTGAAAAGCCCCATTATAATAAAACATCATAGATATGTTTTGGGCATTACCCATATTCCAATTGCTTAAATCCGCGTTATGATTAGTGTTAAACCAACGGGCACCGCCATTGACCAGGAACATACCGCTAAAATTGGTACCACTACTAACATCCCACCCTCCTATTTCAGGTTGGGAGGTATCAGGTTCAGTGCTTTGCGCTCGAAACATACTATCAAAATTGGTTACATTTGAAGTATCCCAATTAGACAAATTATTTTCCTTAATGCCTTTACCTAATGTAAATCTAGAGTTATAGAACATTCGATACATACTTGTTATGTTGCTAGTATCCCAAGCAGCTATATTAAGGGGAGTTATATCAACTCCTAACGTATACCAAAACAACGAGCTGAATGAAGTGCGGTTTGATATATCAAGATAATTTATTCTTCTCAACCCACCATAAGCTGGGTTATATGAATTAGGGTTACTTGCAGGATTAGGATCTCCATACACTTTAATATTAGTATTAGTATTGGTCCAATCCCACCAGTTATTCCAAGGACTCCCCCAAGGGAAATTACCATTACTTGAGGTAATTGCGGGTTCCATAGCGAACCTTGAATATCTATTATCTGAAGAATAAGACCTAGGTGTATATACAGGGTCAGGGATATGGGGGATCCACTCTTCGGGCACCAAGTGCTCTAAATCGTACCAATGATCCAGAGGGGTTTGATTGTAAACGTTACTAGAGGCCGCTTCAGCAGTCCATACACTGGAGGTATCTGATACTTGTTCAATTTGCCAAGGTCCCAACTCCCTTGTATATGTACCTGCAGGATAGTCATTTACATTCCCATCCCCCCAATCAATCCTTATAGGATTTTCTAAAGTACTAGGCATTCCTGCATAGTATTTTCTTACAGAATCCACTGAGTTGTTCCTAAAGCTATCCATGTAAGAGGGGACACCATCATACATATACTCTGTGTAGTATTTACCTGGCCCACCACTAGCATCTTTATACATGGTAGTGAGTAAATCAAGAGATCCCGAACTCCAGTTGGGCATACCATTAGATCCCCATAAATCTATAGTTGGGAACCTACTAGAGCTATAAGAAGGAACAGCAGTCATGGTACTCTCATTCCAACCAGGATTCCACATATAATCGTGGTTAGTGCCTACCTCCGCATAAGGATACTTCCATTCATAAATACTTTGTGAGGGGTATATTTCCATATACAATGTAGGATCCCTCATATCTATAAGCTTGGTGAGGACGGAAGAGGCTCCTAGATCATATACCCCATCAAAAAATAGAGGTAAGGGTCCTCCACCTCTTGCTCCACTAGGGCCTATACTCTTTTTAGGACCTCCACCTCCACCTCCACCTGCTGCAGCAGCAGCAGATGCTACACTAGGAGATACAGTATTTATAGTATTTAGGGTTTGTAGATTGCTATAATAGTTTTCAAATAGGAGTTGCTCCTCCATATATTTTTTTCTGGCTTCCATGATGGGAAGTCCTTTTATATCTTTTCTTTTTAAGAACTGAGGCCAGGGCTCAGGTTGGTATATTGGTTTCCACATTTATTTATTTTTTTAATTTTTTTAATTAAGGTATTGGAACTACATTAAGAAGTTTTCCTATGCTAACAACTTCACCCGAAACCCATTCCCCTGTTCCTGGGTCTATTCCTTTCCATACATCATCATAAGTAGAAGGTCCTACAACACCGCTAAAGGAGTTCAAATCAAATAATAACCAACCACCACTGCCAGGATCCCAAGCCATTAAAAAGTTATTACCACCAGCTTGATCTCTATACTCCAATACATCAACGAGGCTAGGGTTACTACTTAACGTGAAGACGTCGGCGGAGGTGACTTGCCAATTGGCTGTCTCAAAATTAGGACTCAAACTAGAACCCGGAGCTAAAACTACTTGGAGAGTTCTCAAATCAAGATCTCCCCTTATAACCTTTGCCCAATCTACACCAAAAAATTCACTAGATGGGGTTAGATTTTTAGTTGTTATAAATATATGTGCACTCTGCCAAGTTTCAGTCCCAACCTGATCTAATTGTGAAGACCCTATCATTTCGTTTGGATTGAAGAAGTTGTCACCATCAACGTAGACATAAGGACGATAATAACTAGTACCTGTGAAGGGTCTAAAATCTTCATAATCCCAATCTTTATAATCTAAATCAGTGGGGAGTATATACCAATAACCATTAAAATCAGGTCCACCTATCCAATCACCAGCTCCATCTCTTCTACCCAACTTAAATACAGTCGTTCCATCTACATCATCAGAAAATAATGGGAATCCAATCTGAGGTGTATACCCAGGATACTCAGGTGCATTAAAGAATGTAGTAGTTTCATTTAATACCCCTGCTTTAATATCCGTAAGAAGGGGATCACCTAATCTATCAGTTGTAGATGTAAAGTTAACCCAATAGTAAGTCTTGCTACCACCCTCAACAAATTGATATTTACCCCCAGGTCCAGGTCCAGGTCCAGGTCCGGGTCCAGGTCCAGGGGTTGAGGAAGGAAGGGGACCCCCTCCTCCCGCACTGGGGGATGAAACATTTAAGGTTTGTAAAGTACTTACGTAATTCTCAAATAATAATTGTTCTTCAAGATACCTTTTACGTACTTCCATTATAGGTACTCCTATATTCTCTTTCCTCTTTACATACTGAGGCCAAGGCTCAGGAGGATTTGTTGGCATATTCCACATTTGTTTATTTTTTAATTATTTTCTTTCCAAAACCCCACTATAGCGTCTAAAAGATTCTCAATCCCCTGGTCATTTAAGGTGGGGGAAGATACTTTAAGCCCTTCTCTAACAATAGGTATTAACCTTTTATCATTCCAAAGTCCATTATCATTAACTATAGTAGTAGCCTGCTCCTGCGTAACTTCACTATGATTGGCCACTATGTAAGTTGCCATCTCATCTTTATTATGGGTTTTTACTTGGGGATTTTCACTAGAAACCACCAAGTATTTTGTTAATTCACTCATTTTTACTTTTATTTATTTATAAATATATACTAAAAAAGGAGACCCGTCAAGGTCTCCTAGTTATATTTTATTAAACTTAACCAAGTTATTTACTAAATAACTCTTTAATAAAGTGGTATACTACAAATATCCCTATAATGGGCCAAAATACCCACAATACCAAACGTTCCCAGAAGTTAAAGCTTAGATCCATAAGTTTACCAAAGTGTTCCATTAGGAATCCAAAGCAAACACCAAGTAAGATATATTCTAGTATGCCCATTGTATATATGGATTAGGGGAGGGGGGTGGGTAATTAAAAGCTTGCTTAATTAATACTCGTAGGAATCATCTCCATATTCATCCCAATTGTCGTTAAGTTCCCTTTCGGAAATAATATCAACAAAATCTTCAAACTCATCTCCATACGAGTCATCGATCATTTCGGGGTTAATACCTTCTTTTTTAATTTGCTCACGAAGAGCGTCATTTTTAGGATCAAAGTGCATTTCCTCTTCTTTTTTTAAATTCACGTGGGTCAATATCATCAACAAAGGCTAATTTTCCAACTTCTACATTTGACGAATTTATGACTTTATTCGTTCCATACATATAAACAGGTCCATCGTAATCTTTGTATGTGCTTGTAACATTTTCATTATCCTTAATATCACCTTCCAAATGTAGGATTCTACGCTTGCCTACAAAACTTCTAAACTCATTTGGTGTAACTCGGTGCCACCTATCTAAACCAGGTGAAAACACCTCACAACACAGGTGTTCAGGGAATGGAAACTTAAGTTTTACAGTGTTACCTTTTTTTTCAGACATTCAATTGTTTCTTTTGCGGATGTGTGTAATATACCAATTCCTCCTTTAGATTCCCACTGCTCAATGTTATCTTTTCGATCATCAATCAAAATGTGAGAAGGAGCAGCATACTTTTGCTTGTTATGGGAATAAGCCAAATTCAACTTAACTCCTAACTTGTGGTTTCTAACCCACAACCGCTTACCTAACCGTGAGTGTTCTGCTCTTGAAGGGGAGGAAAGCAACTCAACGTAGAAGTTTTCAGTAATAAATTTAAATAGTTCCTTACCATCTTCCATCCAATCCATTCCTACCCAAAAACCTACTCCTCTACCATCAATAAGTTCCCAAAACTCATCTTTACCGTTTTTTTCAGTAAACTTTTTGGGACCCCAAGGGTGAATTTCGCTAAACTGCTTATCAAAGTCAGTAAGCACTCCATCCATATCACAATAGATCTTGGGCCGAAACTCTTTCGATACCGTAAGTGCTTCCTCTTCGGATAGCTCCAAACTGTTCATTGTTGTAAATTGGTTTTGCTTCATTTATATCTTCACTAAAATATGGATACCCTCTCCTCAATCCGGCAAACACCCTTGCATACTCATCTATTACATAAAATGGGCGTTTGCGTTCTTCTGCTATTTTAAGGTCGATCTCGTTCTCCTGGCGCCTCAGGTCGATGTACATAATTCTGGGATTTACGTTGGATTTCTTCTGCTATAAACCTTATATGCTGGAGGTGGGTAAATACTTCCTCAGTAACTTCAGAGAAGTGTTTGCGGTCAATTTCATTGAGTTGGTTAAGGATGTATTGTGCTTCCTTATAGATCTTATTCCTCTCCATCGAGCATCAGATTATTGTTTTCTAAAAAATACCAGAAACGTTCGAGCCATAGGGCAATTCGTACGTCATCAATGGTGTCGTCAAATTTAGCACCTTCAGCACGGGCATCTGCTACTTTCATGATACCGAAGTCAGCTAGATCACGTGCTTTGTCTTCATCACCACGTGCTAGTGCTTCACGTGCGTTTGCGTAACAATCAGAGACTGTCATTTTCATTTTTATGTTTTGTTTTACGGGTATATTTACTTTTGTCAGTATGTACCTTATTAGAGGGTTGGCGGAAATATTTACCCTCAGGTACACTAGCGTTTATGTTTTTCCGCTTTTTCATGCACCATAAAGATACGAAAGTTCCCGGCAAAAACCACATTTTCATATGACGGGATTATGAAAATTGATGATTAAAAACAAGATTTCGATTTCCTCCCCATTCATGCCACCAATGAAGGTATCCTATTGTGGAACATAATTTATCTTTTAATTTATCTACCCCACAGCAAATAGTTACTTTTTTATTATTTTTTAAGTAAAATTCTATATTTTGTTTGGTGTATTCAAGATCTTCTTGTGTATTTACTTTAAAAAAAGCATAATCTGCATCTTCCCTAAACTTGAAATACTCTATACCATAATCAAAAAACAGCTCCCTAATTCTATTTCTAGAACGGGGATTTAATTGAGAATTGTGGATATCAAATTTAAAATTTTGGGGATAATTATAATGATCAGATAATAACATACCCACCCACACATCATAACATTCATCATAGTAATGTTCAATAGAATCTAATTCTTCTAAGTTTATTTTAGAATTACGTTTTTCTATAAACCTACTATTTTCTTCAACCATAATTTGTAGTTCTTCACTAGGTCTTACTTTATGGGATACTGATGTGTTAGATTCTTGGGAGTAAGTATGTAATACTCTAGGGAGGAATAAGAGTTTTCCTTTAGTTTCCGTAATATACCCCTTAACAAGATCTTCTGCAAAACTATGTTTAAATTCTCCTTCTTTAGCAAATTCTTCTGTGGAACGGGTTTTTATTCTATAAGCTCTAGCATCTCCTAAACTTCTCCACATTTTTTTTCCTTCCTCTAGGTTATAGACCCCCTTATAATGGTTATCTCTATACCACTCAATTTTCCCTTTAATATGATTCTTTTTCATTATAGAAGAACAAGATATCATTTCTACTTTGGGGAATTTATCAAAATTATACTTATAAACTTCTAATAATTTAGGATGGGGGAAATCATCAACATCCTGTACTAGCATAATGTCTCCTGTAGAAATCTCGACAGGGGGGTTAAAGTAAAATTCTCTTTTCCATCTAGGTTTAATGTATTTTATCTGAGGGTGGAGTGAGGTGAAATCTATTAGGGTTTTTTCTATAGAGGAATCTTCACTAAAATCATCTGATATGATCCATTCCCAATTAGTGTAGGTTTGGTTTTTTATACCTTCCCAAACTTGATTTAAGTATTCTATATTATTATAGAACCCACTATATATAGTAAATTTCATTATTTTTTAACAATACAGTTAGTTCTCCTAAATTCAATATTATTAGTAAATACTAAATCTTCTTTATAATAATAATTCCCTTCTTTATTACTATTTAAAATAAAAATATAAGATACAGGGGTGGGTTTAAGAGGGTGTATACTTCCATCTTCATGTTCCAAACTACATGGATCTGGGAAAGTTCCCTCTTTAGGCCAAATCAAATATGAGTTTTTTTCAGAATAAAAATATATGTTTACTAAAGATTGCCCTAAAGTATATTTTCCATTAAAACTTTTATATACTCCTGAAAAGGGGATATCTTGTGTGTGTGGGAATTTTTGGTTTGAGTACTTCTCAATTGCCCATTTAAAAAAAGATTCACAGAACCAACCCTCTTTAAGGTTAGGATCATTGACTGTTCCCTCTTTATACAAATTAAGCACAGGCTCTATAGAATTTACATATGTGTTACAGGGAAGAGCAAATATATTAGTTGCAAAATTATAATCCTCCCCTTCTCCCCAAGGAAAAAATAAAGGATCTCCTTTTTCCCCTCTGTTAATAAATTTATAAAAGTTTTCTTCACTTAATTCTATATCATAGTTTAGATGATAAACATAATCATATCCTAAACTTTGACACAACTTAATTGCTTTAAGTATTTGGTGAAGATGAGCATAGCCATAATCCCATTCTACAAATTCCGCATAAAGATTTTCTCCCCACTCTATTTTAGGATCTACAAGCTCCCAAAATACAGCATACCTATTAGGTCTAGGATTTTCTTTAATATTTAAAGTATAATCTACCTTTTGTTGTATTTCTATAGGAATGGGGAAGTTACCCGCAAATATTACGGGTAACTTTTTATCTTGTAAAAAATCTACAAGTTTGTGAGCAATTTTTATTTTCTCACTATTGTTTATATGGGAAGTAACTAATATACAAGGACTCATGTCAATGTCATAACCTCAGAATGGTGATAGAATTTACCTCTTTTAAAATCGGCTTTTTTAATCCTACGACCTTTACCAGACTCTGCTTTTTGTACAAAGTAGTAAGGACCTTCCCTATCATCGTAGGCTACTTGGTTAATTTCAGCAGTAACAATATAATCATTACCCTTACGTGAGTCTGGGACTCGGACTTGTTCGAACATTTTCATTTTATAACTTATTTAGTTGTACCTAAGGTGGGACTCGAACCCACACGCCGAAGCACTAGTTCCTAAGACTAGCGTGTATACCAATTCCACCACTTAGGCAAATAACCCTTAGTGGGTCATTTTAGCTGTAGGCTCAACAGCTGCAAGGCTATCAAGCAATTCACCTACAGTCTCGATTGAGTCTGTATTAAAAGGCATTTCTACACCTGTAGTGTCCCACTGTAGGCTGTCAGTTGCACAGCTATCAGCCATAGGGGTTACACAGTTTTCGTCTTCGGTTCCTCCACAAGAGGCAAGAGCAACAATTGCTCCAATAAAAAATAGTTGTTTCATCGTTTTGTATTTTGGTTTGTTAAAATGTACCATGGTGGTACGTCTGATTTCTTTTTTGGTAGTTTTCTAAATGTTTGTACTTCGGGGTAATTATACCCTTCATGTAGTAATCTAACTGTTTTATCTTTGGTATTAATGTTAAGAACCTCTCCTTGGACCTCCTCGCCAAATAGAAAAAAATTTATAATATCTCCTACTTTCATTACCAATCCCTTTGACATTGCTTACGGGGGACCCTAGCATATCTAGTACGAATTCCATTGTTGTAGGAATTACCTCTTCCACTATACCTCATATGAGAAAATTTTCCATCATTAGTAAAAACAGCAGATTGGGTTCTGCTATTATAATAATAAGGAGAACAACTTGACAATCCAAGGGCAATAAACAACCCCAATAAGTAACTTAAATGTTTCATTTGTAATAAATATTTGAGGTTAGGGGTGGAATTGCACCACCGTAATAGGATTTGCGATCCTATACCTTCTAATCGGACACCTAACCATATTGCCCCAGCCAGCGCTGAGGACTTGTCCGTCTGGTATCTCGTCGGACCACTGAGATTCTATATTCTGGGTTATAGAAAACCTAGTCTCCCATATTAGACCAAGGGTTATTATGGGGTGATGTCTGTTCCCCTCTCTGACCCCAAGTATCAGGCCAACTGGGAATCGAACCCAGAGACATCGACTACTAGAATACTGCCATATCCGTTCGCACTTTTACCCCTCTCCCCCTGGCAGGGGGGAAATTGGAGCCACTAGTCGGAATTGAACCAACGACCGATGCTTTACAAGAGCATTGCTCTACCGCTGAGCTATAGTGGCTACATTCGCCTCACACGCTGTGATCCCGCTGGGACTCGAACCCAGGACCCTCTCATTAAAAGTGAGATGCTCTAACCAACTGAGCTACGGGATCAATAAATGAAGGAATGGGTAAAGAGTTATTCAGGCTCTTAAGCGCGACAAGCAGGCGGTTGTATTGGTAAATCATAATGGCACAAGAGGAGTGTTAAACCCGCATCCCATTAATCATTTCACTTCATGGCTGCTAACCCCAATTGAAGTTCACAATATCGCTTAGTAGAATTTAGTTCCACTATCACACAACCACACCCTAATAGGCCCACACCGGGCTTTCACCCCCTACAGCGCTTGCTGTAAGTCGAGCTACCTATTAACATGTGTACTTTATTCCCCTAATCATAGGAACACATTCAGTCATACCCCCCCGTGCGTGATCAGCGCGGTAGGGTTTCCTTCATTTGTAGGAACGGCAGGAATCGAACCTGCGACCTTCAAGATATAAGCTTGATGCTCTAACCAATTGAGCTACGTTCCCATATTGGTGCGTCATTTTATTACGCAGTGACGTCATCAGCGAATGCTATTTATTTCAATAAGTAAAGAACCTAGTACTCCCTACAGGATTTGAACCTGTGACCCACAGCTTAGAAGGCTGTTGCTCTATCCAGCTGAGCTAAGGGAGCATATTTTGTAGCGCTGGGGGGACTCGAACCCCCACGGACCTACGGTCCAACAGATTTTAAGTCTGTCGTGTCTACCACTTCCACCACAGCGCCATATTTTTATTTTATTTTTTAATGTACTTAAAGTAAGTGTAAGTATTAAAAATAACCAATAAACTCAAAAAACTCCAACAATAAATTTGAAAATCTGTCATTTCTCTGCCTTAACTTTACCCCATGAATATACGAACGGGATCTTACAACCCCAAATCCCTCGCGGGAAATTTTTTATTCTTCAAGATAAAGAATAATAATAAGGGTAATGATAACTAATCCAAACAAAAGCATATAATAATTAGCAGGCTCTGGGTCTCCGCTAATGATGATGTGCGTGTTTGCAATAAAGTTTAAAATAAAGAGTATTAATTGCAAAAGCAAAAATGCTGCCCCAAGAAAATTCAGGATATAGAAGACAAATGCATTCATTTTTATTTTATTTTTTAATGTACTTAAAGTAATTGTAAATATTGATAGGAATACAAACCCCAAACACAACTCCATAAATAATAATCCAAACCTGATCTGTCATTTCTCTGCCTTAACTTTACCCCATGAATATACGAACCGGATTTTCGGATCCCACATTTTGGGATGACTTTAAGATGACCTTATTTTATTTTTCTGTAATAATAACGCTTAAGATTTAAAATCTCTGCTTTAAGATTTTCATCTACTACTTGCACTTGTTGCTTATAACTTTTAAAATCATTAATTGACTTAATATAACGAGCATATCTGTAGACATAAACTTTATGAACGTCATCAACGAAGTCTTCTCGAACTTCATACATCATATCATTAAGTAGAGTAAACGAGAAGTATGTCTTATGATTAGGATTCCAAACTATGAACGGCTTAGCTTCATCAAATTGCTCAACGTCGTAAGCGTAATAGCTAGTACTCATTCTGTACTCATCGAACTTTGAAACGTAATTAGTACTCATGTTGCTTTTTTTTCTTCGCGTTAAATATACGATGAAAGATCAGCAATTCCACATTTTAGGATGACTTTAAGATGACCTTCTTCTTCCTTTTTTAGGCTCAATACCCAACTGCCTTTCCAATTCACGCAACTCACGGTTCCGCTTGACTTTTTCCTTACCAACAGCAACCTGCTGTTTGCTAGGGACTCGGTCCTCCATCTCACCACGGAACTCCCTCATGAACTCCTCGCAGTCACGGCGGTCCATTTTTCCGCCATAACGTACTGCCTCTTTATAATGCCTAGCAACAGCTTCAGCATTTCCAGTAATCATAGCATAGGCTAGTTCAGCCATCCTACCATGGTAGTTCCGCTTACGGCGGCGATTGTTGTGATTACGCATTTTTTAGTTCTTTAATATGTTTACACTCTCTAGTTTTCGATCTCCAAACACCTGGGCAGTTACAACTAAATGTAATTTTTCCAGTGGGTAAAGTCACCTTACGTGCCTCATAGGTAATATCAGGATTACTCTTAGAAGTAAACTCCATAACTACCATATTTGGCTCTTTTGGCTTAACCTCAGGACGTTCCCATTTAATGTCACTCAATTTGGTTTCAGGATGTACCTCTGTCCAAGTAGGCATAATGTATTTTTTACCATCCATCACTATAAGTGAAGGGGGCATCCAATCGTGTTCATGCTCATATGTCAAGCGTTGCACATTCACAAACTTGTGTCCTTTAGGTTTATACTTAAATTGTGAAGAATCTTGTACTACCTCTCGGTATTTACCGTCTTCCCAAATTTGAAAAATCGCCATTGCTTAAACTTATTCCATAAATATAAGAATAAATTTTTAGGCTTCCCCGGTTTTGCTATGACGATTTTATGACTGACTTCTTTATCTTCCTTTTCTAATTGGTCTTCTAAAGTAACCATCATACACATTCCATTAAGCATCATGGGGTAATAAGCCGCTACAAAGGCTAAATCTTCATCAGACATAGCCTCCATAGCCTGCTTAGCTGTCACTATTTGGGGGTCAACGTTTACCACGCTTACCACTGTAGTAATCTTCCAAGTCCTCTTCTTCTGGTGGGAGGTAACCTGGTTTTTTGGGTTTTTTCTTCTTGCGCTCCTTATAAGCAGGAGACTCATGTTCCATAAAACGATCCCATTTTTGGAACGCATCTAACCTTTGGTGTGGGCTATTTTTGCTCATCGTCCTTGACCTCTATAGGCTTTTTTATAGTTTTTAGAATTTTTATTTTTGCTGGTTTTTGTTTTAGCGTGAACACCAGGGCGGCTCACTTTGTTGGTGCTGGGGGCATTTTCCAATGCGCTGATTTTCCTAGCCATTTTTTGATTTTAAATAGTTTATTGCTTCAGTTATTTTAATACAATCTTCGTATTCTTCTTCACGCTCATAATGAGCTAAGTTTGTTCCTAAGATATCAATAAATTCATCTGTTTCCATTGATAATGTATAAATAGCTCCTTCTTCCTCCACTTCTACTTCAAACACAGGAATTTGTTTTTTCTTAGTATCCAAATTATTTAGTATCTTTTCTACAATTCCTTTAGCAAGCATAAAATCTTTAGTTTTAGCCATATTAAGGAATTCTTCATACGTTCCTACCTTTATGTGTTTCACGTACGGCATATCAAAATAGATCAAGGTAATCTCCTTTTATTTGTTTTGACTTGAATTTAAGCATCTTTTCGTCATTCTCCAAACTTTTTGTCGCAAGCTTTTCAAGATGTTTACGTTTTTGTCCATCGTAATCGTCTACTAATTTTTGATGCTTACGCTTTTTCATACTTAAAGTATTTTATAGTAAAGTTACTAAGTGGTATTTCTGAATAGGGCATATCCTGTGTAACATGGTTATTTATTACAACATTCATTTTAGTATTATTTACCTGTTTCATTACAACTGGATCACTTATTACACGGACTAATCTGTCATTGTAATAAAACTTTAATGAGTCTAAGCTCCAATTTAATTTGTACTTTAAGAAGTGTTTTGTGGGATCTTTAAAGCCCATAAAATGACTTTTAGGTCCCCACATTTTATTTTTACCCTCTTCAGAGTAGTGTACATTTGTATCTATATGCCTACAAGCCCAAGGTTTGTTCCAATTAAACCTATGATAATTTGGTTTTTTATGAGAATAACCTTCAAATATATCAATTTCAGGGGGCCAACTGTCCCAACTCCACATCCAAAAAGCAGGCCATAAGTTCTTACCATATGGTAATTTAGCTTTTATTTCAAATATGCCAGGACCAAATTCAGTAGCACATGATACCAAACCTACACCTACTTTAGGTCTAATTCCTAATTCTTTAAACTCCTTAGGGTTGTATTGGGTTTTTAAAGTTAAATAGTTTTTTAATGTAATTTGAACTGCACTAGGATCATACCAACAATAGGGTTTATCCTTGTGTACCTGTCCCCACCTTTCTTGGGTTAACCATTTATATCCTGACCATTCTATTACTTTGCTCATATCCTTGATATCAAATCTAATTCATCTTTATCTTCTAAACCTAGTTCTTTTAGGCGTTGAAGGTGATAATCATCAATTTCCCAATCTACTTGACCTTCATTAACTGGTTTATATTCCTCCATTGTTTGGATTTGTTTGTCACTAAATATGTCCCCAACTGTTAAAAAGTAACAATTATAACAAAGGAGTTCTACGTTATCTAATTTATAATTTTTTTTATTATTGTCTTTAAAGTTCATTATTAACGGAACTTTGTAATCTAACACCCTGCGTTCATTAAATGAACAATTTGAACAACAATCCTCTAAATAACCCTCCCCTATCATTCTCTCACGAATTTTAGCAGCTGAAAAGTGGGAACTATCAACTCTACCTTCTATAATGTCTAACACAGCAGGTTGTTTTACACTACCATTTAAAAACTTGGGTATACCTTTACCTGCTTGGTTTTTATGTTGTTCAAATAGGTCTGGGTAACCTTCTTCAGTGGCTTCATAATTTTTGGCCCATTTTTTGTAGTGAATGTAGGAAACACCTAAGTAACGAGCGGCTGCACGGTTAGACATAGTCTTATTCATAGCTGCTTGTATCTGTTGTTTACTTAGGGGTTTTGCCTTGGGCATTTTTATCTATTTTTATTTTTAGATCTACTAAGTATTCCCACAATTCTTCTTTAGTATTAAACATATATTCAACACCTTCATCATCTAAAAAGGGTACTACTCGTTTATTATCGTCAAATCTTGTGTATACATAAAATAGTATAGCTTCTGCAGCAACAGGTTCAAAGCAGAAATGGACTAGACTTTCTATAACTTGAAAGTAAATATCATCAATTGTTGATATATCTATTTTAAATTCATCGTACAATTTATGTTGACGCTGCCAAGCTTCCTCAAATAAACCTATTATACGAATAAACTCATTTTTTATTTTAGCTTCAGTGTCTGCCTTATCACTAGTAAGGTGAACAGTGGTTCCTAAAATAGATTCAAGTATTTCCTTTATTTCTTTTTTCTGCCCCATTAACCTTTTGTTTTAACTTAACCAATTTAGCACACTTATCATAATCTTCTTGTTTCTCGTAAAACTTAATAACTCCTTCAATAGCAGCTTTAAAATTACGTCTGTATATTATTACTGAACATTCTAAATTAGGTATGTGGATTATTTTAGCTTGAGTAAAGTTAGTCTCTAATGCTTCTTCTATCCCACTTACAACTTCATCAAATAATAGCTTGTGGAAATCCTCAGATTCAGTTAGTATATCTAAATCTTCTTTATCATCATAAAGTATTTCCACAGCAAGGATTTCACGTTTTTTATTTTCCTTATCCATGGTTATAAATATTTAGAAATCTAACATTTTAGAGTTATTGTCTGGGTTGTGTTTAGCCCATTGCCCCCATTTGTACTTAAAATATTCGTGGCAAAGTTGTTCTTTTTGCTGTTTGTTAATTTTTTCTTCATAAGTAGCTTCTGTGCCATATGAAACAAAGTGATAAAAATGGCACTCGTAAGTTCTTAACATTCTTAATCCTGCTATCTCACATTTAAGAAAAAAGTCCCAATCAACAACCCAAGCACCAGGATAAGATTCATCCCATCCCCCTATTTTCATATAATCCCATTTATTCATAAAAATAGGTAAGGTACACCCAGTTTCTTCAACTTTACTTTCTTCTATAATACTTTCTTCATACTCCCAAAATGCCTTTAAATCAAACTTTTTAGGATCCCTACCTAAATTTTTAATATGCATCTGTTTGAACATGCTAGGAATAGGTTCAATTTGATTGGGAGTAACTACAGATCCAGGAGAATAACTTGCTATTAATGCTATATCCCATTGGTCTGGGAATACATTGTCATCGTTGACTATAAGGATTTTGTTTGATGTAGCATTAAAAACTCCTAAGTTAGTAGCCCTGCTAAGACCCACATTTTCTTCTAAGTTAAGGATTTCAATGTGTTTTTTATACTTTTCAAGGATCTCTTTATTTAGATCATAAAAACCATCTACTACTACTATTATTTGATTCTTTTCAGTTTGACCTTCAATAGCAGATTTTAAACACAGATCTAAAACTTCAGGTTCTTTATAAGTAGGAATAATTACAGAAATCATATTTTAAAATTATTTTATTAAGAAGTAATTTTTATGCTATATAGTTCACCTTCAAATAAAGTTGTAGTAAGGTAACCTAATAACCTTTCGAACCCATGGGCTAAACTACCATAGCGGTCATATCCCTCTTCAAATTTAGGAAGGAGAGAAGGAATATCTATTAAATTATAAAGATTTTTCATATAGAGATCATTTACTAAAAACATAGTCCCAGCAAAAAAAGGAGGGGCAAGTCTTTTATCTTTAAATACTAAAGTAGAGTCTGTGTTGAGGAGTTTTAATGCTTTTTTTATAAAGGGAAGAGCATCTAGATAATTTACGTTATCTAAAGTTTCACTAAATAACCAAGGAGCAGAACCTACCATACAGGGGACCGTATTAGATGAAAGCTCAGAAAGAGCAGTAACATATTGCATATTACTATGTAAAAAGCTATCTACTAATTGAGTTCTCCACATTTCTCCTAACTTAGGGGTATGAATAGACTTTTTTCCATGGATCTTTATATAATATTTATAAGGAATTGACTTAATTTGATCACAAACATGTAAGAAAGGAGCTACATCTAACCCTTTATTTTCTACTAAAAATACTTCTTTACTATACTTACTAATATCTTTTATATAGGGGGTATTTAAATTGTTTACACTAACATACAAATCAGTTTTAGGATTATTTTGCAAAATAGATTTTAACCTAACTCTAAACCAAGGCCACAAATCTTGATAGTGTAAATGTAAAATAATAGCTACTTTCATCCTATTTGTGCATATCTATTATTTTGAAAAACTTGTCGTTCTATTTCTTTATTATGAATAATACTAAAATGTTCTTCCATAGGTAAAGTAACATAAGTTTCATAACCTTTAACCATCCCATGTACTTGATGTCCTTCCCACTGAATTTTGGAGGAATTTTTATATATTCTTTTTTGAGGGTCAGGCCAGTTTACCCATCCTTCAGGTGATACCTGCCATCCCCATTGTTTAGTGTGTTGGGGGGTAAGACCTTCTACTATGTTTTTTCTGGGGGTAATTAATAAATCAACAGGGTTCTCTTTAAGGATATTTTTTAGGTTAATTAGAAGAATCTCACTAGGAATCTCATCAGCATCTAATTGAAATATGTAGTCCCCAGTACATTTAGTTTGGAGGTAATTTTTATTTTCTAAAAAGTTTTGTTTAAAATCAAAAGGATAGTAATCAATGTCATCTTCATACTTTTCAAGAACTTCTATAGTCTCATTAGTAATCCGATTCTTATCATATACTATTACAATTTCATCTTCATTGTCAATTTTTTCTATTAAATAAGAAATTAAATTATCTATTTCTTTATCTTCATTACATACTGTAAGGCCGTAACTTATTTTCATTTTTTTTCTTCTTTAAACATACCAATATAATCAAGAGCTTCCATATAATCGTGTTCGGCAAAGTGTTTTAGATTTTGCATATCCATTTTATAAGTTTTTTCACTTTGATCTTCAGAAAGAGCTTTTACAGCAGCCCATCTCCATTCTTTAACATTTTTACCATCAGCATACACCATTCCTTTTTCAGGATTATTAGTAGCAGAAGGCATCCAATTTAAACCTTTATCATCTACATAAATAAGATCCTTATACAACTCGGGAAGTATTTCTATTTGCTCACTAAGAAATGAACTGCCAGATTGCATTAAAGTATTAGTTGTAAATCCACACCCATAACATAAACTTATAACGTAATCCGCCCCCATTTCTTGTTCGTAACAAGCATCGCTTCCACAACGAGGACATATTGTTAATTTATCTTTCAACATTTTCTAATTTTTTAAGTTTAGGTAATTTCAAACTAATTTCATTAGGGACATCAGGTAAGTGTTCTTCCATTATTACCTCTAAAGCTTGTTTCATATTTCCATAACTAAAATGGTTTTTACTTTTATGGTATTGGAGTAATGCCTGTTTTTTATATTTAGGATAGTTATCAAAAACATCTTTTAAATAGGAAACTGCCTGAGAGGGTTCTACTGAGAACCAACTTCCTTCTTTAAGGAGAATGTTTTTTACTAATGCACTATCATGTACTTTAGTAAGCTTTCCTTCTAACAAAGTAGTAAATTTACTATCTAAAAAATCAATATGGCCACTCCAATTAGTAGTAATAATAGGTTTTTTAGTTAAACTAAATTCTAATAAGGGTCTACCAAATCCTTCCCCTTTAGTTAAAGATATCATAGCTTTAACTTTTTTATGATTGTAAAGATTATTCATCTCTTCATCAGTAAGTTCACCATGAAGTAAATAAATATTAGGTAAAGTGTCTGCTTCTATTGTTTTTTTAATTTCATCTATTTTATCTAAGATCATTTCTCTATCCATATAAGATGCACCCGCCCCACTAGTTTTTAAAATTAATGCAGGTGTTTTTTTCTGGTTTTTGAATGTTTCGTAGAAGAGTTTTATCATTAGGCCTACATTTTTCCTATCTTCTCCTACAACTCCTTGCATCCAATGTCCTACAAATAAGTAAGCAAATTGATCTTTTATATCTTTTAAATCAAATTTATTAGTTTCTTTTGAAGGAAAATATTTAGTTAAATCCGCTCCTTCAAATAATACTTCTATAGGTTTTTCTATATATATTTCAACAGGAGTATCTCCTTCTTTATGTTCAAATCTAAGGTTTTCAAATGTATTTTTGGAATGATTTGAAGATACTAAATTTAAATCCATTCTATTTAATCCCTGGATCCATGAGGGATCACATACGGTGGTTTCTATGCCGGCAGTAATTCCAATATTATATTCCCCTACAGGTTGGAATTCATTAGGTACACTAATTTGAGCCCACACTTGGGGTTTCGCAGGAAGTTGATTACCTGGAGGAAGAAGGTGGGGTTGTATAAATCCCCATTCCTCTAAATTATTTTCTATAAACCCCCAAGGGCAACTCCCCCATCTTTGGGGTAGAACTTTTACATTATATTTGTCAAGCTCAATAATAGCTCTAACTAAATCTCGAGAACGTGCTCCATAACCTGAGTAAGTGTCTATGGGGCAACTTATTATAAATAAAGGTTTCATTAATATTCTAATTTATGGGGTGTTACTTTTGGTTTTCTAGTGTCTATTTTGATTAGTTCATACCTTTCTCGGGGCTTCCAATTTTTAAATAATGTATCTATATTATCTATAATACGGTAGGACATTTTTTCTGCAGTGAATCCTGCTTCATCACTTAGAGCCCACTTTCTTCCTATTTCTCCTTTAATTTTTCTTTCTTTAGCCCCCATTTCCCATACCTCAAATAATCTATTAGCGGCATCACTAGAATCACATCTATCATCAAAAATATAAGGGGTAGGAGGGGAACCTTGGATTGAAATACTTGAAGGGAAAATAGGAAAGGCCCATTCTCCATGTTGGGTATATGTTTTTCTATGGTTTGAAGGTATTTTCTCATTAGGGGTAAACCATTTTCCTTTATTATCTATAAATCTCATTTGGTCTTGCATTCCCCCGGTAACATTAGCTACTATAGGGTTACCTACAAGTAAAGCTTCGGTTAAACTTAACCCCCACCCTTCATTAGATGTAAGTTGGATCTGAACATCAGAGCAATTATATAGAAAATTCATATGCTCAGTATCCAATTTATCCTCTACAAATAAAATGTTATACTTTTTATCATCCCCACACAAAGTTTCAATAACAGCAGGTAAATTGGTACCATTAGGATCTATCCTTTGGGTTTTTAATATTAGAAGACATTTCTCAGCTTGCTTGGGAGTAAGTTTATCAACGAATTGTTTATAGGCCCAAATAGTATCTGGTATCTGTTTACGCCTAATGTTTCTAGAGTTGTAAAGGGTAACAAAATCATATTCTTTGCCTTTAAAAAGCTCAGTTTTAAACTCTTCAAGCTGAGTGGCTTTTTCGTGTGATTTGTCGATAGGGAAAAATATTTTATGATTTAGCCCATGGGGAACATAAGAAATAATTTTATTTTTAGCTTTATCTCCTAATACTAATTTATTTATATTAACAGTCTGTTTTGAAATGCCCATTAACAAATCACATGATTCATAATATTCTTTATTATACATTGGGGCTGGGAAGTCGTCCCAAATATTTAAATAAATAATAGGAATATTTTGCCTAATTTCGTTTTCCATTTGAAACAACCAAGTCCAATATCTGGGGTCAGTAAATATAAAAATGGCATCAGGCTGCTCTCTTTTTATAAAGAACCTCACTGCATCGGGGTTCCCATACCCATTACTAGGGTATATAGTTACTGAGGTGTCTTCTAATCCTGTTATTTTATTGGTTTCAGGGCTTAAATCTATAATTTTTCCTTCTTCAGGGTGTTGTATTGCTGCTCCTATATTTACCCAATTATAGTGATGGCAGGTATGGAGCACCATTTCTTTGGCTATAGTCCCTATTCCCGAATGAGTCCTAATATCATCACACATTAGGAGTATCTTTTTACGTTCCTCTTTGGGAACATATCCTTTCATTTTCGTAACCATTTTGTTTTTTTATTATAAATCTAAACTATTGTGATTGTGGATTTGACGTTTAAAGTCTTCATCAGTAAGATACAAATGAACACAACGGTCAGCAAGTTTTTGAAAAGAAAACTTATGTCTAACACATGCTACTTTAAATTCTTCAAATAAATCACTTTGAATTTTTACGCTTGTTAATGTTAAATCTTTTTTCATAGCTAATATATTTTGATATAAATATTCGCGAAATTAAAAAGATGTGTTTCGGGTATAACCCTCCTCAAAATGATCAACAGTTAACTTATTGATAAATACAGGTTTTAAATCATGTTGTTTCATCCAAGGGTTAACTCTATTATAAAAATTTATATCTCCAGGTTCACGTCTTCCATAAAAATATAAAGGGTCTCTTCTTCTTAAAGGTATAATTCTATAGTTAATACAAGTACTAGAATTAATTATATTAATAGGAGTTGGGGGGAGATTAGTATAAAGTTCTGGGGGGTTTTGGCGGGGTAAAACACCATTTAGGTATTTGGATTTAGTATAAAGAAATGGAGATTGAGTAGTTTCTATTGCTGTAGCTAAGGTTTCTAAATGATCAGGAAAATAAATATCATCGTGGTCTAATTTACAGATATAATCATAACCTTCGTTTATAGCATATTCTATCCCTATGTTGGTACCGTGGGCACCCCCACTATGCCATAAATCCTCTCCTCCTTTAGGATACCTTTTCCTTTCTACAGCCACTGGAAGGTTAATGGGTAGGGTTTTATTTGGGGGGCAAAGTTTAATTATTTGTTCAAATTCTGCTTTGTCTTTGTAATTATCTCCTATTAAGTATATTTTCCAATTTTTATATGTTTGGTTAAAAACACTTTGTAAGGTATTTTTTATATAACTAAATGTTTTACCATCAGGTCTATAATAAGTAGTTACAACTATTGCTAATTTAGGGTTACTATATTTTTTATTTATAAGTTCCATAGTGGAATTCCTTTAAGGTTGGGTTCAATGTTTTTTTTCTTTTTAGCAGGAATTCCTATATAAACTCCACTATCTTTTATGTTTTTAATTACTACACTTCCTGCTCCTAATATTATATTATCTGATTGGAGTTCTATTCTAGGGTTTATGATGGTGGCACAACCTAAGAAACAATTATTAGATATCTTAACAGAACCCCCTATAGTAACATTATTAGCAAAATGTACATTTTCTCCAATTTTAGTTCCATGACCTATACAGCAACCAGGAGCTAAGTTAACATTGTCTTTTAAGGTTGTGTATTCATTTGCTGATCCTCTTACTATTGAAGTATTACTACCAATAATACAGTTGTTTCCTATTTTAACTCCACCTAATTGTCTTAAAAAAACTTTAGTAGCCCCATCCCACACCCACATCATACCTTCGGTTCCAATACTGCAATTAGCATCTATCCTTGTTCCATTTCCTACTTCAGTTTTAGAATAAACTACAGAATTAGGGCCAATAATTACATTATCACCAATTACAACACCATCACCAATTACAGCTGTAGGGTCTATAGAACAATTATCACCCTTAATATATGATTTTTTATCAAAAGTGTATGGGTATTTTACTTGATGGGATAACCTATAAAATTCTAGTTGGGGATTTTTTACAATAACTTGTACTACATTATTTAATCCTTCAAATTTTTGTTTGCAAAATAATTTACAATTTTTTAAATGTTTTACATGTTCAGGATTATCACCTACATAATAAGTAATCATTCCTTCTTTAGTATTAGGTAAAATTGATAATATCATTTATTGTCCTTATATTTTTTAGCGGGAATCCCATACCAAATTTCATCTGCAGGAATATCATTTCTTACTTGGGAATTAGCACCTATAATTGAATTATTTCCAACTGATGTATCAGGCATTAAGGTTACATTTGCACCAATTAGCACAAAATTACCTATACCTTTTACAATTTTTGTTGAATTTTCTTCAAGGTTTGGAGTGTCGGTTAATACAAACCCATATTTAATTACACAATTTTTCCCAATAGTAGCGTTTGCTGAGATTGTGCATCTGCTTCCCATAGAGGTTCTATCACCCACTACGACGTTATTTCTAATTTCACAATAAGCAGTAAATGAACAATTCTTACCAATCTTCGCACCAGTCCTCACAATGCAAAACGGACCAATTTTAGTGTTATCACCAATTTCTACACCATCTTCTATTAGTGCTAGGGGATGAATTTCTACATTTTTACCTATTTTTGATTTGTTTGATATCATTTCTTATATATTTCAAATTTACTTAAATCGGGATAAGGTAGTTCCAAATCTTCATTGTGTTTCTTACCACCACCCATTTCATAGAATTGTCCCATAAGTAACAACCCCCTAGCTGCAAGTTCCGGCATCATGTAAAAGTTCCAACCTAACATATCAAAGTTATCTTCGTGATATGAACATTCTCTTCTTCCACTATATCTAGCTCTTTTAAACCATAAATAAGCCTCATGTGAGTCAGTTAATATAGCACCACCTTTAGATAGCTTAAAATGTTTATAAGGTCCAGTGAATGAAATACACATATGTGTGTTAGGTAAATACATGTCTGCTGTAAATCTTAGAGCAGAATCCCATACGTTAGAGCCCTCTAATTGGTATGCTCCTTTTATGGTCTTTCCTTTTACAGGTTTAAATTTAACTTTCCCCCCAGCATGAATAATTTCACAAGGGACTGATGGGTAGGTTCTAGAAGGAATAGTAATTTCTTTTCCTTCTATATTTTCATACTTTAAAGCTAAAAATAAAGCATTAGAAGCATTATCTACCGTAATAGCATACCTTGCTCCTGTATAATCTGCGAGTTTGGCTTCAAACTCTTCAGTAATTTTATATATCCCGTTGGCCATTTTTAATATTTAACTTTAATTATAAATTCGTTGCTTAACTCTTTAGAAGCAGGTTTAGCTTTAAATTCATTTTTTAAAGTTCCAATTATTTCATAATTGGGGTCTAACTCTTTTACTATATGATCTACAGCTGGTTTTACTTCAGGGGAGTGTTTAAAATCTAAGTAATCATCAAATATAATATAGCCTCCTACAGGAACTAAATCTTTATAGTTATAAAAATCATCAATTACAGCTTGATAACTATGATCCCCATCAATAAACAAAAGATCAATTACAGGGAATTTATTTTTTACAATATTAATAGTAGAAAGATTACGAGAACTACCTTTAAAGTATTCCCAAGTATTATGTTCCTTTTTATATTTAGCTACATTTGCTTTAGCTATTTCTGGGGGGATGGGGCTTCCTATATCAATAGATAAGCAATTGGTAGGATAGGGGTGGGAGGTCATTAAACATGCTGACCCTCCAGCAAAACATCCTATTTCAACATAATTAATAGAATCTTTCCCTAAAAAAGTTCTTAAATCGTATAATATATGATAATGATGATGGAAAGTATGACTCTCCATATTATTTGAAATAAATTCAACTAATTCTTTAGACTCTTGAGTAATTATTTGTTGCATAACTCTTTATTATTATTAAAGGGACACCATTCACATAATTTAGATACAATTTTTGGGTGCTCCACGTTTAAATGTTTCCCTTCAGAAGAAAAACACTCAGTAATAAACTCATCTAATATACGGTCTGCTTTTTTAAGTTTATTTCTACCTGCAGCGGGTCTATGTTGTTGTACTCTATGAATTGGGTAATCACTATTTTCCCATATTTTTCTACGCACAATAAAGAATTCCACTTCTATATTTTCAAGCGGGATACCATATTGTTCATTAAAGAACTTCTTATAAAGCACAAGCTGCATTTGCTTGTTTTCGTCTTTTTTAGCTGTATCGTTCCATCCCCTAGTAGACGTTTTTATATCGTATACATAAAATTTGTTTGTGGGTTCATGGTATAATACGAGGTCAATAAAACCTTTGTATACTAAATTTCTACCAACGTTCATTACAATTGGTAACTCGATTCCTGCTAGATGCCAACCACGATTACCAAAGTATTGTTTACGTTTTTTCTTAAGAAAGTCAAGTATTGCTACACCATCTTCAAAAAACTCTCGTAGTTCTTCTGGGGAGGAATAATGGGTGTCTTTATTTTGTTTGTATCCTTCTTTATACAATCCTATAAATTTTTCTTGAAATAACTCCTCTAAATTCATAGCATCTGCTTTTACCCCTGACTGTTCATATAATACAGTAAGCCAATCTTGGATTACTTCATGCATTGCCGTACCAAAAGTAAAATGGATAGATTGTTCATTTTGATAGTGTCCATCTTTGTACTGGAGTGCCCACTTGTGTGGGCAACTCCTGTACATAGACATTTGCGAATAAGAAATTGTCTTTTGGTAAGCATAATTTACCTCAGGCAATTCTTTATTCTGTATCTCCTTGAGTATTTGGGGCTTCTTGGCCATATATTTTTTCTAATTTCTCTAAATAAAGTATGGCATCCATTAACTCTTCTTTCATATGAGTGACCCATTCGGGGAATTGTAGATCTCCTCGATCCATGTTAACTCCATACTTTTGTTCACCCATTTTAGAACGGGTTTCAAATTGTTTAATTACTGAGGTAACTATGCTATCCATTACTTAAATAATTCTTTAATTTCGTCTTTTTGTAAGCCCTGTTGTTGTAGTGCTTCCTTAATATACTTTTTATCAAGTATGTTTATCCAATCTACTGCTTGAGCGGTAGAAACTTCATAGAGGGAAGCAATTGTTTCCACTAATTTTTTATTGGGTTGTTTCATACTTGATTTAATGTATTTTAACCAAACATTTTGTTTAGGGAGTAAACCACAATACACTGTATAGTATTTTTTCTTATCAGTGTAAGGTATGGTTTGAACATAATTTACCAACTCAACAAAGGGTTGGTGCATAGATAAAAAACGATTAACCATATAAGGATTAAAGGACTCCCTCTCTTTATCCGAGAAGGAGTCCCAATCTCGTTTCTTACCTGTTAACTCTTTGAGCCAATCAAAAAGTGTCATACTCGTCTCTCAATTCAGATGGGAGAGTTTCCGAGTAAATTTTTCCTGTGGCCCCATCATAAAATACTGGAATGGGGAGGACAGCATCCTCACCACCTGTAATAAAACGGGATACTTTACGCAAGACAAATCCTTGCTTAAATATTTGGTCCCCATTTTCAGTAGTGATTGAGGTAGTTTTGCTCAAATCAAGTTGTGGTTGTTGAGCTGTCATTTCTGATTTCTTCATAGTTTATTGTTTTAATTTCGTTGCAAAAATAATATAATTCTTCTTTTTTAAGCACTGTGTCACAATGCCAGTATTGTTTTAATATGTTAGGATCTATTTTATCAGTAACCTTAGCGGTACGATACAATAGAAACATTCGTTCTCCAAATTCAAATATGTCTTTATATAACAACTTTACCAGAGATTTCAAGTAGTTTAGAAATACATGCCATTATGTTAATTTCCTTATCAATTCGGAAATTTGAATGGTACATATATTCTTCAATAATAATAATTGCTTCTGCAGGACGTGATGTGTATTCGTCCATACGCTCATATAAAGCTTTATATAGCGCTTCAAAATCATTTACATTGGAATCTGCAATTACTTGTCGAATTTGTTTAAATGAATTTGGATTAACCAATAATTCAATAACTTTATCAACATAATTGGATGATACAAGTGTTTGTTTATCTAATACAAGCTCACCATCTTTAGTAGACATTTGGCATACGTTAAGCATTTTACGTACATCTGGGTAATATTGGTTTACAAGATCTTTAAGATGGTCAGTGCTATGTTGTACATTCTCTTTAGATAAGATATTAAAAAGGTGTGCAGCAACAGCACCTTTAGTTGGGGGTACAATTTTAAGTACTTGGCAACGTGACTGTAGAGGATCAATAATACGCTCTACGTAATTACAAGTTAATATAAACCTTGTACTTTTAGAGAACGTTTCAATGACATTGCGGAGAGAAGCTTGTGCCTGGATAGTAAGAAAATCAGCCTCATCCAGAATAACCACTTTAAGTGGTTTAAACGACATTGTGCTAGCAAACCCCGATACTTTATCCCTAATTGTTTCAATACCTCTTTCATCGCTGGCATTAATATAAAGGTGCTCACAATCAAGATTCTTAACCAAAAGTTTGGCGAGTGTAGTTTTTCCTGTACCAGCGGGTCCATAGAAGATTAGATTTTGTATATCGTTCTCTTCTAAATATCGTTTAACAATATTTTTTAGATGCTCATTGCCTACATAATTTTCAAGTACATTGGGCCGATACTTTTCTACCCATAAACTATTATTAATAGCCATCTCCATAAAAATCAAATGTTTTGATTGGTTCCTGTTCTATTTCTACTTCTACTCTATCTACAGCATACAAAGCACTTCCAATAGGATCTAAATAAAATGCTTTGTTAAATTTAGTTTTTTGAAAATATGCTTCTAATGTGTCTGTAAGTGACTCATAAATAGTACTACTATCACTAGTAAGGGACCACCGGTCTCCCGGTGGTACCCTTTTAGCGATTAGTTGCTTTTGCTCTACTGTTTCAAATTCAGCCATTGGCTAAAATTAATACATTCCAGACATAGCTCCAACCTCATCTTGATTTTCTTGAGGTTTATTAACTACAGTACATTCTGTTAACAAAATAGTACCTGCAATTGAAGCTGCATTTTCGAGAGCACAACGCGTAACTTTGGTAGGATCAATAATACCTTTTTTAAGGAAATCATCAAACTTACCAGTTTTAATATTGTAACCTATATTAGCATTTTCAGCTGATGTAGTACTAAATTCGATGCGGGGAGCATCTTCTATACCAGCATTTATAAGGATTTGTCTAAAGGGTTTACGCAGAGCTGCATTCATAATAGCACATCCTAGTTTTTGGTCATCGTTAGTAGTTTTACACGTTACGTTTTCACTAGAACGAAGCAATGCTACTCCCCCACCAGGTACAATACCTTCTTCAATAGCCGCTTTAGTAGCTTGAAGAGCATCATCAACTCTATCTTTACGTTCACGCATTTCAGTTTCAGTGTTCCCACCTACATGGACAACAGCTACTCCACCTGTAAGTTTAGCTAAACGCTCTTGGAGTTTTTCAGTTTCAAAAGGTGAAGTAGAATTTTCAATTTGAGATTGAAGTTGGGCACACAGCCCCTCAATAGCTTCTTCGGTACCTGCACCATCAACAAGAGTAGTTGATTCTTTAGTGACAGTAACTGTACGGCACTCACCTAACCAATTTAGGTCAAACTTATCAAGTTTCATACCTTTGTCTTTATCAACAACAGTACCACCTGTAAGGGTAGCCATATCATTCATAAGCAAAGTACGACGATCACCAAAATCAGGGGCTTTAACACAGCATACGTTCAAAATACCTCTCATTTTATTAACAACAAGTGTAGCAAGTGCTTCACCATCAATATCTTCAGCAACAATAAGAAGTGATTTAGCTTGCTGTGATAGATTTTCAAGGAGGGGGAGCAAATCTTTTACAGTAGTAATTCTACCGTTATAAAAAAGAATAGCTGCATCCTTGAGTACACAACTCATATTGTCATTGTTAGTAACAAAATAAGGTGATTTATAGCCCCTATCAAATTGTAGGCCCTCTACTGTTTCAAGGTAGGTTTCACCTGTACGTGACTCTTCAATAGTTACTACACCATCACGTCCAACTTTTTCCATAGCAGTAGCAATCAACTCACCTACCTCTTCATCATTATTAGCTGAGATAGTAGCTACCTGGCGGAGTTGCTTTTCGCTAGAAATATCTTGAGATATCTCCCTAAGATAATCTACATGGGCTTTAACACATACATCAATACCACGTTTAATCTCTACAATGTTATGTCCCTTATCACTGTAGCGCATACCTGCATTTACAATTTCACGGGCCAGCAAAGTAGAAGTGGTAGTACCATCACCTGCTTGTTCAGCAGTTTTAATAGCAGCCTGCTTAACCATTTGAGCACCCGTATTTTCAACAGTATCCTCAAGTTCAATAGCTTTAGCTACAGTTACTCCATCCTTAGTACTTTGGGGAACACCTTGTTCATTTTGGATAACAACATTACGACCATTTGGCCCCAAAGTAGTTACGACTGCATCTGCGAGTTGATTAACCCCACTAATTAATTTTTTACGGGAGTCGTCTCCGTAGTTTACGATAGTTGTTTTATTCATTTTTCAATAATTCCTAAAATTTTATTTTCTTCAATCATGTAGTATTCCTGCCCTTCATAGTCTACTTTAGTAGGACCCATTTGGGGAAGAAGTGCAATATCCCCTACTTTTATAGTAGTCTCAATAAAGTGTCCCATACCTGAATAGTAACCAGGACCAACAGATACTACTTCACCTTTAAGGTTTTTTTCTTTGCCCATATCAGGAACAATAATGCTCCCATGGACACTTTCTTCTTCTTCGATCGGTTTTATAATAACCGCGTTAAATAATGCTTTTACCATTACAAAAAGTGTTGTTTAAATTCGTTTTTAATATTTCTAAGTTCAATAATATAATCCTTAATACTAGTATAAGAACTTTGTTTCATTTTATTTTCAACAACCTTATTAAGTGCTGCTTCGAGGCTACTACAATGTCCTATACAGGAATCATAAGGTGTACCACTATCTGGCATGATTGTTTTGTAAACAGAATAGTTGTAATCATCAACTTGGATGAAATACTCACCGAGGAGTGGGTCTTTAATAAAATTCATAACTTTGTTTTTTCTAATACGCGGGAATATACGAAAGGATCTTCAGGACACCAACCCTAAAGTAAATTACTTAATAGTAATTGATTTTGGTTTTGATTCAAGTGCAAACGGGATACTAATTACAAGCAAACCATTTACCATTTCAGCATTAGCTTTAGCTAGATTAAACCTACGGGAGATTTTCCAACCTAAATTGAAGTTACTTTTTTTAATACCTGAGTGGTAGTAGCGGGTTCCATTTTCTTCAGTTTGGGTTGATGGGGTGGGTTTTCCTTTGTCATAGGAAAGTCTAAGAACATCCCCTTCAATGTTAATGTTTACATCTTTTTTATCAATACCCGTACAAGCTACTTCGAGTGTAAGGCCATTTTGATCTTCAAATACATCAATAGGATGTGTTACTGTGGGTCGACTAGGCTTATCAAATGTACCTTGTGAGTCGAAAAAATTTCTAACTAGTACATCAAGTGGACTAGTATAATTTTCATTAAATAATACGTGTGTCATTTTGTTTTGTTTTGTGTCCCCTAAGGTGACGGTTAATAATTATAATAACTAGGTTGGTGCCCTAAAGTCACCAATAAATATACATAATTTTTAAGAAATTACCAAATTATTTGATAATTCCTGCGCGACGCTGCCATTGGCGCTTTGTCCATTCATTTAGATTTTTTTCTTCTTTAAATCTATTATAATCCCTAATAAAATAAGCTTCTGCTTCTTGATCACTAGATTTAACAGGATTAGGTTCAGTTGAATCCCACCCTTTATAAAACCCATTATACTCTGATCTTTCAGGGTATGTTTGTGGGGCTTCATTATATAAGAAAGCATCTATGTCTTTATCTTCATTAGGAAACTTTCTTTTAAGAAAACCTTCTATGGGACCTATTTTCCAAGTAGGGGTTCCAAATGCCATTTCCCCATACGTTGTTTCTTTTTTTTCCATGTCAATAAATATTAATAATCTGCTTTTCGTACGACAAAGTACATAGAGTCTATATTCTCATCTTCGGATCTAAAGATAAGGCGAAGAAGGCCATCATCCACAAAACTCATTTGACATTCATCTGACGTTTTGTTAGCGTTAAATATTTCTCTAAGCATTTCACTACTAAAGGGAATCTTATTATCTTCTCTAACATTATCTTCAAATTTAGCTGCAACATGAAATTCTACTTTATTTGAGAAATCCATACGTTCACCAAATGTAAATTGAAGTACTGAGTTACCGATAATATCTTGTGTGGGGTTTACTGTAACAAGCTCGTTTCCTTGAATAGCTCCTGCTGCTCTAATAAACGTTTGGAAGTCTTCATTATCAAAATTAGCTCTAGCTTGCCATTGAACATCTTCATTTACCTCACCTACTTTAGGTATCATAAGTGGATCAGCAAGTGAGTAGTTAATAGTAGATTTGGCGTCTTGGATATTAAGTTTAGTAAGTATTGCTTTGGTTTTTTCAGCATCAAGTACCAAATCACCTGATAGTACATTCAATAGCCTATTAAGTTGAGTTGTGTTAAAGATAGCTAATGTGCCCTCAGTTGTGATAGGAAATTCCCAAGCAATTACCCTACCAATCATATCCTTAGTAGGAGCCATAAAGTCGATAGTTAAAGTACCTCCTTCAATTTCCCATTTAACGGATTCTACTTTACCTCCAAGATAATACTTAGAGATAACTGATTGTAATCTATTTTTTGATATCATTAGAAACTAAAAAATTTATTTATGTTTGGATTTAAATTTAATGTCCAGCCTAGGTCATTATAAAACCCTTCCAACTTAGATTGTAGTATAGTTTCAAATGATTTTTTCCTATCAGCATAGTCCTCAAGAAATATACGAAACTTATCTGGCATGTCAAAGGTTAAGAAGCCTATTTGTTCAATTTTGTAGGGATTATCTTTTAAATAGACCCATTTGATTTTATCTCCCTGTACTATTCGGCTATGGTTTTTAATACCCCAAAAGTTAAGCAAATCATTATACTTTACTGCTGCCTTAACATTAACAGGGGCACCTTTTTTAAGTTCAGTCATTACCTCACCTGCTCTAGGTTTACGAACTACATACTCATTTAGTGTTTTTACAGAGGTAGGATTGCCAAGTTTAGCTATATCTAAATCTTTAGACATAACATGATTCCTAAAATCTAAAATTAACTTATCAATATGTTTTTGATCTGCTCCTTTTAGAATTTGCTCTAAGATATCATTAAAGAAATCTCCAAATATAGGAGGAAAGTTAGCTTTTTTAAACTCAAGTCCTTTAACATCTAGTGATTCTTTAGCTATACCCTCTTGTTTAGTTATCCACTGAGCATATCTACGAGTTGCTCTAAAATAAGCAGAACGGATAACGCACTCTGTTTTCATTTCAAGTCGATGTGTACCGACATTGAAGCAGTCCCTAGCCAACTCATCATAATGAGAAGTAATGATGTCCTGATACTTAAGTGCGATTTGTTCAAGTAGGTTGTCTTTTTCTTCATCAGTTTTACTTTCAAAATCTGGGTAGAGATGTAGTAAGAGGGGTTCAGCGTTAAAGTAATTTGAGTCTGTGTCTACATAAGCACAGAAATTTTTATCTCCTTCGTCACATATCCACCAAGGTGTTTCTTCTAAGTGTATCATAGTTTTACTTCTCCTCTAATTACTTTATTCATATGTCTATTAGCACACAAAGCACTTTCTTGAATAATACGCTGACCAGATAGAGTGATTGCCTCACTAAGGATTACGTTACCGTATCTAAAACTACCAAGAGCAGTTGCACCATACAAGCTATTTAACAAAATTTTCATTGTGTGTTGACGTTGATGCCAAAACGCACCCTTTTCTTTATCACCAGCTTTATATGCTTTTTTCATATAACCTTTATATTCCACTCGCTCATCAAACCATTTAGCAAGTATAGTTGACAAAACAGAAGGCTTATCAGTTCTAAACATTACACCATTAGCTGAGATGGCTAAGTTATTATTTTCTATAGTTTCAATAATTTTTTTACAGGGAATATAAGTTTGTTTACGTTGTAGGTTTTCAACACACAATTCTTTATTAGGGTCCATTGCTTTAAGATCATTTAACCCTAAACGATTATTTCGATCATCAAACAAATCCATTACTCTACCAACATATGTTTCTTTACCAATGTTAAGAGACATAATAATTGAAGGATACAGTGAAGTTAGATCCTCATCAAACATGTACTTATACAAACCTGCAGCAGGACAAAATAGATAACCACCTGCATAACCCTTTTTATGAATTGGATTTTTATCTCTAGAAGGTGGGACAATATTTTGTCCTAACAAATAAGCTGAAATTGCTCCGTCTTGGGTTTTAGTGTTTGCATAAACCTCTCCATAATTGTGTTTTCCTTTATGTGATAGGTTTTTTACAAGGCCAATATATTCAAATTTTTCATCTAGTGCCTTAAGTATTTCTACATCTCGAAAGTTGTATTGAATAAACTTTTGGATATCATCTTCGAATAAACGATCTAGATTACCATCATATTCAACTTTACCTAAATTAACATATTTTTCTCCAATAGCATCTAGTCTCATTGAGGGTTCATCTCGGAAACTAAACTTTTTATGTAGTTTCATATAGTCTAGTGATTCAACTCCTGCAATATTGAGCCATCCGTTGCGGTTCCAAGCACTTTCGTCTTTTACAACATCTATAGGAGATAAGGCATTAGCAAAATCTTCACCTAGCACTCTACTAATCCTAAAATAAAGATAAGGAATATCAAAGTAATCACTATTCCATCCTACAAGGATGTCTGGGTTTATTTCTCTAAATTTTTCTATAAACTTACTAAGTAGTTCTTCTTCACTAGCACAAGGGATAATTTCTTTGTGTCCCTTAGTATGTTTAATTTGATTCTTTTTATCTAAAATAAGAATTACCCATTCATCAGGTGTTTTATCATACCAAGCAATTGAAGTTACAGGTTTAGGAGCTTCTTTAATATACTCTTCTGTAAGTGCTCCACCCATTTCAATCTCAATATCAAAAAATACTTCACGGTGTCCCTTAGACACTTCATCATTAGTTCCATATTTTTCAATAAGGAACTTTTGGTAAGCAGGCATGTCATGGAAGTGGAGGCCAGGGGTATCTTTGTCCCATTTATAGGTTTTCTTTAACCATTCCCCCTTCAAACCCTGGTATTGAGCTTCATTTTCAGAGCACTCAACATAAGCAGGATTGCTCCAAGGAATTATATTATAATTATCTTCTTCCCATAGATGTATCTTATACCGGTTTTTACCAGCATATTCAGCATAACATTTTTTGTACATAACTTAATTATAATCTATTGTTAACTCTGAGGATTTAGGGGGAATCTTCGTTTTTTTTTTGGGAGGGGTTGGGGTTTTGATGGAGGTGGAGTTTGAATTGTTGGTGGATTTGTTTGTGGGGAAGAAAATAGGGGTTTTTCTTTTTTAGTTTCCCCATATACTTCTAAGGGTTTTTCTTCTTTTACAACTTCTTCTTTATGTCTTTCAAAAGCTTGTTTTAAAGCTTCATTAGGTTCATTTTCATCTTTATTTCTTAACTGTGCAAAAGCAAAGTTTGCAGCTACTACTAAAGATATGGCCAAAGGATCAAATACAAAAATTATTATTAAAAGAAGATAATTTATTATTTTATCCATACCTAAGCCAGTTAAACCTGATAAGTATTTAAGGGGGCCTAGTTCACTAGCAACATCACTTCCAGTTTGGATGTTTACTATTTCGGTTTCGTACTCAAATAATTGTTGATTTAAATCGTCTACTCTAGTATTAATTTGAATTTGACGTTCAATTGCCTGGTCGAGTTGTTTTTCTAGAGCTTTACGAGTTGAACTAGAAGTAGTTGTTATTATTTCACCCGTTTCAGGGTCTTTATACTGTATTATATTGTTAGATAAACCATCTCGCAATGAAGCCACAGCAGTATTAATAGAAGATTTTTCTTCATTATATACCGCTAATTGTTCTTTAACATTGTCCCTTTTAGTTTCTACAAGAGCAACTTGAGCATCAATGTTACCTGCTAAAGCAGCAGTTTCTTGATATGCTGAAGATAAAAAACCATAGATGCCTGCTGAGGTAATTAAAATAAGGACAAAACAAGCTATGCCTAGGTAAGTTCTAAGTCCTTTATTAATTGTGTCCCAATACTGATAGAGTAAGGAAGCAATTACTAGTTTAGCTACTTCTAAAGAACCTGCCATTATAAGCACTTCAGTTGAAGCACCAGCAAACAATTTACTTAATCCTGTAACTGAGTAAAATGCTGCTGATGCTGAAACTGATAGAGCGCTTAATGCTATAATGAAAGGAAATATTCTTTCTTGTAGCTTTTTAAGCATTAGTTTTGATTATACATATCGAGGTAGGCTTGCTTTGAATGTACCCCCATTTTTCTAGTTACTTCATTACCCATACCATCAATTAAAACTACAGCAGGGATACTTCTTATCCCATAGTGGCTTGATATTTCAGGACTATTGTCTATGTTTATTTTTTGAACGTTTGCTTCTTGGGCAACTTCTTCCATTACAGGACCTAATACTTTACAAGGAGTGCACCAAGGGGCACTAAAATAAATTAATTTTTTCATACTAATTCTTCAATTATACCTACTACTTCACTTATTATAAGTAAAATAACAGCTGTTAACATATTAAAAGGAATAAAACCATACCCCAATATACGTATCCCTGATTTTATAAATGAGAGAACACGATGCCATTTTTGGTCTGGCATTTTGTCTATGTTTTTGGCTTTAGGGGTAGTTGTGAGAATTTTTTTATATCTAGTATGGGAGTAAGTATTTCCCTTTAGGGCTTCATTTAATCCATCACTCATTTTAATTCATCTTTAGTAAAAAATTGTTTAAGATCGGGTCTAAAGTAATTTATATTTTTCATTACTTTACGATCACGCGAGCGGTAAACAATATACTTATCGCCAACCTTTTCATAATGGCAGGGTTCACCTTGCTCTTCGGATCTCTTTTCAACTGTTGCTCGTGCCTCATCTTCACTCGAGCAAGCTTTTGATAGGTTAGAGGCTTGAACTTCTTGATAGGCGGGCCAAATTTTATCCTTAAGGCCATGTAACATAACTCCATTCCCCAATGAGACGTAAGCAATGTCGCACAAAGCGTCCAAAACTTCAACGATGTCACCTCGTTGACATGCCTCTCTATATTCCTCAAGTTCCTCCAGTACGAAGTTGTAAACGAACTCCCACTCTTTTGTTTCGGGTATAGTAGGTTCATAATTGTTTGGTTTATTCATTAATTGATTAAACTCTTCCACTTCATCAACAAAAGGGACTTTGGTAAATAACTCTAATTGTTCACTCATAACTATTATATTTGATGCCCTCCGTTATTGATTTTTAAACTATCAAAAAACTCTTTACGGGCTTGATTACTATCATCTCTAAATACTCCACTTGCTTTAGTGGTAACCATCGCTGCACCTGAGTGCTTAATTCCTCTGCAACTTACACAGTTGTGGGTTGCAACTACAGTAACAATAACCCCTAAATTACCTTCACATACTTTTTCTACACCTTGGTGAATAGCAGATGTAAGCTGTTCTTGGATTGCTCCTCTACGACCAAAGTGTTCTACAATCCGGTTTAATTTAGACAAACCAATTACTCTTCCTTCTGCACCTGCAACGTAACCAATATGAACAACTCCATGAATAGTTTGGTGATGATGGGAACACATACTAGTAAGGGGAATATTACGTTCAATGACGATACCGTCATAACCATCACTAGGAAAAGACGTAATATCAGTGAATCCATCATACCTACCCGCCCATAAATCATTTACATATGCCTTTGCTACTCGTTTTGGGGTTTCCATTGAATTGGGATCATTTCTCCAATCACATTTTAAAGCATCTAGAAACCTACTATAGGCATCTGCTGCTTCATTAATCATAACTTCTTTTTCATGGGGGGTAAGTGGACGATCCATTGCAGCCCCATTTGCATAACCTGTAGGTACACACTCAATATCGTTGTGTAACTTTCTTCGTTTGTTTTCCATTATATAGTATAAATTGTACTTAAATTTCTATTGTGGCCCTTATCATCATCCATACCATAACCTATATACCAAGGATCAAATACAGAATCAGTAGGTTGGTATAAGATATGATAAACTTTATCAAAATCCCCGCTTTCCTTATAAATTGCTACAACAGGAGTAACTGTTTTTGGTTCTTTAACTGAGAGGAATTTAGAGACTGCTTTCATAGTATTACCTGAATCTAAAATATCGTCTACAAGATAAACATGTTTGCCTTTAATTTTAGTTTCTAAGTCTTTACTAACTACTAAATCACCTTGTTTTCTACCAAAGTAAGATTTGCAACGAATAAAATCTATTTCAATAGGGATTGTAATTTGTTTTACCAAATCACTAAAGAACATAAATCCACCATTTAGTATACAAACTAATACTACAGGGGTAGGATCATCTTTATGTTCGTCATTAATTTTTTTAGCTATTAACTTTAATTTAAAGTCTAAGTCTTTTTCACTTATTGCTTGTTCCATTTTACTAAAATATAAAATTTAGAGGGCTACTCCCCGTTAAGGGAGTAGCCTTCTTATTTACAATTAACCTTGAGATTATTTTAGAATTTTAGGCCAAACCCAATTCTCAAGTTAGCGGTTCCATCTGTAGTGTTATAAACTACACGAGGGTCTAAGTACATATTATTAGTAGTAGTAGTAAACAATTTACCAACACCAATATTTAGTCCAAAGTCGGTTGTTAGGTTTTGAGTACCAATGTACCCAAAAAAACCTTTGTAAAAATAACGAGCATGGACATCTAAATTCAAATCACCTGCTACAGTAGCACCTGTGCTATCAGTAGTGGTTCCTTGATTTAAAGAAAATCCTGCCATAACGTCATCAGTAAAAGCATACCCTACAGTGGGGGTAAGCATCCACTGAGTCCATGCAGTATTAGAGATGTCACCAGTACCTATGTACCAATCTCCTTTAGCGTTATCGTGGTTGTGGGTTTCACAACACGTAGTAGTATCACCTTGGGCGGCAGCAAATGAAGTTGCTCCCAAGATTAATGTAAGAGTTAAAAATAAATTTTTCATATTAAATTTGGTTTTATATATATATGTAACGTGGTTAATTGTATTATGTAATATCGTCTGATTCAATTAGGGTATATGTAAATGAATTACCCCAAATGTCTCTAGATTGTCTAACAAGGCCCATAAAATCTTGCCAATCATCATTAGAAGCAATTACTTGGCAACCTGCAGACCATTTATCGATTTGAGTAGAAGTTTTACCTTCATATTTAGTTGCTCGGTGAATGTTAATTCCAAAAATACCTTTTTCAATATTTTCTTCATCTAGATCATAACAAACATCTAAGTTATTATCCCTGTAAACTTGTACAGGTTTTACTTGACGTAGTGCTTCGTATTTACCTTGGTGCAACCCAATTTGGTAAGTACTTCTATACTGATTAGGCTTTAAAATAGCAACACCTGATTCTTTCATAATATTTTCAACCCAATACTTGCCTGGGTCGGTTGTGCATCCGAAGCAACTATAATTCCACATACCATCTACCTTATAGGAGACAGTCATGTAGTCATCAAATTTATTAGTTACTTCGTTTAATGTTTCAGAGTTTCTAACTCCTACTATGTTTAAATTGTAATCTCCACTTTCAAACCATTTGTATTCTTTAGACTTGACTGCGGTTTCAATTTGTTCTCTTGTTGGACAATTCATTTTTTATCATTTTTATTCTTAATAATAGATACTATAGACAAAACTACAATTGTAAATGTCATAGCTATAAATAAAGTATCTACTAAAGAAATGTTAAAGTACATAATGTATTAATAATACTATTGCTACTGATACCATTAATCCTACTAATAATTTTAGGAAATCTTTAGCTACAATAGGGAATACTTGCTTAAGATTACCCTTTTTAGTAAGGTATGTATTCAATGCTAACTCTCTACCACACAACAATCCAACAAATACCCAGGTAGTTGACATAGGAATGTTATTTATTTGTTTAAAATAAAGTAATAGGAAAGCATACACTAAATCAATTAAAGTAGCTGATCTAACATATTTTGTATTTTGTTTGTCTAAGACAATTTGTTGTATTTTACCTCCTTGTTGATAAAAAATCCATCCTAGACCTGCTGTAAAGAAGGTAATTACTCCTATAAGCTCTACAACTGAAAGTTGGCGAGGGAGGAATACAGCAATATTAGCTACATCATGAGACAACCAAGTAAACCATAGGAATCCTGTAGTGAACCATTGTCCTATTCTCCAATATTTTTTATTTTCTTCCTTAATATCTTTATTTTCATCAAAGAAATTAGAGATAATAAACCAAAGGGTATATGCTACTATTGCTGCTAATCCGTAACCCACTACACTTTTAAGTAGCATTTTTTCAAGTACAAAAGTAGAGGCGAATGCTGAGAGTACAAGGAATGAAGTAGATACAGGAATACCTTTTCTAGTAAGTGCAACTAGTGCTAAAGGTGCTAGTGCATGATACCACTGTACTTCTTGGAATGGTATTTTAGTTAATCTTCCATATGATATATCTCCATCATAGGCATACCACCCATAAACCATAGTACCTATCATTACTGCAGAAGCTGCAGCCCACATAACGTACCATTTAAATTTTTCTCTGTTAGAGGCAATCCAAGTGCCTAGTGTTTGAACGCTGTCGTTAGCGATAACTGAATAACCGGCAAGGCAAAACCCTACCATTGCTAATAAACTCATTTTGTTGTGTTAAATTTTAATTGAAATTCTAAATCGTATTGTGTTTGAAGTATCCCATCCTACTCTATAAACGTAGTTTTTATATGGAATATCTGTTGCTATTGCAAAATTATATATTTCGTCGAACCAAAATTCTTGTTGTACCCAAAGTTTAAATTTTTCAAACTTATAAATTAAACGTGGTTCCCAAGTAGGTTCGTTTTTTTCTCTTTTGTAGTGAAGTGGGACACTAAATACTACTTTGTCTGTTACTTTAAAATTGTGTCTATAAGTAAATCGATTTTCACCTAAATCAGTTTTATGTCTTAATTCAAGTCCACCTTTATTGTGTATTTTATGACTTATAGTAAGGTATGATTTACCGTTTGTTCTTAACTCATATCCTATTTTTTGGGAATGGCAAACGCTTGCTATTATAAGAACTAAATTAAATAATATAAATAAATGTTTCATGCTTATACGTATCCTAAAGCGTTCGAGATCACTGGGAATTTGTTTATAAAGTGTTTTTTAATCTCTTTAGCTACTAATTGGATTTCTTTTTGAGCATGTTCATCATCTCTTAGTTCAAGAAAATGAATCCAACTACGAATACTACCTGTCATATGAATTTTAGTAGTTGTAGCAAGTGGAAGAACCATACGTGCTTGTTCACGAGCTACTCCTGCTTCTAAAAGCTCATTATATAAAGCATGAGTTCTTTTTAAATGAGCATCTATAACTTCAGATGCTTTACCTTTAAAATAACTTTGATTGTTATTAAAAATTTCAGGATTAATTATTTCTGTTGAACTTTGTCTATTATCTTCACATTGTGCTCTTAGTTCAATAGGTTCAAACATACCTTCAAGCTTGTTAACATCTTGGTATCGTTGGCTAAACTCTTGAAATGAAAATGAACGGTGTCTGATTAATTGTATACCTATTGCTTTTGATGTTTCGATTTCAAAAGTAACATGTCCATGTTCAAATGGAGACCAATGTTTATGTTTAATTAGGTAATTAAGAAGACCTTCAGGTTTGCTTTTTTTGTCTTTACGTGAGCTAGATACACGTGCTACTTCTACTATATGCTCTTCAGCATTTGGTGTAACATTTAATAGCGTAACTTTCATTTGGTTAATAAATTTGATATAACTTTACGAACAATTTTTGAAAAAACCAAGTTAACGTAAAATTATAACGTGTCCTCTTAATTCTTTTACTTCAGCTGTCCCTACTTTCCTTGCTTGGAACCACCACAAATACATTTCATTTTGTACATAATAATCACCCCCTCTAAAATTACCATTCCAAACTAAGTTATTTACATCATAAGATTCCCATACTATATTTCCCCATCTACTTATTACTTGAACCTTAACATCAGTCCAACATTCAGGATCTAGTACTATCTCCCACCCATCATTATACCCATCATTATCTGGGGTGAAGGCGTTAGGAATGTAAACATTACATTCTTTATTCCTAATTTCACTACAAGGTAAACCTGTTTCACAATCTATTTCTACAAACTCATATATAGTAACTGTATCACTTTGTATTATATAAATTGTATCTACAGAATAGATGTATTCTGTTTCAATTACAGTATCAGTTACAAAAATAAATTCTGTCTCAGTTACAGTAATTGTATCTGTTATAAATATAGTTTCAGTAACTGTGTCCGGGGGTAGTTCTATATAGAGTGTATCAATTTCAGTTACAATAATTGTATCGGGAGGTAGCTCTATATAAAGTGTATCAATTTCAGTTACAGTAATAATAAGAGTATCTATTTCATATATAGTATCAGGGGGTAGTTCTATGTAAACAGTATCACACTCAACTTCTTCAGGACAATCAAAAGCATTAAAATAAAAATCCCAATAACCGTCTGAGTTTTGGTATTCATTACATAGTTCTTCACCATTAGGAGTATCACAATAAATACAAAACCCACCTGGTTCAAACCATTGGTTGTTGTAATTACAAGCTATTGGGTTATTACATTCATCTAATATTAATGGTTCTTCGGGTTCCTCGCAAGGTCCTACGATTATCCAATTGTCTAAAAAGTTAGTATCTTCATACAACCCACTCCCATAACTGGTCCCATCACCATTTGCCCCTACTTCTGCCCAACCCCCATCTTCAGCATACATTGTAGGCCCATAGCTAATCTGCCATATTACTGCTTGAATGCTATAACCTTCATCATACCAATATTGTAAATTATTGGCAAGTTGAGAAGTTGTATTGATATTTGTTGATTGATAAACATTATCCAAAGGAAAAGTTAAAGTATCCCCCGTATAGTAAGGGGGTTGTAATTCAGGACCATAGTTATTAGTCCAATTACCAAATATTTCAGTTGTAGTAGCTGAGTATAACCATCCAGGATGATTACTGTTATCAGGGATAGATATTCCACTAGGGAAATCCCAACCAATATTCATAGCATTACAGTTACTATCTATTGCTTGAAACCCAAATTGAATTTCAGATATACCATCAGGCCCACCTGTCCCCCCACAGTTATTTGTATTGTTAAAAGCTACAGTAATTGTAGCATCATTAACATTAAAATCAAGTATTTCAAGATCACATTGTCCTAATATACTAAATGGTAAAAAAAGTAAAGCTAATAATAATTTCTTCATTAATGTTGTTGGTGATAGATTTTTTTACTAATCACAAAACCATTTGTCCATTCTTGAACTATAAAATAGATTCCTGTATCTAGATAATCATTATATTGTACTTCTTGTCCTTGCAAATTATATAGTTTTTGAGTAACAACTTCTTCTCCTGCCTCTTGTACTAATCGTCTAAAACTATCTAATGGGGGAGACATTAAACCTGTTCCACATTCAGTATCAAAATTAGCAATAGCATCTAATATATCATCTACCCCTACAACCCCATCTTGGTTGATATCAAATTGGTTACAAGGTTCTACTTCAAGTCCATAATATTGTATAATTTGTAGTATATCACTTACCCATACAAATCCATTACCATCTACATCCCATGGACAATCGTTAGGGGGACAAAAAGAGGGTATTACATAAAAGGGTAAAGGTTCACCATCAGCCCACCCTCCTTGGATTGAGTTTAATGTATCATTCCCACTTATAATTGAGATAAGCCCATACTCATCAGGATTATCTACACAATAATAATGTAACCCATTACCAAAAATATCTTCTAACACTAAAACATAGTTACCTTCAGGTAAACAAAAACTATAAGTTTCAGATTCACAAGAATAATCAGCATTAGTATATGTCTGGCTTCCTACCCCACTAATAGCATCTCCTATAGGATTGTTTAAACTATCAGCCTCGTATAAAACCCAATGGAATCCGTAGGGAAGGGCGTCAAATTGTATATTAATATCAATAAGAGAACCTTCATAATTGTCAAGTTGAACTGACTGAGTGTTATTATCTGCGTAGACATCTCCTAAGGCATCTACATTAATTTCAATATCTACTAGACCATAACCTACTTCAAAATTAGGTATAGTTATAGTTTCACTTTCACCAAATCCTAAATTACCTGTCCAAATCATAAATAACTCTTCACCATTAATTGTATAATTAATAGTGGTTTCAGTTAAAGTATCACCATAACTAGTTAATATAAATTCTATATCTTGTGTAGGGTCACAACCAAGATTTGGTATAGTAACACCACTTACACCAGCATCTACACCATCAATAGCACCACAAGCTAGTGTGTTATTTACTACCCCTGGGCGAGCTGTTTCTAGTCTGCTAAGCATTCTTAAAGCTTGACCCTGGGTAAAACTATCCATGCATTGGTCATTAGAATAATCCATGAAATTCTCCACCAATGTTTCAGGACATGATAAAGGTCCACATCCCGCAGAACCTGTAGTTGGTGGGGTATCGCATACAGCATCACCTTGGCTGACGCAATTACCAGTAGGATTACACGTAGAAGTATTGTGGAATGTATGGAATAACCCACAATAATGTCCTAGTTCGTGTACTAGTGTTCTATTTAAAGCATAATTATTTTGATACCCAGTTATTCCAAAGTAATTTGTACCTACAAATACCCCATAATTTGAAGGGGCTAAATAAGCAAATCCTAAAGGACTAGTAAAAGGTGCAACAAAAATATTACAATAATTACTACGATCATACCCAATTAAATTAGAAACATTTACATTATTTAAGTAAAAATCAGAAATGTCACCGAAACCTAAATCATCCCAATTATAATATCTAATACCTTCAATTGGAGCACCACTAGTAGATAAATTTGCAATACAAAAATCTATTTCTGTATTTGCTGTGGGGTCGTCACTAAACTCACCTGCAAAGTTTTGGTTGGCATTATCAATAGCTTCTTGAACATATTCAATAGGTAAATGGTTATCCACTCCATAGGGCTCACCAAGGTGAATAATATGGACAATAACCGGTACAGTTATAGGAAGATCAGGCATAGATGAAGCCCTTTTAGCTTCTTCTGCTTCCTTAGCTATTTTTTCAAGTTTTAAATAGCTTCGTTTAAATTTAGGATCTTGTAGCTGTTGCTCAAAAAGAGCATCTGTGCCACATCTTTCTTGCCCATAAAGGGGCAATGTCATAAGTAGTAAAAATAGGAAAATCAGTTTTTTCATAGCGGTTTGGTTGTAACTTTCGGTTATAAATATTAAAAAAGGCACCCGAAGGTGCCCTTTTTGGCATAAATTTGTAAGTCGTTAAACTCCACGTTCTGTATTATAAGCTATAATATGGTCTCGACCAGTCATATTATATCCATGCTCAGCGACCATTTCAAATACTTTAGGGTACATTTCAACTAGTGTTTCTCTTGTATCCCCTGCAGGCATAACAAATGTTTTATTTTTAGGAATATTCATTTTAACTCTAAATTCCTCAATTTCAGCTAAACACTCATCGGTACCATCCCAAACTGGTTTATAATGATAATCACTATGAAAATCAATCATTTTCTGAATGTTCTCATAATGGAGTCTAAACTTGTTATGCTGAGTGACAAACCTTTCATCAACCACTTTACCACCGGGAGTAGTAATACCCACACGAGGGACAGAATTAGAAAACTTAGGGCTAAGGGATACGAGACCAAGTGGAAAATCCGTTTCCACGAAGTGAGACCCTTCGGTTTCGATTGTAATGAGAATTCCTCTTTCGTTGGCAAAATGGGTAAGTTCATTTACAAGGGCAGCATGCATTGTTGGTGAACCCCCTGTTAACATCATCTCTTTTACTTGAGGATTCTCATCATAAATATTGATAATGTCATTAAATGTAAACGTACCTTTTTCAGGGTGGATTGAAGTATACCACGAATCACACCACCCACCTTCACCAAACCAACAGCGGTGGGTACATCCTGTAGTTCGAACGGCAATAGTGGGGCGCCCGAAACGGGAGCCCTCACTTTGCACGCATCGATATACCTCTAATACAGGTAATACTTTATCGTAATCTTCTATCCTTTTAAGCATATTATCTTTCGATCTTTAGAAACTTTTCACCATTTTTAATATAAATGGAGTTAAAGGGAATTTGATCGTAGCTATCAATTTCTTGACCCATAATATTATAGTAAATATTATTTTGTGGGGTTTTATTTTCTAGCTCTAGTATTGAATTAGTACTACTAGGTACAAGAACAGCATCAATAACATGAACAACACCATTATCTGTGACAAGGTCAGCAACTGTGACCATGGCATATTCAACTGTGACTCCTGTGCTATCTACACCAATAGTTAAAGTACCATTGTTTAGTGCTGTTACTTCCATACCATCATACAGATCAGTACTTAGAGCTGTGGTTCCCACAACATGATATGTAAGAATATCTGCCAAGTTTTGTAACTCTAATAGATCAGTGGGTTCGAGTTGGAGTGAGGTTGCTAAAGTAATAAATGCACTATCTGTAGGTGCAAATACTGTAAATGTTCCTGTTGTGTCGCTTAAAGCTTCAACTAATCCTGCTTCTACTACTGCAGCTTCTAACAAGGTGTGGTCTTCGCTATTTACAATAACATCAACAACAGTTGTTTGTGCAGAACTAACTAGGGTGGTTAAGGCCAACCCAAAGGCCATAATTGTTTTTTTCATAATTTTGATTTTTGTTATTAACTTTTATTTATTCAGCATAGATTGCTGTGTTTTTTCCGTGTTCTCTAAATTCTACTTGCATAACCTTAACACGTCCATCTGTTTCTTCTAATACAAACTTGTTAAGTTTCTCATAAATATACTGAGCAAAACGTTCTGCTCCAGTTGCTGGTATTTCTCTAAGTTGAATTACACCTGCTTCATCCATTCTACGAAATGATTCTAGGAATGGATCGTCTTCAGCTACAAGCATAGTATGATCAAACATATGGTCCATCCAAGCTTTAGGATTCATACCATCAATTTCGGTTTTAGCACGTTTCATACCCCCAAAATCCCAAACCCAATTACGTTCGTCTAGTTCCCCTTTAAACCATACTTTAAACGAGATTCCATAACCATGGAGAAATCTACAATGTGTGCCTTCTGCTTTAGCTTGACGAAACACACAGCTAAACCCATCAAATACTTTAGTTGATATAAACATTAGGCTTCAGCTAAAACTTGTTCAACATGTTGTTTTACAGTATTCCATGTAACGGGTCCTCTCTCATCAGCATATTGTACCGGATCCTCTGTCCCCAACTTAATAAACGCTTCGACACGTTCCACCGAAGAAGCAGATTTATAGTCGCTGTACCACTTATCACCAAAACTAAGGGGCTTATAAGAAGTATTTGTAAGGGAATAAACTCGGTTGAAATCAAGTCCCAATTCATCGCAGCATCTTCTTCCATCAAGCAAAATATCATACTTATCCCCACTGAGGTAAGGGGTATGATAGGTAACGCGCCCAGCGTTCCAATTACCTTCGGTGAAAGCTGCATAGTCAGCGTCCCTGAACTCTTGTCTACAATCGGGGTATATAGCATGATCACCTGCGTGAATACCCATCGCAATATGTACTTCAGTATCTTTTTCATTTGCTATTGATAGTGCTACCGCTTGAATTATTGATGAGAAAATTTTATTTCTATTAGGAACAACTGTTTCCTTCATGTTTTCCTGTTCATAGTGTCCTTCAGGCACCTCATCTCCACCTTCTACAAGGGCACTATTAAGCATAGGAGCCAAACCATCAAGTTTAATTACTCCATATTTAATTTCTGGGTATTTTTCCCTAAATTCACCTAGTGGGGATTGTTCAAGTCTAACTGTATTAAGGTGGCTTACTAATTCACGAGCACGGGAGAGTTCAACTTTATGTTTTTGTCCATAATCAAAACTCAAAGCTGTAACCTCGTAGCCTTCTGCTAATAGTCTTAGCAAAACTGTGGAGCTGTCCATTCCTCCACTTAAAGATAAAACTGCTTGTTTATTCATGTTATATTATTAATTAATTTAAAGTATGTAGTATTATGTCGTATAGCTTCATATATGGCTTCATCAAATTTAGCATCAATTACTTCATCTATTTTAGTTTTAGGTTTAGAATCTAGACCCCAATTATTATAAAGAGTACCATCAAATGCCGCCATTACAGGATTTGAAGTGTCTATGCTTACAATTTGTTTTACATCCTTATAATATAAAAACTCTTGTGGGAGGGAACAACCTAAAAGATGAATTTTATCGCTTTTTCCAATAAGACCCATATTAATCATTTTGCTAATAACTAATTGACGTCCCAATGCTTTCCCAATATCCTTATTAGGATGTGGGAATATATCGTTATAATAGCTAGCTCCATATGAAAATGCAATTTTGGTGTAACCCAACCACTTATATGTTTGATAACACTTTACTACGTCATCAAATGATTTACCTTGTACTACTGCAACTTTCTTTACTCCTTCAGGTAATTCAATAAAGCTCCATTCTTTAGCTTGGCGCATTGATTGGGTGGCGTCTTCCCAAGCATCTGGTACTATAAATTCATCGGGTTTTATTTCCTCAATAATAGAAATCATTCTACCTTTTGAGTAAGGTGCTCCAAGTTCATGGAGAGAATTATCCATTATAATGTGACGCTTACCTGCATGGTTGCTTCTTTGGAAGAATTCTTTGTACTCCTCAAATTGATCATACAAATGAGGGAGTAAATAGTCATAGTCGTTAAATTCTAGACTAGCTTGTAGGTAAGTAAAAGGTATCTCATGTGATACTATTGCTCCCTTTGCTGATGCTTCTATACTCATTTAAAAATATAATTCTTTATTTTTTGGTGGTCGACCTCTACGGGGTGCTGTAGTGGGACGATTGTATTTACCGTATTTGTCTTCACAGTAATTATAAAATTCCTCCAGTGTACCTCCAACCTCAACTACATCATGATCAAAATCTTGTTTGGTCATACGAAATGTGGTAGTAAAATCTTTACGTAATTGGGTCAGATTTTCCTTTTCATACTTTTCATGATCATCAACAAGACGACGGCGACGGTTTTTATCAAGACGGGTCTCAGCAGCTTGGGCTTGACCATCACCTTCATATTTTTTGTATTTTTGATCAATTTCCCATTGACAATAATGGATTTGCCACAAATAAGGACTTGGGTCGTAGTCACCATTACGAATTTTGTCAATCAATGGAGCATAATTGTGTAAAGACTGACCCTTACGGCCCCATCTACGCCACCAAAAGAATTGATTGTAATTCAATTTTTGGAGTTGCGACAACTGCTCTTCGATAACCTCAATTGTGTGCATGAGGTGAATATACGAATAAAAATTTAAAGATCCAAATTTATCTTTTACCCCCGTAATAAGGCACTGCTAAATTTTCAGCTAATAATTTTTCACTTAAATTAATGTGATTATGAGCGTTAGGTTCTATTCTTACATCACCCAAACATCTACCATATTTATCTACTCCTTTTGAGTAAAGGAAAAACTGGCCGTCTGTGAGAGCTAAGAGTTCCTCTACTCTTGCTTTGGCTTTTAATCCTTTTTTCTTTTCATCTAAATCCCTAGTTCGAGATTCATAGGCATCTATTCCGTTTAACCTAATACGGACATGTTTCCATGTATCAAAACCTAAATCTACTAAGGCGTCAATAGTATCACCATCAACAACTCTATCAAGTTTAGCATTGTAATAATATAAAACCATTTTTAAAACTTAGTGAGGAAAAGTATTTTTTTTACTTAACTTTTTGTTAGTTTCTACCAATGAATCTAAATAAAAAACCCAATTTTGTAAAGAGTCTACATAATTTAATAAATCTTGGTTTTCTTGATTTAATCTTATAATTGTAGGGTAACATTCATTACCACACTTATGTAAAGCATGATTTAAATTGTCTTCTATTTCTTGAATTTTTTCTTCAAGAAATAAATTATTTGCTTGGTAGGCAAAAAGTAAACTATCTTTAGCTCCTAATTCTCCTGATAAATTTGTTAATAGGGCTTCTTCTTGGTTTACTGTATACTGTAATTGGAGAATCTGGTTTCTTGTTTTAATTTTGTCTTCAAGGATTTCATCAAGAGCTATATCTGCTACTTCTAAAGTAGCATCTACAGTTGCTAATAAATCTTCATTAAGTTCAACTGATGGGGATACATCTACTTTTACAGGGGTTTTTATATCTTCTCCTGCTTCTACCCCACAGCCTACTAATAGTACAGCTAGTATTAATCTCGTGTGTCTAAACATTCTAATAACTTTTCGTTAATTACTTCTAGTTTTTCTTCGTACCTAAGGATAGTTTCTTCTAAGGATTCAATCCTTTCTTTATGATCCTCAATCCTTTGCACACAAGAAGATTCTAAATTTTCGAGTTGAGCCTCATGAATTTTCATCATGTCTACATACAAATACCCTATTACTCCTATAGCCGCGAATGCTATTGCTGCAACTGGGTTTTTAGTAAACTGCTCAAATGTTATAGGTGACTTCATTTATTTAATAGAAAAAGAGGGTCTAACCAGTATTTATGTAACTGATTAGACCCTCAAGTTAAGTTTTTTTGTTTTATTAAGCTTCTGTTTCGGTAGCTTCTGCTTTGTTCTTATCGATCACAGACCAAACACCACCAACGAGTGTCATTACTGCACCAAATAATTCCATAAAAGTAGCGTCATCAAGGACACCCTGTGTTACTAAAACACCACCAACAAATGTTAAAGCGTGTCTTACAATTCCTAATACTTTGTCTTTCATAATAATTTGTTTTTAAGATTCATGTATAAATATATCACCCATCACAAGAAACGCATTCTGCAGTACGGGATCCTAAATCTCCTTTTATCACGGAATCTGTGCGAAGATAATATAAAGTTTTAACTCCTAATTTCCAAGCCTCCATATGACACTGGTTAATCCATTTAGGGGAATCAGTAGGGTCAAATGAAAGGTTTAGAGATTGTGTTTGATCAATATATTTTTGTCTAATAGCTGCTTGCCTAACTAATTCAAGTTGATTTACCTCACTAAATGTTAAATATACCTCCTTTTCGTCAGGTGATAATATATCTTCAGATAAATTTTGAACAGAACCATTGTCTGCTAAGATTTGATCCCATACTTTATCTGTGTTGTGTCCTTTACCTTCTAATAAACATTCCAATTCTTTATTTTTAACAATAAATGTTCCTTTAGCACCATTAAAAGTGTAGATATTAGCTGGGATGGGCTCAATACCTGCTGAACAATTGTTTAGGCGAGAATTTGAGACTGTAGGTGCAATAGCAAGTAAGTGGGTATTTCTCATACCTGTACCCTTACACCAAGTAGGTTCACCATATTCTTCAGCAAGTTGTCTTGAAGTAGCTTCTGCTTTACTTCTAATATCACTAAAAATAGTATGGGTCCAGGCTGTTGAAGCAATAGAATTAAATGGCAATCCTTTTTGTTGAAGGAATGAGTGCCAACCCATTACACCTAATCCTAATGCTCTACCTTTTTTAGCGTGTCTCCAAGTACGAATAAGTGATTCTTTACCTGCACTTTTATCAATAAACTCTTGCATTACACCATCTAAAAAGCGAATAGATGTTTCTACTACATCAGTATCTTTCCACTCATCGTATTTTGCGAGGTTTAAAGAGCTTAAACAGCAAATAAAACTATGCTCTTCATCTGTGTGGAGTGTAATCTCAGTACAAATATTAGTCATACTGACATCAAGGTTATTCATAGCATATGCTAAAGGGTTGTTTTTATTAACATTATCCTTAAACATAATATATGGTTCACCTGTTTCTACACGTGTTTTAAGTATCTCAAGCCAAAGTTTCATAGCATTGCTGTCCCTATCTTGTAGACGTCTCATAAAAGTATCATCTACTACAACACATTGGTGTAGATTAAGACACTGTCTATTAGGATCACCTTTAGGTCTACGAATCTGCATAAACTCATCAATATCAAGGTGATTGATATCTAAGTTTACAGAAGCAGCACCTCTACGAACTGAACCTTGGTTAGTTGCTATGATAGCTGAGTCGTAGATTTTACACCATGGTACTACACCTTCACTTTTACCATTACCTGTAATTGTAGTTCCTCTAGGGCGAATTCTAGAAACACTAATACCTACACCACCACCTAAAGCGGTAAGTTTCATAAGTTCAGCATTTGTTAATCCAATTCCCCTAACGCTATCAGGTGTATCAATACCAAAACAGCTGATGGGAAGACCCCTATCGGTCCCAGTGTTAGATAACACGGGAGAAGCAAGGCCAATCCAACCGTTCCAAATATATCTGTAGAACTTATTTTCCAGATCTGGTCTATTAATACGTTCTGCGATCGCTTTCGCAACTCTTCTGTAGGCTTTCTTTGGTGTTTCATCCGGTAATAAATACCCTTTAGATATAGTTGCTACGCCTACTTCATCCATCCATTCAGGGTAATCCTTTCCTGCAACCCAATTTGTTGTATCTGCTACTAAATTTCCGTCCATAACTTAAAATATTGCTTCAGCATCCCATTCCATATGGCCCTTGCTGTAATTTGTGACTCTGTTTGCGAAGAAATCAGTGTGCTGTTTACCTGCTGATAAACTATCAAACCATTTCATTCTTTTAAGTGCATTAGGGTCAATTCCATTAACTACACCCTCATATCCTAAATCCCCCATTTTGGTATTAACTCTATGTTTAATAAATGAGATTAAATCTTCTTTAGAACACCCTTCAAGATCACCCAATTCATATACTTTCTCAATAAACTCAAGTTCGAGGTGAAGTGAAAGTAATGCAGCTTCTGTTATTGCTGTTTTGAGCTCCGGAGTGTTGAGCTCAGGGTTTTCCTGGATAAGTGTTCTAAATAACCAGCATCCTGCTTCTGAGTGCATTGATTCGTCTCTAATGCTCCACTCAACAATTTGTCCCACTCCCTTAAGCTTATTTCGCATTTTAAAAGATAGGAGTACGGCGAAAGAGGAGAATAAATTGACCCCTTCTGTGAAAGCAGAAAATATAGCGAGGGATTTAGCGATTTCGTGCCAATCTTTTTCGCCATTAAAACTATCCCTAACTGACATAAGGTTTTCAATCTTAGCCATCGTAGTTTCGTCTTCGAGAAATTCTGAAAAGTCATCAAGTCCAAGTTCTTCATTTAATAGTGAATATGCTTCCGCATGTATTGTTTCAAAGGCCCCAAACGTTGTGGCCATCATAATTATTTCGGGTTTACGGAACCATTTAGTTACCAAACCACTCCAGTAATCGTTTACTACAGTTTCAGTTTGGGCAAAACCTTTTAAAATGGATCCTACTATATTTTTTTCGGTTTCTGTTAAGTTTTGTTTCCAATCGTTTACATCACTCATCATTGGTACTTCAGTGTGAAGCCAATGTGCCTGTTGTTGTTTTAGCCAATAATTATGTGCTTCGGGATATTCGAAGGGTTTATAGACTACTCTCTCCTGCAATAGTTTGCTGTTTGCCATTTAAGTGTTTTTAAGAATTAAGTTGAAAAAATTGTTGTGCTAGAAGATCTCGATCTAGGGTATTCATACTTGTCCCATCAATTTGTTGTACAGGAGAGGGACCTTCACTATCGTCAAAATGGTGATCCATAACTTCAAAATGACCTGTAGATGTATCTGCGTTGACCGAAAATGTCATACCATCCATTCCGTATCTATTTTTCATAATGTGAAATCTACCTGTGCCATTTACTTTATCTTCCTTTTTACGTGAAAGAGATATTGCAATGTCAGTAATCATAATTTTATCATAACTGCCAGCTGCCTTATCACCTTCAATTACATCATCTTTTGCCCCTGCTCTGTTTACTTGGGAAACAGACCAAACAGGCAATTGTAACTCTTTAGCGAGACCTTTAGTACTAATATAAATATCATCTATTTCTCCTTTACGGTCTTGAACTCGCTTTTTAGATGAAAGAAGATCTACATAATCAATAATAACTAAATCAGGTTTAAAATCTAAATCCTCGCACTTTTGGAGGTGTGAACGAAGAGTATTTATAGTTGCCTGCCCAGGAGCATATTCTTTGATAATAAGTTGGCCAGGTAGTTCTTTAACTATTTCGTCTACTCGTTCCCTATTTTTAAATAGTGTATCTACTGACTTACCTGTGAAAAATGCATCGTAGCGTCGACCTACATAATCCTCGCCAAGTTCTAACGTATAGTGAACTACATTAAAGCCTAATTTTACGGCATAGCCACCAAGCGCAACCAAAGTCCACGACTTACCTCCTCCAGGATTACCAAATATAAGACCAAAATCTCCGTTACCCAGACCCCCCTGCATAAGGTCATTAAATTTATCCCAAGGAGTTGGTACAACTGCTCTTGCTTCTTCCCGATAACGAGCTTCAGTATCTTTAATATATTCATGTCCTATGTTTTTTTCTGCACCTGCTTTTAATGCATTATCAATAAGATTCCTAATAGACTCAAAATCACCAGAGTTAAGTAAGTCCACTGAGTTAAGTAGTGCTTTTTTGAGTTGCTGGTTCTTACAGAAAGATGAAAATTCTTTTTCAACATATTCTAAATCTTCATTTGAGGCTTGGTAAGCTTCTCTAAGTTGTTCTTTAATAGATAGCTGGAGGACATCATTTTCTACTTTTTTCATTTCTACCCTCAACACTTCCATTGTGGGTGTTGTATGGTATTGTTCGTAATAATCTAAAATTTGTCCAATAATCCACTTGTGTGCTGAATTGTCGAAGTATTCTTCAGTTAATATATCATATATATTTTGAAGGAATTCTTTGTGTGTAAGCAAAGAGGATAGAACCTTTACTTGAAAGGCTGTACCATATGTTGAGAGACTATTAAGCGTCATAAACTAATCTTGTAAATGTATCTTTTAACCAAAATTCTGTATTTTTAATAATGTGGGTCATACCATCTTCGTTGTATAAACTCATGAACTCAAGTATACGGAGTTCATTTAATGGTTCCTCGGTTAGTTGAGATAAATCTTGCTTTTCTTTTTCTGATAGCATGGGTTCACTTAAGTCCATAATCTTTTTAGTGTTTAAAAGCTTGTCCCAATCTTGAATTACCCTAGCATATACTACACTATTTTTTAGCTTTTGTTCACTAATTTTAAATAGTTGATCAAATTCAAGTTCACCCTCCCCTAACTCAGGGAAACGCTTTAGCACACCTTTTTTACCTAAGCCTTTAATACCAGGTACTTTATCAGAGGCATCACCTACTAACACTTTATAATGAATAAAGTTTTGAGGTATAATACCAAACTTTTCCTTTACAGTACGTGGGTCATAAAATTCTCGTTCTATAGGGCGGTAAACTGTTACATTATCATCTATTAACTGAAGGAAATCCCTGTCACTAGAAACAATATATGATTTTGTATTAAAGCGTTTAGCCATATCTTTTGACATATAAGCTATAATATCGTCTGCTTCTACTTTGTCTATTGATACCACTTTAACTGGTAAGCATTTTAGGTATTGGATTAAGCGGATGATTTGGTCTACTTTAGCATTATTTTCATCATCAATACTATCAAAAATATCCCAATTAGTAATACGAGTTAAGTTTCTACCTGTTTTGTATTCGGGGAGTAGGTACCTCCTATTAGTGGAGGCACCCACTCCATCGAATACTATATATATAGAGGTAGGTTGTATTTGGTTTATAAGAGAACCTAACGAACGTAAAAACCCAGACAACCCCCCTATATGTGTGCCTGTATGGTTAACAAATTTAAGCATAGCAAAATTACGCAAAAATAAGTTTAAACCATCAATAAACACCACCCTCTCATGTTGGCCAGGTTTAGCAGTCGGTTCCCCTTGCTCAATGTTATTGAGCATTTCCAAATAATCCTTCCTATTCATTAATCAGGTTCTTTTTCGAAGTGAGAAATATCTTGTACTTCCTGATCTTCTTCCATGATATCAAAATCAATACCCCCTAAAATAGCTCTCCAGGCTTCTGCATGAGCGTCCTTATAGGTTTTAATTTCTTTATCATTATCATTGATAAACCCATGAGGTGTCATAACAATTTTACCTCTGGTAGTAACTCCATTAATGTGATTTTTATCAATCTGAACATTGGTACGTTTAGCGAATTCTACCTGCTTACCATCTTTGATTGCTTTAATTTTAGATGTACCTGCAGACATTACATTGCCAAATGTTACTACAAATGTTGAATCAAACCACATAGCGTATCCACCTTTATTCATCAACTTAGGTTGACCCATAGGTGATTCAGGTTTAAGTGTCCACACCTTATTAATACAAACTAATGTATTAGTATATGGACTACTTTCTTTACGTGAAAGTACAATACGCTGGTTTACATTATTACCGAATTGGGTAGACATAGCACCAGCATTCCACTCATTATTATTTTTATTTGATTTAAGTGACATTTCGCATGGTACTGAGCCAATTGAGTCCCACAAGAACAATAGATCGTAAGGTAGGTTACCTTTCTTTTGTTCGTCAATCAAATCTAAAATAAACGCTGCTACGTCTTCAATAGAATTAATAGTTTCTCTATCTACATAAATAAAGTTACCATTATAATCTGTAATTTCACCAGTTTCTTCATCAACTACTTCGTTGATTTCAAGACCCATCATTTTAGCATGTTCCCAACTCCATTTCATCTCTGTGATAATAAACACAGGGAGTATTCCTCGTTTCTGGCCGGAGACAGCCGCCTCAATTAAGGCGGTTGTCTTACCGGTATCAGAATGGCCTCTTAGTAGAACAATATGTCCTGCAGGTATGCCTGGAATTGAAGTTACATCCTGGAATGCTTGGGAAAGTGGGATCCATTGTTGGGGCTTAAATTTAGCATTAGCATTAAGCATTTTCTTTTCCTTAAATTTGCTAAGGTCGAAATTTGCTTTAAGCTCTGCTGAAACTGCCTCTGTAAGTGATGCTTTTTTCCTAGGCATTAGCTAAATAATTCGTCAAATTGGTCTATCTTGCTCGTTTTTGTTGGGGGAGTCTTTAGAGCATAATTGTTTTGAGACCCCCCATTATCAAAAGGGAGGTCGTCGCCTTTTCCTTCATCAATAATATCTCCTTCTTGGGCTTCATCTTCAGGTGCCAAGAATGTTTGGAGATTGTTTTTCATATCCTCAAATGAATAACGCTTAAACACGTCAAGAGGATTTGATTGATCATCTAACCAGCTTTGAATCTGGTCAGCATCACCAAGTGGGGTTTGCTTAGTCTTAACACGAACCGAAGACTTATTATAAGCGGTTCCTGTTACATCAGGACCTACAGTATCAACTGTAATATCACGTCCCTGATGAATATCTGTGTAGTCGCCAATGTCGTCATCATCAGCAAGTGAAAGGAATTCGAGGTAAGTATTCTTACCAAACTGCCAAAGTTTAACACCTTGATCTTCTTCACCACGTACAATTACAGGTACGAAGATACGCATTTTGGGGTCAAGCTTCTTAGCCAAACGCCAATTTTCCTTATCACTAGTTGTACGAAGTTGCTTCGCAAACTCAACAATTGGATCTTTTTCACCATAATTGATAGGTGAAATCATAACACGTTCACCAATCCCATAATGGAAGTATACTTCCGTAAAAGGATTTGCTTTGTTAAACTTATTAGGTACAATACGTACTACCTGTTTACCAATGCTTGGTTTCCAAAATAGACTCCGATCGGAGCCTCCATTTCCCTTATTTTGCTGCTGTAGGGAATTCAGCTTACTGCGAATTGCGTTTAAATCCATAATATAACTGTTTAAAATGTAACTTTCATTAAATATAAGGACCTAAATTTAAGGTCCCAAATTAAAGTTCAATGATCTTGTGGATCCTTGTCTTTAATTGTCTTAACTCATTGTGCTGGGTTAGCAAAATGGTGTTTCTGTAATGTTGCCAATTCACCTTATATCTCACATCAACTACCCCTCCGTTTAAAGATTTAATTAGTTCATTAAGGGCGTTAATTGTATATAAAGTATTGGATTCTTTTTTTCTGTGGACTAATATGGTTTCGGGTAAAATTCTCTCTACGCTGCTCGGCTCTACGTTATATGTGCAAACATATTCGTCATTACTTTTTATATATAAAACAAAAATCTTTTTATAGAGTATATCGTAGCTAGATTTTACCTCCAATAATGTCCTCTCTAAATCCTCTAAAGAGGTAAAGGTACAAAATAGCTTGTTGTTCATGTTTGGGCTTTACATATAAATATTACACCCTTTCTAAAGAACTATAATTGGGACCTGCCTCTACTTTAGTAGAAAATCCATATTTCTTAAATACAGCGAGGATAGACAACACTACATATTTCTCATCCTTAGATACATCTAACAAGAATGAATCATAAGTATAATGAACAATCTTAGTTTCACTATTTTTAAGTATATGTATGATTTCTTCTAAAATAAGCACATTATAATACGTTTCCGTGTTTTGAAGTATGTAATTAAACAGTTTTTGAGGCTTCATATCTGTTTTAAAAACATATCCAGATTTACACTTGTATTCTTCCTTACTACTTATATCCTCTATATATTTTTCTACACGTTTAAAGAATTCTAACTCTTTATATTCCTTAAATACCCCTCCGTATAGCTGTTTAAAAGTTAACTCCTTAGCCTTTTTATAATCTACCCCATACATGTCAGCAAATGCTTGGTGTATGTCTTCATGCTCAAATTTGTATCCTACCAATTGTGCCGCTAATGTAGGGTGATAAGCACTAATATCAATCTCTAATAAAAAGTCGTTTTTAGGTATAAACGCTTCTCGACAACCATTTTTTTTATCCAACGCCATATAATTTACACCTCCATAAGTGTTTGAGGGTCGCGTAGTAGTTGTTTTTAGATTAAAACACGTATAAACATGGTCCCAAGGGGTAACATTAGCTTTAAAATACTTTTCAAATAACTCGGGATCTACCTTAATTCCCTCTTGTTCAATCCAATAAAACACATTTGTAGCTTTGATATTATAAAACTCAAAGTGTGGTGGTTTCTCCATAGAAAACACATGCTTAACCGCGTGAAATATCGTTTCACAACGTTCATAATGCTTTACTATGGGGATGATGCTACCTATATTGGCTATGTTAGGATATTGCCTATAGAAAAACTCATGGCATGGGAATGAGTCTGGGATATCTGTAGGATATATATAGTCTATGTCGCTAAGCTTTTTATTAGGTGCTATATTTAAAAATGCTTTCCTATCCCTTACAAATATTTCATCAAAACTATATATTAGATCATAAATTTCATCCATACCACAACTAGTGGTTTCGCTATGTTGTAGTACAACTATAAATCCTTTTTTATAGTTTACTTCCCTAATATAAAACCCTTGGATTCCCCTATGGTAGGGGTGAACGTTTTCATTAGACCATATAGGTTCAATAAAAACATTCTTAAAATTCTTTGCCCTAAGTTGGGTTAATTGTTCATTATTCTCTATGAGCCAAAACATTCACTCCAATATACGAACAAGAGCATTAGCAACCAAATCTGGGGTTATAGATTTTGAGCATTCAAAATGGCGGGGGGTATCTTTATGGTGGGGACACCACTCCCAATCTCCTGCATCTAATTTATGAGTATTAAAACATCCACGGCATACATTAGAGGGGGCACTTATTCTTTCACAATTTTGGAATTCAGTATACTCATCACTAAATCCTGAGATAAGAATTGTAGGGGTATTTAAGGCCCAGCTAACCCAGGATAAACCACTACCTGTTCCTACAAAAGCTTCAGCGTTAAAAATGTCTGTGAATCTATCTTGGAAAGAATAGTCACCTGTTTTATCTATTACATTTTGTAAGGTTCCTCCTAGTTTAGAATCATGCCAGCTATTTCCTAATTTTTCATAGGAAATCATAACTACTTTATATCCTGTTTCATTTAACCAATCAATTATAAGTTGCCACCCCCCCTTATTATTCCAATAAGAAGCATGTTTGGTTCCATGGGGGGCTATAACAACATATTTTTCTTTTATATTGCGTTTTTTATTTTTAATAAAAATAGAAGGTTTAATTTCTTGATATTGTAACCCCAATATGTCACTTGCAGTTTTTTGTAAGGGTTGGGTTTTTACTTCTTTTGGATTTTTATTTAAATTGATATTTTCTTCTTCGTAAAACCATCCTACTCTATACATAGCATATAAATCATGCACTATAGTATTAGGTTCTACAAATTCAACATTAGGATATTCTTTTTTAAACCAATCATTATGAAATGTAGAACACACAACTTTGCAATTATGTTGTTCTTGAAATTGTTTTATATAAGGAAACCATGCTAATGTATCTCCAATGGATTTAGAATCTAAATGAATATAAACTCTTTTATTAGTACAATCAAAAATATGTTCTTTTATTTTGTTTCCATTATTCCAAACTTCTACCCTCCACTTTATAAAATATTGAGGGTTAGGGGAAGTCCACATGTTATTGCTAATAGTATCCTCCCATATAAGTTCATTAGTTTTATAATTAAAGAACTTAACTAAATATTTCTTATCAAAAGAACCATTAATTTCAACTTTAGCTCCTTCAATGAAAGAAATATTTATTTTATTTTCATTAGTATTATAAGAAGCATTATAACTTAAATTATCGTATATCATAATTTTTCTAAAATTAAATTTTTAGTTTGATTAACATCCCCATTTGTATATGATACTAAATTATTGTTATCATACTGGTTTAAGTAGGTGGGGAGTTTTCTCATCAGAATAGGGAGTTTGTAGGAAAGTGATTCTTTAACTACTAAGGGGTTTAACTCTAAAATACTACTAAAATAAAATAAATCAGCAGCTTGTAAAAACTTTTCTACATCATTTCTTTCCCCCCATACTTTACAGTTTTTAGGTTTATTTTTCATTAAGGGACCCCAATAATCTTCAAAATTACCTGCTTGGTTTCCTATAAAGTGGAATATTATATCTTTATCTGTAAGGTGTTTTGCAACTTCGAATATTTCACTTTGGTTTTTACCAGGGGTAAATAATCCTATATTAATTATATGTTTATAACTAGGATCAAATCCTAATTCTTTTTGGTATTTTTCTTTATTAGGAATTAAATCCTCAATCGGATATTCCCAAATATCACAAGGAATTTTTACTACCGATTCAAATCTATTTTTACTCCACTCAGATACTAAAATAAATTTGTCTGGTAGTGAAGATAATTGGTTAGGGTCAGTGTATGAAGAATGTGTAGTAGATAAAATATAATAAGAACGATTAGGTTTATTAAAAATTTTATCTAAAATAATAGTATCTATAAAATGCTCAGGAATTTCTTCAAAATGAACAATATCAGGTTTTATATTTTCTATGTGTTGTAATAAAACCTGTTTATCTTCATAAAGGGTAATTAATTTATTTTCCCCTAGTAATTGTTTTATCTTATTTTTTTGAACAACGTATTCCCAACTTAAATCTTGATATTCTATTACATAAATGTTAAATTGAGATTTAAAATACTCTATTTTTTTTAAAAGATATTGTGGTAACCCTCCTGTTGACAAGTGAGGAGTTACGTAAAGTAACTTTTGCATAACATTTAATATAATAATTTTAATTTAAAAAAACAAATTAAAGTTTATTTAAAGTAAGTGTGTGAGAATGAAACATATACCTAGTGCTAGAGGCATTTGTGGTGCTCTTTGCTCCTATAATAAGGAGGTCCCCCTTAGATAGGGATTGGGGTTGGTAGTTAACACTTCCCGTTACAGGAAAAGAACTATCAGAAGAATTAAATTCTACACTAGCACTAGTAATTATACTCATATTAGGGTTTCCAGAAGAAGGTTGGCTTCTAATAACAAGGAAATCATGAGATTGACCTTGATATTCTGCAGCAGTAACATCACTGGTGGGTTGGGAAGAAACATAAGCTCTAACGGCAAGGTTTACATTATAAGTTCCATCTTCGGGGACAACATATCCTGCTTTCATGTAACTTCCTGCACCTGTAGTAAGAGTAGTAGGGGAAGCTAATGAGTACATATCAAAAATACCAATACTATAACCATACTGCCTACTGCCCATATAATGGTAATATTGATCAGTTGTAGTACTTAACAAGGTTTGTCCTGAGTTCGCGAATGTTGTTTTTACATGTATAGCTGCTAAAGACGCAGATACACTACCCCAATCATCTATAGTGATATCGCTTCCTGTTATTTCACCTGTGGGTCCATGTAAAAATATAGTGCCAGTTCCAAATTTATTATTTATTTGAATTAGACCCCCTAGATTGGTAGTTCCAGGGTTGTCTGTTCTAATAATTACATAAGGATTGGTTCCATTACTAAGTACAAAACTAGCGTTTTCAGTAGGAGTGGTTTGGGGGTTAGTATCTTTTATTTCAATAGAATGACTAGTAACTGTAGAGTAAAAATCAGAATAGGCACCATGATTATGCGCCATGTCTACCATATCAACCTCGGTATTAATATTCCTTGATATAGCAAAAGTTAATTGACCATTTACTCCTTGTGTAGCACTAGGGACATCATTTACTCTAGTTTTAATACGAGCAATAGAACCTGTAGTTGTGATATCATTAAAAGAAGCACTGTCAATTACAAAATTAATTATTCCTGCTTCATCACCTACTTGTGCTCCTACAGATTCACGGCTGGAGCGGATAAGTAATTCTGTTCCTCTACTATTTTCTATTTTGGATTTTATATCAAATGCTTTAATAGGCTTTTCACTTGTACTAAACCCAATACCTATGCGTGGCTCATTATTACTACCAGTTGCAGATATTTTAAATATTGGTTCTCCTTTTGAAGTATTATTTTCTGGGGAGGGTACTCTAAATATTAATTCACCTGAGGAGCCGGTTTGGTCCGCACTGGTAATGATAGCTTCTATAGAGGCAACTGAGGATGTTGTTAAAACATTCGAACTGGTTGCAGGGGAATATACAAAAAATATTCCTGGGATGGAAGATGTTGTGGGTAATGTGTACGACCCTGTGCTTCCTAGAGCTATTCCTATTGCAGAACCAAAAATCATATTATATAAATAAATATGTTCCCTTTACCATTTTTGCTCCTCCTCTAACAGCTAATCTACATGAAAAAGTTTTAGTAGAATCATTATAAGTAATATTATTATAATCTACAGTGTCATTTCCCAACATTGAATAGGGTTGAGGAGTAGTATAAGTAATATTATTAGGACTAGCGACATTTAAAGGCGTATATTTAAAACTTGAATGGGTTGAATTGTCAGGTCTAATTATAGCAATTTGTTCAAACCTAATAGGTTGGGTCCCCCCAACAAGATTAGTAAGTGTATTAGGTAGTTGGCGGGGCATTACTATCCCTTTTACATGAAGGCCTATAGGGACAAAGTTTAAAGAATCAGGAATAACTTCTAAATACACAATGGGAGTAGTACCTGCTGATCCTCCGGCAACGGTATAGTTTATAAAGGCTTTTTGGGTAGTATAGGGTTGCTCAAATGAAGAGGATACATATAACCCCTCCCCACTAACATCATTATATGCTATATTTAATTGGTTAAGTGTTTTTAAATTTCCCATAATTTTTAATTTAATACATTAAATAGTTTCCTCTAACTATAAAAGGATCAAGTTGTTTACTCATCCACCATTTTAATTGAAATGTTTGGTTAAGGTTATTATAAACTATATTAAATGTTTGGGTGGGGTTTCCTGCATTATCATAATAACCAGCAGGATCTACTGCATTAAATAGATTCCAATCCCCTTCCTCGTTAAAATGGTCTTCTTTAAAACTAAAAGGGTAATTTATACCCTCAGAGGATACAGCTCCTTCTGTGTATTCATCACCATTACTAGCGTGGGTAACAGCAGATGATATCATTGTAAAAGTAAAAGGACCTGTGTTGAAATTAACACCTATAGGTTCAACAGAAATAAACATTTCTAATATATTAGCCCCAATTCTATCAGGATCTCCAAAAGCTAAAGCTTGGTCTTCAGCAAAAGTGTTAGCAAATCTATATCTTGAAATTTCAAATATAACAGATCCAGTATAATCATTACCAAGGGGGTAATCTTGGTCATTATCAGGGATATAAACTGTATTATAAAAAGACCCATACAAAGGATTATATACATAATTTACATTATCATTTATACTAGAACTAGCAATAGCAATTTCATGATATAAAGGGGAATTTATCATATATATTCAATTATAGTTCTTATGTTTCGTGTACTCCCAGGTGGTGGAACAGTCATAATCCCCGCTATATATATAAAATCATTACTAGATGTGTCTACTTCATTATCTACCATTCCTGATGAAGATGGATCTCTTCCTACATAAAAATAAGGGGGGCCTTGAAACATGTTATTATAAAAAAAATATGTAGTAAAATCTGTATTGATGGGGGAGGTTATTAAATTTAGTTGGAAATTTGTAGGGTTAGTTAACGTAAGATCTGTGGGGGTTGTTACTGAATTGTCTCCTTCTAGTGTAGAAGGGAGTCTTCCTATTATTTCAAAAATTGCATTATCATAGAATCCTCCTTGATTATTAGAATTGCTATCGTTATAAAAATACATATACCCTTTAAAAGCTGATCTATAGGGCTTGGTAGAGGTGGTTCCTTCTTTAATTATGGGGAATTTTGCAAAAATGGATAGGGTTGTTGAATTCGAAGTTATTATTCTATTGCAACAATATTTTTGAGAGGAAAATGGAAAAACTCCATCATTTCTGTCTGTAAATGCTGAGGTGTTATCATTGGTGAATTGTTCATGTATTAAGTTAGAGTAATTTAAGGCCTGTATATTACTACCACCACCCTCACTTTTAGCAAAAATATACTTACTTTTTTTGGGGTGTAAATTTAGTTTATCAAATACAGGGGAACTACTCATAACAAAATATATTTTAAACAATAATAAACATTATCAATATCATATTGATAAATTTCAAAATTTAAACCCCCATTACTATCAAAAGAACCCGTAACCCTTTTTATGTCATAAATAACCTTATCTTCGGGATATCTAACATCTTCTACAGTACTGCTTACTAAACTATCTCCTGAACTTGAGTCCCATATTAAAGTGGTACGCATAGCTTGGTGTTGGGTATAAGATCCTTGAGTTACGGCATCACATTCAATTCGTGCATATCCAAATTCTCCCGACACATTTTGGGGATAATTAGTAGGATCTAAAGTAATATTAATAGTGTAAACTCCGGGACCATCATTAGGACCCGCACATATATATCCTTCATTATTTCTAAGGTCAAATTCTTTTTTTTGGTTATCCCATACCACATAAGAAGAAGGAGGGGGGCTGCATGCATCAAGTGGTACTATAACATTATGTCTTGTTGTTCCTTGAGCCATTTATTATAAATATTAAAATTATATAGATTTATTCAAATCTATCAAGTTCAGCATTATAATTTTGTGTAACTTGATTTGCACTAAGGGCAAAATCATACATTCTTACTATAGCAATTTTTCCTTTAAAATATTGAGATGTATATGTTCCTATTCTTACAAGAGGGTTATAGAGCAAAGTTGCTGTAGTGTCAATATTTAATGATGAAAAAGTGTTTGTTAAGGATCCATTTTTGTACACTTTAACAGTATTATTAGCACCATCAATAGTTACTACTAAGTGCATCCAAGGTCCAGGGTTCCCTGTAGTTAGGGGTGGGAAAAAATTATTGATGGTATTACTATAATTTGTAGTTGAACCTTCGATATTAACTCTAAGATCTCTACCACTAGTACCTTTTTTAGTTAGTCTTACATGTCTAGAGAATGAAGTCATTAGTATTTCTTCTTCAACATTATTATCACGGTTACGATCTGATGCTAACCATATTTCTATACTAGATGTATTAAGATTTTGAAATCTATATATGGCCGCAGTTGCTTCACTTGAGTCGGGGTCAGGGGAAAGATATTTAACAACTCCACCAGTGGCTTGGATAAAATCATCTGTTCCATCCAACCCTAAATATTTAGCACTTCCTGTAGTATCATATAAAGGACCATTAGCAAATATTGCAGCTAAACTTCCTGTAAGTTCTATTTCAGTACCTCCTGCTATAAGGGGGGTACCTGTACCACCAAGGGGTAATACGGTATAAGTAGTTCCAGGGTCATAATTATCCAAAGATTGCCATAAGGGTCTATTGGCTTGGGAGGGATTCCCACTAACATTAGGATTAACATCCCCCCAAAGTTGAGATCCTGAATCTTCAGCATCTAAGTGGAGCATTAGGCCTGTAGTAACATAATCAGGGGTGTTTGAAGAGGGTATAAAAGAATGGGTTCCTAATAATTCTACATAAGTTTTACCTACTAAACTTTCAGTAACATATGAGGAATTTAAAGCCACATAATTTTGACTTAATAAATTAGTACTACCAATTTGACCCTTTAATAAAGTATTTGTAATAAAACCTTGTTGTTCAATTGTAATAAATCCTGTTACAGACTCTGATTTGTATGTTGCATTTAAGTTTAAAGTCATGTTATTCCTGCAACTAAGCCATGAGTAGGAGCAAAGTGTTGATAAACTTGGTTTACTTCGCTGTCTGAAAGGAAACGGTTATATACTAACATTAGTGATGATTCAAAACTAGAGGCATCATCATGAGTAGTAACCAGACCCCATGCATTGGTAGAACCAGCGGTTGCAAATTCATAAGTTTTGTCGAAGGTTGCTTGGGTTTTAATATTAGCACTATATTCAGGATCATCACTCCAATTCCAAGTTACTTGGTTTTTCCCTATAACTTTTATATCAATGTCTTCACCCGCTCCAGACTTTGCAGTTATTCTTATGACCAACATATGCCATTCTGAAGTGTCGATAAGAAAAGAATCAGTAAAATAATTGTAAACTCTAGGGATAGTACCAGTCATACCTACTGGAACATCGACATGTAAATGGTCTGAGTTAGGGTTAGGCCCTCTGCTTATTCTGTATCTTTGATTAGGGCTGCTGGAGGCATTACGGTATATATACTCATCGGGGTTTATATTAACATTACGTATCCACATTATATGGGTTACAGGATCTGTGGTTGCGAAATCTAAAGTATTGTTAACATTTATGTTATCCATAAATTTATTATTATCAAATTTAAAGTACCTTACACTATACTTACCATTTTCGGTAATACCAAAGTCGTTAATAGTAGGATTTTCTGAAGGATTGTTTATATTTTCAAAAAATAGAGTATAATCATGTTCTTCGGGAGATTGATCTTTATATCGCTTATAGTATCCAATAAAGGTAGTACTTGAAGCATGACCATCATACGTGCTTAAATTACTACCTGTTGCTTGAGAAACTATAAAAAGGTATAATCCATTTGTAATTAAAGGAACAGGGTCATAAGGGATATCATGTCTTGCTTTTAAGAAAACATTTCGACCATGTTGACCTCTAAGTTGGACATTCCTAATATCCCCTTGAAGAAGAATTTTATCTTTACCTAATAAATTACCCATTTATTTTTAGACTCTTGATGCAGAGGGGAATAAAGCTTTATTTAGGGTAAAGGTACCTCTAGATACTACTACACTATTTTCTCCATTACTATCTGCTAAAACTAATTCATGTTCGTATGTAGCGTTAATTTCGTCTGCATCAGAATCCAAGTTATCTGTTAACCATCCAAAATCATCTTTAGTTATTGAAACTAAAAATTTATTATCAGGTTGGTATGCAATTCCTCCTTCACCACTAAAATCACTAGCTCCAGTTGTTTTTACTATTCTTTTAGTAGTATTTGAATTTGCAATTCCGGTAGGTACAGGGCCCGCTGACCAATAAGCTTTATAAGTGGATATGTCCCCCACATCAGTAGTAATAGTAAATTGAATAGTGAAAGTATCATATGCATACTTTGTAAAATTTTGATTTAAAGAAGCCATAATGTTGTAAGTTTTATTTATAAATATTTTAAGTTATTGTTACCGATGGAGAAATTACAATTGCGGGATCATCATATTTTCTTACTTGGAATAAACATTTAAAATCTACATCAAAAGATAAATTATTTGTAAGTTTTACAGTAATATCGTCATCAGCAGGGTTATCTGTTAATTCTACACATATTTCATTAATTTTTATTGGGAGGAATCCAACATTAGAGTCTCTTCTAATCCCATTAAAATCTGTTATATCTAAATAATAGGTAACATCATTAGTTCCACTAATATTAGTAAAGGCATCACACTCTAGTTGTATAGTTAATGCAAGATAACTTGCTCCTGTAGCATTAAATACTATAATTCCTTCTATATGTATGGAATCTTGAGTATCAGTGGGAACTATACTAGATATTACTCTACTACCGCCTGAAAATAAAGTAGTTTCAGTAGACCAAACTTCTGATATAGAAGTACCACTAGTACCTGAGGTACCTGAAGAACCGGAAGTACCGCTTGAGCCTGAAGTACCTGATGAGCCACTAGTACCTGAGGAACCTGATGTACCACTAGAGCCTGAGGTACCTGAAGAACCACTAGTACCTGATGAGCCTGAAGTACCTGAGGAACCTGATGTACCGCTTGAACCTGAGGTACCTGAAGAACCACTAGTACCTGAGGAACCTGATGTACCACTAGAGCCTGAGGTACCTGAAGAGCCGCTAGTACCTGATGAGCCTGATGTACCTGAGGAACCTGATGTGCCACTAGAGCCTGAAGTACCTGAAGAACCACTAGTACCTGAGGAACCTGATGTACCTGAGGAACCTGATGTACCTGAGGAACCTGATGTACCGCTTGAACCTGAGGTACCTGAAGAACCACTAGTACCTGAGGAACCTGATGTACCTGATGAACCACTGGTACCTGATGAGCCTGAAGTACCACTTGAACCTGAGGTACCTGAGGAACCTGAGGTACCTGAAGAACCACTAGTACCTGAGGAACCTGATGTACCTGAGGAACCTGATGTACCGCTTGAACCTGAGGTACCACTAGTACCTGATGAGCCTGAAGTACCACTAGAGCCTGAGGTACCTGAAGAACCACTAGTACCTGAGGAGCCTGATGTACCACTTGAACCTGAAGTACCTGATGAGCCTGATGTACCTGATGAACCACTGGTACCTGATGAACCTGAGGTACCACTTGATCCTGAGGTACCACTGGTACCTGAGGAACCTGATGTACCTGAAGAACCACTAGTACCTGATGAGCCTGATGTACCTGATGAGCCTGATGTGCCACTAGTACCTGATGAGCCTGATGTACCTGAGGAACCTGATGTACCTGATGAGCCTGAGGTACCGCTTGAACCTGAAGTACCTGAAGAACCACTAGTACCTGATGAGCCTGATGTACCTGAGGAACCTGATGTACCGCTTGAACCTGAGGTACCTGATGAACCTGAAGTACCTGATGAACCTGAAGTACCTGAGGAACCTGATGTACCACTGGAGCCTGATGAACCTGAAGTACCTGAGGAACCTGATGTACCACTAGAGCCTGATGAGCCTGATGTACCTGATGAACCTGATGTACCACTAGAGCCTGAGGAACCTGATGTACCACTGGAGCCTGATGAACCTGAAGTACCTGAGGAACCTGATGTACCACTAGAGCCTGATGAACCTGAAGTACCTGAGGAACCTGATGTACCACTGGAGCCTGATGAACCTGATGTACCTGAGGAACCTGATGTACCTGAGGAACCTGATGTACCACTGGAACCTGATGAACCTGATGTACCTGAGGAACCTGATGTACCTGAGGAACCTGATGTACCACTGGAACCTGATGAACCTGATGTACCTGAGGAACCTGATGTACCACTGGAGCCTGATGAACCTGATGTACCTGAGGAACCTGATGTACCTGAGGAACCTGATGTACCACTGGAACCTGATGAACCTGATGTACCTGAGGAACCTGATGTACCTGATGAACCTGATGTACCACTAGAGCCTGATGAACCTGATGTACCTGAGGAACCTGAAGTACCTGAGGAACCTGATGTACCGCTTGAACCTGAGGTACCTGAAGAGCCGCTAGTACCTGAAGAACCACTAGTACCTGAGGAACCTGATGTACCACTAGAGCCTGAGGTACCTGAAGAGCCGCTAGTACCTGATGAGCCTGATGTACCTGAGGAACCTGATGTACCACTGGAACCTGATGAACCTGATGTACCACTAGAGCCTGATGAACCTGAAGTACCTGAGGAACCTGATGTACCACTGGAGCCTGATGAACCTGATGTACCTGATGAACCTGATGTACCTGAGGAACCTGATGTACCACTGGAACCTGATGAACCACTTGTACCTGAAGTACCTGATGATCCTGAAGTACCTGATGTACCTGATGAACCACTTGTACCTGAAGTACCTGATGATCCTGAAGTACCTGATGTACCTGATGAACCACTTGTA
>Ga0255769_10000071_pt1 | contig 108914 bp, 69 predicted proteins | sample 041ome_9_FD_179637 | JGI IMG/M metagenome (GOLD analysis project Ga0255769, IMG submission 179637) | Coastal salt marsh microbial communities from the Groves Creek Marsh, Skidaway Island, Georgia - 041413US metaG (version 2) | ecosystem: Environmental > Aquatic > Marine > Intertidal zone >...
TCCAATTTCACGTACGCCTTCCCCGACGTCGTTCGCACCGTTTTGTTCGCCATTTCGATTTCATCGTCCATCCACGCTTCTTTTTTACCTCCACCATCCCTGTTCTTCTTTTTCGACGAACGCGGAGGACCCATTTTGTTTACGCACGTATCACTCTCTTCTCTTTTAACAACGTTTGCGCGCGTTATCTCTCTCTCTCTCTCTCTTTTTCTCGCGCGCGCTTTTTGTGAAAAGTTCGAGAGAGAGTTAGAGAGCCGCCGCCGAGAAGAAGAAGAGAGAAAAAAACGCAAGAAGAGGCCCACGCACCGGAAAAAATAAACCCTAAACCCTCTTGACGACAAAAGTATGACGCATCGCGAGGAGCGTAAAGTTATTGAGCAAAAGAGGAAGGCGCGCGCCAGTCACCACCGCCACACTTCTTCTTCTTCTTTTCTTTAAGCGCCGCGTTACCGTTGTTGTTGTTGTCGCGGGCGATATGAGGACGACGACGACGACGACCGGAGGAGGAGGAGGAGGAGAAGGAGGCGAAGAAGAAGAAGAAAAAGCCGACGACGACGGTTTGATGGGTGATTTTTTCGAAGAGGTGGCGAAAGCGGAGAGAGATGCGGCTTTCGCTGCTGGCGCAAAAGACGGGGGTAAAGAAGAAGAAGAAGGAGAAGAGGAGAGATTGAAAGTGGAGAGAGAACAATCGTTCGTGGACGACGACGGGACGACGTACGATTGGAGCGAAGAAGAGGGGCGATACAAACCGAGAGGAGAGAATTTGGTGGCGAGCGCTTCTGGTGGTGGTGAAGGTGGCAGCAGCCGGAAAAACAACGACGCCTCCGGAGGCGTCGTTGGCTTTGACGTGAGTCAGATGACGTTCTGTCCGGACGAAGGGGAGGAGGAATTCGGCGCACCTCCTCGTTCGACGACTGATGCTTACCACGGCGGTGGTAATAATAAGAGCAACGAGAACAACAAGAGAAAGAAGCCGGACGTCGACATCGAAGCGGTGAGACGGAAACGGGAGCAACAGCAACAGAACAAGAGCAAGAAGAAGAAGCAGAAAAAGCCAAACGCGGCGCAGACGCGGACGCAGACGACGTCGGTGTATTGCGAAAATTTGCCTCGCGACGCGACGGTTGAACGCGTGGAGAAGTTTTTTAGCAAATGCGGACAGATTAAGCAAGACCCGGCGACGCTGCTGCCGAAAATTAAACTGTACAAAGAGGAAGGATCGAACGCGTTCAGCGGGAACGCGCTGGTGACGTATTTGCTCAGGCCGAGCGTAGAGTTAGCGTTGACGGTTTTAGACGGCGCGAAGTTCGAGTTGGTCGGCGATGAGGTGAAAGTGACCGAGGCTGATTTTAGCAAGAGTAAAGGTGGAGAGAAGGACACCCCCGCCGACAACGAAAAAACCAACGACGTGAAAGCGTCGAGCTCGACGGATAAATACTCGCACGTTCCAAAAGAAGAGATTCGTAAAAACGCGGCGCTCTTGAAACGCAAAGCGGAAAGGCAACTAGGATGGGACGGATTCGACGACGAACACGACCCGACGAGGACCATGGTCGTGCTTCGTAACATCTACGACGAAAATGATTTGGAAGAAGCAAGGAGAGATGGGTTAAACGCGCAGTCGTTTTCGGACGAGCTGAAAGAAGACGTCGCCAACGAGTGTAAGAAAATCGGCAAAGTTGAAAACGCCTACGTAAACGCCAACGGCGTCGTCACCGTTCGATTCAAAGATCCAGAAGGTGCCGAAGCGTGTTTGGAAGTCATGCACAATCGGTGGTTCGGTGGCAAACAACTCAAAGCTGAAATGTGGAACGGAGTCGAGAAGTTTATTGGATTGAAAAGTATAGAAAAGAAAGAAACGGAAGAGGAAGAGAAGCGACGTTTGGACGCGTACGCGGCGACGTTAGGTCACGATTCGGATTCAGATTAGCAGATGATAGAAGAAATATAAATAATAGAGCTATTTAGAATGATTAACAATAGGCTAAAATGGTAGTATAACGAAGCATTTACCACGAGCGCGGCATCGCGTCGTTTAACAACAAGTGACCACGTCGTCTAAACTCTTCAATAAATCTATGCACTCGCTCACTTCGCTGCTATCTGAAACGCTAATTTTCACCCAAAACGAGTGGAACTTCTTCCCTCTCGGCTTAATCTCCACCTCAATCGCCTCTCGGTTGCACCGATTTTCCACCGTCTCCTTTATTTGCTGACGAAGTCTCAAGACGTCGTGCTCTTCGCTCACTTTCGCCGACGCTTGAAACGTGTACACGATGGGATAATTCGTGAGCGTATCCATAATCTCGCCGTACACTTCCCCTTCCGTCTTACCTCTCGCTTTCGTAAACTCACCTCGCATCGCGCGCACGGCGATGTCGAATCGACTCGCCTCTTCCTGCTTTCTTTGCATCTCCTCAAAGTCATCTAAAGGTTTCCCAGTCTTTACATCCAACAACTCCGTGTAATCGTCGTTCCATTTCAGACCGATTTTCGCGAGCGCGGCGTCGTCGCGGATGTCTATTTGTTGCACGTTTTGTTGCTCTTCTTGTTCTTCTTCCTCTTCTTCTCGGGAGGTGTCGTCGTTCGGGGCAGCAGAAACCCGTCGTCGTCGTTGTTTCGAACTTAAGTGACGTGGAAAAGATATCCATTCGCGGCGCTGACGGACGGTAGACGACGAAGAAGACGTGGACGGCAAAGTCAGAGTCGTCGGTCGAATGCTGCTCGCGGTGATGGGGGCAAACATCATAGCGCGATTGACGACGACTGTCTCCTAACTCCTCCGCGCGTTTTTTTTGTGATTTGTGGGGTGTACTTATTTGATGACGAAAAGACGAATTCGTTTTCTAATACTTTATGCTTTTCGTCAATTTGCCTCGCGAGTTTTATGCAATCATTTTAAAGTGCTACCACGATATTATAGATATGTGTGTTATTATTAAACGCCTAACGCGGTGGTCCCTTGAAACGTCGGCTCGGCTGGACCAGTCATGATGATTTTGTTATCGCTCTCTCTCCACTCGATTTCCAAAGGTCCGCCCGGTAACTCGACGACGCACTTTCGGTCCACGTGACCTTCGATGACCCCAGCGACGACGGTCGCGCACGCGCCGGTGCCACATGCTAAAGTGCACCCGGCACCTCGTTCCCAAACGCGCATTTTCACGCGTCCTCTGTCTACGACTTGGACAAACTCGGTGTTTGTTTTCGCCGGGAACGTTTCGTGCTTTTCGAAAATCGGGCCGATTTTCGGCAAGTCTAATCCGTACACGTCCGAAATCATCTCTCCGTTTGCTTTTTTATAGACGACGCAGTGCGGATTCCCCATACCTACCGCGTTAGCTAACCACTTCTCCCCGTCCACGATCATCTCGTGCGACGTCTCGCAATCCTTCAGCGTCGACGGTACGTTCGCGACGTCCAAAATCGGCGTCCCCATATCCACCGCGACTTGACCATCCTCTCGCACTTCCGGCACAATTAACCCGGCTAAAGTAGACACGTTATACTTCTTCCCTCTCTGATCTTTATCTAAATCGGACACAAACCTCGCTAAGCATCGAATCCCGTTCCCGCACATCTCCGGCTCCGACCCGTCCGAGTTGTAAATCGTCATCTTATAGTCAAACTTCTCCGGGTCCGGAGACGGCATCGCAAAAATCACCCCGTCCGCCCCGACGCCAAAATTCCTATCGCACAACAGCGCCGATCGCTCGGGACTAATCTTCGGCGTCGAACTGTCCCGATTGTCCACGAGAATAAAGTCGTTCCCGAGGCCTTGGTACTTCCAAAACTCGACGTCGGCGTCGGCGTACGTCGACCCGGCTTTGCGTTCGGCTCGAGTCACCACCACCGATCGTCTTCCTCCTCCTCCTCCTCCTCTTCCGCGCGATGATTGCATCATCATCAGAGCTTTTACTCGTTGCTGCTGCTTTTGCCGCTGATTATTACTCGCGCAGCGGCAGCGCGTCGTCGTCGTCGTCGTCGCCGTCGCGCTCATGTTTTGTCTCTCTTTTATCTTCTTCCTCTCTCTCTGTCTCTGACGTTTTCCCGAGAAGAGTTCGCTTTAAAAAAAGTTAACAACGACAAACAAAAAAAAATGAAAACCCTAAACCAAGAGAGCCGCGATATTTTTTCCTCTTTCTTCTTCTTCTTCTTGACAGAAAGAGACAGAGAGAGAGAGAGAAACGATGGAGCGCGACCACGACCACTGGGAGGTGGACGAGTACGAGTGGGACCAAGTCAACGCCATCGGGAGGAGGAAAGAGAGGAGCGAAAATTTTCCCGTCGGGATCGCGGGGGAGGCGAAGACGACCGCGAGAGCAACGGCTGAAAAAAAATCAGCGGGAGCCGCACCATCACCACCCGAGGAAGAAGGGGTCGTTCTTTTCGAAGAGGAAGAAGAAGAAGAAGAAAAGAACGGTTCGGCGTTTCATCCTCCTCCTCCTCATCCGTCGTCGACGACGACGACGACGCGCGCGTCGTCTCGCGATTCTTTGGGGTTGGACTGTAACCCGTTATTCGTCGGCGTCGCGCGAGGCGCTCGCGAGAGAGACGAGGACGAGAGGAAGTTTTTGATTGGACAACGACAGAAGGAAAACGCGGAGAGGAAGAGAACGGGAACGACGACGGTTGGAAAGACGTCGAGGAACGATCGCTCTTCTGATACGACGAATATTCACAACAACAGCGATGATGATATTAAAAGCGGAAGCGTGAAAGTGCCTCGCTCTTCTTCGAACAGTAGTATCAAAAACAAAGTCGTCCAGTGTCGCGTGGAGGGGTGCGAAATGAAGTGCGAACGCGTGTACGCGAAACGATCGAAAGTGTGCGAGATGCATTTAAAAATGGACGAGGTCTTTCACGAGGGAATGGTGCAAAGGTTTTGTCAAAAGTGCACGAGATTTCACTCGATCGAAGAGTTCAAAGATAAGAGGAGGGCGTGCGCGTTCTCGCTGTCAAAGTTAGCGAAAGTGCGAGCGCCAACCGGCGGCAATGGGATCGGCGCGTTGATAATGACGGCGGTGGCGAAAAGGACTAAGTTAAACGCGGATAAAAGTGAGCTGACATATTTTGACGGCGTGCCGCTAGATGCCATGACCGTGCTGGCCAGAAATAAAGCGACGAAGACGAAGCAACAACAGCAACGAGAACAACAGCAAAGGAATTCAAATACCAGCAATTCGAAAAGTCCTTCCTTGGTTAGGAAAGAAAATAGCGGAGATTCAAACACGTATGCAAAAGGCACGAAGTATCATCAAGAATACGAGCGACAACAAAAAGGTCAAAGCACCATGCGTGAGATGGATGTTCTCGACTTTGCGTTTCCGGATATGGAAGAGGACGATGCGGCATATTTGAACGACTTTGATAGCGTTGGAGAACAACTCCGTCCGCATAGTAACGTTCTTGGACTCTTCTCGTACGACTTCACCACGGGAAAGTTACAAAATCGGGACAAAATGAACTTTCACGACGAGCACGCGGAGGAGAAAGCAAGAAAATATTTGGGAGAGATTGGTAGTGATGAGTACTCGGGCGCCATGGATGAGTTCTTCGAACAGCAACAAAAAAGTCACGCAGACAAGTTGACCAACTTCCCGGACGTGTCCGTCTCTCGCGCTGAGATTAAAATTTCAGATCGTACTCCTGCGGATATCTCTCCCGCGGTTGGCAAAGGAATTCGTCAAAGCTTTAAAGATGCCGCGCATATTCGCGTGTGCGCGGAGCCGGGTTGCACAAAACTTACCGTGGATGCCGTTTTTCCAGATATCTTGCGCAGGAAGAAAGGGGCGAGTCCTGATATCAAAGCTCGAGAACTTGCACAGAAAGTTGTCGACGCAGATCGAAGTTTAGACGATGTTGACGCGAGCGTCACGTTCCGAAACCAAATCGCGACTCGGGTGAACGGGAAATGGTCAGTTTCCGATGAAAAATCCACGGCAATTAACTCTTTTGGAAGAAATTCGGGAGCACCATGGAGCGCTCCATTCGTGTTGTGTACCAATCCGAGTGCGAAAAAACCTAAGAATACGATTAATAGATATAACGAAAGAAAGCAACAAAATAACGGCGGCAATTTGTTTTATATAAACAACATTGCGGAGAACGTCGACGCACGCGTGCGCATTAATGGTCAAATACTGAAGGATTTGAAGCCGTTAGGTCGAATTGGAAGCGATCGTTCGGTTTTATGCCTTTCGGTGCCGCAAGATTACGCCGAGGGTGTTCTCTCCGTCGATCTCGTCTGGAGTGATAACGAAGCAACGCAACCAGGTCTGATTGGCAAGGCGGCGTACAATAGGTTCACGGCAATTTTGACGCCAGACGAAAAAGTTGCGAATGAGATTCAATCGTTCATCATGGATTTGCATTCCTGGGGTCCAAGAGTAGCCCAATCGCTTCGAACGCACTTTGAGACGATTTTTGCCGAAGACTTTCGCTACGAAAACTTTGAACGACCGATGTTTCGGGAAATGGCGAAAAATATCACCTCGTGGTCGTTGCGGAATAATTTTTCGCACACAGCCGAGCGCTTATTGGAAGGACAAAGAAATGCGCTCGAAAGTTTGCAGCTTTCCAGCAGTGCTCACACGGCGTTGGCGAGGACGTGTCAAACCTACCTCCACAGCGCGGCTTTATCGGGCTCAGCGAATCTTGTCAAGATGGTTATTATTCAGGGTGGTGATTACGACATATTCGGAAGCGCTGTAACAATGGTCACTTTGCCAGACGGATCGAAGGAATCAGCGTTACACGTTGCTTCATCGGACGTCTTCGCGCCAACCTCGACGCTCGTCGTGGAACTCTTTTTATTGGGAGAGGAAAACTTGGGTGCATTTTTCACGCTAAAAAATTCAAAAGGCGAGACGGCGAGAGACATCTTATCTGAATATGAATTTCGAGGCTCTTTGCAAAATGCATACGTTAGGCGCTGCATGCAAAGTGCACTGATTGTGTTTTGGAACGTTTCGAAAGCTATCGTTGACAAAATAGTGAGTTCTACTGCTATGAAACATCGCCTTTTTAAACACGAAGCGTTTTCGTACTGGATGGATGCTTACGAAGAGGTGTGTGACATATCGTCAGATATCATTGACGATATGAAAACAAAGTTTGATGAGGATGCCGCGAGATCTTCAGGGTTTGCTGTGACCACGAGTGCCACCGTCGCGAACGCCGCCAAAGGGAACATCGATGTATTATTAGAAGCCGATGAAAACAACGAAGGTATGCGTCACTCTTTAGAGCTCGCAAAGGTGCTTTCCTGGTGCGATTACGTCGTTCGAGAAGTTTGCGAGGAACACTTTTCGCATATCCGTCGTATGGTCACAGGTACGCTGAATAGACCCGCGATCCACACGAAAGAACAGGAAGAGAATGATAAGAAAAGGGAAGATGGTCGTGGATCGAGCGACTTTACGTCAGAAGAAGTCGGAGGTCCTCCGCGATGCGCAGATTCCTTTTTGAAGCGATGCTTTTTGCATCAGTACGGGCGTAAAAGTTGGATTGCAGAAAATCTTACGACTTGTGCGATTCGTTTCAAATCTGTGGCACGCGCTAGAATCGGCCGATTTCAAAACGCGTGGCAGCGATCGGCGGATTACGTAGCTGGAATGGCCGTTTTGTCTTTCGACGAGCCAGAAATGGAGAAGCTTTACGTTCACGAAGATTCTACGGAAAAGATTTCAACTGATTTGTTTGTGCACCTGTTCTATTCATTGGCGACGATTATCGCATACGTGCGGTTTTATCGCGCGAATCAGTTGTTTGATATGCTCTTCTCTCCGTTAACTTTTACTCAACTGTTCAAAAAGTTCGCGGCAATTTGCACTGCTCCGGCGTTGTGTTACCTCAACTACTTCAAACCGAAATTTTACGTCCGACACAGAGAAGCGATTAATGTAGCGTCGAGAATTTCGCTCAGTTTCTTACCGGCTGGCAACAAACAGCTCGAAAATGTCATCATGCCGGTGTTGGTCGTTTTAAAAGTGGTCATGTTCCGCCTGTCCTCGGCCTTGTGGCCTATTCGAGTTGAACGCCACGCGTGCATGGTCATCCTCGGAGAGATTTTAAATCCAACTTGTGTCTCCTCGATTCTCTCCGTGTACGCCATCATTCCAATGTTTTTGAACATCTGCTTTTGTTTCAGCATCGAGTTACGTCAGAGGAGGATGTTTGCGTGCAAATACGGATGCGTTTGGTTGAACCAACGGTGGAGCGTGTTTCGAAGCAAGTCAGGAAAGCGCATACGGCGGCGGTCCAGTACCACGAGAAAAGTGTACACGACCAAAAAAGCGTAGATTGTTTCAACGAACGACGACGACGACGACAACGGAAACTGCGACTTACCCGCTGTACTATTTTCGTGCCAACATGTAATAATAATAATAATAATATTGTTGTAATAATTAAACCGGTGTGCGTTGTGCGTGTATGTGTGGTGGTAAGTTTCGCCTGTGGAATTAATTGCGTTCTTTTCTTTTCTTGATCTCGCGAAAGGAAGGGATAACCGAACCAAAACATTCATCAGTCTTGGCGGCAAATTTGAGCCAAGGAAATTCGTTTTTTTCGAATAGATAAAAAAGAAACTTGAACACATCCTCATAAAAAGTAGTTTGTCGTGTACACACACACACACACATACACACATATACACAAACACAAAATGTCTGAAGCGTTAACCTCAGCCGGTCGCCAGTTGTTGTCTTTTGACTTCTCCTCGGGCACCGACCACATCAAGGATTTCGAATGGAGTGCGTCTTATTTTTCTTTCTCTCTTTTTTAAATTCTCCAAACTCTACGCCGCTTTTTTCCATTACGGGATTTCATAACTCGCGCGTCAAAAGCGCGCCGATACCCGCGTGATTTTCTCGCAGAACGCGCAGAAAGTTGCCCGGAGCGAACGTCGTGGAACGTTTTGTTCTTATTCGCGCTCGCTTTTTTGTTGGTGCGCGCTGCATCCATCGATAAGACGCCGGGGAAGAACGAGAATATTCCACGAAGTTCGGTTGCAAAAAGGAATATTTTTTTTTTTTGCTTTTTTTCTGTGCGTCTGGGTAGGCGGGCAGGGATCTATCTAGGTGTCAATACTCTTTTTTTTTCAAAAAAAAAAAATGTCAAATCACATCACTGACTGTTTTTCTTTCTCTTCTCTCAAAAATAACAACCACCTCACACACGTTGTGAACGAAAATCAAAACAGTCGTCGTTCTCGGCGGTATCCTTTGCTTTTTCACGGCGTTTGGCATCGGTGCGAACGATGTCGCGAACGCGTTCGCGACTTCGGTCGGCTCTGGCGCCGTGACTATCAAGATGGCGATTTTGCTCGCGGCGGTGTGCGAGTTCACGGGGGCGTTGTTTATGGGTTCTCACGTGACCGAGGCGATCCGTAAAGGGATTGCGGATTACAAGTGCTTCACCAACGACCCTGCGTTGTTGATGTACGTTTGCTTGTGCGTGTTGGGCGCGACCAGTATTTGGTTGATTTTGGCGTCTTATTTGGAGATGCCGGTCTCCACGACGCACTCTTGCGTCGGCGGTATGATTGGTGCTACTTTGGCCACCAGAGGTCAAAAGTGCGTCATCTGGTCGCAGAAAGTTGACGAATTCCCGTACGTAAAGGGTGTTTCCGCGATTGTCGTCTCTTGGTTGCTCTCGCCGATTGTTTCTGGCGTTTTCGCGTTTGCCTTGTTCTTAGCTATCAGAACTTTGGTCTTGAGACAAGCGAACTCATACAACCTCGCGAGATACTTGTTTCCGGTTATGGCGATGATCACCGTTGTCATCAACGTCTTCTTCATCGTCTACAAGGGCGCGAAGTTCTTGGAATTGGACGATATGGCGATCGAAGAGTGCTTGGCCTGGGCGTTTGGTTTGGGTGGCGGCGTCGGCGTCATTTGCTTTGTTGTCGTCAACCCGATCTTGTTCAAAAAAATTGAAGCCGAATGGGAACGCATTCAGTTGGAGAGAGCCGAAGGTGGTGGTGCTGGTTCTGGCATGTTCAAGAAGCCGTCTGACTTCCCGGAGAAGCAACCGAGAGTGATCAAAAAAGGTGTATTTGGTATTCCGCAAAGAATCTTCTATGCCGTTTCTGATCACTTGACTGTTTCTTTGAACCACGACAATGAACAATTGGCGGCTGAAGACGAAATCGTCGCCGCTATCCACGCCAACGCCGAAGTCTTTGATGAAAAGACTGAATTGGCGTTGAGACCGTTGCAAGTTTTGACTGCCTGCTTGGACTCCTTCTCTCACGGCGCGAACGACGTCGCCAACTCTGTTGGTCCGTTTGCTGCTATCGTCACTGTTTACAAAGCTGGTGAAGTAAAGAAGAAGATGCCGATGGGTGATGATTCCTACTGGATCTTGTCCTTGGGTGCCTTCGGTATCGTGATTGGTTTGGCCTTGTTCGGCTACAAGATCTTGCACGCCTTGGGCGGTAAGATTTGCAAGATGACCCCGTCCAGAGGTATCTGCATCGAGCTTGGCGCCGCTATGGTTATCATCATGGGTTCTCGTCTCGGCTGGCCTTTGTCCACGACGCACTGCCAAGTCGGCGCCACTGTTGGCGTCGCGTGCTTGGAAGGTGCTGGTGGTATCAACTGGTTCATCTTGATGAAGACCGTTGTTGGTTGGGTTTTGACTTTGGTCATCGTCGGTTTTACCGCCTCCGCGTTTGTCGCACAAGGTGCGGCTGCGCCGATGACCAAGTACCCGGTCTGGGCCAACAACAACTAAGAAGGAAGTTTTTATGCGCCGTTACTGCATGAATGATAATAATAACAAGACGTTATAGTCGCTCCTTCCACACATGTTCCCCATATTTCCGTTGCGACCTTGTCTGTGACTCATTCGTCTACATATCTCTCTGTATTTAATGTCAAAAGAAGAAGTGAATATTGCATTTCGCTAGCTATCAGTACGAAAAAATATACTTTACATACACGCTGCTCTCTTGCTCTACGAAGAACACTCTAAAATACTAACTTTTTGTACAAATTGCGCAATTGCATACGCTTCATTATCTCTTTCCACCGACTTTACGAAAAAGTCGATACGTCTCGGTTAGAATCGAGTAACCCACGCCGATGATGGCAATTCCAGAGGCTATTTTGATCGGAAGTCCCGCCGAACTGTAGCTCAAATCCGCTTTTATCATTTCGTAAAACGAGGTCGATGGCTTGGCGGTTACGCGCGACGGTTTCAAGTGCGTTTTCGTCGGCGCTTCTTGTATCGCGGTTTCTTCGATCCTAGTTGTCTTTTTCTCCGTATTATTTCTCTTCCTTTTCTCTTCTCCATCGTCATCCTGATGATAATACACATCTCTCGGCGTTGGCTTCTTATCTGTCTGCACTCGTCGCATGATCTTTTTCCCATCGCTTTTCCTCGTCACGATCTGCTCTGTCTTTATGTTCCCTCCGTTATACGACACGCGCACGTTGACAATCTTCGGCTCTATCACGTCACCTATATCCCTCGATATGCACTCGTACGCCTCTCGACTGCAACCACCGCGTTTATATCGGTTTTCTATCCAATTCTGAGCGCGCTCAGTTACGTTCCTCTCTCTGGCAAGAATTTCCACCGCGTACAACCACGACGCTTGATCCGTTACGGGCATTCGTTTACTCTGTTTTTCACCGTCCAAGACTTCAATGTTTTCATCAGTATCTTCTTCTTCATCATCCTCGTCAAAGTCAACCTTCATCCCTTCCTCGTCGTAACTCAAGACGTATTTCAACAAAACTCTCTCCACCTCTCTCACTTGCTCTTCTCCTCTCTTCCTCCTCCTCGTCTTCAAATCGCCGTCAGTCTCGAGGTACTCCTTCCTTCTCCGCTCGCTTTGCTCCGCCAACGTCAAACCCGCCGGCGCGTTCGCGTCTTCCTCCCACTTTAATTTCGCCCAAAGCAAACGCAAAACTCTCGGACACTTTTTCAAAACCATCCGTTCGCTCTCGTTGTTAAACTCAATCCCAACTTCGTCGTGCGCCAAGTTTTCATTCCGTCTTCTTTCGTCTTCCTCTTCTTCTTCGCCGCCTCGTCGTTTCGAGAAAAATCCATCCTCACACAATACCCCTAAATCTTCCTCAATCGTCCGCAAACCGGTCGTTTTGAACTTGCACTGGATCCACACCGCCATGGCGACTACGTCCACGTTTCTGTTCTCCTCTCGTTCGGGAAATGCTGACAAATATTTGCCTTTTTGATGCGATTTGTAAATCGTATACGCCATCACTCCGCTCTGTCGGTAACGACCAACGAGGAGGAGTTTCTCGCAAAAATCCAACGAAATCGGTTCTTTATCGACCGGATATCCTTCGATTTCGTACAACTCTGGATCGTTCGGGTCTTCCTCCGGGTAACTGCTGATGACTGGCAACGGGAAAGAAGGAGGAGAAGAAGAGGGTGAAGAGACAGATTTCGTGGGCACCTCCGGGTTTCTCTCCAGGGGGTCCTCTTCTTCAATCAACATCTGAAAGGTGAAAAAATAAAGCCCACACACAGAAAAATGACGAATTTTGTTGTGCGGTGTGTGGCACCTGTACGCGAGTTCGTAGCAACGCGCAGTTTTTTAACAGATTTTAAAACGCGATAGGTCAATAATCGATATACACGTGTTATTTATTACAATCTCTGCTCTGGGTAGTGCGTGTTTAAGTCCGAGCAATCGCAGTTTACACGCTCGTTGCACTTTGGTTGATTTATTTTGGGTATCCTCGCGTTTTCCTTTTCCCGTTTTTCGTCGTCGTCGTCGTATAAATCCGCGTCGGTGAGCGACATAATCGTAGACTTTGCGTCCATTACTTCTTCTTCTTCTTCTTCTTCTTCTTCTTCTTCTTGTTCTCCTCCTCCTTGTTCGGTCAAGACTCGAACGATGTCTAACTTCCCAACTTCACCTTCTTCGATGACCTTTAACACCGTACCGCCGCCCGTAAACAAATACGTTTGAGGATTTTCCAGGGCGTTGAGATAACTTCCCGGGGACAAGGATTTGAACTCTTGAAGAGTATCTCCGCCGCCAAAAAAAACATCCGCCGGCGATGAACTGTCGATGTTTTTGCGAATGAGCTCGTCTAAACCAACGGTCCCTTCGTGAAAGCCTTTCGATGTGTATCCCATGACCGCATTGACTAAAATTGTCTTTGCGGTTCTCACCGCTTGGACAATCTTCTCGTCCGAGTACGACACCGGAGCGACGTCGTTGATAAATCCATACTCGTTCCCAGCTTTCATGTCTTTCACGTGCACCAAGCGAACGTCGTCGTACTCATTCGGCATAGTCGTGCACCTCCCATCTACCGGCACGCATCCGCATCCGTCTACTTCCTTCGATTCGACCAACGTCGGCAACTCTAAAAGTTTATCTCGCACCTCTTCCGCGTTCACTAAATATTTTCTCGCTAACTCCACGTCCTCCTCGTCCACGCCTTTGATTGTCACGCCGTACTTTGCCGATAAATACGCGTTATAAATCACTCCACCTAGAATCATCGCGTCGCATTTTTTTGCCACGTTGATCAACGTCCCGATCTTCGTGTTCACTTTCGACCCGGCCACGACTGCCACAAACGGCCGCTTCGGTTCCAAAACTCTCCTCATCGCGTCCAACTCTCTCTGCATCAACAAACCAGCGTAACTCGGCAACAACTTTGCCACCTTAAACGTGCTCACGTGCGGCTGCCACGACCCGAACGCGTCGTTCACGAACACGTCCGCCATGCTCGCCATCTCCCTCGCCAATCGCGCGCCGCACGCCTCCTCGCCTCGCTCTTCCCCGCTGAACCATCGCACGTTCGGCAGGTATATCCCTCCAATCCTTCGCGCCTTCAAATCCTCAATCATCGTTTGCATCGTGCCGTCTTTAAAAAAATGCGACATTTCAATCCCGCCGTCGTCCTCCGCCTCCTCCTCTTCTTCTTCTCCTTCTCTTCTTCGTAAAACTTTCGGACTGGCAAACACGCACCCGAGTTTCTTGCTCAAATACCGCGCGATCGCGGTCGTCCCGTCCCTCTCCTCGTCCAAAACCGTAATTTTTTTCGTTTTCTTATCTCGCGGTCGGTTCACGTGCGTCATCACGATCGGTCGTCCGCCTCTTTCGATGATGCAATACAAAGTCGGAATGGACGATTCGATGCGAAACGGGTCCGCGATTTTCGTGCCTCCATCGAGTCTTTTCGTGTTGTGATCGACGCGCACGAGGACGATTTTATCGCGCAGGTCCACGTCTTGGATTCGTCGAAGGAGACTACCACTGGTGATGGACATTCTCTTTTCAATGTGGTGGGAGGAATAAAAGGACGAACGAACGCTGTTTTCGTAACTGTTTCCAAATGGAGAATATTCCATTTTTGTTCCATTTTATCCGCTCTTTATATCGATATCAATCCTCACGCGCATACGAAAGGGAAAGAGAGAGAGACAGAGAGAGAGACAGAGAGAGAGATGGCGAGCGTTACCACCGCGGCACCGACCGACGACGTGGAGGCGTCGTCGTCGACAAAAAAGATAACGAACCACGCGCTTTTCCCGTTTGCCATCGTCTCCATCTCGTACATTCTCTTCACGATAACCGACGGCGCGGTGCGGATGATCGTGCTTTTGCACGCGTACGGGAAATCGTTCACGGCGATGGAAATTGCGGTGATGTTTTCGTTGTACGAATTGATGGGCGTGGCGACGAATTTAGTGGCGGGGATTATGGGTGCGCGGTGGGGGATTCGCGCGACGTTGTTGACGGGTTTATCGTTGCAAATTGGGGGTTTGGGCATGCTCTTCGCGTGGACGGACGCGTGGTCGAAGATGGAAGCGATCGCGTACGTGACGGGGGCGCAAGCGCTGTGCGGGATAGCGAAGGATTTAACAAAGTTAGGCGGGAAAACGGTGACGAAGTTAGTGACTCCGGACGAGAAGCAAAATCGATTGTTCGTTCTCGTGAGCGGTTTGACGGGTTTGAAAAATTCGTTCAAAGGGGTCGGGTACTTTCTCGGCGCGTGGCTGTTGACGATGAGTTACGAGACGAGTTTGATCGTCATGATCGCGCTGGTTGCGATTGCGTTTCCGTTTGGGTTTTTTGGTTTGAGAAAAGATTTAGGTCGCGTCGGGAAGGAAAACGTGACGTTGAAGAAAGCGCTGACGCAAAATCGAAACACCAAGTATTTGTCCTTGTCTCGGGTGTTTTTGTTCGGGTCGAGAGATTTATGGTTTGAGATTCCGTTGCCGTTCTTTTTGAGAGACGCCACGGAAGGGATGGGATGGTCCAGAAGTGCCGTTGGGGCGATGTTAGCCGGGTACATCATCGTCTACGGACAGCTGCAATCGTGGACGCCTCAGCTTGTGTTGAAGCCGTTGAAGCAGTCGCCGCCGAACAAACGCGTCGCGGTGTTGTGGAACGTTTTATTGGTGCTTTGCCCGTTGTTTTTAGGCGCGTGCGTTTCCACCGATATGTTTGATTCGAAGAATAAGGAAAAATACGAGAAAGCGCGAACTGTTTTAATCATTCTCGGCATCGCGTTATTCGCATTTCTGTTCGCGGTAAACAGCGCCATCCACTCGTATTTGGTCGTGAAATACGCCGAAGGGAACAAACTGTCCATGTCGGTTGGCTTTTATTACATGGCTAATGCGTTTGGACGGCTGTTAGGAACGATACTATCGGGCTTCATATATACGGCGTTCAAGGACGACGCGAAAACCGGCTTCGCGGTTTGCTTTTGGGCGAGCTGTGCGAGTGTTTTGTTGAGCGCATTTTTCGAAACGTATTTAGATGACGACGGCGAGGTGGTCGACGGCGGCGGTGCAAAGAGTTGATGATAGATAGTCGCGGTAGCGCACGCATAGACTTAGATGCTAACAGTGAGGTAATATAAATTAAATATTACAATAAAGAAAGTGATAATGCTATCGTTGTTGTTGTTGTTGTGTTTCTGTTCTATATTCATTTACTCGTCGTCGTCCGAGTCGTCAATCATCACGCGACGCTTCTTCGTCGGTTCCTCCTCCTCCTTCTCCTCTGCGTTGTTTTTTTCTTCTTCCTCGTTCTTCTCTTGCTCTTTGCGTTTGTTCGCGGCGGCTAAGAACGCCGCGCCGGGAGCATCGTTTTCTTCTTCCTTCTTGTCGTCGTCGTCGTCATCGTCGTCGTCCGAATCAAACAATCCCGCGGCGGCTAGAGCAGCTTTTGCGTTCTCTTTCATCTTGGCTTTTTCTTCTTCCGTTTGCGGTTCTTGGGCTTGGGCGGTTTTGGCATCGATGTCGTCGTCGGAATCCGAAGAAGTGCTCGAATCTGAATCTGAATCCGAACCCGAACTCGAGCCGCTCGAGGACGACGAAGAGCCGCTCGTCGTTGTCGTTGGCTTTTTTGGTTTCTTCTCTCTCTTTTTCGCACCCGCAGCAGACTTCTTTTTCTTCTTGGGAAGGCCCTCTCCGGCGGTGCCTTCGCCGCCGTCCTCCCCATCGTCGCCGTCTTCTGGATTGTAATCCTTCCCACCTCTCTTCGCTTGAGCTCTCGCTTCCCAGCGCATACGAGTCTCTTTGAATCTTCTCTCGCTTTCCGCGGCAATCGCCTCCAACTCCCGTTTCTTTAGTTCTTCTTCCAAAGCTTTCGCCGCTTTCTCTTTCGCGCGTCCTTCCTCCAACGCTCTTCTCGCTTCCATCTGCGCTTTCTTTGATTTCATCAACTTTTCCTCCTCCGCGTGCGCCCGCTCCAAGTGCGGCTTGGATTTTTCCAACGCTTGCTTGCAAAAGTTCACGTGTACTGTTGTGCGTTTCGTATCGAAACCGAACTTTGGTTGGTTCCCTAACGCTTTTAGTTGCGTAAACATGTGCAACGCAACTTGAATATTCTCCAAGGCTTTTTCAACTCTCGCGACACGACCTTCCGAAGATGTGGATTTCAACGTATCGTTCAAAGATCTCTGCGCGAGTTCTTGGACGACGTACGCCAAATTAAATCGGACGCGATGGTTCATCGGGGCGATATGCAACGCATCTTGTAACGTCTTCTTTGCTTGAAGCAAATTTTGGTTCTCGTAATGCGCCCGAGCTTGGAAGAGCATGATTTCGTGCGACGTGCCGTGGTAGAATTCTTGCTGCGCGCGGTCGTAGAATTTGAGCGAGGCGGTATATTGCGCTTTCGCCAAAGCGATGTGACCGAGGTTGACGAGAACATCCGCTTGGAGCTCAGAAAGAATTTTAGTGGCGGCAGAAGCGGACGTTCCGGCGATACCTGCGTTTTCAATCTCTAAAGATTCTTGGACTAACGTGAAAATCGCCTTGGCATCGTCCATGCGGCCGCGTTCAGCGAGGAGAATAGCCAAACCGTTCGCCGCGAATGCGTTGGTTGGGTCTTTTACCAGTGCTTTCTTGTATAACGATTCGGCTCTTTTGTAGTGATCTTCTTCACGTTGTCGAATTTTCGGATCGGAACGTTTATGCAAACCTTCTTTTAACGCGGAGTAGTAAGCGGCGTTGCCGGCGGATACCAACGCATACTCGTCGAGCTTCAACGTTTTGTCATCATCTTTTTTACTCGTCTCGTCGCCGCCATTGCGGAGATGTAACTTATCTTCGTCCGCAAGATCACTCGGCAATTCTCTCAATTCTTCAAACTGTTGTTCGGCCTCTTTCCATCTGCGTTGCTTCATCAAAACCCAACCACTGGTTGCGACCGCATCCGCGTTGCCCGGGTTTCGTTTCAACGCTTCCGTAATTTTAGTCAAAGCGCCTTCGTAGTCTCCGAAACGTTCGCACAACTCTACCGCTTTTCGTAACGCGACGTCAATGTCATCTGGATTTGACTTGTTCAACGTTTCGAAAAGACTCGAAGATTTCTTCTCTTCGCCGAAAATCTCTTCGGCTTTGGCCAAGTTGAACGCGACTGCTCGCGCCGGCGCCGGGAGTTTCTTTGCCAACTCAATCGCTTTCTTGTCGCCTTTTTGAAGCTTGGAAGCGACGTTCGGGGCGACTTCTGGGTAGAGGATATCGAGAGACTCCTCTAAAGAGCGCAAAGATGCCTCTTTATTCTTCTTCGAGTCCGTGTCGTTCTTACTATTTTGGTTATTTTTTTCTTCTTCTTTTTCTTCTTCTTTTTCAGTCGTACTCGTCACCAATCGAGCTCTCAACACGCCAACGTTATTCAACGTCACCGCGTCGATGGTGTCCCCAACTTTCTTGGCAATATTCATTGCTTTTTCGTACGCCTCTAACGCTCTCGTAGCGTCCGAACGCTCCAATAATTCACCGAGCTCTAACATGGTTTGGAAATCCGTGCCGTCTCTCTTGTACGGGTCGAAATCGTACATTTCTACGGCGCGTTTGGAATCACCGACAGCCGCGCACAACTTCCCAAATGCTCTCTTCACGAATAAACTTCCAGGATAGGCCGACTGCACGCGTTCGCAGTGTTTCTTCGCTTCGAATGCATCGTTTTGTTTCAAGAAGATTTGCGCTACGCCAAAGTGCGGCGCGGCGAAATTTTTGTCTAAATCAATCGCCGATTGGTAATACGTCAGCGCGCTCGGTAAATTACCAGCCGCGTGGAACGCTTGGGCTCGAATAAACAACGCCTCCGCGCGGAATACGCTGGATTCCTTTTCATTTTTAATGATACCATCCGTCAACGTTTCGATATTTTTTTTCAATTCCTCCGAAGATGCGCCGCCTCCGGCGGAGGAGTACAAATAATGTTCCGCCAACGTCAGCGATACCAACGGGTTCGTCGGGTCAATCTCAAACGCTTTATACAAATTATCCACCGATCTCGCCACAGCTTCCGCGTGCTCCTCGCTTCCAATTTCCTCGAATTCGGCCAAATCGCACTTCGCTAATCCAACGTACGCGTCCACGCACTCGTTATCCATATCCGCCGCTCTCGCGAAGGCCAACCTCGCGCTCGCAAAATCTTTCATAGCAAAGTGACACGCAGCTAATCCTAACCTCACCTCCGCGGGCGCCTGCGGATGCATCTTCAACGCTCTCTTATACCACGTCAAACTCTCCGCGTACTTCCCCTCGTCCACGAACAATCTTCGCGCCTTCCACAACATCGCCGCGATGTTATCTCTCCCGCCGTCCTTCATCGCCAGCGCCGAATCGAGAATCTTCTCCGCCGTTTGCTTCTCCCCTTTCTCGAACAATAAATGCGCTCGAGCGATGGCAACGACCTGCTCCTTCGATGCGATCGCGAACGCGCGTTGCAGCAGCTTGTCCGCTTTCATCAGAGCCTCCGATCGCTTCGTCGCGTTGTTGTTGTTATTCGCATTCCCTCCTCCGGTGCGTAATCGAGCGGCAACATTTACTTGGTGCGCGGCCGAGCAGCACAAAAGCTTCGCGCGCCCGTAAATATCGTTCGGGTAGTACTGTTCAATCTCTGTTTTCGTGCGCACATGAACGCGTGGTTTTTGATCGAGTGAAAGAGAGAGAGTTTACGTCAGCGCTTTTCGATTTCGATGAAAAAATTCGATCCGAGAGAGAAGAAAACGCCGGCGTTTTCGATTTGATCAGGAACGCGCGAACAACGGAACACGAACAAGGACAGAGAGAAAAGAGCAACAAAAACAGCAGAACGATTGACAAACGCTTACCGGGAGAACACCCGCTTCCGACGATTTCCAAAAAAGCCTCCTCGTTATCCTCGGCCAAATACGCTTTCGCGCACTCCAGCCACGCGTGTAAAGGCGCCAATTCCGATTGCAAGACGCCGAGAACGTCTTCGACTTTTTGCGGGAGATTGTGCGGGTCGATGGAGACGTGCTCGCCGCTGTCACCGATGGGGACGCGGATGTCGACGTCGACGTCGCGACGCGTCATTATCGTCTCTCTCTTCTCTCTCTCTTCCGCGCGCGTGCTGCTGCTGCTGCGTGTCTCGAGCGAGACGGAGCGTGTGCGCTTAAACGGGAAGTCATAAACCCTAAATTGTAAACCCTAAATTGTAAACCCTAAACAAAAATTGGCATTTTGTCGTATCTGGAGACGACGCACAAGTGACACACACACGCAGAAGAGAGAAGAAGAGAGATGATCGCGCGTGGTTGTTGTCGTCCATCCTCCTCCTCGGCGACGACGACGAAGACGACGTTTCGGGGTCGCGCTGCTGCTGCTGCTGCTCTCGCTGGTGGTGGTTGCCCTCGTCGTGAGCGTCGTGGCGAGAGCGTTCTTCGCGTCGCTTTGAAAAATCGATGTTTATCCAACGCGAGCGCGTCGTCGTCGTCGTCGTCGTCGTCGTCGTCGCGCGAGAGAAGAACGATGATGTCGACGCGCGCGACGTCGTCGTCGTCGTCGAAGGAATCTTCGACGGCGTTTGTTGTGGAGGATGATTTGGCGGCAACAGAAGCAACAGAAGACGGTGCCGTTGCTGCTGCGCTCGAGGAAGTCACCACCAGCGCGAGGGAGGAGAAAAAAACTTCTACTTCTTCTTCTTCCAGTAAAAGCGAAAATCTGGTGCTCCTGGCGACGGCGATGGTCGCGTCTGGAATCGTCGCGGCGAACGGAGGGCCGGAAGAGTCGCTGGAGAAGATTCAGCAATTTACTTACGCGTTTTTTAACGGGTTGATTCAAAATCACGCGCCCGGCGTCGGCGGGTACATCGAAGACGTGTACCTCGCGACGTTGTTCGTCGGGACGGTGTACGCTCTGTGGAGATCTTCGGCGGTGCCGAGACCAATCGGGAACCCGATTCAGAGAAAATCGAGGACGTTGGCGTCGACTTTGCACGTTTTTTCTGGTGCCGGGGCGTTAGCGATCGCGTTGTATGCGGTGGTTTTAGAGAGGGTGTTTAGAGAGAGCCCGGGATGGACGTGGATGTGGGTCACGTCGTCGTTGTTTTTGGTGAACTCGTTATCGTACGGGCCTTTGATGAATATATTTAAAGCGAGTAAGGAAGGAAAGTACGCGATGCAACTCGGTTATTCGTTCGTCGCGTCGTTTCAAGGGGTAGTTTGGATCGCCTGGTCGGCGCAACCGGACGCGCCGGATTGGTTGTTTTGGGCGGTGATGCCGTTTTGGTATTTTTCCATCGCCAAGTTGTGGGAGAGCACGGAGTTTTGTTTGGCGCTCGTGCCGGAGGTACCGAGAGACGTGAAGGAAGAGGACATGACTTTTGGGAACAAAGTGAATAAATTCATCACGGCTGGGAGTCGTAAAAGGTTGGGGAAAATGACTCCAGACGCGGCGACGTTGACGTACGTCGGTTTGAACGCGGCGGCGGCGGTGTTCGATAACTGCTACATGGCCGTGTACACGTACTTGGGGCCGGAGCAGTTTTGGCACACGAGTCAACTATTTAACGATAGCGATTTCCACTTGCGTCTGGTGAAAGGTACGACTGGGTCGTTGACCGTCGCGTTGTTAATTTTCATCTCGACGTTAGGTTGGAGAAAACAAATGCCAATGAAATACGCGATTTGGTTGAACGTGGCGTTGGGAAGCGTCGGTCCGTGGATCGTTTTGTTTTGGCACAAACTTTTGGACCCGTCGGAGATGTGGTTTCCACAGTTTGTGTTTGACCCGGAGTTCACCTACCACGCGTACATTCCGAGCCTGTTTGGTCAATAATAAATATTGTGTTGTGTTTTTGTTATTACATTACATCCGCTCGCATTTGCATACTACAAATTGTACATCTTCTCTCACTTGCGCTTTTTACTCTCCTTCGCCTTCTTCTCCTTGCTACCACTATCGCTATAACTACTACCGTTGCTCATTAAGAACGTTATCATCATTGAACACCCCAGAACTGCTAACAGCAACAAACACAAAGCGGCGTACATGCGCCTGTTCGAGCCGACGGCGTGTTTCTTAGCAGCCTCCAACGCTTCTCTTGATCGCGCATGTCCCGGTAAGATTTCCACCGCTTTCCCGAACGCAGCAATCGCCTCATCCCATTGACCCTGGTAAGCGCAGACGTTGCCTAAAGCGAAATATATTGGTTGATTGCGACTGTCGTGTTTCAAGCCTTCTTGCAACAACGCTTTCGCTGCCGGCAACTCGTTCAAGTTCATTTTGAACTCGCCGTAAAATAAGTAAACTTCGACGTTTGGCGTCCTCGCGATGCTTCTCGCTATGAGCGCTAATTCGAACGCATCTGTCGCGTAATCTGCATCGCCTAACTCGCCGATCGCTCGAAAACAGTTACCAATTTGAATTAACTCAATGTACACTTCCATGGGACTTTTCTTTTCGATCGAACTGCTGAGTTTTTCCAAGAACTCGCGCAAAACCACCTTCACCTTCCCGAATCCTTCTTCGATCATCGCTCGCATGGCTTCTTCGCCTCGATGCTTCACGTTCTTATACTTCGTGCTCCTTCTCACGCGTTCCAAGTCTGGGTCGTGAAACCGCAACACGCGCATGGCACCGTTAAAAGCGTCCTCGACTTTTCTATTCCTCGACGAAACCGCCGAAGACGACGTCTCCTCCTCCTCCTCCTCGTAAAGCGCCTCCGCGTTCTCGTGCGTCCGCATCCACCACTCGTCGTCGTCGTCGTCGTCGTCGCCGCCGCCGCCGCTGCCGCCGCCAACCACCCCGCCTCTCCTCCTCTGCCTCAAAACCTCCCGCAACATGTGCTCGCCTTCTCCTTCTCTCAATCCTAACGTGTACCACGACGACGGCGCTCGCGCCGCCTCAAACATCGCCGACTGCGGCACGTTCTCCGGTGGACTCACCCCACTGAACGTCTCATCGATCGTCCACGCGTCCACCCCGTGGTACTTTTCCGGCGAATCCGTGTCCTCGCACTTTCTGTGCTCCGCGCGCGGGCAGTAATAGCCTTTGTAGAGAGGATTTTCTTCTTCAACCACCTCCTTTTCTTCTTTGTCTTCTTTGTCTTCTTCTTCGTCTTCTTCTTCTCGCTCGGTGATCGAAGAAGGAAAAGAAAGAACAGGCGAAAGCGCGAACGGCACGCCGGTGTTTGGGTCGACGGTGAAGTGTCGACTGATGATCGCGTTCGCGCCGTCGACGTCTTTATCGTTCCTTTTCTTCTTCAAATCATCATCAGCTCCTTCCCCGGGAAAGAGAATTCGAGAAGAAGAAGAAGAAGAAGAAAAGGAAGAAGAAGCAGTTCGCCGTTTCGAAGACGCCGAAGAGGAGGAGGAAGAAGACGAAGAACTGTCGCTCGCGACGAATATCGCACACAGGAGAAGGAGGAAAGAGCGGAGAAGACGACGACGAGGTGACATCTTCTTCGCTCGCAGTACGAGTGCGGAATTTTGGAGGAAATTTCGCACATCAATCGCTAGGATTTTTCCCCAGATTTGCGCGCATTATTAAACACACACACTTACGCACACAACAATGGCAGCCGTCGCGTCTCCGTCTGGTGGCACCTCCGCGAGCGCTGCTCTGTCGCCTTTAAAAATGGAACAACTCGTCGCGGCTTTGCAAGACCCAGAAACGCGCGAAAACGCCCTCTTAGACATCTCCAAACGTCGAGACGCGTTCGTCGATCTCGCTCCCGTGTTGTGGCACTCCTACGGGGTCATCCCGGCTCTGTTGCAAGAAATCGTCTCCATTTACCCTCTGCTCTCGCCGCCGTCGTTAACGAACCACGCGTCGAATAGGGTGTGCAACGCTTTAGCGCTGTTGCAGTGCGTGGCGAGTCATCCGGACACGAGAGCGCAGTTTTTGAACGCGCACGTGCCTTTATTCTTGTACCCGTTTTTGAACACGGTGAGCAAGACGAGGCCGTTCGAGTATTTACGACTGACGAGTTTAGGCGTGATTGGCGCTTTGGTGAAAGTGGACGACACGGAGGTTATTAATTTCTTACTGAGCACGGAGATTATTCCTCTGTGCTTGCGGACGATGGAGTTGGGGTCGGAGCTTTCAAAGACGGTGGCGACGTTCATCGTTCAGAAAATTTTATCGGACGAAGTCGGGTTGGCGTACACGTGCGCGACGGCGGAGAGGTGCTACGCGGTCGGGTCGGTTTTAGGGGGTATGGTGGCGCAATTAGCCGAACAGCCGAGCGCGAGGTTGTTGAAGCACATCGTGAGGTGCTATTTGAGGTTGAGTGATAATCCGAGGGCGGCGGAGTGTTTGAGGAGGTGCTTTCCGGATCAGTTGAGAGATCCGGCGTTTACGGCGCATCTGAAGGACGACGCCGCGACGCAAAAGTGGTTGGGGCAGTTGTTAGTGCAACTCGGGTATTCGTTGTAGAACTTTAAAATGAATGTAGTAGCTTTGTTGTATATCATTTTTTACTTTTTAAAAACTAACTAACTTCTTATAACTTTGCTTTTGACGACTGTTCCGATCCGAGCGATTTTATCTTTGCCAGCCACCATACCGTTGACCAAAACACCCACACCTATGCCGACGCCTAAACACGTTCCCAATCCAACGCCAACACCGATGCGCACGCCGGCGGAAAACCACGAAAGTTCCTTCGCGTGGTGTTCCGAGGAGGAATCGTTGTTGCTCGCTTTTCCGGCTCTTCCGTTGACGACATTTCTCATGCCGTCGTCGACGATGGTCATTCTCTGCATCGCTACCAACGCGCGGTTCGTGCCGCGAATGCTATCTTCTTCTTCCGAGACGTCTGAGATGATTTCGCCGCATGAATTGAGTTTAGCTTTCGTGTGATTCCATTCTTTCGTCAGTTCCGCGTACTGCGCTCGAATTAACGCCGTCGTGTCGTGAGCGTACGTCTTGGAATCTTCGATTTTTCGCAAAATCATATTTCCAGACGAAGAAACCGCGGTTGGAAGTTCAACCTTGGGAATCAATTCTCTCAAGCAAGAGACTAACTTTGAATTGCCTTTGTTGTTGTTGTTGTTTTTCCGCATTAATGTGGGTTTTAGTTTTTCTTCTTTGTCGTCGCTGCTGCTACTGCTGAGATTTAAATCGTCATCGTCGTCGTCGTTGCCGGCGACGCTGCTGCCATTCGGGAAATCCTCTCTTCGATCGACGTTGAATTCGTGCCAAGAGACTGACTTCTCGGATCCTTCGCCCCCTCGTTCCGAGGGCGTTGGCGACTGCTCCCGCGAAGAAGAAGATAACCGTTTTCTTCCCACCGCTGGAACGAACAACGTCTTCGCCGGCACCTCGCACGACGCCTTTACCGTCGCGTTTTCGCCAACGAAAGAGATTTCCAAGCGCATCTTATCGGAGCGTGCTTCTTCTCTCGTCGATTTAATCGCCGACAAAACGTTCGCATCGTTGTCGTCGTCGTCATTGATTGCTTCGTTTTCTTCACCATTGGACGACGCCGCCCAAATCGACACCGCGCGAGCGCGAGCGCCGTTTCCATCCAAAGCTACGCCTTCGGAAGCGAGAGCGAACGGGTTCAATCTCCCCTCGCACACGCGCTCGTTCTTCTCGTTCGTAACGGTAAAACGCAAAAAGCAGGAGGAAACGGAAGGAGAAGGAAACGAAGAAGATTGTTCGATGTGAATCTCATCCATCGCCGCAAACGCCGTCGTCGTCGTCTTCAGATTTCTCCTCTTCGTCGCCACTCGCTCCAAGCACACTCTTCGCTCTTCTCCGGACCCGTTGATGAGACATCGAAGAACACCTTTATCAATGTCTTTGTCGTCGTCGTTTTCGAACGGAGCGATAAAATCGAGCGATAAAAACGAAAGAGACGACGAAATCTTTCCTTCTGCTTCGTCGTCATCTTTTTCCGACGCTCGATGCCCGAGAACCTTGATTAAAACCGCGGAGTACGTTTCCGATTCGCGTAACTGTAATTCCCTCCTCCAGGTGTCTCTTTTCTCTCCGCCGCTGCTGCTGCTGCTCGTTTGTCCCGCGTTCTCGTTCTTCTTCTTCTTCTTCTCTTTCGCGCGGCGACGATGCGGTTGGTCGTCCGCGATGTTGTTGGTGTTGTTGGTATTCATGACGTCAAACGAAACAATAACAGAGCGCTGTGTTTGTTATGCAAATTTTCTCCAATTTTCAGCATAAATATCTTCGTTTTTCCCCGGGAAAATGTTGTTGGCAACTGCTAGTTTTTGCGCTTGTTCATCGTCACGATTCCCACCTCTTTTATCGTCTTCATCTTCATCCGTAAAAGCTCGTCGCGGAAACGCGGCGGTCGTTTCCACTTCCGTCGCCGACGCCGACTCTTTCGGCGCACAGCAGCAACACCAAAGAAGAAGAAGAAGAAGAGAATCGTGCGACGCCATCTCTCGCGAATTGGAAACCGTATATTCTCTGGTCGAATCGAACGGGAGAGGCGCGATATATCTCGGTTCGAGCCGGATAAAAGAAGGGCACGATGTTTTTGAGAGGAGCAAACGGTTGGCGACGTCGGTCGCGCTTTTGTTGGAGTGCACGACGTGGTCTGGGATCGGGCCCGGGTTGATGGATGCGGTGACTTTGGGGGGGTTGGAGGCGAACGGGAAGGCGAGCGGTATCTTGATATTGATGGGCGAAAAAGAGGAACAGACGGGCAAAATCACGAGGCAGAAAACTCGGAAACACCCATACTTGAAAGAATCTCAATACTGCGCGTGTTCTTTTTTCAGCGCTCGGAAGCACGGATTAGTCGACGCTGGCGTGAGAGACGGAAAGGAGAGCACGAAAACGGCCTTCTTTTGCCTTCCCGGCGGCATCGGGACGTTGGACGAGTTCGCGGAGATTCTGACTCTGTTTCAGTTGCGGCGGATCGGGAGCGAAGAGAAAGTCCCGTTTGTGCTCATGAATTACGACGGCGTATTTGATAAACTTTTAGAGTTTATCACTGAGTCGTGCGTTGAACACGGGTTAGTGAATAGAGGCGAAATGGAGGAACATTTGAAAGTGTGTTCGACGAACGAAGAGGCGTTGGCGTATTTGAAGGAATTCTACGCGCTTTGAATTGTTGCGCCGAGTAACTAGATGTAGCTATAGCCGCGTGGTAGTATTTATAATGTACATTACAGGAAAATTATCAGATCTTCAACCGCTTTGCGCGTTTTCCAGCCGCGCCTTCTTTCTCCTCTTCCTCCTCGTTCTTCTCTTTTTTATTCTTCTTTTCAGGTGCGACCCCGAACGCAGAATCGTACTTATCGGAATACTTTTCTTTCATGTGCTTCTGCATGGCTTGGTACTCTTCGTTTTCTTTCTGTTTGATTTTTTGCGCTTCGGTCAGTTCTTTCTTTCCTTTTCTTCCTTTCTTGTTACCTCCTTCGTCACCGGCTTCTCTATCTTTATCCTTATCTTCGTCATCGTCGTCAATCTCGCCGCCAAATCCGGCGTCAAATCCAGGATAGTACTCGCCGTAAGCGTCGTCGGCCATTTCAGCGGCTTCTTCTAATCGCTTACGCTCGTACGCTTCGTCCATTTTCTTTATGTTTTCGTCTGCTTTTCGCGGTCCGGTTTCGAACGCTTCGAGCGCCTCGCCGTCGAATAACACTTTCCGTGCTTCTTTCTTTGTTGTCGTCGTTTCTTTTTCGCCTTTTTGCTCCTCTTCTTTCTTCAATTCCGCGATGGCGTCGTAATCTTTACCGACGTCTGCGAAAATATCCTCAGAATCCGAGTCGGCTGCATTACTGGTTCCTTCTGCGTTCGCGTCTTTACTTGCTGCCGCCTTATCGCAATCTGTCTTCTCCTCTTCTTTTAAACCGCGAGGCGCCTCGCGTATTGCTTTCGCCACCGCCCGTAACATCTTCTCTTCGTCTTTCGAAATCTTGGCAAACTCCCTTCGTCGCGCTTTTCGTTCTTCCTCAATATCCGCTCGAGGTTTCGTTTCCATCTCGATCGTTCTCGTTAACTCTCTCGTTCGACTGTTGACGTTGTACACGTACGAGACTCCCGATAACGGCGGGATTTTTGTTCGTTTCGTCAGCGCGTCTTTGTGTCGCTTTTGTGCGGTTTCTATTTTAAATACGAGGCTTCGACCAAGATTGGATTTCGCGGCGTAAAGAGACGAAAACTCAGCCAAAGATGGAAGAGTATTCTGCGCGTCGTCGTCATCTGCTTCCTCCATCGCTAACGCTTCGTCGTCCTCTTCGCCGCCGCTGTCGTCGTCATTTTTCCCTTTTTTCATCTCCAGCTCCTCCCTCTTTTTTCTCAACAGCGCAAAGTCCAATCCTTTAACCTTGTGCGTCGTCTTCTCGTCGCCGCCCATGTATTTGCTCTTTTCGATGTCCATCAACCGTCTGCTTTTCGTCGTCCCGGCGGCGGCGTATTCCTTCTCCTCGTCCTCCTCGTCTTCATCCAAACGATCAAACACGCCTCTCTCGTACTCTCCGCCGTCGTACTCGCGATCTCTCCTCTCCTCGCCTCCGTCTTCCTCTTTTGCACCTTCTCTCCGCTCTCTCGCTCGATCTCGATACTTTGGCGTTTCCTCTTCGTCTTCCGCGCTCTCTCTCGTCTTGTTCTTGTTCTTGTTCTTCTTCTTTTGGAAGGCATTTTGCGCAGCATCGCGCCGCCATCGTCCACGATTATTATTATTATCGTCCGCGTTCCTCTTCGCATCGCCGTCGCCGTCGTCGCGTCGTTCGCCGTCTTCTTTCTTCCGGATGTAGCTGCGGAAATCCGCGTTGTTTTTACCCGACGCCGCCGCCGCCGCTTCTTCCCCTTCTCGTCTTTCGCTCATTTTTGCCACACGAATCCCCTAACGCAGGCCCTCTAGGTGATGGAAACGCGACGTATGCTCTCGTTTTCTCTTACTTGGGGGAGAGAGAGAGAGAGAGAGAAAACAAAAAGAAAGAATAAAGCGTCGTTATTCTCTTTACTTTTCGTCTCGAACTATTTGTCCCTCTTATTCTCTCTTTTTACGCGCGAAGTGCGCGCGCGAATTTGGAGTCGGTGTCGGCTAATTCGCTCTTTCTTTGTTTGCTTTGATTTTTTCTAAAACCCTAAATAAGATTTAGGTGATTTTTTCTCTCGTTTTTGTATGTTGTGGAGAAAAGCTCTCGACGCATAACGGGGAAAAAGAACATGGAGGAGGAGGACATGAGCACCGGTAAAGTCGTCGACACCATCGTGGCGGCGCCATCGAAAAAATCTTCTCCTCTTCGGACCAGCGGCGTTGGTGTTGGAGATCCATCGCATCATCACCCGGCGGAGAAAAAAAATAACGACGCGCAGGAGCAGCAGCGAGAACGAGAAACGAATCCAATCGATTTCATCGAGCAATCGTTTTTCTCCGCGTGCGCGGCGGCTGCCCCCGCGGAGATGAAGTACGGGCCGACGCGAGAGGAAATCGGGCGCGCGTTGAAGAGATCAGAAGGAGACATTCCCGGAGCGATTGGGATTTTACGGCAACAGTGGACCATTAAAATCGAATCGAAAGAGTTGGGGAAAGCGATGGAGGAGAGTTTGAGAGAAAACGAAGAAAACGAAAAGAAAAGAAAACGAGAGGAGGAAGAGGAGAGGAAGCGAGATCCGGTGGGGGCGTACGCGAGTGGTTCAGCGATGAGCGCGAAAGCTTTGAAGAGGATGTTTTTAGGCGGGAACGGCGCGAACGCGTCCAAAGCGACGGAATTGTGCGAGTTCGAGAAGAAAGCGAAGAAGTGGTATAAGAGCGCGCACGAGACCATCGAGGACGTGTTTGAACAGATTGGAACGTCCGTGGAAGTCGCAAAGACGGAAGATGAGGTCGATGAGATTCTGAAGAATTCAATGGAGATGCTTTTCGAGCAGACGTTGAAAATGCCGCTGAAATCCGGCGCGGTGCCGGAGATTTTCGCGAGCGAAGAGGCGTTGGAAGGGAAGAATCTAGCGGCTGAGGAGGTGGTAGAATTGGGCAGTAGCAGCGACGAAGAAGAAGAAGGAGAAGAAGGAGATGAAGAAAATTAGTCGTCGCAAAAGAATTGAGCATAGCGCACGCGTAGCTGTAACATACCATGTACATTTTGCTTTTAGATTTATTGTGATTATTATTTGATTTTTGATACATCAGTTTTGAAAAAAAACTCTTCTCTCTAACGTCTGGTCGGACGTTTCGCGCGTCGAATAGGTTTTCGACCGCCAGGAACGACTTGTTGTGAGCTATCGCTATTTGATGGGGCACCAAAGCTACCGGATTGTTGTTGTTGAGGCTGAGCACCAGCGTTGTTGGCAAATGGATTGCCCCCCGCAGGCGCACCGAACGGATTCGCCCCTCCTCCACCTCCACCGAACGGATTCGCACCACTAGCTGGCGCCGGGGCACCGAACGGATTCGCACCACCACCGCCAGCTGGCGCAGACGCACCAAACGGACTAGACGGGCGCGAACCATTATTAGAGCCGCCAAATGGGTTCGCAGCGTTCGTGGTTCCAAAAGGACTCGGATTCGCAGGGGCAGCACTACCCGAAGGCGCGAATGGATTGGGCGCACTCGAGGCACCTCCGCCAGCGCCTGCATTGAACGTAAATGTTGGCGCAGAAGAAGGTGCCGCAGAGCTAGCACCAAATGTAAAACCTCCGACGCTTGGTGCTGTAGTAGGCGCAGGGGCTGCCGCAGCAGGAGCGGATGAACCGAAAGTGAACGGAGCCTGAGCTTTTGCCTCAGCTTGCTTTTGCTCCACCGTCGCCGCGGAAGGCGATGCCGCGCCAAAGGTGAATGGAGTCGATGATGCCGGAGTTGATGTCGCAGGAGGAGTAACCGTAGTTGGTTTTGGCGCTGTCGACGCACCAAATAAACCCGTTGCCGCTGGTGCTGCAGCCGGAGCAGCCCCAAAGGTAAAAGGCGCGGGTTTCGCATCTTCTGCCGGTTTCGCGGTATCTTTCTCCGCCGGTTTCGCCGTCTCCGCTGGTTTCGCAGCTCCGAAAGTAAACGACGGCGCCGGAGCCGCCGGTTTTGACGGCTCAGCAGAGGCAGTTGATTTAGGAGCACCAAACACAAAAGGCGAAGATGAAGTTGTCGTAGAAGTTGTTCCAAAAGGAGAAGGTTTTGCTTCGCCTTCTTCTTTCTTGGCTGTATCTATCGAGGTTGGAAGCTTTGCAGCGGCGCCGAATCCGGCAAAGGCGGGCGGTTTTGCCGCGGTCGAGGCGTCGTCTGCTTTTTTGGGAGCAGTTGCTAATCCGCCACCAAAGCTAAACGTTGCCGGTTTCGCGGGCTCATCTTTTTTCGATTCCTCTTTCTTTTCGTTCTCGTTCACCGGTTTCGTCGAAGCTAAAAAGCTGAGTAAACCACTCTTTTCACCCGTGGCAGCAGGTGCAGCGACAGAAGGCGGAGCTGAGGCGCCAAAAGTAAACGTAGGCGCAGTGGAGGCTACCGGTTTTGGCGCACCCTCTGTCGCTACAGGGGCAGGTGCGCCAAAAAGAGGCACCGGCGCTTTCGTCGGCTCCGCTGATGTTTTCGCAGCCGGAGGAACTTCCGCAGATGGCGTCGAACCAGCGAAGGTGAACTTTGCCGTCGACGGTTTCACCTCATCGCTACCAATGCTTGGACCTTCAGGAGCGCGGAAGTGAAACGTCGGTTGCTTCGAAGTGCCTTCCGTTTTCGGAGCTTCCTTCTTTTGCGCGGATGCTAAGAATGGATTTGGTTTAGAAGTCGTTGGAGCCGGTGCTGCCGTAGCAGCTGATGGAATTCCAAACGAGAAGCCACCCGACGTTGATGCAGCCGCTGGTTTCTTCACAGCAGCGCCGTCATCGTCTGCTTTCTTGGCGGGGATCCCAAACGTAAACGGCGACGGCGCAGTCGCAGTTGTCGTCGGTGCAAATGGACTCGGTACAGCTTTACCCGGCGCGCCAGCCGCAGCGCCTCCTCCCTCTTCCTCTTCGATTGCTTTTTGAACTTTTGCTTGATGCGCTTTATTCTTCGCCATGAACTCGGCGCTCCAAAGGTTCACAACCGGTGGTTTTGCCGCGTCTTCTTCCTTCTTTTTGTCTTCTTTCTTCGTTTCCTCTTTTGACGTCGTCGCTGTCTTCGTTCCAAAGCTCAGCGAAGAAGGGGGCTTCTTTTCTTTTTGAGCGGTGCCAGGACCCATTTTGAATCCAATCGGCGCATCATCTGACTCTGAATCAGAATTGTCCTCTTGTTTCTTCCCGGACGTGTCCATAACGTCGTCGTCGTCGTCGTCCTCGTCAATAGATTCGGGCACATAACGCTCTTCGTTAAACTCGAAGCTTTCTTTCACGTGTCCGAACTTTCTTTGTAATCGCTCGTACTCCGCATCTGCCAGAACGGACTGATCGCATCCCTGAACATCGTTGAACTCGTTCTCGCCACCTCTGCTGTCACGTTTGGTTGGGTATGGCGTGCTCATTCGGTGACTCGGCGGCGCGGTCCCCGCACCAGCAGCAGCCGGAGATGGCGTTCTTGCATCGTCAGCAAAAGACACGTTCAAACCTCTCTGATTCGAAGATCTTAATCGAGATGAAGTATGTCCAACCGTCGTCGCTGCCGGCGTAAACGAAGGTTTACTACCCGGCGTCGCTCCTCCGCTGCGAAATTCATTCGCTTTATCCAAAGCTCGCAAGATCTTCGAGGCTGTTTGCGTAGCCATCCTCTCCTTCGCAGCGCGCACGGCGCTCAAGTCAACCTTTGGCGTTTGCTCTTCCTGTCTTTGCTGAGCGAGCGAAGGCGTCGATGAACTATCCAATTTCCTAGAGATGTTTCTATTTATCACCGAGGATGGCACAAATTCGTCCTCTCCAACTCGCGACCTTTTCTTGGACCTTTCGCCTTGCGCGAAACCGATGGACACTGGCCCCGGGGTGCTTACGATTCTAGGATCTCTTTTTTTCAGTACGTTATGCGATGTCGGTATCCCGTTACCACGGATTGGCGGCGCTAACTTTGCCGATGGCGTACCTCCGTTTACAGCGGCGGCACCATTTGCGCCTGCTGTGGGAAGAAGTAAAGTACTTTTCTCGCTCCCGTGCGCTTTCGGTCTTAACAACCCGTAGCTCGTTCCGCCCGCCGTCGACGCTAACCCTCTCGGACGGCTTGCATACCTAGTCTTCTTCGCCATCCGTTGCTGTCTGTACGCGCGCAATATATCGCGTGCGCTCGCGTGAGGACTCTTATCCTCCTCTTTCCTTGGCTCTTCCTCTAAGATCTGCTGCCGTATCGGCGCCTCTTCCCGCAGTGGCACCGCCGTTTCGCCGCCGCTACTACCACCGCCACCATCACCACCGCCCATCTTCCGTCTTTTTGCCATTCTCACGATTGCTTCCATCTCCATGATCTCCTCATCCGTGTATTCGTGCGCGTTATTTCTCTTCTTGCTCGTCCTCGTTGTCGTCGTCGTAGTTGTAGTTTGTCTCCTCGTTCTCCTCTCTTCTCTCTCGTCTTCTTTTTCAGCCGTCATCATCGCGTTCTCTTCCTCTGTTCTCCGCGAACTTCTCGAAACGACTCGTCTTTCTTCCTCTTCTTCTTCCTCTTCCTCCTCCTTCGCAAACGTCACTCGCGCGGGAGTCGGAGAAGACGTCGTCTCTTTCGCCCTTCTCGCGACCGCAAAAGCAGGCGGCGACTGCAGCGTCGTCGCCCTCTTCGTCTTCTTCAGAGATGATTTCCTTTTCTGAACGTTTTCCTCATCTTCTTCTTCTTCTTCTTTCGGAGACGCGCCGGCACCACCACCCTTCTTCGCGCCGCTGCCGCCGCCGCTTCGAAACCGACTGAAAACTCTCCCGAGCCGCGCTTTTGTCGAGGATATCACCGACGACGGCGGCTCTTCCGCGTTGAAAGATACCGCGCGTGGGGTGAAGGACATTTTTTTTCCTTCTTTTTTCTTCTTTTTTTTTGTGTCGATGTTTGAATTCGAAAGGGCGGAAAACAACGAGACTCGGACGTGTGTGCTAGCTAAAAAAGAATGTGTAACAATATGTGTTGTGTAACAATAAAAAGAATCTTATTTAAAAAGAAACTCTCGCGTTCAAAATCTCGGTTCAATAATCTTTTTTCTCCCTCTCCGTTCTCTCTCTTTGCTCTCGCTCTCTCAATCTCTTCGTCGAAAATGAACAGCGCTTCGTTTCCGCCGCGCTCTCGAGATGTTTGTTTTTAACTCTTCTCTCCTCTCTCTCTCTCTCTCTCTCTCTCTCTCTTGTGTCTGAGTGTGTGTTTACTGAATTAATTAATATGCGCATCGTTGCTCCACCCTCGATCTTCTCTCCTTTTCACTAAAGACTCGAAAGTATTTAACGTCCGCCTTGTCTCGGCGTGGTTCTCGGCGAGCTCTTCATGCCGGATAACTCTTCGATGGTCATGCCGATTGGAGGACCGTCGTAGAACGAGGCGCCGCCGGATCTTCCGGCGCTGCCGCCCGGGCCGAAACCAGCCGGCGGACCTAACATGGCACCCGCGGAGCTCATTTTGACCGCATCTCTCGCCGCTTCGTTCTTTTGCTGCGCAATCGCTTGGTGCAATTTCGCGGATTCGTGCGTCTCTCTCTCCAACGCGACTCTGTATTCTTCCATTTGCTGCATGGCGCCGGTGTACGAAGTGTACAAGTTGTACGCCTCTTGCTTCAAGCGCTCCAACTGTGCTTGCGTTTCCGCCAATTGCGACTCTCTGTTCGCAATCACGCCTTGGTCTTCCACCGATCGCAATCTCGCCGCCTCCTTCGTCTCCGCCAACTGCGTGATTTTCTCTTTCAACTGGTTGTTCATGCTCGCGTTCTTCTCCTTCGCGCCAGCGGCTTCCGCCGTCATCGCGTTCAACTTCTTCGACAACTCTTCCACCTTCGCCTCTAACAACGCCTTCGCCTCGGAAACCTTCGCCTTCTCGGCCGTTTCCACTTGCGTCTCCTTTCTCGCCGTCGCCGCGTCGTTCTTTGCTTTATCCGCCTCTCTTTGCCACTGCTCCGTGCTCGCCCGTTGGCTCTCCAACTGCGTGCTCAAACTCGAAATCTTTTGCGACGCCTCGCTCTTCTCTCTCAACAACTCCGTGATCGCTTTCTCGTCGCTCTTAATCGTCGCGTTCGCCGCGCTCAACGCCGAGTCTTTCTCCGCAAAGTTCATTCTCGCCGACTCCAAAGACTTGGCCAACTCGTCGATTTTTTGCAAGTGTTTCGTTTCCGTCAACTTGTTGTCCGCAGCCGTGCTTTTGGCTTCATCTTTCAACTTATCGATCACGGTGTTCGCCACGCCGAGTTGCTTGGACAAATCCGCGATGTTCGATTTCAAGTTATCTTGGTCTCTCGCCGCCAAAGTCTGCATGGACTCCAACTTCCCGCGAATAGATTGTTCCGTCGATTGGTGCGTCTTCAACGCCTCGCCCGCTTTGATCTTCTCCTCGGTCAATTGCGTGTTCAAAGTCTTGATCTGCGCGGTCGCGTTGTCCAACTTCACCTGACTCGTCTTCAACTCTTGATCGAACTCTTTTTTCATCTGCTCCATCGTTTGAACGTCCATCTTGTGCTTCAAATTGTACCCGCGTTGCGCGTCCAAATAGACATTCTTCAACTCCGCGATGGATGCTTTCACCGCATTTTGCAACGAATCCGTGGCTTTATCGAGCGCGATCGACGTCGTCTCCGTTTGGCCCTCCGGCGCGTACTGCTTCGGTTCCGCTTTCGGTGGCATGATTGTTTTACAAAAACGTAGTGAGGAAGAAACCGTCCAAAGCGCGCTTCTTTTTTTGTAAAGAAGATTACGCTTTCTTCTTTTTCGGATGATCGATCGATCGTGTTACGAGAACGAAAGCTCTTGTGTCTTGCCCGGAGGGACACGAGAATGAGCGAAGAAGAGGGAATATAAAAAAAATGGACGGAAAACGAGAGACTTGTGAAACGACGACGACGATTCAGACGCGTTTAAAAAAAAATCCTCTCTCGGGACCTTTTTTTGGGGGGAAAAAAATCTTACATATGGTTTAGGGTTTCCTCGTCCTCGTCGTCCTCGTCGTCGTCGTCGTCTTCTATAATAATCGCTCTCTCGGGAAAAAATCATCGCCGCACACCGTTTTTGGTTTCAAAAAGCCGCCTCGCTCCCTTACCCCCGTCTCTCCACACAGCGGGAGAGTTCTGCTTTTTACGAGTGCACTATTCGCGCGGCGAGTGATACGACACACACAGAGAGAGAGAGAGAGAAGAAGAAGAAGAACTTTTGTGGTTGTCTTCTTCGTTTCCGCCGCGCTGATATTAGATTTCTCAAACTCTTTTTGGATATAAAGTAATCTAAAACGCAAGGAAGAAAGAAAGATGGAAACGTTGCGAGCGACGAGTTCGACGACGACGAGAGGCCCACTCAGGGCGATGTGCGGCGAACGGCTGTGGAAATTGCGCGGGATGTTCATCTTAGCGTCCATTCCGATTGGGTTGATTTTTCTCGTGTACACGATGATGCCGACGCATTCGCATTTGCACCGACACCATCAGTTGGATTTCGCAAACGTGCACCCGCACGGGAACGAGTACGCGTCGTCGTCGTCGTCTAATAAGAAGAATAAGAGTTACAACATGTACGGAGGAGAGAGTTCGGCGGCGAACTTAGCGAGAGAACGAGCGCACCGAGAGTCGGACGAGTATTTATCGTCATCTTCTGGCGAGCACCACCACGACGGCTTTGAGGAACCGTCGAGCTTACACACGGCGCACGAAGAGGAAGAGGACGATCATCACGTTCGCGTCGGAGAAGAGGAAGAAGAAGGAGGAGAGGTTGATAAAGGCGCGTCGCAAAAAGGTGATGGGTATAAATATGCCATCGTGTTTGATGCCGGGAGTACCGGGTCGAGAGTGCACATTTTTAGATTCGAACAAGATACCGGAAAGTTAGTCGACGATACGTTCGAGCAGTTGAAACCCGGTTTGTCTTCGTACGCGGACGAACCGGATAAAGCAGGTAACTCGTTACAACCGTTGCTGGAGAAAGCGATGGAAACTATTCCGGAAGGGCAGAGAGCGGAAACGCCGGTAGAAGTGAGAGCGACCGCCGGTTTGAGGTTATTAAAGCCGCAATCGAAGGCGGACGATTTGTTGGAAAGCGTGAGAGAAACGCTGAAGACGTACCCGTTTGCGTTTGAGAGCGAGAGAGACGTGTCCATCATGGGGGGCGAAGACGAAGGCGCGTTTCAATGGTTAGCGTTGAACTATTTATTAAACAGATTAGACGGTGATGGAAGCGATAAGATGGGTAATGACAACAAGAAAAGTAGTCGTAGTCGGAAATCAGGAGTGACGGTCGCGGCGATCGATTTGGGCGGCGGATCCGTCCAGCTCGCGCACGCCATGGACGAGAAAGTCGCAAAAAGAGCGCCGGAAGGGTACTCGAAGTCCATATCCTTTCCAGGCGCGAAGAAACCGTTCGAAGTATACGTGAAATCGCACTTAGGGTATGGATTAATGGCAGCCAGAGCGGCGACGTTGAAGGAAGCGAACGGCATGTCCAGTCCGTGCTTACCGAAAGGCTCTGATCCGAAATACGTCTACTCGGGCGAAGAAATCGTCGCCGCTGGGCACGAGGAGAAGAACTCCGACTACGCCGCGTGCAGAGAACACGTGGAAAGTATGTTAAAACTGGACGTTTCGTGCGAAGTCGACGACGAGTGCTCTTTTAACGGCGCCTGGGGTGGCGATTTCAATTCGCAACACGCGAAAGAGGTGTACTTATCCTCGTACATGTGGGACCGCGCGATAAATGCAAAGTTGATTCCAAAAGATGCCATCGACGGTGAATTGACCATTGACGAGATCGAAGACGCCGCTAAGCTCGCGTGTGATACCATGGGCGATGAGAGTGAAATATTGACCACGTTTGAAGGCGTCGAAGAGAAAGACGCGGCGTTTCTGTGCGCAGATTTGACGTACATCGTCGCTTTGTTAGAGAAAGGATTCGAAAAGAACGATTGGAAGAGCGTGCGTCTCGTGAAACAAATAGAGTATCGAGGACAAAATGTCGAAGTCGCGTGGGCCTTAGGTGCAGCGCTTAATGCTTTAGCTTCTTCTTCGTAATTACACAGTTGTCTATTTTATATATATTATGTTTGCGCTCGTTAATTTTTATTAATAGGGAGGAATTTGCTCTGGCTCGGCAATGTCTCTCGCCGCAGCACTCGAGCTTTTTCCTTGTCCGGTGACATTCGTAGCGGATTGGACCAACAGCGTGAGCGTATACATCAATGCGTTCGCTTCTTGACTTTTCAACTTCTTCCCACTCTCTGCGTTTACGAGCTCAAATCGCCACTTTTTACAATCCACGACGCAATCTCCGTCGCTCTCGCCGCCAACCAATACCGCGGAATCAATCTTCAACTTCAACGCGGTCACCGCACTCGAGATCGGCAACAACGTCTTCACCGGACTTGTATTCACCACGACCGTCGCAATCGTCGTATCTTCACTACTCTCGTTATCCACGCACACGCCTCTCCTCGTCTTTACTCCGAACGCCGTCTCGCCTCTGTCTTTCCTCACGCAAAAGTTCAAGTAATCCTCCATCCGTTCTTTCACCGCCTCTGGATCGGTCAACTTCACAAACGCGTCGTCGTACGTCTTCTCCACGATTTCAAAATCCATCTTCACGAACCCTTCGTCGTCGGTGGTTATTTTCGCGTTCCAAATTTCCAGATCCAGACCTTCCAGAAGCCACGAAATCACTCGCATGAGTCCAGGAATCGATTGGATGCTTATGGACATCAAACTTCGATCCTCGAATCGATCGTTATCGACCGAGCACAACACAAACGCGCACGAATCGATGTCCTCGTCCTGAGAATCCGCGACGGACGGGATCGATGGCGCTTTGATCGATTTCTCCGCCGATTCCATGTCATCTGCGTTCTTTTTCTTCGCTTCGGTGGTGGTCCACATCCGATTTTGTCGTAACGGTGCCTTTTTGCGTCGATCGAATTTTGTCGAGGAACCCCCCACCACGCGCTTCTTCTGCGCGTTGGTGCGAAATTGCGCGCAAGAGCAGCGCGTGGCGGCGGTAACGGCGGACTTTGGAGAGGATATCATCGTTTTGAAACTCGAAGTCGTCGTCGTCGTCGTCGTCGTCGTTTCCAGTGAGTAGTTGGGGGAGATGGCGCGTTTTTTATTTCGACTTTTTTGAAGTGGGTTCGAGACGAAGATTTTTTCGTAAGCGCTATAAATTACGAATAGCGCGGCGTTTATTTCAATACCGCACGCCGTTAAAACTAAACCGAAACTCTTCTAGATTATTTTCTAAGTCGCTAAAGCTAAAGTCCGATTGGACGTCGAATATTTCAGGAGAGAGCCGCGGAAGAACTTCTCGGAGACTCTCGGAACTGTCGGACGCGCGCGCGCGCGTTCGGACGGCGACGACGACGCAGTTGTTGGTTTGGCCGCTCGGTTCTTTGTAAATGCGAACGGTTTCGTTCCAGTTTTGTGGGTTTACTCCTGATTCGCGACTGAGCGAGAAGACAGAGGAGAGTGTGTCGTGGAATTTAACCAACGCTTCGAGATTGCCTGACCAACAGTTACAAACGAGAATCCCGCCGCGCGTTTTCTCCAAACAGTCGCGAATGTTTTGAATGAAAGATTTTTCCAAACAACGCTCGGGAATGTTTCCTTGACCGTCGTAGCAATCGAGAAAAACGCAACTGAAGCCTTGGACTCGAGCTAATGCAGACATTCGCTCCAATTCGTCTTCGAGGTAGCATTCTGCCGAGCATTCGTGTATGATTTCGTTTGGAAACTTCGGGAACTCGAGAGTCTTCGAGTTCTTCAGAATCGCGTCACACATTTGCTTCGAGTATTCGACGCTTTCGATGACTATTTCGTTTTCGTGTTTCAATTTTGAGCAGAGAAAACCGGAAAGAGCGCCAGTACCGAATCCCAAATTTAGAATGCGTATCTGTTTCAGCAAACCTCCTTCGGATAGACACAGACTCTTTTCGTATTGTGTAGGATACAAAATCGGCGCGAGCCAACCATGTTCTGCTGCGCATCCAATCGCGATGGCGATGGTTGCCATCGCGCGAATATATTCAAAACCAACGACGCTTCGATCGATGCGAGCGACTTTTTTGTTGTCTTTCTCTTCATTACTTTCGTCGTCGTCGTCTCCATCCTCATCGCCTTCTCTCCAGTTCTCGTCGTACAATAATCCTTGCTCGACATTATCGATGTACGCGCAAAGCCACGGACCGTGTCGCTTTATTTTAACGTTTGATATGTTCTCTTCTTCGCTATCTGCAATCCGCGCTTTCTTAGTAGTTCTTCCTTTTCTATTCGTCGCCGTTATCTGCATCTTCTTCGTTTCAAATACAATCTCATCTGGCGTATTCATGAGATGATGATAATAGCCTGCCTCGGAGTAAGGATTCAACCGCCATCCCCCGGTATAATCTGGTCCTACTGAGATGCGTTCATTCGCTTTGATATCTCTCAGCGCGCGTAAACACAGACAATAGTCACTCCCAATCATCTTCCAGTGGTACAAAGGTGTGCGCTCGCAATTGAACTCTTCCTTGACGTGTATCGCGGCATTTGTACCGTACGTGGTGAGAGGAGCTTGAGAGGCCCTATCGTAACGCCCGTCGCAAAGAAGAAAGAGTCCTCCTCGACCGCGTTTTTCGGCGTCGGTTTCTTGACCTCTTTTCTCGTCGGAGTCGGAGTCTTCCTCCTCGTCCGATGAATCCTCAAGAGCTACTAATTTATCTCTAAGATCCCACCTTCTCGAGGACCCTTTCAATCGTTGCACGACTGCCGGATAACTTGAGTAAATTGCGACGAGCTCACCTTCTTTGCAACCGTGAATGGACGTGAGATTTGTCGTAATGGAATTCATCTCGAACGGACAAATAAATGGTCGCGCATCCTTCGACTTTACCTCCATTTCATGAATTGATAACCATTGTATTTTTTCACACGTACTTTTGTTATCAAATCCGTACGTTTCTTCCGTCCAACCGAGGCATATTAAAATGGCATCCATTTCCTCGTCCAAGGTCATTTCCGCTCGATCGTCCTTTGCGCTCCGATACCACGCGTCCTTTTCGGTTTCTCGTACGCTCATGTCTTGGTCAAAACGCGGCACGTATCCGTCCGTAAAATACCCAACTATGTAATCGCATTGTTTGATCAAGTTTTTCATTCCACTCTCTCGCACTCTTCCGTCCTCCTCCGAAAGCAACGCTTTCCTCACGTCTGCGATTTTCGGGTACACGTAAACGCACCATCCGTTTGGTTTACCGTTTTTAAACGACCCATACACAACCGAATCCCCGATACCAACCGTCACGCACTTCTCCCCGCTTCTGTTACCGTCGTCGTCGTACGTTCCTTGATACAAAAAATCGCCCTCCTCGTCGCGCTCGATCCCCGCTATCACTCTCCCGCTCTTTTCCTCCACCACGACTTCGCACGATACGCCACCTCGTTCGATCGCGTCGGTAAAAAACATCCTCTCGTCGCCTCCATCGCCGCCGCTTTCTTCTTTCTCGATCGAATCGAACAATTCGAGCGTTGGAGAAAACCGGTTGGCGTTTGCGTCGTTCATCTCCGCCGCGCGTCGTTCGATGATGTTCTCGCGCGCGTTCTCGTTTTTGCAAAAACGAGAAGTTAGTTACGGCGGAGAGTGAAGTTTGTCATCGATCGAGAACTACTCTTTCTCTCTCCTTAAAACTGAATCACGAAGAAAGAGAGAGAGAGAGAAAAGACTTTGGTCGGACTTCGATCGAGATGCGTATCGTGCGTTGCCTTTGTGAGTGGCATCTCTCTCTCTCTCTCGCGCGCGGAAAACTGTCCCACATTCCTTTGTGCAAATGCTTCATATTTAGGGTGTTCGTATATCCAGAAAAGCCTCCACTTTCTCCCCCAAAACGACAAAAAAAAACGCGCGCTCAAAATATAAGAACGAGATCATGTTCGCGTCATCCGCCGCGGCGTCGACGAGCAACGCGAGCGCGTTCGCTCCCTCGACTTTACTACCTTTCTCTCGACGACGGCGCTCCTCGCAAAAGAGCGCTCTTCTCGTCGGAGGACGCAAGAATCGACGACAAAAATTCGCGTCTTCGAGGAGGACCGCCGCCGGCGCTTTTTCAGCCTCGGCGTTGGACGACGACGACGACGACGACGACGATAAAAGCAATGACACCGGACGGAAAGGTAGTGAAAGAGAGCAAAATCACCCGGACGTCGCGTGGCTCCCACCGCTCGACCGCGTTCCCGGCGACGAGGCAGACGAGAACAACGGCAATCTCGAGATGAGGAACGAGCGAACGTTCGAGTCGAGGTCGGGAGAAAACCTGTACAGAATAGCTCGCAAAGACGGTCAAGCGGTCGACGAAACGAGCCGAGACTTTGTCGAGTATAAAGAAAAAGTGGACAGGGTGCAAGACGTGATGGAGTTCATCGCGAGGAATAAAAACTGGCTGAAAATCGCGCGGACGCAGAAAATGAGGGAGTACCGCGCGAAGATGGGGTTAGTGGATGCTCGATTGGACGACGAGGAGGAAGAGGAGTTGACGAAGGACGCGGACGGGGAGGAGAGCGACGTGACGGTGCCGGAAGCGTTCGAACACGAAACGTTTTTGGACGAGCGCGGAAACATTACCGGGAGAGCTTTGTACGTGTGCGTGACGTCATTTTGGTTGCGAGTGTATTATAACCTGGCGCAATTTGAGTTGAACGCGAGCGAGTTGGACGACATCGCGAACAGAGCGTTGGTGCCGAAGGAAAAAGTGAGCGAGTGGTTTGAATTCGCGCGAACAAATTATAACAACTTAAGCGCCGTGGAATCGAAAGAGTATTACGATTGCGAAATGGCCAAGTTAAAAAAGTTTGAGCAGTTAGTGGATGAAGATTTTCAAGAGGCATACAGAACGAACAACGGATTACGTTTGCAAAGGTATTACGGAGAGGTTGAGGGATTCGCGGCAGCGGGAGGTTTCGGGATGACTCGAACGGACGTTGAAAACGATCCTTTGTATCGAGCGATGGTGAGATTTGACGAGCTCGCGGAAAAAGAACGAATTGAAAAAGAAGAAGAAGAGCGAAGAAAACGAGAAGAAGAGGACCAGACGTTGGACAGAGATCAGTTGGAACGCATTTTCCAAGACGGTTCGGCGGAGCATCCGTACTTGTTGGATCGCAAAGCATCGGAAACTTCCGGACATTGGAAAACGTTAAAGACAGATTTCGACGAGAAATTGACGCTAGAGAAGAACTATCCAGAAGATCCGACAGATATTGGCGACGATGACGATGGCGAGGAGTGGTTGAAGGATGGAGGATGGGAGGTGTTGCCGGACCACACCGCGGTAGATGCCAGAGACGGCTCGGCATTAAAATTTGTTGGAGTAAAGCACGCCGAAGACCCAGAAACAGGTAAAGTCACCTCCGATTGGAACGAAGCGTATGATTTCTCCACGTGGATGTACGAACGTCCGGCGAATGCGACGAAATATCCTGTTTTAGATCCGATTGATCAAAACGATTTGTTGCACCTGAACAAAAACCAAATGCCGAGCGCGGACGAGATGCAAATGTACGAGTCTGCCAGAAAACTCGTCGCAGGTGACGATCGAAACGCCGACCGAAGAATAGGGGAGCCGGATCGAAAAATGCTCACGAGGCTTGAAGTAGGCGAAACATTAAAAGCGAAAGTGGTGTCGTTAGATTTGTACCACGGCGCGTTGGTTGATTGCGGCACAGAAATAGACGGTTTGATCCCTATTGCTGAAGCCGATATTCCTCGCGCGAGGGTCTTTCTTGCCGTTGGTAGCGAATTGGAAGTCAAAGTATCGCGAATACACTCCAAGTTTTGGCGAATACGTTTTCCTTTGGAAGTCATGCCCGTCGAACAAAAGATTCTCGACGTATTGAAAAATGGCCATCCGCACGATTACGATAACCCGCCGATTAACATTTACCAAGGCGAAAGTGACGAGTTTGCGTTTCTCGATGCCGGTCGAGATATTAGATCCGCCGAAGCTATTGCAGTTGCCACCAAAAGACGAGAAGAAGCGCTTGAAAAACGCCGCATGCTCGAACGCAGGGATAAGAGCAGCATGAAACGATACGAGAAGGCGGCGAAGAGGGCAACTTTGGCTTCGCAAGCCAAGAAAATCGACGAAGACGAGGACGACGAGGACGATGAAATCAGTCCGAAGAAAAGCTCGGAAGATTTGGAGATCGAAGACGCGCACAAAATTTCGTCAAAAATCCGTCAACAGTTTGAAGAAGAGGAAGAGGCGGCGTTGAACAAAAACGGTCCGCCGCTCGGGGGCGGCGATGACTCCGCTCGAATCCCCTTGAAGCCGCGATCCAGTCGCCAAGATGAAGAGGATGCCGAAGAAGGCATCACATCGAACCGAGCCGCGGAAGATTTACAAGTTGCTAAACTTCGAGAGGGCAAGGCCTTCGTCGACCCTGAAGCGGACGATTTACGCGGCGGCTTCTTTGGCGTCAATGAAGATGAAGATGATTTGTTCGACGACGAAGATGAAGACGATGACGACGATGAAGAAGAAAGACGACGTGGTGGCGGCAGCGCTCGCGCTTCGAGTAGTGTTTTAGGCATAGATGAAGACGACGAAGACGACACAGAGGACGACGACGACGATGATATGGACGACGATGAAGACGACGACTTCAATTTTAACGACGACGACGAAGATGACTGATTTCGCTACTATATCATTATTATTAAAATTGTAAAATACATACCCCAAGTTTCTCTGATTGAAATCCTGAACAATTAGCTACGGACGCATCAATTCCAACGCGCGCATGTTTCTATTATATCACATTTCTTCTTCTTTTTTCGTTCTTTCTCTGACGCCATCGTACTTGAACAACAACTCTTGGTACTTTTCATCTTCCAATTTCAGTCTCTCCTTCTCTTTCTTCGCTTGTTCTCGTCGATTCTTGAAAAATGTCTTCATCAACTCCGAACACTCCTCCCCTAACACGTCCGATCGCACCGCTACCTCTGGCATAATCGCGTGCGTCTTCAACGTCTCCACCGCGCTCTCTTCCCCTTCTCTCGTTCCTAACAACCCGCACCAGCTCCCGTGCGCGCCCAACTGCGGGTTCCTCGCGCCGTACACCACGCTCCCAACTCTCGCTTGCAATATCGCCCCAGCGCACATCGCGCACGGTTCCAACGTCACGTACAGCGTCGAATCTTTCAACCTCCTCCATTCCCCCAACGCTTTCCTCCCAATGTCGATGCATTCCAACTCCGCGTGCGCGAGGGGGTTGTTTTTCGTCTCCGACGTGTTGTGCGATCGAGCAATGACGAAGTGCTCCTCCTTTGTTTTTTCATCCCCTCGATGTTTGTGCACGAGGACGGCGCCAACGGGAACTTCCCCAACGGCGAACGCTTTCTCCGCTTCCACGATCGCCATGCGCATGTAATGTTCGTCCTCTTCTTTCGAAACGGCGGACGTCGTCGTCGTCTCGGACGATTCTCCCGAAGAGGAAGAAGAAGAAGAAGAAGAAAACGCGCGAGTAACTGTACTTTTGGAAGCGTGATGATTCGCGCGTCGCTGTCTAATATCCGCATCACCGAACGATGATGACGACACTTTCTGTCGACGTCGATCGAACGAAGAAGTTCTCGAGGTGGTGGCGGTGGTAGTTGCGGTCGAAGATGAGGAGCACCGGCATCGCGCGAGGAGGTGCTGCGTGTTGTTGCTCATCTTCAGGCGTTTGAGCAGCGCGTTTGCAATCATTTTTTTCCTTTTTTCTTTTGTTTTGGCGTCGAAATTTTGGGGAAAATTCGAGTGGATAAAACGCCACTTTTCATCAATACTCTCGATCGATCGATCGAAATCATCATGGCATCTTCATCATCCGCGTTTACTTTTTCGTCTTCTTCGTTGCGAGCGGCGAACGTTTCGACGAGCGGAAGTCGATTTTCGTGCTCAAAGAAACGCGCGTCGTCGTCGTCTTTCGTCTTATCTCGTCAAATCCGAGCGGCAGCCGGCGGTGGGGAACCTTTGACGAAAGAATCCGACATCGCGCCGGAAACGCCCGCGATGAAGCAATTTTTGGACGGTTTGAAGTACGACGCGAACGGATTGGTGACCGCAATCGCGCAAGACGTGGACACCGGGGCTATTTTGATGCAAGGTTTCGCCAGTCGCTCGGCCGTGGCGTACACTTTGCAGCACAAGAAGGCGTGCTTTTTCAGTCGCTCGAGGCAGCAGTTGTGGTGTAAAGGCGAGAGTTCGTCGAACTTCATCAACGTGGACAGCGTGCACGTGGATTGCGATAAGGATTCGCTGATTTATTTAGGCGTGCCTACTGGGCCGACGTGTCACACCGGGGCGCACACGTGTTATTACAAGAGAGTCGACGGCGACGACGGTTTGATTTTAGGTGAGAACGACGGCAGGCACAAAGCTGAGGAGGCGTTGACGACTTTGTACGAGTTAGAGGCGACGATTGCGGAGAGGAAGAGAGAGGTTATTAAAGAAGGGACGAAACCGAGTTGGACGAGACGTTTGCTAGAAGATCCGGAGTTGTTGTGTTCGAAAATTAGGGAAGAGGCGGGCGAGTTGTGTGAGACGTACGAAAAGGACGAAGGGAAGGAGAGAGCCGCGAGCGAATGCGCGGACGTCTTGTATCACGCGATGGTGTTGTTGAACGTGCAAGGCGTGGAAATTGCGGACGTGATGGAGGTGTTAAGGAATAGGTTTGGCGTGAGTGGAGTCGAAGAGAAGGCGAAGAGGACGCCGAAATCGAAATTGATCGATCCTTCGAAGAAGTAGAGAGAGAATGTGTTTTAGGGGGAGTGAAACGCGTGTAGATTTTAATTCATATTTATTATATAGACATAACAACTACAACAGTATTGTATTCAATACAACTTTAGACACAGACACGTATGGTTTTTATTAGTTACTTCGCTCAAAAAGCGTATACTATTTTACAAGACAATACACGGCGCTTCCTCGCGAATGTTCTCCGCGAACCCGACCGAGAGCACGTCTCTCACGCCTTCGAAAAACACTGATTTCACAAAGCGCAAGACCTGCACCGCGAGCGAGTACAACTTTCGTCCGGAAAACTGAACGTTTCTGCATTCGCACCGTTCGTTGATCTTCTCGAGAAACATCGTCTCGTCGAGTTTCCCTCCTCCCAGAGCTCGCGAGCGAAATCGGGAGCTTCTTCGGTGTTCTGGGGAGTTCGAGACAACGAGTTTGACGACGTGAAAACGCTTCTTTTGAGATCCGAAAGAAAAAAAAATTCTCTCCTCACACATTTTTAAGAAGTGTAATCGCGCTTTCGCTCACACGATACGATCGCTCTGGCCACGCGTCGAGCGAAAGGAAGCGAGAAGTAAAAAAGACCGATGCCGTTTGACTTGATCGTGCGTTTTTATCGTTGATGTTATTTCATCGCCGAGTGATTGTTCGTTCGTTCGTTCGTTCGTACTCCTGAATGGATTCGCGGCATGCGTGGTGGAAGTTGGTTTCGCTTTGGGACTGACAAACGTGCGTTTTCATTCTCTCTCTTCTCTTTTTCTTCATCAGACTGGCCGGTTCATCCCGGATAAATCGAACATCTGGCGCGATTGCGTGGATGGCTACTTCGATTGGGTGAAAGAACACATCAACGAGGGCGCGCCTTTGAACGAGGCGGATCATTGCGGAGATCCACCGTTGCTTTTGGCCGCTGGGAATGGACACACGGCCGTGTGCGATTTGTTGATTTCCGAAGGCGCGGACATTCAACAGGCTGGTTTGATGAAAGATACACCGTTACAGAGAGCCGCACACAATGGACACTTGCAAACGGTGCGATTTTTGGTGGAAAATGGCGCCGATGTGGACGCCTTGGATATGGGCGATAACACCGCTTTACACTGGGCGGCGATGCGCGGGCACGTGGAAATCGTAAACGTTTTGTTGCAAAACGGCGCCAACAAAAACATGAAGAACGCGCAAGACAAGTTGCCGATCGATATGTGCCAAGCGATATGGAGTGATTCGTACAAGTACGTAAAGGAGTGCTTAGCTTAAAGCGATGCAAAAGTTACTCGTGATGAAATTATGTGATATTTTCTACCGTAAAGGTATATTACAAACGTCTCTCTCTCTCTTTTGCGCACTCTCGCGCACTTTTTCAAACAAATGAAAATTTATGAGTGTTTCTTATTCAAAGCTTTGTTTGGGACGCGTGCTTTCCACCCGGTCGTCTCGCTTCTATTTCTTTCGCTTCTATCTCTTCCTCTTTCGTCAACATGTGTCCGGCGTGATAAACCAAAACCGGAATTTTCGACTTTTTCTCCACGTTGGTCGAGATCGACTGCCCTTCGATTAATCGCGTCAACCATCCCTTGTCGTGTTTGACAACAATAATCATCGCCGCGTTTACCTGCTCGGCTTTATTCACGATAACTTCGCTCGTGCTTTGATACTGAACGTTTAAAAGCGCGTCCAATTCAATCGCCGGTTGCGGGATATCTGCGTGCAAAGACAAACCTTTTTCGTGCTTTTTCTCAACGTACTCGTGCGTTTGCTTGACGATGTCTTCGAGCAAGTTTTCCGTGGATTTAAGTTCATTTTCCCAAAACTTGGATTGTGCGGCGCGATCGGCGGCGTTGTATCGCGCGATGGCGGAATCGTACGTCCATAGTCCATCTGGAGGGAGCATGTACCTGTGATAATGTTTGAGAGATTTTGGGGAGGAAAGTAACAAAATAGGGGTTTAAAGGTGCGCGTGCTCGAATGAAGCGTATCGTTTTCTCGGCTCATTCACGTTTTTTCATCATGTCTCAGCAAAAAACGTCAGAAAACGTCTCAGCAAAGAAACGTTTTTTATCACTGCCGAGAGCACGATCAACTTCACCCGGACATAACACAAATCACTCGTAACTTTTAAATTCGTAAAGATATGTGCGCGAGCGCAAAAGACGAAAAAATAAAAACAAAACTTTACCCTCCGAGTTCGTTTGGGTCAGACACGTGAACCAAATGGATCAAATCTCCCGGTCGGTAGATGTTATCAACGACCCATTCGGTTACTTTTGCGCTTTCCTTGACGCCTTTATCCTGCGATATTTCAGATAGAATGAGATTGGAACTAAAAGAAAACGAAACGGATAGACGACGACTTCGAACATAAATGACATTCTCAGTGCGCGCTGATCCGCTGGCGAAAGGGTCGTATCGATCGCGTATTTCGATGTTTTCAGCTCATAAAAAGGGACTCATCCGTAATCATAATTCGTTCATAAAAAGAAACTTACGTGTACGTTTTAATCATCGCTGAAAAGAAATAACGAAACCCGCGAGAACTAGGTACCCGCCGCGCTTCGGCACACGCACGAACAATCGAATCGATATCGATGGAAAAGAAAGGAGCATTCTCTTTCAGAACGCTTCTCCGGCTCAATACTTCGAAACTGTATTTTTAATCATAACACAAAATCATAGTACAATTTTAAGGACATTCTTTTTCATCATTGCCGAAGAGCGCGAGCTGGCGTTAAGAATACTCTTCCGAGAGAAAGAGAGAGAAAGAAAAAAATACACGCGCGCATATCTAAAAAAGACTCACCAAGGCAACCACGAGATGTCTGTTGAACGCATCGCCTCTCGCGTTTTCCGGATAAAAACGATTAAACGCCAACACGCCGTTCAAATACTCCGGCGCGTTCCCCGGTAGTTTTGGCGCGCGCGGGATCACGTTGCTCTTCGCGTCGGAGCCCATCTTCCACTCCTCCTCGTCCTCTTCTTGGTATGCGTCGTCGTCTGAAGTCGCTCTCGCGAAGCGTATCGAGGGTTTCGCACCAAAGCGCGATCGGTTGGCGCTCTTCTTCGATCGATTGACGACGAAAGACGACGCGCCACGAAGCAAAGATACTCTCGCGGTGGTTACGGATAGCATTCGATGTTTGTGAGTGCGTTAAAAGCGCGCGCGATTGTGATTATTGTGTCGTATTTTTTGTATCTATAAAAACTTCTGATTTCGAATTCTCTCTCTCCTCTCTATTAAAAAAAATTTGTTCTCACTCACATGGCGTTATCGCCAATCAAGTTCGCGAAGAATCGCACGCCTTGCAAAGAGAACAACACGTCGTCGCGTTGGACGAGCATGCTGACGCGTCTGGCGTACTCTTCGGACCCACCTTTGATGGACAGTAATCTCGCGTCGGCGAGTCGATCGCACGCGGTGCTAAAATCAGATGGGACCATCTCGCGTATTTTCGCCTCTCTGCACAAGTTCGTGTAACTCGCGAGAAGTTCTCGCAGGGTGATTTCTTTCGCCGTTTTGTTGAAGTCCGTTCTCGCTCCAAAGATGCGGACGCACGAGCACAAAATCATTTGTTGCTGTTGCGGTAATGCTCGAATGGTCTCCACAACTGGATTTTGGAAGATTTTGGAGATGGCTTTGGCCATGTGCGAGATTTTGATTTTGTGAATAGGTGGCAGCGTTTCGAGGGCAGCGCCTTCAATGACGTCGCCGTTTTCGAGGACGACGCACCTTTCACGTTGAATGGACTCGTAGCGATTTCTGGCTTCGTCGACGCAGAGTTGTAAAGCGTCAGTGCAGACGCGCAACGCTTTGCGCATGTCGCCAGTTTGCGCGGAGACTTTTCGCGCGCAAAGTTCCAAGGCGTTCAACTCGAAAGCGTCGTACTTCTGCACGCGCTCACATAGGAGTTGTTTGAGCTGAACGGACGTGTACGCGGTAAATCTAACCAAGGATGGTTCACATCCGCGCGCGCGGAGACGCGGTAACGCTTTATCAGTCAAATTCATAGCGTTCGATACGCCTACCAAGATGCATCGCGAATGCGGGAGCGATGGAAGAGCAAAGAGCTCGTACAGAATGGCCGCATCGCGATACTCGAGTTGATCCATTTCATCGAGAAGAATTATCACCATGGACGAGTTGTGTGCGGATTTGTGAGGATGTGCTGCAGCGCTGTTCATCAAAGCGAGTCGATGGTCGACGCCTTCATTGTCCTTCTCGTAATCGTCGTCGTTGCAAACGTACCGCTCTGCCTCACCACTGACTTTACCTCCACTCACGAATCGTCGAATAGCGGTGATCTCCGCGCAAACTTCGTACATATCTGAACACTCGGCTTTTCCTCGGATTCGGTCGTCTTCCGTGGGTACGATGTTCAATTGCTCACAAATGCGCTTGAATACAAAAGTCGGTTTCCCTTGGATGGCCATACAATTGATCGAACATACTTTTGGTGGTCGCGATTTAGCGACGCCGGTCGTAGATGAGGACCATCTCTTAACTGTTTTCTCTACTGCACCGAGCGTTAACGATTTCCCAGTACCAGGCAAGCCGCCCACGTAAATTGAACCCGATCGGTGGTCTCTCAAGCATCCTTCAACGATGGTCGTAATTTGACGCAGCTCGTCGTCTCTTTGAGATATAAACAATTTAGCATCTTCATTCTGTAACGATAACGCACGATAGACTTCGTTTACCGTGGTTTGATCGAGTGGGTCGAACGTTTTCGAGATACCAACGACCAGCGCTTGACTATTTTGCTGTTGCAAACGCGAACCCGTTACGCGTTGCATAATAAATGAAGACGATGGATCCTGATGTCCTCGACGTTGACTATTATCTAATGAATATTGTTGTTGTTGATGATGATTCATCGAGAACATCGTCTCCGTCGGTGGTGTCGTTGTCACGGCCATTGAATTCGGCACGGGCGAAGTGTTTCTGGCGTACGGAGACTGGCCGCTACCGCCGCCGGACGAACCGTAGGTTGTATTACCAAGATATTTCGGCACCGCGCTCATCGCGTTCGCAAACTTCGCCTCGGCAGTTTCAAACACCAACGATCTTTGTAATTGCAACTCACCACTAATCGTTCTGTCCAAAACGACAGCATTTTTGCTACCGCTTCTGTTCCCGTGTCCTCTCCTCTCGCTCGCTAACATCCTCTTCAACTCGTACACGTCCGCGTATCGGGGCTCAAACCCAGTCAATTGAAAATACTGGTTCATCATCTGCTCTTCGCTCATATCTTCCAAATCGTCATCTTGCGAACCATATACCGCCTTTGTCACCGTGGTCGCCGCCCCAGTCGTCGTCGGCGCTTCCAACAAATCGTTCACGAACGAACTCAACTCGCAAAACTGCTCCGAGTCTTGCGATTGTTGCAACGCCGGAGACAATTCGTCCTCTTCCTCCTCATCCTCCTCGTCCTCCATTCCCATGATGTGCGTCGTGACCATCGGCGCTCGATGGTGGAAGCTTTGCTGGAACCGTTCCTCGTCTCTCTTCTTTCGCTTCGCGTCGTGTTTCTCCTCTTCTCGCTGCTGATTTTTGAAAAAATTCAAACCGTCGTCGTTCGTCGCGTTCCCGAGCGCTTTTTTCTTCCTCTTCTTCTCTTTGCTCTTTTTCTTCGACCGTTCGACATCGACCGCTTCGTTCTCCTTCTCCTTCGTCATCGTTGTCGCCGCGTTTCGCATCCCTCGGCTTTGCCTACCGCCTTTCGTCGCCGTCATCGTCCCGTTTCCTAAAAATCGCATCACTTCCGTCTTCGACCGCAACTTTTTCCCGTCCGGGGAAAAGTAGTACTTATCCGTCCCGCCTTTGGTCGCTCCGGATTTCCGAGTTTCGATGGCGACTCGCCATCCCGGGGCGAGTTGGAAACCTTCGCGTTCCAAGTCTTGCCGGAGTTTGTTGAGCACTTTCGTTTCCGAGGCGTTCATTTTTTCCTCGCGCGCGCGCGCGCGATATCTATGTTTGAGGATGCGCAACTGTAATTTTTGAATTTTTGGATTTTGAAAAAAAAAGATTTATGGTTTCATCGCATTAAAACAAAACAAAACTCTGTTGCTTTTCGGTCGGAAGCGTCGTCGTCGTCGCTACAACACAAAAAAAGATGCACACAATATTTCTCGATTCATGTTCACACCTCTCGCGATCGAACGATGAACTCGTCGTCCGTCTCAATCACTACTCCGCGCTCCATTTCTTGAAGAAATCGTTCCCTTTATCGTCGACGACGACAAAGGCGGGGAAATCAACGACGTCGATTTTCCAAATCGCTTCCATGCCCAACTCCGGGAACTCTTGCACCTGGACTTTTTTAATGTTGGTTTCGGCTAAAATGGCGGCGGGACCACCGACGGAGCCTAAGTAGAACCCGCCGTTTTCTTTACACGCTCGGGTGACTTTATTAGATCGATTTCCTTTGGCGAGCATGATCATAGAGCCGCCGGCTTTTTGAAACGCGTCGACGTACGCGTCCATGCGACCCGCGGTGGTTGGACCGAAACTGCCACTGGCTTTACCTTCTGGGGTTTTCGCGGGACCGGCGTAGTAAACCGGGTGGTCCTTCATGTATTGCGGCAGAGGTTCGCCGTTGTTTAAGCGCTCTTGGAGTTTTGCGTGAGCGATGTCGCGCGCGACAATCAAAGAGCCCGTCAAGGAAAGACGCGTCGCGACGGGGCATTTCGATAAGGTTTTCAACACGTCTGTCATCGGTTGATTCAAGTCAATTTTCACCACATCGCCAGCATTACCGTCCCCGTCACTTTCTAATTTAACTTCCGGTAAGTACTGCGCCGGATCGTCTTCCAGTTGTTCGATGAACACGCCGTCTTTGGTAATTTTCCCGTGCGCCTGCCGATCTGCGGAACACGAAACGCCTAAACCTACGGGACAAGAAGCGCCGTGTCTCGGCAAACGAATCACGCGAACGTCGTGGCAAAAATACTTCCCGCCAAACTGCGCGCCAATACCCATCTCTCTCGTGATTTGCAAAATCTGTTGTTCCAACTCGACGTCACGGAAGGCTCGGCCGAATGCGTTCCCGGTGGTTGGCAACGTGTCGTAATATCTCGCCGAGGCCATTTTCACGGTTTTCAAATTCTGTTCCGCAGACAAGCCACCCACGACGAGCGCTAAATGGTACGGTGGACACGCCGACGTTCCCAGTAATTTAATCTTTTCCTCGAGGAAGGATTTCATGCGCGTAGGGTTCAAAAGCGCTTTCGTTTCTTGAAACAAAAACGTCTTGTTCGCGGACCCGCCACCTTTCGCCATGAAATGGAAATGATACTCGGGAACTTTTTCTTCGCCTTCGCTACTGTTGCTGCTATCACTACTACTATTAAATCGACTACTATTCGTCGCGTATAAATCAATCTGCGCGGGTAAATTCGAGCCCGTGTTCTTCTCCTCGTACATCGTCGTCGCCGCGACTTGACTGTACCTCAAATTCCTTTTCACGTACGCGTCGTACACCCCTCGCGATAAACACTCCTCGTCGTTCCCATCTGTCAAAACCCCCATATCTCTGTACCCGGCGACAATCGCGGTCCCGGTGTCTTGACATCCCGGCAACACCTTCCCCGCCGCCACGCACGCGTTCTTCAACAGCTCCAACGCGACAAACTTATCGTTCTTCGACGCCTCCGCATCGTCCAAAATGTTCCTCAACTGTTGCAAATGCCCCGGACGAAGTAAATGCGCGATATCAATCATCGCGCGTTCCGAGAGTAATCGCAACGCTTCCGGTTCAATTTTGAGGAACTTTTGCTTCCTCTTTGTCTCATTCCCGCCGTTTTCTCCTTCTTCTTCGCGGTGGTATTCCACGACGGAGACGAAATCACCGGTTAACTTTTTCCACGGCGTCTCCCTCGGCTTCTCGAACTCGAAGAGCTTTTGGTAGCGAAAGGAATCGTTTTGATTCTCTCTCAGAGTCGCGGAAGAGGAAGAAAAGGATCTTCTTTGACTTTTGGCAATCGTCGACGCGCGCGCGGACGCGGGTAAGACGCGACTCCCGATCGAAGAAGAAGAAGAAGAAGAAGAACGAGTCGTCTCGTCGAACGAAACGCCGACGGTGGTTGTGGTCGATGCCGCGATTCTGCAAAACAAACGAGAAAAGACGTCCGGTCGTTTCCCGAGCGGATGGTGTCGTCGTCGTTGCCTCCTCGCAGCCGCGGAAAACATGCTCTCTTTTTGTTTCGCCCGTTTATCTTCTCGTCGATGTGATCAGGTAATCGTCGCGACAAAAAGCTCAAAAGAGTGTGTTGATACGAAGAGCAATTTTTTTCCCCAAGAAACGGCAAAAAAGTCTCGCGAAACGGCTTTAAAAAAAAAAGTCAACGAAATGAAAGAAGTGCTTCTTTGGATACCCGCGAAGGACGACGACGAAAAGGAAGCGACGACGAACGCGGCTCGTCATTACGACGAACGATTGGAATCTGCGGAAGAGATGTCGGTAGACGATGTCGTCGCGCACCGCCTCGAATCGTGCTCGATTTTGTCGACGGCAGAAGAAGACTCGTCGTTCGCGTCATCAACGACAACATCAGCGACGACAACAGCAAATGCATGCGACATTCCATTCGGCGTTGACTTTCACGAGTGGCAACGCGCCGCGATGTTGGCGAAGATGGACGCGCGAAAAGGAGCCGAAGAGAAGAGGAGGAGTGAGATAAAGTTATCGCCGCCTCCGCATCGGGTGTTGCACACGCTCGAAGAGGGAGACGAGAAGGAGGAGGACGTTGGTACGAAGGAGGAAGAGGAGGAGGAGAAGGTAGAGTCGATGGTTGTTGGACGACGCGAGAACGTCGTCGAGGAGAAGAAGAGAGAGACGTTGAGGGAAGAGTTGCGAAAAGAGAAGATGAAGAATCGGGTGATGGAGAGGAACATGAAAGCGGAAGCGGTGGCGCTCGCGAGGAGGATTTTAGCGGATGAGAAAAGGAGGAAGGAGGCTGCGCACGTGAAGAAAAAGATGACGGGCGAGACGAAGAAGAGCGCAACTCAGTTACGCGAGGAAAAGGATGAGAAAGCGAAAAGGAACATAGCGTCGACGAGAATAACTTTCGAGCATCGATATAACAAGCGCACGGCGGAGATGAAGCGACGTAAAGAAGGTCGAAGATCTACGGTGAATACAGACGTCGCGAAGAATATCGAAAATGAATCGAACAGAAACAGAAAGCCAGAATGGAACGACTCGTTTGCGACGGAGCGGTTCGAGCGGTTTCCAGATGCGCCCTTGCGTAGTCCGGTGACAGTTGAGGAACTTCGGAGACGCGAGAAAGAGAAACGGAAAGAAGCTCTGCATAAACCATTCTCCAGCGTCATCAACGCTCGCAAATCGAGAAGCTCGACTTCTTCGTCCTCTTCGTTGACCTCCGTAGTTAACTCGCGTCGTATATTCGGGTAGTAAATTACGCATTACTTGGTATATAATGATGGTAATAAGCTAATAAGTATTAATAACATGGTCTTATGTTGAGCAATTGTTCAATCACTCTCCCGAGCGCACTCTCTTTCTTTCTCTCTCTCTCTCTTTCTCTTCTTCTCAAACAACGTACAAAAAATAAATCTCAAAATCTCTCTACTTGTCCTTCTTCGAGTCTCTGCGCACGTACTCCTCTTCCTCCTCGTCCTCTAACCCCAACAACTCCAAAAATCCTCCCAAAGGATCGTCCTCTTCTTCCAACTCTCGCGGCGTTTTCTTCTTCTTCGGTTTCATTTTCGGTTTTTCGTCCTTCACCTTCCCTCTTCTACTCGCGTTCAACGTCGCGCCGCCAGCCACGACGTGCCCGTCGCCTCTCACCGACTCGTCCTCTTCCTCAATCTCCTCTCCCTCTTCATCCTCGGCTGGGCCCAACAACTCCTCCGCGATCGCATCGGTCATCGATTTTACGTTTCTCGATAACTCCCCGGCGTAATAATTCGCCTGGTTCGCTAACCAATTGAACGTATCGTCGTCCTCGGTGATCCCCGTGGCGTAATTCGCGCTCGACGCCGGCACTCTTCTCCCTTCTTCGCCGGTGAGCCATCCCCAAAAGTTATCGTCGTCGTCCGGCGGCGGTTGGCTGTTGTATATGCTGCTGTGCCTGTAGTTCATAAAAAGACAAAATGGTCGTGCGTGAGTGTGTGTTTTTAATCGTCGATGTTCAAAAACGATCAACGCGCGCGCGAGTAACTTTCTTTTTTTCCTCGTTCTTTTTTCTCTCTCGTTCGGTTCGAACGACGGAGCGCCACCCGATTTTACCATCCAAAACGACGAAAATCCACAACGACGAAAACGCGCTCGAATATCACCGCTCGTTGACACCAGAAACACCGAAACATTAAAAATACGCGCACACGTGCATCGAAAAATACCATCTGAACGCGTTCGCGCGAAGAAAAGTTTCAAAATCGGTTCGCGCATCGCGTGCCGTTCGATCGCGAAAGAGAATGCATCGAGTGAGGAAAAAAACGCGCTAACAGAGAGAGAGGGAGAGATGAGTTCTTTCATCTCTCTCTCTCCGTCTGTCTATCTATCCGCGCGCGACAAAAAGACACACGCATATATCTCACCTGGCATCTCTCGAATACGGATTAACATCCTCTCCACCCCCACCCATGCTTTCGCTCCTCGGCGCGTCCCCGTACCCTCCTCCTGCTCCGGTTCCAGAACTCGTCGAGTTCCCTCCTCGTTTGCTTCGACTCATCGCTAATAACTTCGTCGTCGTTTCGTTCATGTCCCCGTCTTTCGCGTCTAACACCGACCGGACGACGATCGGGTCCAAATCTGGGAACATGTCCTCCAGCGTTCGGCACGCGGCTTCGAACGACGGTCCTTCGCTCATTTCTTCTTCTTGTGAGAGTGTGTGGGTGGTATAGCGCTCTACTTTGGGGAAAAGCACTCGTAAAAAATAATAAAAAGAACGTCGCGGTGAGCGAGCGAGCGGCTCTTCTTTCGCGTCCACGAGAGAGAGAAAATAGCTCTATCTGTCTATTAAAAGCTTCTTCTTCTTCTTCTTCTTCGTATCTTTCCTCTTTTTTGGAGTCCTTTCTTCGAACGCTTTTTTCGAACGCTTTCCCCTCCTCCTCCTCTCGAAGAAGAAGTCTACACGTATTCAAAGTTTTGGTGCGTCAAAAGCGCTCGTTGATGAAAACGCACGCGCGCGCGAACTTTTAGAGAGAGAGAGAGGCAGAGAGAGAGCTTCAGAGAATACCCTCTCGCTCCTCTCGTCGTCGTCGTTCGTCGCGCTCGACCCACGTTTTATACATACGGTTGGTTGGCTTTCTGAAGCACCGATTGTCGTCCCCTGCTGCTGCTGCTAACGAAACGAGGACGACGACAAATATGATACCAACACCGCGACGAGAAAAAGAAACGAAAAAGCGAAGCCACAGAAAAGACGAGCTGACGTCCTTGCGGCTTTTCCTCTTGCTCGTGGCGTTCCGAGCGTCGTCTTCGTTTCACAATCTCATCCACGATTGCGACGAGACGTTTCAAAGTTGGGAACCGGTGCATTTTCTTTTGTGCGATGAAGGCGTGCAATCGTGGGAATTGAGCGGAGAGTTTAAGCTGAGGTCGTATTTGTATTTGCTTTTGCACGCGTGGGTCGGGTTGCCGTTTCGGTTTTTGTTCGGGTGCCGGTCGGGAAGAGGGAAGGAGATTGTGTTTTACGCGTTGCGATTCGCGTTGGCGATATTCAGCGTGAGAGGCGACTCGTTTTTAGTGAAGGAGTGTTTGATGATTGAACCGAAAGTCGGCGCGACGGTGCTTTTGGTGTTGAGTTTTGCCACTGGTAATTTTGTCTCGTCGACGGCGATGTTGCCGAACAGTTTTGCCATGGGGTGCGTGACTCGAGCGGCGGCGAGCGCGATCGAGTATTTGAACTTTCGCGCGACGCGAGAGCGGTTCGGCGAGTTTGTCGCCAAGGAGGAGTTGAAAAAGAAGAAGAAGAAGATAAAAAAAGCGAAAGTTTCAGACGACGAGGTGGAGGAGGATGAAGACGACGACGAGGACGTTATCGTCGAGGAGACGTTGGTGATTGAATCGAGGGCGATGGAGAGGGCGTGCATGTGGTGCGTCGTCGGCGTTTTAGTCGGATGGCCGTTTGCGGGCGTAGCGTGCGTGCCGATTGGCCTTTTGTCAATTTGGATGGTGCACGCGTGGAGGACGGCAAAAGCGATCGTTTTACCGACGGTGATAATATTGATTTTATCTACGTTGTGCGATACGTTTTTTTACGGTGGTTTTTCGAACGGTATATTTAAAACAGAATGGACGAGTTCGCTGGTGAACATCGTGAAATACAACGTTCGAGGTTCCGGAGGCTCCGAGTTGTACGGGACGGAAAATTGGTCGTTTTATTTGCGGAACTTAGCGTTACAGTTCAACGTCGCGTTTCCCTTGGCATTGGTTGCGCCAATAATGGCGTTATTTTCGCACCTTTTTCAACGCATCATAGAGGCGAAGCAAAAGAATGCAAAAACAACTACCGCGAGTAAGAGAACGAAAGTGCCTTGGTTGGCGCTTTTATTTTGTGCGTTGCCGTTTCACGTCGCCTTGGGATTTTTCTCTTTAATGCCGCATAAAGAGGAACGATTCTTATACATCGTTTATGGTCCTTTAGCGTTATCGGCTGGAATATCTGTCGCGGCGATATTTGATACGTTTAGAACGTTTTCTCGCGTCACAAAGCGTGCTAAAACTGGGCCTTTTCTTAAATCCTCGCATCGAGCGTTTACGCTGTTCGCTGCTTTACTCGGCGTTTCTTCGTTGATGTTGTTCATATTGCTTTCAGCGTCGAGAACGTTCGCTTTGATCACGTACTACGGCGCACCGATCGAGGTTTACGCGTCATTACCGGTGAAACCTTTAGGGTGGCTCCCGGATAAAAATCCGAACGACGTCGTCAACGTATGCGTCGGCGACGAATGGTACCGATTTCCTTCGCATTTCCATTTACCAAATGAAAAGTATCGAATACGTTTCATCAAAGGTGCGTTCAATGGTGCGCTACCAATGTATTTCGAGAGTGCAGCTGGGAAAGGAACTGCGGGTGCACCCGTAGGTTTGAACGATAAGAACCAGGCGCATGAAAACCAGTGGTTCTTTCCAAATGCGTCTTCGCCGTGCGATTTCCTCGTAGAAACCGACGAAACGAACGACAGCCAGAAATATTTCAAAGAAGAGCCGAACGATTACGGTTGGGACGTCGTCAGGAGTTTACCGTTTCTCGATAATTCAAGGTCGACCGATTTCCTCGCGCGGACGTTATATATCCCGGGATATTCAGGAAAGCATAACGTATTCACGAAATATTATTTGAAAGTGAGAACAAAAAACATCGCGACTGGTGAATTTTTAGGGATAGGTGATAGCAGTAAATGAACAGCTAAATAATAAGTAGGTATACGCGCGCGAATGAATTGATGCACAAACAAGACAATATTTGTCAAGCAATTACAGTCCTTCCCATTCGTCGTGAAAATCTTTGAGAAACCTTTCCATGACCTCGTGCCGCTTCAATGCCATCTTCGTCCCGCTCTCGGTCTTCATCAAACCTTTTAATTTCAAGAGTTTTTCGTGAAAGTGATTGATGGTGGTATTTATCATTCCCGGATTGTGCGCCGCCTGGTACTCCTCTCTCGTTAAGCCTATGTTTGGTTTGATGTTCGGGTCGTGCATTGGGTTTCTCTTCGCCCCACCGAAGCAGAATGTCCGTCCGATGCCAATCGCGCCGATGGCGTCGAGTCTGTCCGCATCGCTAACAATTTTGAATTTGATGTCTTGCCTAATCCTACGCGAAGCATCCTCCTCCGGCGTCGATGCGCCGTCCGAAGATGTTTTTAGCTCTTCCTTAAATCCAATGTTATTCACTATGTCTATTACTATGTTTTTTTTAGCGTAATCCTTCAAAACGTCCTCGACAACCTCCTCGAAACTCCCCTTCTGTTCCGTTGAGTATTTCCAATCCCTGACGTCGTGTAAAAGACAAGAGACTTCAATGATGGTCAAATCCTCTTCGGAAGTGATTCCTTCCTGTTTAGCCAGCGATAAAGCGTTGTTGCGCACGCGATGAATGTGCCAGTAGTCGTGCGAACCGTCGTGATCTTTTAGTTCGTCTCTGACGAACTGCTCGACTTTGGTTATGAACGCCTCCCGCATCTTTTCTTTTAATGAGGAGAAGTGAAAACACAAAATGCAATCGAAACGCGCGTGGAGGTCACGCGCTCTTATGCTCTACATGTATTATACATTTACAAGGCTAAAAATACTATGCGCTAATACTTTTTCTGACGAGTCAACGTGCGCGTGCACACGTCTATTTCGTTCATCTCTTTCCTTTCTTCTTCTTCGTCCCACCTTTTTTCGAACTCTGCAATCCATCCAACTCCTCGTCCAACATCTGAAATCGTTGCGCGATTAAAATATTCTCCCCTAATCGCTCTTTCTTTTCCTTCTCTATTCGCTCTTCTTTGAACGAGGCGTCCGATTTCTCTCTGTTATCATCGATGACGAATGCGCATGCTTCTCGAACATCCGTTAAACGTTTCACTCGTACGTTCGTTTCAGCCTCAATGAAAGCGCTGACTTTGCCGCCGTCCTCGGGCGAGTGTAAAATCAAAGCGCAGCCTCTGGTGTTACATCCAGGTCTTCCTGCGCGCCCAGAGCGGTGGACGTATGACTCAGAATCTTTCGGGAAACCACAATGAATAACCAATTCCACGCCAGGGAGGTCGATACCTCGGGAAGCGACGTCTGTGGCAACGATGATATCGACGGAGCGGTTGCGCGCTTCGAGTAAAGTCAAGTCGCGTTCATTTTGCGGGAGAGAGGAATGTAAGGAGCGGACTTGAAACTTTTGAGTGTTCGTCCCCTGTTTGAACGAGAAAATGAATCGTAAAAGTTCTTTGTTATTGCACGCATGAAAGTAAGCGCGAGCGAACGAGTGTTTTTCTTCGGTTGGAAGAATACGAGGCGCGTAAGCGTTTCAAAAGGAATCCCCTAAAATTTAAAAGCCAACGCGAGTGATCTGTGTAGCTCGGAAGTGATTTTTGTGCACATCGACGCCCGTCTAAAAGCGTCTCGACAGTCTAACATGTGATAAAATGGTACATCGTCATCGCTACACTCGCGCTTGTGATTTCGATGATGTTGATGATGCAATCAGTACAAAATGTTTCAGAGAATTGTAGTCTTGTAAACGTTCATCTTCGTGAGAAGGTAAAATAACGTACTAGGTGTTGTCTTCACGAACATTTTTCACGTCGCATCAATCATCAATCATCGATAAAACAAAAGAGAAAAACGCAGAGGTCGATAAAAAATAACAATAATAAACACTCACCGCAATCAAATCTTTCTGTAACGCGACTTCAATCTTGTCGCATAAGGATTTTGTCTCCACGAAACACAAGCACTGCGACTTCTCCTCCGCCGCATTCGATGAAGCCTCGACGAAGCCTCTGAAGGCGGTCAAAATAGCTTGAGCGTACACCTGAGCCGTTTCGTTATCGCTGTTACTTTTCGCTATTGCACACGCGCAGTGCGCGACGTTCCCACCGATTTCGTTCGAATTCCTGTGCACTTCAAATCCGTTCTCGTCCGTCGCGATCTTGCCGCCAATCTCGTAATACCCAAACGCCAAAGTCTTGTTCAAAAATCGTCTCAAATTCCCTCTCGCCGTCGCCGTCGCACATATCGTTTGACACGAACCAGGCGGCCTCAGGACATCCAAAACGTCGTTTTCAAACCCACCATCGAGTAAACGATCGATTTCGTCCAAGATCTGTACCTCGATGTTTGACACGTCTAAAACGTTGAGCTTCTTCAACTCCAACATTCTCCCGGGCGTCCCGACGACCAGTTTCGGTTTTCTTTTGGTAATATCTTCCGCATCTTTCTCGTGCGATCGTGACCCTCCGACGCACAGAGAAACGTTGATACCGTTCGCTTCTTCGAATAAGCCTTTCGCTTTTTCGTACACTTGCTGCGCGAGCTCTCTCGTCGGTAATATAGCAATCGCTCTCACGCCTTCTTTCCCAACGCCACCACCACCACCAGCTTTTTTCTCGTCGGAGAAAGGCGTCGACGACGTCGTCGACGACGACGACGACGACGACAAAAACCGCAACAACACCGGCATCAAAAACGCGTACGTCTTCCCGCTCCCAGTTGACGCGCATATCAATCCATCCCTAGAATTCCCTCGTTCCTCTAAAAACAACCGCTCCATCGCTTCCTCTTGCATCGCCGTCCATTTCCTCACGCCGACTTTGTTCAGCACCGCAACCGTCTTCTCGTTCATTTTCACGCCACTAATAACGTGGCCGACGCCGTCTTCTTCCCCGATTTCTTTCGCGTCGGCGCGCATCACCAAGCGCTCCTGCATGATGGTGTCGATGATATCCGCTTCTCTTTTTTTTTCCAATCGTCGCCCGTTCTCTCGTCGCAAGCGCGCGCGCAACTCTCACGTAAGGGGGGAGAGCTTCATTTTTCGGAACCACAATGTAAAAAGTGTGGCGTTGTGTGCGTGTGTGCGAGCGTGCTTTTTTTTTTGTTTCCAAAAAGCGCTATGCGAGGACACGGAAGCAAAAGAGCACAACACAGAAGCAGAAAGTATGGAAAGTGTGCACATTCGCGGTCAGTTTAGTCAGAAAAATGTACGCAATCGTGGTTTTTAACTCGAAAAGAGCACAAAACCCTAAATATTTTTTTTTGTGGCGTTTATTGGGTGTTGAGAGAGAGAAGAAATATCTCTCCGAGCGGAACTAATCGTCACACTTTTCTCTCTCTCGGCGCAAACGCTTCGAAAGGAGGATCGAAGAAGATTTACGCGAGAGATCGCTCGATGGGGAACAACAAGAAGAAAAAGAATCGATCGAAATCGCGGTCGAAATCCGCCGTCGGGGGGGGTAGGAGTGCTCCTTCGACGACGACGATGACGAGTGCGAACGAGAACGATCTCCTCGTTCCGGAAAAGGCGGAAGAAGACATCTCCGTCGTTCCGAGCGGCACCGTTGGTGCGACGACAACCACTGCCGATGCGATCGTTACCGGGGAAGACGCGACGCAGCAAGGACGAGAGAAACCGCGGACGCGAGCGGCGTCGGCTGGGATGACGTCCAGTCGCTCGCACTCGATGCTTTCGTCGTCGCAACATCACGACGTTCTCGCCGAGCAGCAAATGGTGAAAGTTTTGAAGAGAGTCCAAGCGGTCGTTCGCGGGTGGAAGACGAGAGCGAAACTCTCCGCGGAACTTGCGAAAGCGTCAGTGGAACTCGGAGGCGCGTGGGAGCTCTTTGAACTCGCGCCGTCGGAGAAAGTGACGAAAGGACCGATCAAGTGTAAGGCGTTGCTACCGAAAGTGAGCGGGAACGGGGAGATGTACGTGACGACTTCGTACGTGTGCTTCGACGCGGAGGAAGGGAAGGAAGAGGAAGGTTTGTTAAACGCGTTGTTAACAAGCGCGTCGAGTGGAGCACAATTGCCGCCGTTGCGGCTGAAGATTCCTTTGTTTGATTTAGAGTCCGTGGCGCCGAAAGTGACCAGCGTCGGATTCATGCAAAGCCGAACCTCGTTGATTATGTTGTTCAAAGATAAAGCGTTTAAACCGAAGGAGTTCGTAGACGTGGAGGACATCGAGTCCGTCGTGGAAACTATTAACTTGCAATTGAGACAACGCGCGAATGATATTTCGAACGCGCGATTGATGGCGAGCATGGCGGAAGTCGCTTTGAGAGATCGAAACATTCGAAATGGGAAAGCGGCGAAAGATTTGAGCACGTCCAAGTTTTACCAAGTAGCGAATTCAGCCACCGATAAAATGAGAGACGACATCGATTTGCTTATGGAAGCGAGAACGAGATACAGAGATGAAAACGTCAATGCGAACGTTGTTGTCGTAAAAAACAACGACGGCGAAGATGTTGCATTGAACGAGGATGAGATCAAGTTGTTGCCGAACGCGATTTCTCAAATGAAAGTGAAACACGCAAACGAAGTCGCGGAGATACGAAGAGAGCACTCAGAACGTACGCTCGAGTTAAGCGATCGATATGCGAAAAAAATCAAAGAGTTAGAGGCGAGGATTCACGATTCTGAAGAAGCCGCGCACAAGGAAAGAGACGACAGAAACAAAATCGTCAAATCTTTGAACGAGCAAGTGAACAAGTTGAAAGATTTCATCAAAAACGCAGATTCAGAGGCGTCGATGAACATCAAGAAACTGGACGATCGATTGGCGACGACCGTCTCGGAGAATGAAAAGCTTAAATGGTTCCTCGAAAAAGCTGAGCAGTCGAAAATAGCCGCCGAGAAGAGTTTAGAAGTCGAACGCGAAAACTTTTCCAAGCACAAAGGCGAGTTTGCCACGGGCGAGAAGAAACTGGCTATGTCTTTGGAGGAAAAATCGAAGGCATTGGAAGAGATGAAAAAAATGCACGAGCAAATCAAAGAGCACTTACACTCGGAGGGTTTGGAGAAAGCGACACAATTAGCCGAGGCAAAACACGCGATCGTGTTGTTGCAAAAAGAAACCGCAAAATATGAAAAAGAAACGGAAGAGTTGACGAAAGAGAACTCGACCAACAAGAAGTTGTTGGAAAGCTCTCGAGAGGTTCAAAAAGATGCCATGATGAACATTGAAAAATTGACGAAGGAATTAGCGGAAACGAAAGAGAAGAGCGAAAAGAAAATCGCCTCATTGACCAAGAAGATAGACGATATGCACGCGGACACGAAGGTTGTCGTGCAAGATCACATCGATCTCGTCGAGGAGGACATTTTCCGAAACGTCAACTTTGTGGTCATGGAGGAAAAATTGAAGCTCGCAAACGAGGATTTACAACGGTTGACGTTCGAATTACTTCGCGCTCGACAATCGGAAGGCAGCGAACGCGTCGGTATCGCAGCGCAAGCGTTGCAGCAACGTTTGGAAATCGCAGAAGAAAGAGCGCAAGTCGCGGAAGAAAACGCCAGTCGTCTCGAATCGAAACGTGTGGTCGCTGAACAAATGCTCGCCTCGATGAAACTCGCATTGAAAGACGCGCAAAAGAAGCAAGAGGAAGAAGCAGAGGAAGAAGCGTCCGGAGAGAACTTCAACTCATCGAAATCATCTGCTCTAGCCGTTCTTTCTGGTATTCATTCGCGCGAATACTCTCCGAAACACGCGTCGATCCGATTCGATCCGAACCAGCACGAAATGATCAAAGGCGGTGGCGCGGGGGCTGCATCCACGCCAATCTCAAAGATGTCCAAACTCGATCAAACCACGCCGGCTCCTGCTTCATCTTCTACCTCGAACTTCACCACACCTGCGAGCAAATCGGCGAAGTACGCTGCTCCGATGGTGGATGCGCCCATGTCGTCTATTATGAAGTCGAAATCTGGCAACGCCATCGCGCACCTGAGCGAAAGATCGGGTGCTCTTTCTCCGGCAGCGAGTGGCACCATGAGTCCTCCAGTCATTGTCGAACGTGTCGTTGAAAAGATTGTTGAAGTTCCGGTGTATAAAGACGTACCAACAGTTGTCGAAAAAGTCGTCGAGAAGATTGTGGAGAAGAAAGTCCCAACCGGTATTACCGAATCCGACTTGAAGCGAGCGAAAGAACTCGGTAAAGCGGAGTTGAAAGCAGAAATTGAAAAACTCGAAAAGTTGAAGCAAGATACAGCGCCGAAAGAGGTGGAAGTGGAGAAAATCGTCGAGGTTTACTTGACAAAGGACGAAGTGAAGAAGAAGAACGAACAGTTGAAGATGAAAATCAAAGACTTGGAGAAATCCATCGAAACTGAACGCAAACAAAAAAATGAGAACACGAAAGCCGTGAAAGAACTCGAAAAGGAGTTAAAATCTGTGCGCAAGGCGCTCGAATCGAAGAAACCCATCGAGAAGATCGTCGAATTAGAGTATTTTGTCGAAGTCCCGACCGGCATAACCAAGGAGACACTCGAGAAGCACGAGAAGAAAATCTTGGACAAGGCTGAAAAAGATGTCGCAAGCCGTAAAAAGGCTCTAGAATCGGAAACTTCGCAACTTCAAAAAGAGTTGAAAGCTTCGACGGAAAAAGCACTCAGGGACGCTCGAAAGAAAGTCGAAGATGCAGAAAAGAAAGTTGCAGAGGCTGAGAAGGCAGCTGCTGCGGCCTTGGAGGTGGAGCGCAAAGCGCTCGCCGAGAAGGAAAAGTCACTGGCCGATGAATCCAAGAACATCAAGAAGCGCATCGACGAAGGTACGGCAGAAGCGAAGAAAATATTGCGTGCCGAAGCCGAGGAGAACCGAAAACTTGCCAAACAAGAACTCGAAGAGGCAAAGGCAGAATACAAAGCGAAGATTAAAGAAGCGCAAGCAGAATCAAAGGAAGCTCAAAAACTCATGCGAAAGGAAATTGAAGCGATAAAAGCCATCAATGCCGATTCCATGAAAGCATTTGAGGAAGGTCAAAAAGAAGCGCGCTCGTTACTCGCGGAAGAGATTAAGCGGTGTAAGAACAAAGAATCTGAACTCACAAAGAAAACGGAATCTATGGCCAAGGATATCGAAGCTGCGAAATCACTCGGGTTCAAAGAAGCGGAAAGCACGTACAAGAAAGAAATTGACAGGTTGAAGAAAATCGAATCGAGTTTGGACGATGAGATCAAACGCACGAGAGCAGAACTCAACAAAGAACTCGTTGCAAAACTATCCGAGCTTGAACGCCAAAAGAAACAGTCGGAAACAAAGTACATCGCCGAAATCGCTCAGCTTCGCGCCTCGGCGGTTGCTCCAACCATCGTTGCGGCTGCGACGAAGGAAGAAGAGAAGACCGTGTCTTCACCGCCACCACCGGCGTCGAACGCAGCGTCATCACCGAGAACTACTGGCAAAAAGGGTGACACTGTTCAAACACGGGGCGAAGAAGTGATCAAATACGTAGAGGTTCCGGACAAGCAAAGCGAAAAGCGATACGAAGCTGAACTGGCGCGAATTACCAAGGCGCACGAGGCAAAACTCAAAGAAGCGGATGACAAGATCGAAGCACTCAAGAAGTCGCATCAAGCCGAGCTTCAGAAAGTTGAGGGCGATTTCGGGAACGAAATCAAAGCGCTCAAGAGTTTGGATCACGAAGCTTCAAAAGCGCGCGAGCAAGGTCAGAGAGATGCGACGAAGACGTTTGAGCGCGACATGCGCGATTTACGCAAGTCCGCCGAAAATGAGAAGAAACAACTCGAAAAGACAATCTCACGACTGGAATCTGATGTTGCGAATCTCGCACGCAATGCGAAGAACGAACTCGAAGATGTGCGTCGATCTTTAGAAAGGGAGAAGGACAAAATTTCAGATGAACTCGCGCGAGCAAAAAGTGCAAGTGAACGCGATGTGTCCAATGCCAAGTTCAAACTCGCGCTTGCGGAGCGAAAAACGCAAGAACTTGAGGAGAAGATTAAATCGATGCAAGAGCAAATCGCTTCGCCGGACGAACAGATGAAAACGATCGAGCGTCAAGAGACGGAGCGCATGAAATTACTCACGGAGAAGGTCAAGTTGGAAGCAAAGGTGAGATCTTTGGAAGAAAAAGTTGCGTTACACAAGGTCGAACTGAACGAAACAATCGCGAACTCACCGGCAAAAGTCTCGACGAGAGAAATGCAAAAGCTCAAAGACGAAGCAGTTGCCGCACGCGCGGATCATCAGGCTGCAAAAGAGGAGCTCGGACGTATGCAAAGCGAAAATGCTCGTTTATCGCGCGAGATTGCCACTCTCGAAGTGGAAAAGGCGAAGAATTCAAAACCGACCGTCGATCCGAAAATTGCTGAAGAGTTGTCTAGGACGAAAGACCAATACGCGAAATCTATGGAAGAGAAGGCGGTATTGGAGACAAAACTGTCCTTCCTCGAACGCGATGCTCCTGCGGCAAAGAAAGAAATGCTTTCGCTCGAAAACGAAAAGAAAAAGTTGGAAGCGCGAATCACTGCACTCGAAGCTATCGAACGAGAATTGTCCACGCGCGCCTCGAACGCGGAAAGTACCAAGTCCAAACTCGAAAAGTCACTCGGCGAGATGGAAAAGCGCGAGAAGACGAACGATGCTGCCCGCGCAAAGCTCGAAAAAGAAAATTCCCTGTTGGCGCAAACGCGCGATCAACTACAAAAGGAAGTTTCCACCTCCGAATCTAAGCTTTCAAAGCTCACAGAAACGAACAGCGAAAACGAAAGAAATCTCAGCGCGCAAACCGCCAGATTATCTGAAATCGAAAAGCAACGCGCATTGCTCGATCAGCGCGTGGAACAACTCGAAAAAGAGAAAGCGGCGTTTGAAAACGAGCTCGAGGAATCCAAGGAGCTTGGATATGCCTTACAAAACACGCAGACCAAGTTACAAACCGTGGAGGAAACGTTGAGAGAAACTGTGAACACGTGGAAAGATCTCGAGGCGAAGTATGAGGTAGCAAAAGACGAGTTGACAAAGGTGGAACGATCCGAAGCAACGTTGAAGCAAGCGTTGACGACGTTGGAGAAGGAACGTGCCGAGCTCGAATCGAAGTCCAAGCACATGTCTGAAGAACTCTTGCGCAACGAAGAAAAGTTGAAGCGATTGCACGAAGCCGAGACAAAAATTGCGGTCGAAGCGGAGAAGCACAAACTCAACGAAGAAAAGTTTAAGCAGTTGGAGGAGCGCACGGCGCAAATGGAAAAGAGAGCAGAAATTTTGGCAGAGAAAGAGCGCGAGCTCGTCGGCGTCAAGGAAAAGCTTGTCGCGCATGAAGCTCAAAGGAAAATGTTCGAAAAGGAAGTGAAGCAAGCGCAAGAGAAACAATCTATGTTAGAGTCTACACTTGAAACTCGCAGAGGAGAGTACCAAGCAGTTATTTCGAAAATGTCCGAGGCGGAACGCGAAGTAGCTAACGCCAAGGTTGCGGCGGCGATGGCTAAGGAATACGCTTCAAACTCTCGCGATACGTTAGAAAAAGTGCAGGAACGCGAAATGCAAATGCGCGAGGAGCTCACGCAAATCCGCGTTGCGTACGAGGCGTTGACGGTGGAATACAGAGAAAAAGCGTTCGAGTATGCTACCAACGCCGCGAGGTTGGAAAAAATCATCGCCGATTTGCAAAGGCAAGTCGCGTTGCTCGAACAAAAAGCTGAATCGCTCGTGGAGAAAAGCCATCAGCAAGATCTCGAGAAGCAAAAATTACTCAACCACATCAAGAACCAAGAATACGACATGGAGCAACTTCGAAAGGAGTCGCTGGGGTATTATAACGCGTACGTCCAAGTGAATGAACAGTTGAAGCGAACGAAAGAGATGTTGGAGAAGGAAGTTCGAGATTCGCAAAATCTGCACAACGCCATCGCCATGGGAAAACAAAACGCAACCAACAGCTTCGCTCAGATTGGTTACGGTGGCTACGGGCATCAGCAGCAGCAACAACAAAGCAATCGCTTGAACTTGGCACCGCCCCCGGCCGCAATCGCCTCGTTCAGTCCGGACAAGCCACAAGGTGGTAGGTTTTCCTTGCTCCCGCCGCCCGACGACATCAAAGACATGGTTAACAACAATTAACCCATTTATACCATCATTACATTATTTTATCCAGAAGAGAGAACGACAGAGAGAGAGGGAAAGAGAAAGCGTGCGCGCAAATATAATTTTAGAACAGAACGTTTAATTAATATGCTTTTATTCATCACGTGTATTTTATTTGACTCATCTGACGACATTCCCTCTGCAACCAAGTTTCGAAAAGTTTCGAATATCTTCGAATCGAAAAATACCACACTCTTATTATTCCATAATCAAAACACTCACACATACTATACCAGATGCCCAGACCGTTCGGTCGAGATCCATTCACCGCGATGACGGTGGCGATGACGCTGAAGAATGCAGAGCCGAGGAAGGAAAATTGCGTGCCTCGATCTCTCGTCGGCGCGCGGAAGAAGAGCTCTTCGCACTTTCGGGAAAAACCTACCAAAACCCCTACGAAGGAAAAGAAGACGATGTCGGCGCTTCCTACTCCACTCTCGTCGCTCGTATCAGCGCCACAAGTTTCGGGAGAGAAAGCTGTGTTGAACTCGTCGGATGATTTCGCCGCGTCCTCTCTTTTACTATTGAGAACGTCCTCGATGTCCTCCGGTGGGGTCGGAGAGAAGAGTGGGCTCTTCTCTTCTGGTTCTCTTTCAATTGGAGCAGGGAATGATATCGAACGAACGACTGTCGCGAAAAAGAAGCCGAGAACGACGATGTTTCGCAAGAAAAAGGAAGATGCGATTGTTAAGATTCAGATGAAACTGTCGCCCGTGGTGACGGAATCACCTCAGTGCGTTCCTTCTACCAAAACGAAGTTCGTTGTCTTCCTTCCGCTCACAGCGTTGCGAGCGAAACGCCGCGCCGATCTGGGAAAGTTGTACGACTTGCGCGAATTGTTGAGACGTGCAAATGCGGTGGAAAGAATGTTTTCGGCGGCCTAGTGGAGACAAACGAAGATTCAACAAGATGAAAAACAAGAAGAACAAAAAGATCACTTATTTAAAAGTTATCTATTTACATTTATAAACGCTGTGTACGGAGGCGGAAAAAAGCTTTGCACTGGAAGCGTGCAATATTTATTAGAAGTCATTGCGAGCGATATTTTCATGAAAGACAAATACACACAACAAAATGATTCGAGGTTCATGGTGCTTCATTATTATATACACTTTGTGAAATCATAATGAAAGAAATGCAATACAGTACATACAACAAACTTCTAATCGCTTACTTTTGAAGGTTTCCCTTTTACAGCTTTATACACTCGTCCGATTTGCTTCGCAACTCCGGCCGCTTCGATAGCCTTTCTCGCTCTCCCAACCCCTTTTTTTGTCGTCGCCGCAACTCCACTGACAATCTCGCCGGCGTATGGGTCCATCGCCGCTCGTTCCCGTGCGATGCCTTCAATCTCGTTGGCCGTTCTCCTCACCATCGGTTTCACCGTCTTCTTCACCTGCCTCTTCGCATTCGGCACCATCGTTTTCGACCCTTCATAAACCAAACCCCCAACTCTTTGTGCCGTCGACAAGCTCATATCTATCGCTCGCGTCGTCCGTTTCGTCACTCCTGTGACTTCGCTCGTCAACTCCCCGACTTCCTCCAGCGCGTCCGTAAGCTCCAACCCGGAAACGCGAACCGCCGCTAAAGTGTCAGGAATTTCCTCTTTCAACGCCTCTGCGAGCATCGCGACTTCATTCAACGCGTTCGCGGCTGCTCGCAACGTCGGCACGAGCGCCAGCAACGTCGCGCTCAACGACGACCCGAGCACGCACGCAATCGCTAATACGAGTCCTTCCGTGAATTGTGGCGACAGAAACGTCGTCGTTTGCGCGTTGTTTGAGGAAGACGGCGCGGGTTTCCTCGATTTCGACGGCACGGAAATCACTCCTTTCTTGTTCCCGTTGGACTTTTCTTTCGGTCTCAGCGAGCTAATCTGCATCGTTTCGTTGTTCCGTATGCGCCCACCTCCGCCTAAATCCTTTTCCGTTACAACGACGACGGAAGATGATGCAAACGACGACGACGCGCTCGCTGCTTTAACGCCTCTTCTCGACAACGACGACCTCGAGGAAAAATCTGCGCGCGCGATTATTCTGTTGCTCGTGCTCGCCGGCGTCGTCGTCGGCGTCGACCGCATTCTTCTTCTTCTTCTTCTTCTTCTTGATTTGCGCGCGTTCTTCTTTTTAAAAAAAGTGAAGAAGAAGCGCACGCGAGACAGCGAGAGACATTTGAGAGACTTAAAAATTCATATATGATTTAATAATACAACACACGCGACTCAAAACTTCAAAAACATGCGCAAACGAGAATCACATATCCGGACCCATGTCGTCGACTTCGCTCAACTTTTCGAAAGCCTTGTCCATGTCCGCTAAAGCGTCGAAATCGCCAGATTCTAACGCGCGTTGTCGAGATAAATAATCGCCGGCGTTTATGAAGACCTCTCCGTCTTCGTCCGTCGACATGAGATCAAAGGATTCGCCCGGGAGCGATCGGTTGAGTTTTTTGTCCGTGGGTGACGGAGCGTCTTCTTCTTCATCGTCTTCGTCTTCTTCTTTTTCATTTTTATCGTCGTCATCCGAGGACGCCGCGGCAGCGCCGACGAATGCAAACGCGTTGGTTTTCGTTCCCTGTTCAGCGTTCTGATCTTCTTGTTGATTCTCTTCTTCTTTGTTACCGAAACCAAAACTATCCGCATCTACGCCTTCCTCGTCCAAAATGTCCGTGAACAACTGCGTCGCGTACGTGGAAACTAAAATCGAAACGCCTAAAAGCGCGCACGTTTCAAATATGACCGCATTTTTCGCTTGTTCTTTCACCGCTCCAGTCACGCCGTCCACTTCCGGGGACAAAATCGTACGCAAAATTATGCTCCCTAAATATGCGTCTATAAACGCCGTCTTGGAGCTCCCGATGAAGTGCGCCGCGAAGAACTCCCAATACTTTAACTTTGTCACGCCGCACACGTACCAGTTACCGCTGATTGGAATGGGTAAAATCGGACACAACCTCAACAGCAACGCCGATTTGAACCCCTCCGGGACGACTTGATCCGGGAAATTCTCCGAATTGAATCGTCTATCCAAAGCTTGGTACCATTTTCTGTCTTTCGTGGGTTCTCCGTCCTTGGAAAACCACTTGAAATTCAACGCTTTCTCTCGCAACACCGTTCTTCCTAACCAAAAGTTCGCGCTCGCTGCAATCGTCGACGCCAACGAAGTCAACATCGTCCCGTTGAACACGTTCCCGAACACCATCGGTGATAACACAGGCAACACAAACCCAATCGGTAAAAATTCATCCGTCATCGTCACTTTCTCCGCGAAGAAGAGCAAGACGTAAATACCGAAAATAACAATCATCGGTTGGCCGTTGATCTGATCCAAGTACCCGATCAAATCGTCTCTCGGCGGTATCCCAAAAAATTCCGCCAACTCGTCAAACCCGCCGACCGCGTTCAACGCCGCCAATCGGGGTAAGAATATCCGCAAAACTAATCCAGTAATCGCCACGTTCACTGCACTTCCCAATAAAGGCGCGGCATCCTTCACCGCTTCGGACTCTCCGAATGCCGCGAACTTTGCCTTCCAATACTTGGCGATGCTCGATCCCACTTTCTTTTGCGCTTCCTCTTGAATCCGCCACTGCACGTCCGTCCACGTCTCGTTCGGTTTCGGTCGCGATCGGGCGAGTTCCAAAATTGCTTTCAACTCCGAAGCCGCCTCGCTGTCGTCGTCTTGCAATCGGACCGGTTTCAACGCCGCGAACAAATTCTTCGCGACTTCGCCTACGGGCTTCTTTTCCCTCTTTTCTTTCTTATTCTTCTTCTTGGTTGGTGTATCTTTGTTGGTCTGTTGTTGTTGTTGTTTTCCCACGGCAGCATTAGCGACGACGGACGACGACGACGACGACGACCGGCTGCTGCGCGCGTTCGAACGAACGACGACGGAAGCGAAAGACGAGGATAAAATCTGTTCGCGTCTGAACGTCTGCTCTGTGCTTCCCCGTCGCTCGTCGCGCCCGCGCGCGAACACGTTTAAAAAACGCGTCGTCGTTTTCGTTTTCGTCGTCGTCATCGCTCTCGCCAAAGACGAGCGCGAAGACGATGAACGTTTGCATCGATCCGACGACGACGACGACGAATATGAATAGGGCGAAGAGACGAAGCTTCCTCGCCCTGGCAGCAACGCCGCGTAGGTGTGAGTGGACATTCTTTTGATGTGCGCGCGCGCGTGTATAAATGTGAAGAAGTCTATCCAAAAATTTTCCCTACTACTGCTAAGTAAAAATTTGAGAAGTGACAAAGAGACAACAACAAAGTTACTATTTCGCTATTCGATCGCGCGCGCTTCGACGAGACTATCGATAATACATCTCGTTCTCCTCGTCGTCGTCGATGTCGTCGTACCCGCGAACGCCGAACGAGTTCCCACCTCTTCCTCCACCTTTACTTCGCTTGTCTGCTCTGCTATTTTTACCTCTTTTGCTCTCTCTGCCGGTCTTCTTTTCTTTTTTCCCGCTGCTGAAGAACTTGACGTTGGCTTGTTTCGCGGCGACGACGCCGTGCGCGTGTTGGTCGATTTCCACGGACTCGAAACCGACGAGTTTCATGCGTTTGATGATGCCGCGAACACCACCACCACCGGTGACGTTGGCAGAAGGGTCTCCCGTGTAGTGGTACACGCGACCGGACGGCTTGAGGACGCGGAAAAGTTCGGAGTAGAATTTTTCGCCGTACAGTTCGCCGGCTAAGGCGAACGTTGGCGGATCGTGGATGATTCGATCGAAGGCGTGGTCAGGTAACGTTTGGATCACGTCGAAGGCGTTGCCGTAGAGTTGCGTTATGATGTGGTCGTCATCGTTCCCGTCGCTAGTGCTTTGCGTACGAAAAAGGCCTCTCGAGTGCGGGTTCATGGCGCATATTTGCGTCATTGTCGGATCGAGCTCGATCGTAGTTACGCTCGAGACATTATCAAGCTCTGATGCCATAATCGCCGTGTACGCTAATCCAGTGCATATGTCTAACACTGCACAGTCTTTACCTCTGTATGGCTTTAAAGAGGCGATTTTGCGTCTCGTGTCTTCCTTCGGGTCGACGCCCAAACCGAATCGATGCATGCTAAAGCCCGCGATTAACGCGGTCGGTGGTAACTCTGGATTTTCACTGTCCGACGGACACAGCGCGCACACTCTGTCGATTGTACTCGAGTACACGCGGCACGGTTCTAACACTAACGGCGAAGGTGCTTTCTCGTCGCTCGTCCAAGGTCGAACGACTTTGTACACCGTCAAATCATCCGGTTCGACGTCGAACACGTCCTCTCGGTTTAAAACGATCGAATTTTCGTCGTCCTTTCTTCTAATTTCTACGTGCACCTCGTCTATTCGTATCTCGCTCTTTGAGAGTCCAAAATCAACCGTGTGTTCAAACGTTGCCGTTAAATCACCTCCGTTCTCTTCTCTCTGTTTTTCCCACTCTTTCCTGCACCGCTCTGCAAAACACGCCGTGACGAGACATTTCGTCGCTTCTTCGTCGTACGCGCACGCCGTTTTACCAGAAAAATAGCCCTCTTCCTCTTCGTCGTCGTCTTCGAAATCGGTGACTATAAAAGACGACGACGACGACGACGACGACGCTTTCGTTCCGCTCTCGGCTCTTCCTCTCCCTCGCCGAATCCCAACAACGCATTTTTTAACGAACTTTCCATTTCCCGAACAACGATGTCTCTCACGTAAGAAACCAACACACCAACGACTCAACCGAATCTCCGCCGGTCGTCGCGTGGCAGCGCAAGAAAGCAGCGTCATTCTTTAGTCCTTTCTCTCAAAACGGCTGTTAATAATAAATACACGCAAGACGGTGACGATCGCGACGGTTTATATATGTGCGTCCACAGAGAGAGAATAGAAGTCTCTTGACGCAGAAAAGTTTTTCACCCTTTTTATTTAGGGTTTTGATATTTTTTTTTTCCGTACACAACACACACGGGTCAGGTTGAGTTGCTTTCGACATAATTTCTTCTTCATCGTCTCTCGGTTTCCGCTCTTCGGAGCGAAGAAGAAGAAGAAGAAGAAGAAGAAGAAGAAGAAGTAATCATTATGGGCAAGCGCGAGCTCGCCCAAATCATCGCCGCGCAGGAATGGCACGACCCCAGCAAGTGGGAGAGGAAACGTAGGGGTGTCGTCGTGAAGAAGGAGCATTACGAGAGAGGAGGAGGATTTGCCGGCGAAGAAGTGCGGGAGGAAAACAAAGCTGCTGTTGCTGTTGCTGCTGCGGCTCCGAAAAGCGCGAAGACGAGGCTCGTCGGGAAGCGAGAAATCGCAAAACCAAAAGAGAAGAAAAACGTGGTGGGCAAAAATAGCGTCACCGCGACCATCGCTGATCGTCGTCGTCGTCGTCGCGAAGAAGAAGAAGAAGAAGAAGAATTGGAAAGAGGCGGTGCGCAAGAGGTCAAGAAAAGCACGATGGAAACGAAAAAGGCAAAGAAGAGTGCCGTGAGAACTGTTAATGCTGCTGCTGCTGCTGCTGAGGAGAAGAAAAAGAAGAATGGGAAAGAGAAGGAGGACAGCGGTGGCTCGCCGCCGTCGTCGTCGACGCGAGTTGTCGCCGCGCGTTTCGGGAAGGAAGCCAACGACGAGGAGGCGACCGGAAAATTATCTGATCTCTCCTCGAAAGAAGAAGAAGAAAATGGAAAAGAAAAAGACCCCCCTGGCGCTCGCAGAGAAGCAGAAACGAAGGCTTCGACAGGTGCAGTAGCAGTAGCAGTAGCAACAACAACAACAACAATAACAACAATAACAACGAGTGCGAAAGACAAAGAAGAAAAGGAAGATGTAGCAGCAGCGGTAGCGACGAAGGACGATGACGCGGCGCCTCCTTGGGCGATGAAGACGAAGGCTATTGAAAGCGAAGAGGGAAAAGATTGTGGTCCCCCTAATCCATCGTCACCGGTGAGAAAGCTCGAGGAAGAGGACAACGCAGACGAAGGAGAAGCTGAAGATCCGCTTGTAAGTTCGCCCGCGCGAGAGACGTCCGCGTTGAAAGTCTCGCCGCCGGTGCCTTCGCTCGTCAAACAAGTGGAAGGGGGACAAGAACCACAAACTCTAAAACCGATGCCGATGTGTTTTTATTGCAAAACATACGCGCACTGCGTCGATACGACAACTCCGTGGTCGCTCACAGATTGTAACGCGTTTGCCGAGGATGTCAACACGAAACCAATGAACGCGATCAAGTTGAGATTTGAGGAAGGGACGGAAGAACGGTTAGCAGTGGAACAAGCTTTGATGAGGGAGTTGAGCTCGTGCGGCGGGACGAAATCGAAAGAGGAGAAGCTTATGCATGGTAGTGTGACTGGTGCGAAAGAATGTGAAATAGAACAAAAAATGGTCCCTCTTCCATCTACAAATCATCCGCCGGCGGCTGGTGTGGTTATTGAAGATGCCGCCGTTGCCAACAAACAACTGGAGCAGCCGATGACGGGGAAACAATCGTACATGGCAAAGCTTCAAGAGATTAAAAGAATTCAGCAGATGACTCAAAATAACGAAGAGTTAGGATTGTTTGATGCCGCGGCAACGTTGAGCTCCTTCTCGAACGGCGTGAAGAAACCTGTAAGTGTTAAAACTCCGAGCGCAGCGGCTGACGATAACGCGGCCGCCTCGAAAGAAGATAAGAAAGAATACACAAAAATAGGGAAAGTAAAGAAAGCGAAGAAGCAGGGCTTTACTGCGGTTTTAGGAACCGCAGATGAACGAAAGAAAAAGCACAAAGAAGGTATAGAAAACTTTTTGAGGTTGGCGACTATCCGAGCGCACATGAAAGAACCAGATGAGCCAAAGTACATCCATCGCGAGGCGAGTTTACGAACTAAAGTCGAGCCAGATTCGTTGACGTTATTTAGCGGAGGGAAGTGGCGTTTAGTACAAGGCGAAGAGATGGCACAAACAGAGAAAGCGTCACAAGATAAAAGCTCGAAGCAGCCTTCAGACGAGAACACGAGCTACGAGGAGGCGTTGAGGAGAATAAAAGCCGCAAAAGAAGCAAAAATGTTGGAATTACGCAAAATCCGCACCGGAAGTAAAGAAGGCGAAGGAGATGAAACGAACGCGTTGCGAGAGAATGCCAATCCCGCGGCTGAAGATTTAGAAAAAGAGGTAATCCAAATGGCAGAGGCAAACGCTGCTGTAGAAATGAAAGAGGAAGGGACTTCAAAAAATCCACTGGAAGAGTTGGCAAAAGTTCTAAAAGTGACGGATACCTTAAAGCCTGGCACCAAAACTGTTACCATACCGACGAGAGAAGATCGTCTTCAACTTCAAACTATGATCAGCTCGGAGACGAAGACGACAACGTCGAGCGGGAAGGCGTCCAAATATAGCACGGAAGGTTTGAAGTTTCAACGCATCGAGCCGCCGCCCGATTACGAGACGCCGATTTTGAAGCCGAAGAGAAAGCGATTCGCGAAAAATCCTTCGTTTGGCATCACGCGTGCGATGATCGAGCAAAGATTCCACATGCCTCTCCGCGAAGCAGCCAAAGAGTTGAAAGTTGGTCGAACAACATTTAAAAGAGTCCTCCGATTACACGGCATCGAACGGTGGCCTTCGCAAAGTTTAAATGCCAAGCAATTGACTATGAAAACGATCACATCGTTGATGTCTTTACCCATGGCCAGGATGGATAAGAATTTGACGGCGCAAACTTTAGATTCGCCGAACATGAACACGAGCAAGGCAGATGAAGAACGAGACCAGGAACAAAAGAAGCAGATGGAAAGTCTCTCGAATGGCATTTTTGCAAAGAACGCCAACCATACCAAAAGAGGCCTATTCAGCACCGAAGGAGGCCTGCCCAGAGTGCAAAACATCGCGATAGATAATAATAATATCATGAATTTAGTGCTTAATGGCAAGACTGGCGTTTCGCCGGAGCAGTCGAAATTGTTCTCCTATGGCGGCATGGTCGGCGAGAGTCTAGGGAACAAGTCGTTTAATTCAAGTGACTTGAGAGGTATGTCTTATTTGCCGAACTTGAATGCGAATGTCAACGCGATGGCGGATAATGCCACGTTCGGTTCTCTGCGATTATCCGACAACACTTTTGGCACGCTCGCTCGAAATCGGGCGTTCAGCGAGTACAACAGCGACCGGGACGACGAACAGAAGAAAAGTAAAGAAATCGCGAGCGCTCAGAAAACAACCAGAGACAAGAAAATGAAAGCGACGGACGATTCCGATAATGTGACCAATTCGCCCGTCGTGGATAGTAAAAGCGAGAACATCAACGAGAACACCGGAGACGAAGGCAAGGACGGATCTGCCTCGAATAAAGACGCGGGAGGGGGAGAAGAAAAATAGCAAAATCACAACGTCGCGCTGGCGGAAATCAGACCGACGGGCGCGTCATCTCAGGGTCGCAGCGATCACAATGATAATAGTAATAACGATAGTAATAAGTCGACCACGATCGCGGTGGAGAAGAAGCGTTCTTAAGTGTGTGCCTGGGTACGGTAATAATAAACAAACCAGTCACATAGTCTTTTTTTGTAACAAGAGAAACATCTAATCCGTCGATATCAGATTCTACACCCTAAACACGATTCGATCGAGTCCTTTCTGGGGTGCCTTCGGGTGCCTTCACAACGAAGCGCGCTCGATATACAACACACACAGACTCTGTATCACGCGCGCTCGTCAGACTAAAAAGAGAGCGCAGAAGCCCGTGCCCTTAAAGAAGAAGAAGAAGAAGAAGAATCATTGCGGTGAAATCTGCGAAGAAGAACGGCGTCGAGACGACGAGGACGACGACGACGACGATATCAACTCGTTCTAAAATTAGGGAACGGTCCTCCACCAAAATCGGATCGCGAGAAGGCGAGGAGGAGGAGAACGCGTCGACGAACACTCGCTCGACGACCACTCGCGAAAACGACAACGAAAACAACAACAACAACATTACTACCACTTACGATCTCACCGAGGAGATTAAAGCGGCGATCCAATCCGCGTCGCTCGCCGAACAGAAAGCCGCGCTGGAAACTGTTCTGCAAAGAGGAAGAGCATACAAAGCGACCGCCGATTTGGTCGCGGACTTGCACTCTCAAAACTCTGTTCAAGAAGAGATACAACAGCCGTTGCACCGGGCGAACACGAAAGAGTTCATCGCACGATTGCTTAATCCAACGCAGAGCGCGTTCGTGGAACCTGTAGGCGCGGCTTCGAACGGCGAGAGAGGTTTTCTGCCCCCGGGAGTCGGGAAAGGAGGAGAGCAACAGCAGCAGCAGCAGTTTCAACTCGCTGCGAGGGATCAACTGTTCCTGGCGAAGAAGCGGTTGAACGAAGCGCTCGCGACGATCGAGAAACAGAAGAGTTTAGAGAAGGAAGAAGAAGAGAAAATGACACTTTTTAAAACGCTGCCAAAGAAACGGAAACGCGGGGCGGATGCGAACGCGAACGCGAATATGGAGAATACGACGAGTTCAGGAGCTGATACTACCACTGCTACTACTACTACTACTACGACGACGACGACGACGACGAGTAATAGGAAAACGAAGAAACAAGACGTCACGGGAGAGCAACAACCGGCGGCGGCTCTGGCGCAGAAAGAGAAGAAAAGCTCGACCAGGAAGGGCGTGTTTGGCGCGATTCCGGCGTCTGGTGATAAAGCCAACGCGAGTAAACCGAAAAGAGCGGACCGGAGACGAACGATCGCTCGATTTACGACGGCCATATTAAGAGCCGAAGGATCTCACGTCTTCATCAGTCGCGATGGCTTGGGGTATCGCAAAGCGTTTGATAAGTTTCTCGCGCAAACGTACGGGAAAACGTTCGATGTGAACGGCTATTGGTGGACAAACGCTCGAGTTGAACCATTTTTACGTTTGTTAGTGCACATTGCCTCGGAAGGATCGATCAACATCTCCGAAAAAGACGCCAGCGAGTTGTTTAAGAAGAAAGATGAACGACAAGCCGCCGAGTGGGTGCTCGACGAGGACAAGTTGGCGAAATGTGCGAACGGGATGACTGCGAAAGATTTGGCCGCTATTTTCGAAGGTAAACCGAGAAAGACAAAGAAAGGGTTCGTCAGAGGCACCCCTTTGCTCGTACCGACTGACAAAGAGACGTTGCCGGTAGACGCCGAGGCGGTGAAGAAGGCGGAAGAGGAGAAAAAAATGGCCACGGAGAACAGATCGAAAATACGAAGCGAGAAGAAAGCGGCAGCGGCGGCGGCATCAGCTGCGGCTAAAACGACAACTTCGACTGGTAGTAAAGAGAAGCGACAAAAAGCAACTGCGACGGAGACGACGAACAAGAAAGCGTCGGCGGCACAACCGACGAATTCCAACACTGGGAGTGTTTTGACGGATGGCGTTCTTCCCGGTCGATCTCGAACGCCGAACTTTTTCCAACAGCCGTTGTTGCCGTCGCAAAAGAGCATAAATGCGATGATGATGTTACCACCATCCCCGAAACCGACCGATGCGCGAGCTGGCACGAATAACCCACCGTCGCAACAAGGTTTCCGCGCCACATCGTCGGTAACTCCACCGCCAGACGTCACGCGTCTCTTCCAAAACGTCCCAGGTTTCGGCGCAGTCGGTTCCAACAACGCCTCCTCCAACTCTTTACTCATGCTCGGCTCTCGCCCGGGTTCGCGCCAAGGCGCCATCGCGGCTGCCGGTGTCGCGCGACAGTACTCCAGCGATCTCTCGAGAATGATGAGTGAATTCAACACCGACCCGGAATCGTCCAACTTATTCCTGAGTTCCTACAACGCGCTCTCGGCGAGCGAACTCGACGCCGTCGCGGCGACGATGGCGACCAATCCGGCGTTGAAAAGAGGCATGAGCCGAAGGCAGCCGTCGACGATAATTAACGCCACCACTGCCAACGCTACCACCACAAACGCTAACAAGAAACAATAACAACAATACTTATAATAGACGAGGAAAAGTAACGATTGTATATACGCGCGTTGTTATAAATTTTAAGAACTCTCTCTCTCTTTTTTGTGCTTTTGTCCCAAAAGATTTTTTTTCTTCGCACGACGAAAACTTTGACGAGTATTATCCAAAACAGAAGCACGAACACCGACTACGCGCTTCAGAGTAAGCGCACACGCCGCGCGCAACACACGCGAACGAGCACACGCAAACAAACACACACAAACCATCGATCATGCTTTTCGGCGCATCTGTCGCGGGTCGAGGCGCTCTGACCGTCGTCGCCGCGAAAGGGCGCAACGCCGGCATGAAAGGGAGGAATCCATCTAAGCCGGTCCAACCGGTCATTCCGAATCAGCAAAACAACGCGGAGACATCGTCGTCGTCGGAAGCGTCGACGAGTGGAAAACAACAACAACAACAACAACAGAAAAAGAAAAGAGAGAAGCGATTGCCAAACGTGAAGTACTCGGAGAGGACGGGTCGTCCGATTCAAAGTACCGGCGGGCAGATATCTAAAGCGTCTTTGAAGCGGATGAAAGAAGCGCAAGAGCAATCGAAACAAACGGAGGAAGCGCAGACGAAAGCGAGGCAAAAGTTCCAACAGGCGAAGAACAAAGCGGTCCCGCAAATCGTGACGGACAGGATGCTCAAACGAGTGATTAGATTTAGCGGGATACCGATGGTTTTAGGTTTCACGACGGGGCCTACGTATTACTATTTCGCGAAGATTAACGTGCAAGAGTGGTTGGAGCCGTGGATGTTCTTCACGGCGAGCACGGCGACGTTCGGGTTGGCGTTTCTCGGCATCACGTACGGCGTACTCTCGGCGAGTTGGGATCCGTCGAGAGAAGGATCCGCGCTCGGTATGGACGAATTTAAAATGAACATACCGATTTTGTTTCAAACGATTTTAGGAAAAAGCGATAAGGAGTACACCGCGAGCGAGTTCGACATCGATGGCGAAGGGGATTACGAGTAGACTGGCGCACATCACTCCCTCCTCGCTGCTTAAAAGCCTGCGAGCGCGTTCGCAGTATTTAAAATTAGTTAAAGATGTTTAGATTACACATGTGCTAGATTCACTATTACAACTATATCGTTTCACTGAAGTCACGCCTTTTGACGCTTTGCCTCGCCGCCTACTTCGCCAGACGCATCCGTCAGTTCGGAAAAGCTCCCTTTTTTGTTGCTATCGTTGTCTTTTCCACCGCCTTCCATTTTTTCTCGCTCGCGTTTCTCCGCTCGTTTCTTCGCTTTCGCAGCCTTCGCAGCTTGCGCTAACGCGGCGCGTTCTAATCGCGCTTCGGCGGTTAACGCGGAACGTTGCGTCTCCTCGCGTTCTTTAAACGTTTGCGCGATAGCTTCTGGTGGCGCGCTGTACAAGCCAGCCGCGCCGCTTCTGCGCGCGTCGTTGTACATTTTTCTCTTCTTCGCCGCTGCTTTCCTTCGCGCTTTAAAACCATCGGATGTCTTTTGGTTTCTGTAGTAGTAGACGACGCAATCTGCTGTATCACGACCAGGCAAGTGCTTCGCGATGCGTCGAAAGTTCTTGCCATAGGCGTTGAACTTCTCGTGATACACGCGAATCTCGTCTTCGGTCCACGGGCGGATAAACTTCTCCGCGTCGTGCTCTGCTTTGGGATCTTCGACAAGACCATTTCTGCTGTCAAAAATCGCAATGCGTCTTTCGTGTTCGTCCAAGATCATATCTGGAACTTTGCACAGCGTTTTCAATTCTTCTTTGCGTTGTAAAGCTTTGATCATTTGCATCTCTTCGTATTCGGATCGCGCGACGCCGTCGGAGCGACCGAAACCAAAACCAGTGGCACCATAAGATCCGATACCGCCCGCACCAACTTGCTGGTTTCGCGAATCCGAACGGTTTCTCGAGGAAGAGGAAGGTCCACCTCCCATGCCGGTAATGCCTCGGCGATTACCCTTCTGCGCCAAACGCTCTTTTCGCGCCTTCTCCTCCGCCTTGAACATTAACGACACGCGCCATCGCTCTCGATATTTCAAATATTGCAACGCTAACGTGTATTCGTATTCGCTCAACTTCTTCTTTCGTTTGCGCAAAACGTTCATGATTTGTTCGCGCACTTTTCCGCGTTTTTCTTCGTCTTTTTCTTCGTCGTAGACTCTCTTTGCGATATCCCCTGCGTTCGTTTGTTGTTCTTTTGGAATTGAGTAAATTCCAGGAAGTGAAATGTGATCTTTGGACGTGATTCGTTCTTCCGCCTCGTCGTGTCTCTTTTTGTTCTCCGCCGCGAATTGCTTCGGAATCTCCTCGCTCACTTTCTTCTTATCTCTTTCGCACATCTCTCTGCACACGCGATTGGCTAAAAATCTCGCCGCTTTTTCGGTATCCGAGGCGGAAGCTTTCCGAATTTCCTTCAACTCGCGCTCGCGATTGGCCAACTCGCGAGCTTCTTGGTTTCTTTCTTCCACGAACAACTCTCTCTGTTCTCTTTGCTTCTCCGCGGTTTGCAATCGGTTTCGAAGAGCTTCCGTTTCGCGCCGCGCGTATCGCACGTCTGAAGCGTCGCCGTCCCTATCTTCTTTATCTTTTTGTTTCTCCAGGCGTCTCTGGTCTACGAGCGCTTCTAGTTCTTTCTCCAACTCAACGACGGTTTCGTCCACGCGATCCATCTGCGCCACCAACGCGGCTTTGGTCGTTTTCAATCTATTTTCCGCCGCTTTGAGCTTTTTCAATTCATTGTCGTCCATCGTCGGCGTCTTCTTTTCGATGACGGGTGGTGCCGACGGCGGTCGAGACGGCGGTTTCTCGTCCTCGTCGTTCTTTTCTTTTTCTTTTTCTTTTTCTACTTTCTTCTCTTCCTCTTCTTCTTCCTTTTCTTCTTTTTTCGGCGTCGGCGCTTGCTGCGGCTTTAAAGACCGACCCCAGCCGAGTTTCTTCTTCGACGGTGAAGTCAAATCACCTCCGGATCCACCATCTCCAATTGCCGGCGGTTTCAACACTCCCGGAGGTGGTCCGACCGGAGCGCTACCGCTGCCCTCCCCTGGAATCGGCGGTGGCACGTACTTTTTCTGGTGTTGCGTTTGCGCTAAAAGACTCGGTCGATTTGCCGGTATCGCCGCGTTTGCCGTCGACGGTTCGTCAAAACCCGGTCTCGGTTGGCTCGTCCTCCCACCAGTCGGTATTGGCGGGAACCTAGACCCCGGCGGAGGTGCCATCATCCCCGGCGGCAGGCCTCTGCCCATCCCCGGAGGCGGTAACTCGCCCAACTCTCCGTCCTCGGCTTGATTATCCTCCGCCGCGAATCGATCCCGACTGTGCGCGCGAGCGTGATGATGCGGCTGCTGCGTCATCACTTGCAGTCTGCTCGCTCTCGGTGGCGATCGGTTCCCACTACTTCCGTAGTACCCTCCTCCTCCTCTGCCTCCTCCTCCTCCTCCAAACCCGGGAGGTGGTGGACCTCTGCCTCCGCCCATCCCGGGAGGCGGCCCTCGCGGACCCGGTCCGCCGCCTCGTTGTCCTCCCATACCTGGAGGTGGCCCAACCTGTGCGTGTGTGCGCAATCAAAAAGGAAAAGAAGAAGAAGAAGAAGAAGAACGCGTCAGTTCGCGCGCACAAAAACATTTAAACAACAAACAAAGCCGCGCGAACGAAAACAAAGAGCGCGCCGCGCGAGAGAGAAAAAGAGAGAGAAAGAGAAGGACGCGCGCGCATCCATCTCTCTCGCCGGCCCTCTTGTTCCTAGGGAAATTTTCTCGATCTCTCTTCTCTCTCGCGAAGAAAAGAACAAAGGAGAAAGCGCGCGTTGTTTGAAGCACCCAACAAAAAAAACAAGACGAGGAAGAAGAAAAGACGCACCACCGCGCGTTGTTGTCGATGATGGTTGTTGTTGTTGTTGTTGTTCGGCCAGTTTCCTCCTCCTCCGTCCGACATGATATGTTTCACCCTCTCTTGCTTTTTTTTAAAGTGCTGATTGAGTGTGACGACGAATTTTTTTTTCCCGAAAAAGCAGGGTTTAGGGTTTAGGGTTTACATCCCCACTTGACTATTAAATAAATCACTTCTTCAAAAATAAAGAGAGAGAGAGAAAACAACAACGACGACGACATGATGGAAGCTTCTTCTTCCTCGCTGCGCCGCTGGTCCTCGACGACGACGAGTTCGACGACGACGAACCGACCGTCGCCAACAAAAAGAAAGTTTTCGAGGAGGAGCGATGAGTGCTCTTCTTCTTCTTTTTCTGGAAGAGCAAAAGTCGTCTCTCTTTCGGGAGGAAGAACGAGGAGGAAGGAGAAGATGACGACGACGAGAGCGAAAAGAGGAGAAGAAGAAGAAGAAAACATCATTAAACAAGACATGAACGCGTCGAACATCGGTCAACCGATCGATGCGCCGATCAATCCAATCACGGCGGAGCCGCTGGTGAAAGGGCAGATGACGGCTATCGTCACCGGGGTGATATCTGTGGTCATAGCGGTCGGGTATTTGGTGTTGGTGCAGTTCATGGATGCGAGAGATATGGTGCCGCCGGTGGAAGCGGAAGCGTACGGCGACGGGAGCGTGGTGCGAGTGGAGAAACCGACGAACGCTAAGGGAAACGCAATGGAGATGGAGATTGTTGAGATGGAGTGACGATGAAAATACGAATCGTATGTTAGTGTAAGTTTATAATTATATATTTATAATATCGCGAATGTTAATCAGTTTTATCTAAAAGTAAGACGCGAGGACCTCGAAAGTTTTCTCTGCTCCGTTTTACGCCGGTCTTTCTAACGGCGGTAACTCGGTCAACTTTACGTTTTCTCTCAACCATTGAATAGTTTTCGCCGCCTCGAGCGCCGCTCGCGCGTTTTGGATCATTCGCTCTTCGTCGTACTCGATGCCTTGCGCCTCGAAATCTTTCACTTGGTTTTTCAACTCGTCCGAAAGTTCGCCTTGCGTGATGACCATATTTTTCTCGGTAAACAACGCTTCGCACGCGATGGTTCTTCTGCAGATGAGCTTAATCTCCTCGGCTCTCTCCGTGACGAATTTGTTCATGTTTTTCTCGGAGGCTAACGCTTGAATCGCTTTCATGGACATTTTACCTTCCATTTGCATTTGAGTCAAGTGCTCGCCAAACATGTTTTCGGATTGTTCTCTCAATACGGATTCCGGGATTTCGCACGAGCACGCCGCCGCTAACGCATCTAAGACGGCTTCATCTTTCACCATCTTCTCTTCGACTTCTCGGGACATCTTCTGCGCCTCCAAAATTTGCGCTTTCGCTTCCTCGATGGTTTTCGAGCCGGTAAAAATATCCTCGGCGATGGCGTCCGATAACTCCGGCATCTCTCGGGAAAACAACTCGTTCACTTTGACGGTGAACAACGCCGTTTTGCCCGCGACGGATTTGATGGACCAATCTTCCGGAAAAGACAATTTGAAATCTTTCTCCTCCCCTGCTTTAATGCCGACAATTTCTTCCATCAACCCAGGTAATTTCAAATCCGTCGTCGCCGTGTCCAATCGAAAATCTTTCGTCTCGATACCCGGCAACGAGTTCCCGTTCGTATCCATCGCGTTAATATCAATCACCGCAACGTCACCTTCTTCTAATCCTCTATCCGCCACAACGCGCATCGTCGCCAAATCTCTCAATCGGTTCTCAAACAACGTTTCCGCGTCCCTCTTATCGGTTTCATCGTTCCCCGGGCTGACGTACGTAGCCTCCAAATTATCGATATCCTTCGTCCATTGCACCGTCGGTTGCACGCAAATCTTAACCACGTACTCCAGCTCTTTCGACGGCGTGCACTCTGGTCCACCAAACGCTTCCGCCAATTGTCTCGGCGTCGTCGCGATCGACTCCGAATCCTGAATCGCTTCCCTCGCGACGAACTGCATCGCTTTCGGCAACGTGTTCTGCAACGCGTCCTCGATGCACAGCTGCAAAAACGTATCCTTTCCCACCGCGTTCAAGAGCATATTCATCGGTGGTCTCTTGTTATCGCTTTTCTTTCTCGACCCATCTTTTTTCTTCGGCGCTTCAAACCCTGGAATCTCCGCTTGCGCGATTGCTTCCTCTATCGCGTTTTCGTAGCTGATGGCCAACACATCCATCGGGACCGTCACGGATAACTCCACCACGCAGCCGGTTTTCACCTCCGATTTCTCCACGCGAATGTCCGAAACCGCGGAATTCGCCGGCGGTTTCGCCATGTTCGTGATCGTCAAGCAGCGTCTCTGCTGCGGTTTCACCGCCGCCGCGGAAGAAGAAGAGCTCGCAGACGTCGACCCTCGCGCGGCGCGCAAAGCCGCCACGCCGCCTCGCATCGCTTCCATCGAAATCGAAGAAGAAAACATGACGACGACGCGCTTGTTTTTATTCAGAGAAGATGTTCTTTTTTAAATAAGATCTCGCTCGAGCGAAAATAAAACAAATCAAAAAGTGTGTGTGTGTATCGGTGCGCTCTCGAACAAGAACGGCGCGACGAGAAGTGTGAGGATATGTGCGCTTTGAGATTGAGAAGAGAGAGATTTTTGGATAAAAAGATAAAGCAAAAACACAGAAGGCAGAAGGCAGAGAAGAGGGGAAAGCCACGACAGACGACGGACTTGAGAGACTTTGTCCCACAAGGCCAAAAAAATAAAAAGCTTTCACCAAAACCTCTCTCTTCTCTCTCTCTCTCTGTCTCTCTCTCTCTCTCTTGTCTCTCTCTCTCTCTCTCTCTTGTCTCTCTCGAAGACTCTCTCGGAGACTCTCCTTTGCGTGTTTTTGTTGTTCGTTTTTTTCCCCAGAGAGAGAGAGAACCGGGCTCCTCTTCACCGGGAAGGAGGGGTCCTCTTCTCTCGCGAGAGAGAGCCTATCTAGTCGCGCGAAGAAAGAAGAGAGAATAACATGATGGTCGTCGAAGGCGAGGAAACGATCGAGTCTCTCGAGCGAGACGTCGAGGTGCGTTCGTTCGTTCTTTTCTCTCGCACCGCGTTCGTTTTTTCTTCTTCTTCTTCTTCTTCGAAAACAAAACCGACGCGCGCTTCTCGTTCGTTCTTTTTTTCTCACCGTCGTTCTCTTTCGCGCGATCTCTCTCTCTCTCTCTCTCTCAGGCGTTAACGATCGAGCGCGAAGAACTTTTGGAGCGGTTGGCGCGGAACGCCGCTTTGGCGTCGACGTCTGCGCGCGACCTTTTAGAAGGTGAAGATGATGTTGACGAGAACGACGACGACGATTCAGACGACAACGGTATTACGACGAGAACGACGACGAGAACGACGACGAAAAGCATTCGCGCGTCGAGAATCGCGAGCGATATTTTAAACCTTCTGGCGAAAAGAGAGCACCTGACGTCGGCGGCGCTCGATGTCGTGCAAAAGATGAAGGAGAAGAGGAAAGGCGTGTTCGTTGTCGTCGCGAGCGAAGAAGAGGATGTCAAGGAGGAAGAGGAAGAGGCTGCGTCGTATCCGTTCTTGTTAGACGAGTTAGCCAAAGCTGTCGCTTTGATCGATCAAACGTCGATGATGGCGAGAAATCGCGAGAGTACGCGCGGTGTTATAGGTTTTGGCTCGATGACATCGAGAGTTTCGTCGCATGCGAAGAATAGAACGCTCGCAGTTGCGGAAGAGTGTCGACGCGCGTTGACGACTATTTTGAGACGCTCTCTGAAACGCACGAATTGGCCACCTCCGTTGACGCCGTCGCAGTTGAGCGAGTACGAATGGAATGTCGGCGATAACGAAGGTAATGGAATTGTAATCACTCGGTGTTGCGAGCTGTTGTTTGTGTTGCAAAGCGCGTTAGAGAACGACATTTTTGTCCGCGACGATAGTAGAAAAAATAATGCAGTTTATGGGCAAGAATTAGCAGGCGCGACAGCACCAGTCCGTCGATACGATTTCGCGGCTGAAACGTTTGCTTTAGCCGTTCAAAGACGATTTTTGAAAGCTTTTGCGAGCGCGCAACATTCGAGAGCGCCAGAGTTGATGTTGAACTGTTGCGCGAAACAAATTGAGTTCGTGCCTTCGTTCGTCGCCTCGGCGTTGATTGAGTTCATCAACGAGAAGAAGGACGACGGGAGGGACAGTGGCAATAGCACCACGACTTCTCTTTTGGAAGGACTGTTTGAAAAACGATCGAGCTCGTTTGCTTGCACGATTGCATCTGCGCTTAGCGATTCCGCGTGCGCACTGATGGAGGACGTATACTGCGCAAAGTGCGACTCGGACTCCAAGAAATGGTGGTTGCACTTGGCAGATTGCGCCATCGAGTTTGACGATAAATGCGAGAGAAATTTCGGACGATTCTCAAATGCACCGAAATGTTTAGATGTGCTGGCAGACCGAAACGAAGATTGGAAGGTATCTTGGTTGCTGTCGGAATTAGAAGCGAACTGGAACGAGATCAAACCGCTGTTGGATTCCAAAGAGGTTGGATGGGAGTGCGAAGCGAGCGGATACGCGGAAGGGTCTCGAGACGACGACGACGACCTCGACTTTAGTGAGGACAACGACGATAGAGATGATGTCGGTTCTTTGCCTGGCGTTACCGCGCCTAGAGTCGCAACCGTTCTCGCCACTCTGCTCGCGAATTTAGTAGCGAGAAGCGAAAAGCTTTCAGACGACGAGCACAGAGTTGAGTTCCTGGCGAGAGTGCCAGCGCTTCTGGTCGAGAAATTTCGGGACGCCGTTGATGACAAGGCGAGCGAAGTCGAGCACGATTTGTTTTCGGAGACTATGGACGTCGTAACGAGCGCGGTGACTCGAATCGGGTCGTGTATTGCGGCGGCGTTGAAGATTGAGGAAACTTTGAGCGAACTTTCCGAGTGGCCATTTTTAGTCGAACTAGTCAGAGGATACAAAGGAGATGAAACGGATGAAGATGACCACGATGATGTCGAGGGCGTTTTTGACGACGAGTGTAAAATGTTCAAGGATCTTCGAGATGTTTGGATCGATCGTCTGGCAAACGTCGCAATCGGTAAATCGTGTGACGCTTTGGATGGGTACAGATCCTACGCTTCCGCACTGCGCTTTACGAAAAGCAGCGATAAAAATGTCGACGAGAACCGAGAAAATGCTTCTCCTCCTGCGTCTCCGTCGTCCCAGTTTCCGACCAAAGCTAGTCATCTCCTTTTAGTCGGGCTCCCCGTCCTTCGCTCGTGGCTCGCGCTTCTCCACAAATCTCTCGACTCTCGCGCGTTTCAACGAGCTTGGCGAAAAATCTGTAAATCAGTTTCTAAGCGGTGCTTCTCGGACGACATCGTTCGTTACCTCCTCGAAAAGCAAAAGAAAGAAATGTCCGAGGAAGGCTTGAACCAGTTTGCGATTGACGTGGACACGTACGTGGCCACTTTCGTCCCGTATTCCGCGAATAGAAAAACAGTCGCTTTAGCCGTCGATCGACGCGTTCGAGACTTCTTGAACGGAACTATATAGTACTCAGTAATACAAAAAAGCTAATAGTAGTAGTAATTATAACCCTCTTCTCCTATCTGGATCTTCCACGATCAACTCGTCCACCCCCCAATCTTCCCAGCTCCCGTCTGGCATGAACCTTCTCACCGTAAACGGCACTCGTTTCTCGCGCAACTCCTTGTTCGCAATGTCCAGAGGGTCCGTCTCCCCTTCCAATTGTACTAAAACCGGCGCATTCATGCTTATTTGCAGCGCTCTGGTGCCTAAAATTCTCGCTCGTTCGTACTTTGTCATGTACGGCGTCGTCGTTCGCTGGTCCTTCGGTACCGCTTTCCCTCTTTTTTCCCGTCCCGATTCGTCTCCCGAAGCGATGATGTTATCGCCGTCCACGTCCATCCCGTCCTCATCGCCTTCGTCGACGTTGACTTCAGGCTCTTCCTCGCCGTAGTCTCCGTCTTCGTCCATGATGCTCTTTCGTTCGTTCGTTCGTTCGTTGGTGTTGTTCTTCTTCTTCTTCCTTTTCGGCCGTCGATCGAATTGAAGAAAATTTCTGCGTGAAGCCGCAAAAAAACTTTCTTCTCGGAACTGAAACCCTAAACAACAGCAAAAACGCACACCAACACCCAGCGCATCATCGATATTAAAAATGCTCTCGAGACTGACGAAACAGATTTACAAATCCATCGTCGGCTCTTCCATCGTCGGTGGACGAGCTCCATCGTCTATTCCAGCGGTAGTCACGATCGCCGATTTCACGCGCACTTCCTCCGACCGTGAAGACGAGATGTGGGAAACGAAGTGGAAAAGTTTCTCGGATGCGGATTTCGGAGGGCGAAGTCGCGCGTCTCTGACGAGGAAGAAGAGGACGTCGACGAGTGGTGGTGGTGGTGGTGGTGGTGGTGGTAGCAGCAGTGGTAGTTCTAGCGAAGGTGTTTTGTTCGAGGGCCACTTGGACTCGTCGGTGCCGTCGTTGAGAGACGAGAAGATGCGAGAGATTCGAAGTTTGAAGCGGTCTGGATTCGCAGGTTTCGGTTGGAACGACGTGAAGGTGAACATGCGTTTGGAAAACGACGAGGAAGAAGAAGCGGAAGAGATAGAGTTGGAATATTTTTCTCACGCGAGATTTACGATGAGAAATTACGACGGCAGAGCGTACGTGTGCTCGATAAAAACCGAGAGAGACGCGTTTGGGAACGGCGAACACGACTTGTGGCAGGCTTTTCTACTCGCTCCGAAAACGAGCGAAAAGAGCACTCACTGGACCGAACTCACCGTCCCACTCAGCCAGTTCGTGAAAACGTACAAAGGAGGCGTGGTGGAGTCGCAAACTATCGGCGGCAAAGACAGTTTACGACGACGAGGGAACATGCGAACGATCGGTATCGCCTGCGGCGGTTTAGAGTCCGGCAAAGGCGAGATGGACGGGCCGTTTCGATTAGAGGTGAAGAAAATTGAACTTTTAGACGAGGAGAGAGCGAAGCTTTGATGCGAAGAAAACTAGAATTAGAATCGCAGCGCATAGCGTGCTTTTAGAGCGCGAGTAGTTTTTTTTAGATTTGATGTGTTTTGTGTCGTGTGAAAGCGCGACGACGACGACGACGACGGAAATATATAGTTTCATCACCATCGTACGTTTTCTCTCTTTCTCTCTCTTCATAAAAAAATGCCACTTTCAGAAATGACGAACGAAAACTTGCAAAAATTAGACATCAAGGACGAGGAGCTGAACTCCATCCTCGACGGATTGTGCAAAATGTTCGAAGAGAAACACAAGAGACCCCCTACCGAGGACGAGATTAAGATTTGGATATCTCAGTTGAAGGAAGCGAACGCGAGCGCGGAATAAGAAAAAGCGCGGGGAAAATTTTTCAAAAATCAACGAGGAAAAACAAAAAGCAAAAACGAAAGAGAGGGAAAGGAAGAGAAGGAGGAAACTAAACGAAGAGAGCAGCGATCGCACGGTCATTCGCGAGCGCTCGAAATAGAATACAAATCTCTGTAAAAAAAGAACCGTCCACTATTTATGCGTACACTTTAATACGCAATCGCTCGAAAGTCGAAATTTTCAAAATTCTAATATGGTATTACAAAAGGGTGGTGGTTCTCTCTGCGCATAAAAAGTTTCTCAAAGCGGGCTTTCCAATTCCAAAGACTTGTCGCCCTCGTCCTCTTCTGGTCTCGTTTTCAAACCCATCGGCGTAATTTCCACGTTATCCCGATCTATTCGATTAATATTCTTCGGTGGTTTAAATTGCGGCGTTGATTGACCGATGTCGTCGAATCGAATCTGCGGGTTCGCCGCCATCGAACGCGTGAGTTTCCTGTCCGCACCCGCGTTGGAGTTACTATAATTATTGGGCGAACTTCGCAACGCGTTCGGTGGAGGCGGCGAGGGTGGGAGTGGTGGTTGCGGCGACTTTGGTTCGTTGTTCATTGTCGTCGCAGTTGCCGCGTTTGTCCCATGACCTTTCTTCGGCGTGGGAATTTTTTTTAAACCGCTCGAAGCCGTCGTCGATGCGTTTCTATTATTATTGCTATTCGCGCTGCTCTTATTCTTGTGATCATTATTTTTATCTGATGTCTTCTCGTAAAACTTGTCCGTGTCATCGATGTCTGGTTTGCACAATCTCTCTAAAACGAAAAAGTTGCTCTTATTCGCCAAAGTTCTCTTCAACTTCTCTTTAGGAACAAACTCAAAGTCGCGAAAGTCAAAGCCGGGGCCGACTCCCTCGCCCAAGAGCGCAAAGTCAAACTCTTTCGTCTTTTCCAAAGTCGCCGCTTTAAAGTAATTCCCAGGCACGACGACTTGCGGTTTATCACCTTTACTCAAATTCGAACCCAAACGTTCGACGTAATACTCTCCCGTCGTCGGATTGACTATGTGATACAGCACGGTGCACCCGTAGTGAAAATAATGCACGTGGTCACTTTTATTGCACACCAAACCTTGGTAATCTTCAATCAAATAGTAAATAGACGTCATCGTGTTCCTGTTCCCGACGGAAACTTTCACCAAATCCCCGCTCGAGTCTGTTTTCCCTCGACTCGCCATCGGCGTCGCCCCAGACCGGTGCGTCTCTCTAAAAAAACCACCCTCGGGATGCGGAATCAACTCTAAAGTTTTCACGAGGTGCGTTTTCGTCTTCCGCGATTTCGAAGACAACGACAAAGAAGAAGAAGATTTACACGCCGCGAAAAAATAGCAGCACACCGACAACGCGCTCACCGAGGCCACCGCAATCGCGACGCTGGTTCTGTGGTGCTCTTTATCGCTCATTTTCGAGGTCAACTGCGCGAGTGTTTCGAGCATTTTTTTGTGCTCCAATTTTCAAAAAGTTTTTGCGTGTGAGATGCGAATTTTGGAAAAGAAAAATAAAAATAAAAATAAAACGAATTGGCCCTTCACACACATTTGAAAAGGCGGGGTACCCGCTCTGTTTAATAAAGAAGAAGAGGAAGCGAGAGAAAGAGAAGGGTCGAAGCCTTTCGGGATATATCGCTCTTTTCGACGACGACGCGAAGGCGAAAGCGAAGAAGCAGCGACGACCGCGCGGAGAAGAAAGAAGAGAAAGAAGAAGAGGGATTTAAATTATTTCCCGAAGGGATTTAAATCGGAAAACCTCTCAGAAACGAGTTTATTCTCGATTTCCCGGGGAAAAGTCACGCTGAGAGATATAAAACCACATGAAGGCGTTCACTTTGGACGACTTGATGCTCGGGAGAGTCTCCGCGAGATTAGGAACATCGCGAGACGATGAGGACGACGACGCGGAAGAGCGGGAGATCGTGTTCTCGTATCCTCTCGGGTACAAGAAGAAAAAGAAAGAGCGAGAGGAGCAGCGCGAGGTGGAAGATGCGATTTTGGCACTCGGAGGAGAAGGCAGAAGAGGTGCACAAAATATGGACGACGAAGAAGAAGAGAGGGAAAAAATGGCAGAGCTCGCTCAACGACGAGAGGAACAAATGCGGAAAAAGTTCGCTCGAGGGAGTCCATACTCGAAGAAGTACGAACACGAAGAAGAGCAGCGTGAACATCAACGAGTATCATCGCCGCGTCGAGCCGAGACGAACAAACGAGAACAACAGAACGCGTTAACTAGTCCACCGCGACGGATTACTTTGCAACCGTCGCCGCTTAAAGTATCGAATCAACCACCGGAGGTGTCGCCAGGAATGCGAGCTCTCGGTTTATCGCCATCGCCGGTGAAGCAAATTGAAAATAGCAACTACGATAGAAATAGACAGCGATGGGAAGTAGAAGACGAGACGACGAAGGAGACGTTAGAGTACAGAGGCGGGTATGTCGACGCACACCCCAAAATAGAGAAGCCACCGTCGCCACCCAGAGGATTTTTTCGAAAAATAGATTCGGTCGCTTCGGATGGAAAGCAGGAACGACAACAACATCGCGAAAACGATGAAGACGACGTCTACATCGAACCGAGAGGTGCGCACAGACGAAAATCACCAAACGGTGGCGTTCGCGCGTCTGAGTCAACGATGACAATCGATGCACCTTCTAGATACAACGTTGTTCGCAAAGGACGTCGCGAATCTGAGGAGCTTCGATTGGAAGCGTCCAAAATTTTGGGTATCACACCGCCTCAATCGCAAAAGTACGGAGGACAACATCCCAGAGCTATCGTGGCCACGCTCGTCTCAAATAATCAAAATCAGTATCGCTTAGACGAAAGCAGCGATTTCGAGGACGGGCGTCGTCGATCTTCGCGAGCGAATAAGAATCTTCCGGCAAGACCTTACTGGGAAACAAACACCGCGAGGTACGAAGAGAAACGAAAGTTACAAGAACAATCTTTCGATATAGACGGCGATGGAAGCAACGACAGTTGGATCGGTGGATTAACCGATGAACGAAGCGAAAAGATGTATTATAAGAGAGCGGCTTATGCGAATGGAAATTTGAACGGACAACAACCTCCGTTGAGGAGGAAACGCGGTCGACCGCCGGGAACGAAAAATCCTCCCAACGCCAAGAAAACAGGACCAAAGACGAAGAAGACAGTCAGCGCGAATAACTCGGAGGACGAAGACGACGGCGACTATCGCTTCGGAGAGGAAAAGCCGAAGAAGAAACGCGGTCGACCGGTTGGTTGGCGCAAATATCCACAGCAAGGAACGCAACAAGGAGCTCAGCAGCAGCAGCAGCAACAACAACAACAACAGCAGCAACAACAACAACAACAACAACAACAACGAAGATACGAGGAAGAGACAAACAACAACGCGGCGGAAAGAGTACACACTACTTCTGCGCCTCCCTTCGAGCAACAACGCCCGTCACCTCCTCAACCACCTCTGCCTCAGCAGCAAACCCAACAAATGCAACCGGTCGTCGTGCATCAAAGCGTTTCCATGGTGCCTTCTTTGCAACCACCACTCGTGGATAATCCAACTGACGGGTGCGACGAAAAGGCTTGCTTGCAATGCAAACGAAGTGACCACGACTACGCGTTACTCGTGTGTGGAGGATGCACGAAATGTTTTCACACGTTCTGCTTGGTTCCGCAAGTTTCGAAAATACCCGAAGGTGATTGGTTTTGCTACGATTGCGTCGCAAACGGGAGGAGCGTCGTAAAAAAAGAGGAAGAGGAGAATGCCAACGAAGCGCCCGGAAGCACCGACTCCAAGAAGAAGAAAAAGAAGGACGTTTCCAGCAAAGAAGGCGAAGAAGAAGTCAAGGTGAAGAAGAAACCGGGTCCGAAACCAGGATCGAAACGCCGACCGGATGCGAAGAAACCAGGTCCAAAGCCTCGAAGAAAAGTGCGACACCGCGCGTACTCATCAGACGAAGACAGCAGCTCCTCTGATGAAGGCGATGCCGTCGGCTGGACTCGAGGTGGCCAACGAGTCGTGCAAGGAAAAAACGCCCCTCCTTCCGCGCTCAAGAAAGGTCAGACTATCGACAAAGAAGAAGCCGAAGAAGAGGAAGAGGAAGAAGACGCCGCCAACAATACCTCGAAGACGACATGGTCTTTCGAGGAGCTCGTCGCTCTCGAGCAGGCTCGAGCGGCGGTAAAGAAAGATGAAAACTACTGGCAAAATGTAGCCAAAAGAATACCAGTTGAACGAAATTGTGCTCCAAAAACCGCCAGAGAGTGTCGTCAGAGGGTCTACGAAGGTATGCCGTCTGAAACTAGATAGAATTAGCCGCACTAAAAAGAAGAGAGACACGCGCGCACGTTTGTAAAATTTATAAATACCCGGAACCTGGAATCGAAACTCTCTCATAAATTCGAGCGGACACACCATGCTCGCCACCACGAACAGATACTCGCCCGAAGCCGTGAAAGGCCTAGTCATCGCCTGCATTTCTTCCTTAATCTTTCTTTATCTCACCGCGTGGCTCCTCTTTCTCCCATTCGTCGACGACGACCATCACGCGCGCAAACTCTTCTTCCCTTTTGGTGGTCGGGAAAACGACAGACAGTTAGTGGTTAACGCGTTGACGCAAATGGGCGGAGTTATGATTGGCTTGTGCGGCGCGACGATTGGTTTAGCGCTATTGAGAAAGAAAGTGCGGTGATAGAGTATCCGTGATTTGTAGTACTGCGCGCGCTCGTGGTTTTAGTCTCTTAATCGCTTCACAGAAGCGCGTTTTAGATTAGAATTAGAACTGCTAAATTGTTGGGAGTTATTTAAAGCTCTTTCAAAGATGTGACTATACTTCTTCTTCTTCTTCTCATTATTGTTTTTGTTGCTGTTCTTTCACTCTCGCTTCGAACGCATCTAAGGATTCTACAGCTAGCGACCATTGGTTTGATACATCGGCACCGACGCTGGAAACGTCTTTGTTTTCTTTCGCGTTGCTCACGGCTCGGAACCCGAGGAACTCAAAGTTTGTTCCGTTGGTGTCATCGGTGTTGCGAGCGGAAGCCTCATCGTCTTCCTCATCTGAACCGCCGCTGAAAGCTTTTTGACGAACTTGCTCCGCTTTTTCGGCGAGTTTTTCTTGGAACGTCATGTTTGCTCTCACCGTGGCCGCATCTGGAAAGATATCCACGCGCAAACCGTCCTCGTTCTTTTGGTACGGCAAAGCTGTCAAAAATTTCGAACCTCGCGGAGGCGGAGGAACGTACGAGGTAAGTTTCTTCCGATCCTCTTCGGTTTTTGTTTCCGGTATTTTAGCATCGTAAATGCCCAAGCTGTCATCAAAAGCGCTTCGAATGGCGTTAGTCGTGGCATCGACGTTAGTTGATTCTAAGCACACGGCTTCAAGAGAATCTCTTCGTTTCGCGACGCTGGCGATGACTGGAATTCCGTTTGGCGAACGCAAATCAAAATAGCCGAAGCCATACAACAACTCTCCACCGGCTTCGTACACTCTGGACACGCGAATCCCGAACGGTACCGTGCATTGAATGTACTTCAACTTTTCAACCACGTTAGTATTACTATCATTTACGCCGCTCTTCGAGGAAGAAGAATCCAAAGGATAAATTTCAATCGAAGCCTTACCGCCGTCGTCTTCATTCAACGTCTCCCTTCCGTACGCCAATCGCACCACCCCGCTTTTTTCATCTCTCGAGGTCACGCGCATCCCCATCGCGGTTTCCCAAAACTGTGTCTCGCTCTTTACGTCTCGCACCGCTATCCGTATTCCCGAGGCGTAATAGGAATTTCCGCCCGTCGTACTCAACAACCGTTCTCTCTGCTCTCGGACAAATTCGCCGTTCTTCTGCACTCGAGAAATTTGCTTCTCAAAGAACGTCTTCTCTCGTTCTAAACCTTCTCTTTCTTCGGAAGAGAGCTCTGGATTTTTCAACAACTCGTCGGTTTCGTCGAGCATCTTTTGCATCGAATCTATCACTTGTCCCGCAAACGAAGGTCGAAAACTGCTTTCCACGACAAAAAGCGCACTCAATGCAGCCGCAAAACCGCGTCGCCTGGTCACAGATGCGAAAGAAAAAGAAGCATTCCTTTGATTTGTGACTGTTTTTTCTAATTTTTCTCCTCTCTCTTCGCCGTTCTCGCCTTTGATTGCGGCAGCAGCGTGACACTTTCGATGACGACGACGGGTGCACTTTTTCCTCTCCGACAGAGACGTTGACGGAGGAGGAGGAGCAAAATGACTCCTCCACGCGGACCAGGAGGACGAGGAGGAGGAAGAAGAAGCGAGCATGGTTGTGTTTGTTCGCTGTTGCACGTTCGGTGTGTTATTATAAATACGCTGTGCTACTATTATTTTTGTAAAGATTCATAAGGCGGATATCTATCTCTATGTGTACCAGGTACTTTCTTGTGACTATTTTATTTGAGCATGTTTCTCAATCGATCGACGGCGAGGATGAACTCCTTCTCGTCGACGATTTCGCTATTCTTCTTTCTACCGTCCTCTATGAACTTTTGACACGTTTGGATCGTTTGCGACAAGATTTCGCTTCTGAATTGATTGACGGCGTCTTCGTTTTTCGTAAAGTCTACTCGTTCGGCGATATCTAAGAGTAAGCGAGCGTACGCTTCGCGTTCTTGCGAGAGATCTGTTGGTGAAGACGACGTCGCGGTACCGCCCTGACTATTCACCACGTTCGCGCCGAGTTTCAGTATCACCGCATCTATAACTTTCGCGTCTATCGTCCGTTTCATCCCCTCTTCCGACGTCACGCTCGCGTGTCTCAATAAAGTCGCCGCTTTGACTCTAATCTTGATGACTGAAGACGTCAATCCATTTTTAGCTAACGATTCAATACCGTCTGACTTAACAAACGCACCCATCACTTCTGCGTTTCCTCTCACTAAACAGCTCAGCGCGTATATAACTTTCGCGTTGCTCTTCTTATTTAAATGCTTCTCCGACTGCAACGCGAGCAACAGTATTCTCAAAGCGTCGCAATTCATCGCGTTTTGTTGCGCCTCCGGGTGATTCTGCACCGACACCGCCACGCACTCCGCGCTCATCGCTCGAATTTCCTCCCACTTCTCCGATTGCACGCCTTCTAAGAGTGGAGTGAGCCCGCCAATGACGCCTAAATCTTTCGCGTTATCCACCGACTCCAGCCGGTCCCTCAGTTCCTCCAACACCAACACTCTCTCGTCTTCCTCGTCTTCCGTTTGGAGCAAATCGCCTCTCGGATCGCCCTTGATTGTCTCCGTGATCTCTTTAATCCGTTTCACCTCGTCCACGATCCCACTCTCGATGGCTTTCAAAAACCACCGTCGGTCTTCCTCGGAAATCTGTCTCGGTTTCGGCGCGTTCTCGATGCCTTTCGCTCGCATCTCCGCCTCCTGTCGCAAACCTTCATCGACGGACCATTTGAGAATCGCGTTCCAGTTTGGATTGCCAGACGCGTCGCGCAGCGCATCGTTCTCTCCTCCTCCGGTCATATTATATCTTTTTGTTTTGTTTTGTTTTGTGTGTGTGTAAACAGTGCTCTCGCGTTAATAACAATCTCTCTCTGTTCTTGCGACCGTGAGTTTCCTTTCTCTCTTCTTCTTCTTCTTCTTCTTCTTCTTTCGTTGTTCTTGTTGTGAGATGTAAAAATAAAAAGTGCGTTGCCTTTAACTTTACATTTTTTGTCAACTTTAGGGTTTCAAAAAATTGCGTAGCTCGACCCTTGGGATCCTGTTTTGACAGAAGAGCGTCGTCACACTGAAAGAGCAGCGCGCCGCGTTTCATTTGCAGCCCCCTCTCTGTCCTTCTTTTCTTTTGTTTTTGGAGGTTTAAAAAGTAACTTCGCGCGCACGCACGCACACGCACGCGCGCATAACGAAAGGGAAAAGAGAGAGAGAACGATAACATGGGCGTCTTCTCCCGCATTCTTGGAAACAACAACCAGGAGGGCGGGAAGAAGAGAGATGACGACAAAAAGCAAACCTCGCGAATGGAGCAACGTTTACGAACCGCACGAATTTTAGAGGGAGACGACGACGACGACGACGGACCGAACAGACGACGGATGCAGGCGCAAATCGAGAGAGATTTGAACGACCCGAAAGTGCACAAACAAATCGTCGAGAATTTGTACGGCGCGTATAAGATCAGAGTGCGTTTATATATTGTATTTCTTTTCGCTCTCTCTTTTGTTTTGTGTTGTTTTTTATTCCAAGATTCCCAACTTCGGGAGGAGAGCGATGATGTCGAAAACAGATTACGGTCCTTCTCTCTTTCTCTCTCTTTTCTCTCGCTTTTTCGTTTTCGAGAGAGAGATCGCGTCGACGCGCGATGCGTGGACGACGGGACGGACTTCGCGACGGATGGGTTTAAAACGAGAGACGGTTTTTTTATTCGACGACGACGACGAACGAGAGGGAGAGGGAGAGAAACGTTGAAGGAAATCGGATCCGAGCGCAAAAGGGGTTGAACTGGTTGGGGTCGCGTTTTTTTCTTTTTTTTTCACTCAAATCTGGCGAGATTTTTATGCAGTAGATTAAGTTCTTTTTTTCTACTACGCGCGCTCTCGCTCGCTCGCTCTCGTCGTCGTCGTCGTCTTCGCCGTTGTTGTTGACTTTATACGTACTGACCCTCGCTCGCGCGCTTCCTCTTTTACGCGCACCACGCGATCAACACAGAAAGAGCGAAAGAAGAATTACGTCTCTTTGTTTTCGTTCATCTTTTTCGTGTGTTTTTACCTCTCGATTCTTTTCTTGCAAAGACAAGCGGGCGAGGCGTATAGGCTCACGTCGACGCTGAACTCGGTGCTGATTCCGGGAAAGAAAGAGTTGACATCGTCGTCAGAAATTATCGATTGGGCGTCTGGAGTGGTGAATACGTTGTGGACCGATGCGGTGTGCGGAGACGGCGTGTGCTCGGAGCCGTTTGAGTTCCCAGAGTACGGAAGGTTTGGGTGTAAGGCGGACTGTTTGCGATGGATTCAGATGATGAGTGTGACGGAAGTTCAGATAGATTTATACTATAATTTTACGCATCCGAGAGGTTCGGTGAACCCGGTAGATTTGCAGAGAGATGCGACGTGGAATTTATGCCCGAAAGAACAGGATGAGATCACTGGGATTGCGAAGATCAGACACGGGAAGGATTGTTATTACGAAACCGATCAACCGTTTCCTTCGCAAACCGGTCAGGTGCAAGTTTTGTTAGACGACGTTCCGGATGGCACGTGGTCGGTACAAATGAAGAAAGATATATTCTTGAAAGTGGGTGGGGCCGTACGAGAGAGGCAAAACGTCACGCACGAGGAGAAGAGGCACCGGGTTTTGTTGGCGCACCACTACGCGAACGTGGCGAGAAAGCACGAGAGGCAAATCTTGGAAAAGTTACGAATGGACTTTTTGGATTTGGGGAAGGGCTTCGCACACAGAAAATTGGATGAGTTGCACAAGACGGAGTTGACAAACTTGAAGGTTGCGCACAGCGACAAGTTTGTCATCGAACGACCGGATTACGGCGCGAGTTACAACCTGGCGAATATTCGCGGTTGGTACAACTCAACCGTGTACAACGCAACTGTTTTGATTTTGAACCAAACGTTTGCGAATAACCACACACTGGTTGATTACGCCAGCGATCCCGAGTTGGATTGTTTTCCGATCATGAACGACAATTCAACGAGTCAATACGGCGTCAACACTTCGGACTGGAACGCGGATTGGTGGAGTAACGTGGACGTTTCCGCTGCGAGCTCTAAAGAAACGACCGTTTTTGGTGTTCCGATGATGGGAGATTTGTACATTCACCCGCCGTACGGTTTGTCGTACTTTTGCGAGTGCGATAAGGATGCGGATGGAAAAGTAACTGCGTGTTTGGACAAGTGCGTCGGAAACGGCGTGAATACGACGATGCCTACACCGAACACGTTGGCGTGTACTGAAACGTATCGATTCATGCGAAACGTGTATAAACAAGGCATTGCGAATGCGTGGTCGACGCTGGCTGCGTACGAAACTCAAGCGTTGGATTTGGCCGACGCGGAAGAAGTGAATTTCATGAAGGCGTTTCAAGCGCAGCAAAACGTTGAGTATTACGACATGATAAAAATGGAAGGCACGGCAGGTGATGATGTTAACACGGCGTCGTACGATGTGATAAAGGCGTACATCATCGAAAGCGAGCACGCCATCGGAGGTAAAGACAACGCGTATTCTAAAGTCAGGTACGCAAACCCGGGCAAGTATCCGAATCATCGAGTTGAACTCGTTCCGTTCATTGAGGCTCGCATTGAAGATTTGAAGAAGAAAATGCAAGACGTCCCAGTGTACGACAGCCCTTGGGTAAACGGAAACTCGACGTTTAAGAAACCAAAATTACCCGTCGTTGAGGAGATTCAAAAGTTTTACACCGCGGAAACGATTTCTGGGTACCACGACGTGACGACGAAGCGAAATTACACTTTAGCCGAGTTCAACCGCAAAGTCGTCGAACGTAAAGAGTACGCGTATTTGACCTGCAACATCGCAGAGCGTTCGGATATATATAGTGGCACTTGCGTGGACCCGAGCACTGTTCCAGGACCAAAATACTGGGATCCGTGGACGAACGGCACGTCTGTTTGGATCACGCAGTCGAGATACAAGAGGATTTGCAACTATTTGTGTTTGTGTGGCGGAGGGACTGGCGCGAGCAACACTTGCAACAAAAATACAGGTGAAGTCTGCGTGTGTGAAGCGTGCGAGGACGAGGGCATGTTCGATACCGTGGAGTACTTGAACGCAACCAGGAACGGTGAAGTTGGATATGGGAGAAAGTTGTTGCAAGCGCACGAACCTAACACGCAGTTCACTCAAAAGTATAGACGCGCCATGTTAGCAACGGCTGAAACGACGGAATCTATCGTGACACTCGACGATATTATGAACGCGGTGTCCGCTATCGCAACCAACCAAACATCTTTAGATACTGCCATGGCAGAGTTGAAGAAGGATCAAGAAACCGCTACGGATAAAGCGACGGCGTTTTATGAAGACAAAAGACTCGAACAAATGATGACGGCTGGTTTTGAGGATTTAAAAGCCGAGCACGACTCGCTTTCCGAGCAATTGGATGAAATCGTGTCGAAACAAAAAGAAGCGTTAGCCGCGGCTCAAGCATCTCTTTTGATTCAACAAAGAACGAGCGAGTTGCTCGAGGCAGGTTTGAAAGCAATCGATAAGCTCACTCGCGCGGTTGAAAAGCAAAGGTTGACGATTCGAGATGCATGGTTGTCCGGTGCGTTCAAAGATGTAGGGGCGTACATTCAAATTCAAGAAGATTCCATCAACTCTCGCGAGTTCAAGGCGAAAGATGCGATTTTGATGAACGCGCCTTGTCAAATGGGCCCGGTCAATCGCGTCTTTGAAGTTGAGAACTTCGACAACGAAGACCCGCCCGAGGCATTCAGAGAACGCTATGTAGGCTTGTCTAACCGCGTCGTCGCCGGTATGCTCTTTTACGTCAAAAGAAAAGAGCTGAATTTGTGCGATAACGAGCGTTTCATGGATTTGGATAAATTTTGCCCTGGGAATGTCGATACAGGCGCGTACGGCGTCGACCCGGTGTTCAAACTCGGCACACCTATGTTTAACGCCGATTACGACAACGTGAAAACCATCTCGAAAGTATACGATTGCACGCAGATTGCAAACGCTACGTACGATTTACGAGTTGAAGGCACCAACATAACCGCAAACAATGCGCCGTATTGCGCTGAGTTGTTCAACTCTCGAGACATTCCCTGGGGCTTTCACTCTATGGACATTTCAAATTCGTACAAAGAAGGGTTTCCGTTCTTGATCGATATCAATTTGGACGCAGCTGGCGCGCAGCGATGGTTGGACTACATGCAGTACGGTTTGTACTTATCCGACGCGCAGACGGATGAAGTATCCGCGCAAATTGTCGTTTACAACGCAGAGCTCGAGTACTTTGGAAACACCATGGTATACTTTAAATACGTCGATGGCGGTAAGATCATAGTGACCTACGAGAATCAAACGATCAAGGTTCAGTATTACGAGACTTGGCAAGACATGGTACGTTTTGCGATGGAGATCGCCCTGGCTATTGGCGCGCTATATTCCGTTTACGACGAGTTGATGGATTTCATCTTGACCACGAAAAAAAATGACGGTAACTGGAGAGCGTACTTCGAATCCGCGTGGAACTACATCGATGTCGCTTCGATTACGATTCACTTGGGCGTCACCGTTATGTGGATAACCTTCTCAAGAATCGGTTGTCCCCGATTTGATCCAGCAATTCATTACAAGATCTACAAAAATATCGATGCATCTGCGTTCCAAACCAGATTGTTTGAGAACCACGAGTTCGCTGACTTGGGTAACATGTTCACAGACATGTACGCGTTGGTGACGTTTTTGCAATCGTACATGGCGTTGTCTGGGATTAACATCATCTTGTTGATGTTGAGAATTTTGAAGTTGATGGACTTCCAACCTCGCTTGGGCGTGATCACGCACACGTTAGGTTTGGCTGCGCCGGATTTGATGCATTTCTTTACGATTTTCATGATGGTTTTCACCGGATTCGCGTTTATCGGACACGTCATTTTTGGTTTCGGATCGGTGTATTTCTCCACATTCGAGCAATCCTTTCACACGTTGTTTAAGAACTTGTTGGGCGACGTCGAGTATTTCGTTGTCGATCTGGTGGAACTTCAAGGTTTGACCTACGCCGTCGCGATGATTTATTTCTACTCGTTCAACATCATGGTTTTGTTCATCTTGTTCAACTTCTTGTTAGCTATCATTGTCGACGCGTTTGGCGAAGTCAAAGCGAACGCGAGCGAGAGTATTTCTGTACACACAGAAGTCAACCCGATGATCTCAGATTCATGGAGATCGTTCACCAGATACTTTGGTTTCCATCGCGACCACATTCCTGCGGACAAGTTGTTAGCACAATTGAAGCGATGGAGACACGGTTTAGATCCAGATTACGAATCCACGGATTCCGAAGACGACGTCATTCCGTACATCCCGCCTGGGGAAAACGTTATTCGATACGACGATGACAGAGAAATAGATCAACTCGGTTTACGAAGAGTGTTGAGAAAAGCGGTCATTGCCACGGAGACCAACAGAGATCCCAATTTCCGCTTGCGCGCGGAGGTAGTCGGTACGGATAAAGGTATGGACAAAGTCTCCAAGGAAATTTCGAAGCATGAAGGCACGTACGATAACCTGGAAAACCAAAGAGGTATTGATACGGTGGAAGAAATTGCAGGCGCGGCGAAGATGTTCATCAAGCAAGTTGGCGAACAACCGAGAATGATCTTCGAAGACGACGAAGATCCAAAAGACAAAGAGTTGAAGACCGAAGGTGAGAGTTTAGCGGAGGCGTTGGAAGGTATGGTTAAGATGCAAAACAATATCGTGACATCGAACCGTCGAATAGCGATAGGTAACGAAGAAGCCCAAGCTGCGGAGGCGCGTTTGCACGCTTTGGAGGCACGATTAACTCGTCTGATGTCGTAAAGCAAAAGAGGAGGGAAAGCAGGAAAAACAAAAACAACAAAATTAATATAATTGATATAATTCAGAGTCATTCGACAAGCTATCGCGCTTCGTTGAGTATGTGCGGTGACGTTTTGTGTGATTTTGGTGAGGTCAAGATGTTTCTTATTTATATTTTTAGTAGTAAGCGCGCTTCAATGTTCGCGGTGTTGGAGTTCTAGTTATTTTTATGAATAACTTTTGTACCGTTCAAATGATGAACTATGAACACATGTTGTTTTGAATTAAAAAGCGTGTACATGCATTTTACCGCGTCGTCGGCGTCTTTTCTTCTTCGCTACTGCTGCTGCTGCTGCTGCTGCTGCTACTCGGTTCGCCCGTTAAGTTCAAGCCTTTCGCTTCTTTTAACACCTTCAAGGCCTCCGCGCTTTGCAACTTCTTCTCTTTCATCTCCGCCTCAAACTTAATCGTAGCCTCGAGCATCTTCTGCAAGATGGCAATATCTTCTTGACTCTTTCCTTCTTTCGTATACTCCACTATCAGATCCTCAATATCCTTTGGCGTCGCATTCTTTCGCTTCTCAACCTCTCTGTATCGCTTCGCTCTATTTTTCAACTTTTCCGCATACAACGCCGCCACTTCCTCCGAAGCGCCTAAATCTACCATCTCATTCTCTGCGTTTTCAACGGACTCAGAAATCTCCTGCGCTTGTTGCTGTCGCCACTCCTCTAACCACTCTTCATTCCACTTAACGCTCGGATTCGTTTGTAAGTACGTTTCGATTTCATCGTTCGGGACGCGCTCGAAACTATCTTCCACGACCGCGCACCCGAGAGGAATTTTGATCAAAATATCGTCCGGAGCTTCCACCGTAGCCACGGCACCGCCAAAATTTCTCAAGTAGACTTGCGTTAATGTCGTAAACACGTTATTAAACAACCAGTACATGGCCAATCCTGCCGGAACGGTCAAGGAAATGTACCCGATGAAAAAAGGAAGAAATTTGACCAGCTGCGACTGGTTCTTCATCTCTTCCGTTTTTTCTTCCTCTTTCGGTTGCATGGCGTTCATGGAGTAAAATTGCGTCGCGGTAGTCAAAATTGGCATGACTAAGTATGGCCACGCGGCTTCCCAGCCACCATCGAGCGGAGGTTGGAAATCATCGTCTAAAGGCCAGAGCCAAGAGATGTCTTGCGCATCCGACGGGCCGCTTAAATTCGGAATGAACAACCACGGTTCGTCAAAGACGCCGTCGATACCGGCATTTTTGAAGGCTCTGTAGAGACCAATAAACACAGGTAGAGTCAGAATCAACGGGCCACATCCAGCTAACGGGTTTACTTCGTTATCTTCGTAAATGCGATTAATTTCCGAGTTCATGCGCTCGGGATCGTCCTCGTACTTTTCCTTGATCGCGGCGACTTGTGGTTGTAAGTTTTTCATGTTGAGCGAGGAGACGACTTGAGATTTCGTCAACGGGAACGTGACTAATTTCACTAGCGCGGTCAAAATGATGATCGAGTTACCGACTGGATACGGAATTCCAAGTGCTCTTTCCACGTCTTGGATCTGTAACAACAGCTTCTCGAATGAATCCGCGAGAAGACCAAAAAAGCCGCCTTCGGTTCTTTGCGGCTCTGTGATATTTTCGTAAGTAGAAGAAAGTCGGCGTCAATAACAATGATACGATGCGATACGACTAAACAAACCCTCAAAGAAAACGGGGGGAAGAGAAAAGAGGAGAAAAGATGTAGGCCGAAACGCCGCGGCGACAATTCAAACGCTCCTCCGGACGCCAATCCATCGAAACAAATATCAAGTCGTCAAACGCATCGCTCGCGGTCCAAAGTCGATGTAGCTGCACACTATAATGTTGACTGAGGGGCACCGAGTGTATAGCCCAAATCACAGTCGACCGTCTGTGCAGCAAAACATGAACGAGAGAGAATCGAAGAGAAGAAAAAGAAAAGGATACGCACCGACAATCTCTCCGCTCGCTATTTTCGCCTCCCTCTCTTCGGCTTGGATAAGCGCCATCGCATCTTTGATGGAGCTTTGCACGACCACGTCCGGGGCGGACGTCGTCGACGTGGCATCTTCGACGAATTCGTTCGAGGAAAAGGAAGAAGAAAGCTCGTCGCCGCTCGGTTGTTGCACGATTTCAATCGCCGGGGCGTTCATCGCGGCGGCTGCCGAGTCCGCGATGTCAAACACGAACGCAGCAGCGCTGTTCTTTCGCTGTTTCAGCACCTCGACGCGTTCGATCGCCACGTCT
>Ga0255769_10000074_pt1 | contig 108173 bp, 123 predicted proteins | sample 041ome_9_FD_179637 | JGI IMG/M metagenome (GOLD analysis project Ga0255769, IMG submission 179637) | Coastal salt marsh microbial communities from the Groves Creek Marsh, Skidaway Island, Georgia - 041413US metaG (version 2) | ecosystem: Environmental > Aquatic > Marine > Intertidal zone >...
AGATAATGTTTGTTCAACCCGTGTAATACGAGACCAGTGCGGGGTAATTGCTCTTCATATGGGTCCTGAAACGTCTGAGGAATGCGTCCTCTTTCCCCAGTCGGTCGTCGCGCCATTTCCTGTCTCCTGGGATGGTGCGCACAATGTCCCTGTCCTCTCGAAGAGGCAGTTCGTTTGACAACATCAGCATCACGTCACCCATCGTGCCCGTCCAATTGAGACACTGACGAACCACGCGGACGATGATCGTACACCCGTCCTTCCCGTTGGGCACGAACGCAAAGTGTAATGAAAACTGATGTTGCATCTCCGGCGGCGCATCGTCGTCCGAGTTCTTTTTGCCCACCTTGAATCGAAGACACGTGTTCCAGGTATCCCACCACTCGTTCTCCACCTCGAGTACCGTGTCTGGAAGGTTTGTGTCTTCGTAGATGTAAGACGCAACGTAGTCCGAGTGGATGACCACCCTCGGGTCACCGTTCGTAAACGAGAATGCGTGAATGTGCTCCAAATGACTCCAATCCAACGTATTCTCCATCATGTACATCGCGTTGCAACCGGGGAAGTCTCTCGTGTACGTGTACGTCCTCTGCTGCGGGTCGTGGAATTCCCACGAGCCGTGCGGAATGGCCTGTGTCGTGCAGGCGGCGGGTCCACCAGACGTTGTATCCGTAAAGGAGTGATCGAAGTACCAGACGATCCCGTCCTTGACGATGGTTCTATCCCTCCGCGGTTTGGTCGGACGGTCGTGGTACGCGCACCTAACGCATCCGTCGACAACCCTCCCGACGGACAACGATGCCCCTCTGTGACGGCACGTGTCGGCGACCGCTGCCGGTTTGTCTGACGCCGTATCCCAGAAGACTGCAAGATGGGTCGTGTCGTGCAACGTGACGCGTTTCGGACGTGTCGTGTGGCGTTGTTTCAGCGTATATGCCGGGCAAATGGGGACCCACTGACTGACGATGGCGCGCGGGCCTCGACTGGTGGTTCGGGCGTGGTTCGGGTGTCTCATGGAGTGGAAGTTCTTCTTATGGTTGTTACACCTTGTTACTGGCATCAAACAAATTTCGAACGAAAATGTGCGCGTCACTGGCTTCCTGACGCACCGATCGCCTTCATCTCGGTCGGGTGGACCACCTTCTCGAGGTGCTCGACGTCGGGCGACTTCATAAACCCGATGGCAGCGTCCTGACTGGCCTTGTAGTCGGAAAAGAGATCGTTTAAGTACGTCTCTCTGTACGTCGTATGCACGTCGTCGTCGTGTTCGAACGGCAGCATCAACCACTTGTAAAGGTCAGCGAGAAGGACATCAAAATCAGGATCGAGTTTTGAGAGCGTCTCTTTGATATGCTTCTCGGCCTCGTCGCGCGTGGAGTAGATGCCGCGGATCTTGATACCAATCACCCCGCTCGGCGGGGGTTGCATTTTTTGGTACTCCGGATCGGGTTTGACGAACGAAATGGCCACGAATTTCAGGTCACTGACCTTGATCTTATCTTCGTCAGTGAGGGACACGCCGTTCGCGTGGTCATCGCCGGGAGGGTCGTCGTCGATGACTTGCACGTCCTTCAGGGACGTTTCTTCCTTCGTCTCCTCCGTCTTCGGGGCCGTGTCCGTCGTTATCTCATCCTTCAAATGATCGGGAAGATCGTCGATCGACGACTCGATCGCACACTTCTTGCGTTCCTCGAAGCGCTGCTTCTCGATCTCGTTCCGGGCGCGGTGGGCGACCACCATATCGCTCAGGATCGCCTCCGCGTTCATGTCATCCGTCACGTTCCCGACGAGGACCCATTTGTGCATGTCAGAGACATAGGTGTCGAGGGATCGATCGAGTTTCCTGACATGGGCCATGGCGTCATCGACCGTCGGGAATCCCCCACGGATGCGGACGGCCACATGGTCTTCCTTGTCGATGCGTTGCCTCGTCTTCGTGCCGGCGAATGATAACGCCGCGTAGCGAAGGTTGGAGTATGGAATGTCCTCGTCGAGGTGATCGGTCGCCATCGTAGTGCTTGCAGTTTCAAATGTAATATTATGTCCCAAATTTCGCGGCCCGTCGCCGCTATAGACCGAGGGTCGTTTCTAAGAGGGTCTTTTGCTTTTTGTTCACGTTGGTTGACGTCACGTGCCCTGATGTTCCTTTGGTGGGAGCCAAACGGAGACTGTCATCCCGTCGTTTGACCGACACGAATTTGTTGGCGGCATGACGGACCATGGTGCCCTGCTCGTACTGTAGCAGGATGGACGGACTCACGATGCAATTTGACGGTACTTCCCTATACGAATACGACTTTGAATGGTTTCGAAACTCATCAATCGTCATGTCTCCGCCGAAACTCTGGAGCATTTGGCGAGGGGGCGCGACGGGGAAGGATGTCTGTCCGGTCATCGCCCTGAATAGCCGGTATGTGACGCCCGGACTTCGGCATCCTGGATGTATCTTTCCCCGATCGCGAGCGTACGCGTGCATACATGCATGAGAACAGAACGCGCCACACACGGTGTACACGTCGCGTCGCTCGTCGTATGTCAACGGACAGGGTATCGACGGTCCAGTCCATGAATGACAACAATGCCAACACAGCGGACTCTCCCGCGGCACAGAACGCGCGTCGTATACAAGAGTCCCGTCGCGAATCCTGACGATCGTCGGTCCCGTCACCAACGTCCGTCCGTCTTTCCCTATCGGTGCGTCCGCAGGTGCTTCCGCCGGTGCTTCCGCCGATGCTTCCGCTGGTGCCATGGTCCGATGCAATTTCCGTGTCTTTCCTGACACCACCCGTCTTGTTAAGTAGACTGGATTCTCGACGGCCGTATTTATTATCTCTGCAGTTACAAGTTATACAGCAGTATCCACCAGATGTCCGACGGAGGAATGGGTATGGTGATGGTCATGATGATCTCCATGTCGATGGTGCTCGTCTGTTGTTGTTCTGGCGTGTTCGGTGCGGCAGGGTATGCCAACGAATGCGATCCCAACGGGTCGCTCAAATTTCTGGTAGGCGATTGGTACAATTTGAATCTCTTCAGTGGCATGTGCAAGGAGTCGTCCGGCGACGGGGACGGCGGAGGAGGCGACGAGACGACTGTGGTGCAAAAGGTTGACGTCCCGTCGGGGAAGACGTGCAATCCGGGGACCATAAAAAACTATGAATACGTTGAGCGCGTCTTGGACGAGGGAACTGGGTACTGGAAGTGCCCGGAGAACTACACAGATACGTATTGTGGCATCAAAGGGGAAGACGGTGTTAACAATGCCAGGCAGTGTCGAAAGCGACGCCCTGATGACGAAATCACGGACAAGAAGGTCACGTTGTTCGATGACGTCCACAAAGGAAGGAGTGGTGGAGTCGAAGACTTTGAGGTTGGTGATTACCCTAATTTGAGAGATATCGGCTGGGACAACCGCATCTCAGGGTTCCGAATTCCCAAGGGACTCAAAGTCGTCGCGTATGCGCACCCCGACTTTGGTAGCACCAAGGACGAGAACGGGAACTGGGAGGCACTCACGTTGACCGGGAAAGACCTCTCTGATGGGTACGAATTTACTCATGGACTCGGCGGGGGCGGCGACGTGGTGTTGCCCAACGGGAAGACAGAGTGGTCTAGAGGCAACAGGATGTGGGGAGATACTTCAAAATTCTATGATACTATCAGCAGTTTGAGAATCCAGATTGACAAGCAGCCGGCAAAAGATGTCAAGGGATCGTGCTCGGGCTTTAGCAAGAACAGCGACAAGGTGTTCATCTTCAACAAGGAGAATTACAAAGGGGATTGTCAATCGTTTGGCAACGGTGAGCACAACATCGACGAAGGCCGCATGTTATACGACAATGCCACGGTCAGAAGTGTGTACATGCCTTCGTTTAGGCAGGTGAGGCTGTGCACGGAGTCTGGACAAGGTGGCGAGTGTCGCACAATCACCAAGAGTCAGTCGTCGTTGACCGCTTTGTACGGCCAGTACAAGAAGAGCAAGAGTCTCAGAGTCAGGAAGAATTGAGAGGCGAATCTCCCGCGACGAAAACACCGTAAATACTACGGCGCACAGCAGTAGTATTTATCTTTTGAAATGCATCCCAATGCACCTGTTCTCCTCAACTGCTCGAACGTAGCCGCCTTAATCGGCCGCCATCCGTTCAACGACCGGGTGTCGGCATTCTTGTCCGCGTGGCGGTCCACTGATCGTTCATCGTATTATTCCGCGCACGAAAGGAACAGGGTGCCGACCGTCGAAGAGGAACGGCGAAAGGTTCGGCAGGCATCGTCGTTTCTACAGACGAACCCGAGCACCGCCGAACTGCTTGCCGAAACGCGAGCAGCGATCAAACGAGACGCAAAGCCGGTTCAAGCGATTCACACGTTCGCCGACGTGTCGACCGTCGATATCGCAAAGGAGACCAAACGCGTGGCGTTCACGAGGTACGGAGAAGAAAAGGAAAACGTGATCATCGAGAGGGTACGTGCCGTCTTCCCAGAGATGGACGTCACTCGTCACGAGGATATGCACCGGATGCACATCGGTCAAACGAGATCCGGACGTTCGATTGTTCTTCAGGGGCGCGTGGATGCGCTGAGCAAAGATCAACGGTTTGTTTTTGAGATCAAGACGCGTGTCCACAAATTGTTCATGGAGGCTCGAGATTACGAACGTATTCAGGTGCAATCGTATCTCCAACTATTTCCGCAGGCAACCAAAGCCTTCCTTGTCGAAGGCATATTCAATGCGGGACAGGTCCCGTCCGTCAACGTCATCTCCATCACGCGCTGTGACGATGACTGGATGAATGCCGCCATCGACATGGCCCATGTCATCGACACCGTGCTCGCCTCGACGGAACTACAGGACGCCATCGTCACCACGAAAGACGAAAATATCCTTACGACTATTCTGAATAACTCCACGTAGCGGCGGTCGACGAGGAGTCCGTCTCCTCCTGCGATTGGTCTTCTGGACGAGCGGTCGCCGGGACCAGAGTCACCCATCCCCACATCATACAGAAAAGAAGGAACACGAACAACACAAGGGTTTGCATGTGTGCAGCAGTATAACACATACATAGAGAAGAATTTATGTAACGACGACCACCGATACGCGAACGATACGATGTCGACGCACACCAAGGTCTACCGAATCGACCGCCTCCCCCGCAAATTTGTCCCAGAGTACCTGCCAATCATACGCAATATTCTTCCCTTTACCGCGAACTCCGAAGGTCAATTCGTCGATTCGTCCGTCCTGGCCACGATGCTCTTCAACAGCATTTACTCGGAGAGCAACCGCTTGGACATCGGGAGGACCAACGCCTTCCACTCGACGAGACCCGATTCGTCCGGGCCCGTGGCCGCCCAGGTTCCCATGCACGCATTCGAACGACCTTGGGTCCAGATTCGAGAGGAGTGTATGCGGTTCCCCAAGATCGTCCGTTTTCACTCGGGATGGGAGGTTTGGTACAAGGTCATCGGCGACGACGTGAGAACCACAGAAGACCTGGAACACACACATCCTCCGCCGCCCGGGCACAAATACCTGTACATTCACAGGTACGGCGGGAACCCCGAGTATGGTCTCGACAAGTTTGCCATCAGCCAGGGGGCACTGGACGACATTGCGACCAGGAAGGAGATGGTGGGCGGACGTCACGAGACGCGCCGACTGTTGCACGTCTTCGTCGTGGAGGACAGCCCCAACACGTCCTATTTGGCCATCGACTTCCGGGGCAAGTACGACACGGCAAGTCTGGACGCCAACACCATCCGCCGACATTCAGTCACGTCCAGGAGTGGCGCCGGGAAACACATCATGATCGTTCCGTTCTCTCCGCCGGGCGACATCGAGACGATGGAACACGAACAGATCTCGACGTACGCGTCGTCTCTCGTGCATTCGATCGTGGCGTCCAAGGAGGATGCAGACGGCATGGATGTGCAAGTCGGACGCACCCTCTGTCGTCGCGCTCGAGTCCACGACCCCTCACACCCTGTATCGCACATGATCCACGTGGAGACGTTGAACAAGGCCGTATGGGACACCAGGCAGCCCAAGATATCGAAGGACTTCAACCGGACCGTACACGGGGCGACCGACGACATGAGAAGGGAAGTCATGCTCCTGCTCAACAACAGGCGCGTGTCGCAGTTGGAACTCGAGGTGAGTCTCAAGATGTTTTTCAAGAAACTCAACCGGGGAACGCGTCTACAGATCTTCGTGGACGACCTGGGGTTCGTGTCGATCGACGTGCACTGGCACACGCTCAGCATGTGGCCGAACATCGACGCCAACAGTCTCGCATTCTGGGGACCCTCGGCGTTCAGCGTCGCGTCGCAACAAGTCCTCGCCGAATTCGAAAAGTTCATCGAGGTCAAGGTCCTCAACCGTCCCGACATCGACCCGGATCTGTCGCTGGCGATCCCGACTTTCCTGGAGAACAAGACCGTATTCACTCACGTGCCCCCGCCACTGTGCTCTGCGACGTACCACGCCGCGACGGCTGCCGTGCGTGCGATGCAGTTTCTGTACCCCTTCCAAATACAGACGGTGTGCGAGATGGTGGCCCGCGAGACGGCACAAGACGGGATCATGGGTATGTACAACACCAGGATGACAGGTCGGGGAGGTGACGAGGGCGTCTTCGCGTGCCACTACCCGTTCGACTACATCAAGAGCGATCCGATGTACGTCCACTGCCCAGCGTCCTCGACCGAATTTCTGAGAATGTGCGGGGGGATACTGGGGGACGAGACCGGCATGGGAAAGACGCGACAGATAATCGCACTGATCAAGGCCTTGCCCAGGCGGGGGGCGTCGTTGGTCGTGGTCAAGCCGGCCCTCATGTTACAGTGGCAGGAGGAGATCAAGTCCGTGTGGCCAGATTGTCGCGTCGTGCAGTACCACGGAACGAACAAGAAAAACGTGGTCCTGCGAGAAGCCGTGCGCGATGCGAACATTGTCCTCACAACCTACACGACGTTCGCGAGCAACTGCGAAGACTTTGGGATGGGTACGATCGACTGGGGGAGACTGGTGACGGACGAGTCGCACGACATGTCGGAACGGTTCGTGGCGCTCCAGGCCGGCTTTATCGGACCGCGATGGGCACTGACCGCAACTCCCCACAAGAGACTGCGGCGCATCATGGCATGGTTGTGCGGAAAGGCGACCAACACCATATCCGGCACCAGACGCTTCTATTGGGAGTACTTCGGGTGGAAGCTTCATGGATCGGCGGTTCTGCGTCCCGTGCTGCTGCGCAAGACGAGGGCCATGTACCTCGACCTGCCGCCGGTGGTGGAACGCACGGTCACCGTCACACTCGACGAGGACGAGGCGTCCACCTACGAGAAGATCATCACGAATCAAGGCCAGATGTCGACCATCGACAACTTTGGGATCATGATGCTGATGGAGACGCTGACGACCCTCTGTTCCTTCGGTCTCTTCAAGACCAACAGCATCAAGGGCATCGACAGGCGCAGAGAGGACGAAAGGACGGACGCGTCGTTCGTCGACGTGGATCAACTTCCCCCGCCGCCGGAGAACGACGTCTGCAGCATCTGCATCGATGTGTTCACGGACCCGGCACGTACCAACTGCAACCACTGGTTCTGTACCGAGTGTCTGCAGTTGGCGCTCACGCGCAGCAACGTCGCGAGGTGTCCGATGTGTCGAGCGCCCATCGAGCGACGTTCGGTGAGCAAAAGGGCACGGGACCAATCTGCGTTGAGCAACCTCACGTTCACCGAGACGGGAAAACCGTCGTCCAAGATCGCAGCCATGCTCAGCGACATCCGCAAGATCCTGCAGACGCCGGGTCGGAAGATTATCGTATTCTTCCCTTCGCCGTACACAATCAGGTGGTTCAAGACCATCTTACACGACGAGATGGGCGTGGACGCGCTCGAGGCACATGGCGGGATCAGTCTGCAGAAGCGCCGGAAGAACTTCAGCGACTTCCAGACCAGTCACCAGCATCGCGTCCTTCTGGCGTCCGTGAAATGCGTCTCCGACGGGATCTCCCTCACCGCGGCGTCCGATATCATGATGTTGACGCCGACGGGCACGAACGCCGTCGACGAACAGATTGTCGGACGGGCCAATCGCATTGGGAGGGATGAAACCGTTCCGGTGACCTTGTGGAGGTACATCACCGCATGTACCGTCGAAGATCAGGTGTACGCGCAGCAAAAGCAATGGGGACACATCAAGTTTCTCAGAGATATTTTGTAATTACAAGCATTATAGGTGTGCGTGACCATGAAGTGCACTGCATACTACCAACAATCGAGACCCCGCCCTGCGACCAGGTACTGCTTTTGCCTCCGCAGTACCATCCTCTCGTCTTCGACGAATCAGTGCGTGGGAATCATTTACGCCTACGGGAAAACAATAGCCACCACGGATGCGCGAGTCCGACACGCCAAGGATGTGCTCATGCGAGACAGCGCATTCCTGTGTGACGACACGGAGTTGGTCGTGCACGCCGAGTGTCCCATCGAAGTCTCCGAAGACGTGTATATACAGTACTTCAAATCCTCAAAACCAACGTCACGACACGTGTTGAGCGGGTACGACAGCGACATGTCGGAGGACGAACCGTGAGCAAGCGCGAACAAGCGCGAACAAGCGCGAGCAAGCGCGAGCAAGCGCGAGCAAGCGCGAACAGTGCAAATTTTGTCAAAGTGGCGACTTTGCCAAAACAAGGGTAGAGCAGTTGGATGGATTGGATGTTGTTCACGTGCGCCTCGAACGGCGGGTTCGGTCCATCTCCCGTTGCAACAAGAACAAGTCTCGCTGGACCAATCCATACACACCACATGCATGGTCTCGGACGCTAATCAACGATTTGTGCTTCGACGATACGATCGTCGACGCCTGGCAGATCTCGCCCAAATCACGCAACTTCGTCGTCATCTTCTTCTTCACAGTCCGGAGTTTCTTCCGGGCTTTGACGACATCGGCATCGGTATCATCCGCGCTTGCTCGGTACGACGTATCGTACGCGGCACGGAACTCACTGGATAAGGTTTGTTTCGGACGAGTTGACATCATTGGGTATACTAAGGGCGCCGATAATGTTGACACTTGCCGCCGGTGCCGCCGTTGCCGTCAATGACGTCGAGGATTTCATCGTGACGGTCTGTGGTCGCCGTATCGACAGGGCGCGTGAACGGGGTGTACATGGCGGCAGGAGGGGTGGCAGGGGGCATGGTGTACTGCCCTCGGAACGCCATGGGGGTAACGACAGAGGACCACGACCACCACACGAAACACAGCGCCAGAAACACGGCAAACACAATCCAGTACGTCTTCATGTATTCGTATACTACCATCGGAGGATTATATTCCAAAGGCCAGGAACAGCAACGTGCTGATCACGCCACCCAACCACACGTCGACGGTGTAATGTGCTCTCGTCTGTACCAACAGGATGGCAACCGCGACGGGGAGAACGAGCGAGAAACGGTTCCATACGCCGTACTTAATCAGCACCAAGGTGAAAAGCAACATCCATGATGTGTGACCGGACACCACCTTGTCAAAGTCACCGCCCGTCGTGCAGATCTGCCACAGGCTGCGCTGCTTGCCGATGTCCCTCGACTCGGGGAGTTGCGTCACGCTTATTGCGATCCCACGGATCATCAGGACGGCACCGAACAGGAAGGCAAAGTCGCGAAAGATGAGACCGCGTTTGGACGAAAGGAGACTCGCTATGACCGGGACGACCAGCGGCCAATTCACGGCATCCTCGGGAATCACGCCCCGCGGAAGGCTCAAAAACCCTACGTCGCGCGGTCTCTTGCACTGGTTCCTGACGTAGTGACGTAACCCATGATGCTGCGTGTACAACATCCCGAACGTGTTGATGACGAGTCCAACCAAAAACACCAGAATAGCCTTCTGGTTGTCGAGCCAAACCATCGGGATCTAGGGTGTTTTTGTATGGGGCAACAGAATAACGCACGAACGAAAGGCAACCTATCGTCGCATGCGCCACAGCATCACGACCAAAAGGAGCACCAAGACGACGACCAAGATCGGCAGTTTGTGGTGCTTTATCCAGAAGTACAGGCTCAGCAGCCCGCCCATGCCGTGCCACGTGCCATCGTGCTGATGGTTGGTGATACTCCGATCAGACGGTTTGCACGCGGCATCGAAGCCAATACACGGCTCGAAAACCTCAGCATCGATGTACTGGACCTCATCGGGAGGCAAGGAAAGCACGGCGTCCGTGAACGCCGACGGACCAGTGGTGCGCTGAATTTGCATGGATTTCGGCATCTTTTTCAGCAGACTCGACTGGTTCCGTAAAAGATCTGCAATGTGATCACAAATGTGTTTCATACACGGCATACGCTTCCGTGGGGCCACGACCGTCGCGTTATTCAGCGCGATGGTGGTCGGGCGCATGTAGGCGATGCTCGCTTCGATTGGCGTCGAGGTGATCCGCGTGATCCCAAGATTGGGTCTGTCGCCGTGGGATTCGTACTCGTCAACAAACGTATCAATGGGACGCAACGAATCCGTGTCCATGTCGATCGAGACACCGCCGTAACAGTACAGAGCAAGGTAACGGCCAAAGTCTATCCGCTGATGCATGATCTTCGACGCATCGTACGCGTCCTCGTAACCGAACTTTCTACACAGTGCACGCATACTGCGGTCGTCCCATAGCATGTACCTCCACCCGGGGTTCATGTCGCGCAACTTTTGAGACGTTTTTTGATATTTCTCGGGCAAGGCGTCGCCGCCCTGGTACCAGATCTGATGAATGATACGTTCCTCCATACAAATGATACGATTTTAAATCAGTCACTCGACCGGTCAATGCTCTCGACGAACCCACTCTTCGCTCGGCTCGCCGAAATCGAACCACCGCAGACTCACCCACGATCCATCGCCGCCACCGCCGCCACCGCCGCCGCGACGATTTGACGATCTGCGCGATACGCGCGCCGGTCCAAGAACATCCATCACCCCGTTTTTGAATGCTTTGCCGAACCGAGTCCGAGCGAACTTCTTGAAGAGCGATTCACGTTCGCCGTCCCATCCGTCGTCGAGACGACGGTGGAGCCGTTGGTACTCCAGCATCTGGTCGCGGGCTTTCTCCAAGTCGCCCTGTGCCAGTGCATCTTCGATACCCGGCATCATCTTCTTGGACAGGTCCAGTCGACGGACGTCTTTCAGCGCTTCCATCGCGCCGTCGACGTCGCCCAACGACATGCGCTCCATCAGCGTCGCCACGCGTTCTCCGAGTTCGGAGTGTCGCTGAATCTCGCCCTCCTTGAACTTGAAACGCCGGATCATCTTCCGAGCCTCGTCAATCTTGCCTTCGCTCAGCAGTTCGGCGATCTCGGGCGCCGTCCTCTTGATCAATGACATCACGTCGCGCTGGCGCAGCACGTCGTCCACCTTCAGAGGATCATCGACAAGGAGGTTGAGGATGCGTTTTGCCTCGTCCATGTCCTCTTTGGGCACGCGATACGGCTTGAGCACTTCGTCGATGTGTCTCGAGACTGTGAACGTGGCCTGTCTGTCATCAACCTTGGGTCGCTTGGTGTTCCACACGACGTGCAACCTCGACAACCCGTCGCGCAACTCGATCGTCTTGTCGGCCACTTCTTTTTGGATGACCTTGGCTTCGTCGTTGAGCATGGTCCGCAGGTCCCTGCTGTAGTTCAGTAAGACCGTGTAGTCCAGGAGGACGAAATGGTTCTTCATATCGCTGCCCGTTACCGTCTCCATGAACATGGGACGATTTGTCGATTCGCTCTCTGAAAGGGGCACGTACTTCCCGCTCTTCCACAGCGAGATGACGTACGACCACACGCTCTCTTCGGCCAGAGAATACAACTCGTTGTGGGACACGATGCACAGGTTGTTCAGGCCTTTGATGGGTCCGATCGGCCGGCAGTCGAACAGCACGTAGACGGTCGAGTAACTCCGACGCGAAGCCGTAAGTTTCGTGAATGTTTCCTTGTCCAGGATTTTCGGTACAAACGCATCCGACACACTTTCCATCTGGCCGTCTGACCTGAGGTTGTAGTCGTTGTATCGCAACATCTCGGTGTGGTTACGGAACAAAAGTTCCACCTTTGCACTGGGCAAGTAGTACTCCGCCACGAACAGAGACAGGTTCACGTGTTCGGCCGTTGTACCGATCTCCCTTGCTCTCTCCAGGAAGCGTCGTCGCGCTTGAAACAGACGAACGTCATCGTCGTGCGATTCGTTGACCGGTAAGACACCCTCCATCGGGCACGCTTCTGCGTCGAATGCTCCAGGATTTTCGCAGCCTGTCCACTGCGTCAACGTTCTGACGTTTTGCAATCCAAAAGGTTTGTTTGGCATGGGTCCTTGCTTTTACAATCATAATAAAACGCAGTCACCCGCTGCAGTTGAGACACACGGAGTCTTCCTCGCTGTCGTGGTCGGGCGCCTTGCCCCCCGTCAGGGTTTGGTTGTTGGTCGTGTGGCTCCTCGATACCTGGGCGCCGTTGACCGCCGACTTCGTTCGGAGGTAGTACACGCCCGTCTTGATTCCCCTCGCGTGACCGTACCGGTGACTCTTGGCCACCTGAGACGCCGACGGCTTGGCCATGAAGATGTTCATCGATTGGGTCTGGCACACGTAGGGACCACGTGCCACGGCATGGTCGATGATCCAACGCTGCTTGATGTCGTACGCTGTCACGTACAGTCTCTTGATCTCGTCGGGAATGGAACGGATTCCCTGGATCGACCCGTTGGCGTTGACGATCTCGTTCCTCAGGTCCTCGGTCCACAGACCTCGCTTGGTCAGATCGTTCACCAGGTGCTTGTACACGCACACGTGCTCGCCGGCCAACGTCCTCCTCACGTATACCAGGCTCGTGATCGGTTCCGCCGCCTCGATATTTCCGCAAATTTGTGCGGTCGACGCGGTGGGCATAATCGCGATGTTGAGCGAGTTGCGGACGCCGTGAGTCTTCACCTTGTCTTTGAGCACGGACCACGCAAAGTCGGGGTCGGGATGCACACCCCACAGGTCGAATTGCATCTGGCCCAGCGACATCGGCGACCCGGCGTACGTGGAATAGGGTCCCTCCTCCTGGGCCAGGGCGGCGCTCTCGTCGACCGACGCGTAGTAGATTGCCGCGGCGAGTTTACGGCTCAGTTCCACGGCCCTCTCCGAATCGAACGATATACCGAGTCTGACGAACACGTCCGCCAACCCCTGTATACCCAGTCCGATGGGACGGTGACGCATGTTCGATGTCTTTGCCTTCTCGCAGGGATAATGGTTGATATCGATCACGTTGTTGAGACAGCGCGTCATCTGGCGCGCGGTCCCCATCAACGCATCATAATCGATCGTTCCGTCCTCCACTCGGACGAACGCGGGGAGACAGATGGACCCCAGGTTACACACAGCCGTCTCCTCCGGCGACGTGTACTGCACGATCTCCGCGCAGAGATTGCTCGTTTTGATCGTGCCCAGGTTGCGTTGGTTGCTTTTCAGGTTGATGGCATCCTTGTACAAGATGTACGGGATACCGCTCTCTATTTGCGCCCGGATGATGGCGTTGAAGACGTCCTTTGCCGGCATCGTCTTCTTCGCCTTGCCCGCAGACTCGTAGCTTTCGTACAGTGCCACGTACTCGTCCCCGACGGCGTCCGGCAGGCCAGGACATTCGAACGGGTCGAAGAAACTCCACGTGCCGCCGGTCTCGAGACGAGACATGAACAGGTCGGATATCATCAGTCCCAGGAACAGGTCCCTGGCGCGCAGGTTCTCGTCACCTCCCGGTCGCCTGATGTCCAATATATCCATCAGGTCAGGATGGTCGACCCCCAAATACACCGCGACGGCTCCCTTCCTCTTCGAACTCTGATTCACGTACTGCGCGATGGAGTTCACGCAACGCACCATCGGGAGAAGCCCGTCCGTCCGTCCGTTGGTCGAGGTGATGGGCGCGCCCCGGGACCTCACGTTCCCCGCGAACACGCCGATCCCTCCGCCGAGTTTGCTGATACGTGCCATCTCATGGAACGTGTCGAAAATCCCCTCGATGCTATCGTGCATCTCGAGCAGAAAACAAGACGCCACCTGCTGCATTTTCATGCCGCTGTTGAAGAGGGTCGGACTGCCGAACACGGCATGCTTCCTGCTCAGCATGTCATACACGTGCCTGGTACGCTCCAAATCGAACTTGGTCACGACGCACGCGGTCCTCAGGTACACGTGCGCAGGTCTTTCGACGGCGACGCCATCCTTCTTGGCACAGTACAGCCTCGTGATCGTGGACGCGCCGAAGTAGTCGTAGTCGTAGTCCCTTTCATAACAGATCATCTCCTGCAGGGCGTCCGCGTTCGTTTCGACAAACGCGTAGAACGAAGGGTCGAGCACGTCCTTGATCTTGCTATACGTTTTCAGGACGTCGGTATCCGTCTGTTTGTGCAGATTGCTTATCAGGAGCCGTGTCGCCAGGATGTCGTACTCGCTCGCCTCCAACTGGTGGTTGACGCAGACGGACGCCGCGAGACGGTCGATATCCTCGGTCTTCATCTGGTCCGACATGTTGACCACCACCTCCCGGACAAGTGAACCGTAGTCGATCTTGCGCGAATCAAACGCCCACGACAGCGACTTGAGCCGCCTGGAAATCTTATCGAAGCACACCTCCTCGAACGAACCGTCACGTTTCTCCACCCGCATGTTGACGTGTTCACTCTTGTTTACGTTGTTACAAAAATCTGCCTTGTTTGCCATGGTTCGAGTCATGTATGTTCGGAAAATAAGACTCGATGATGGTCATCGTTGGTGGTCATCGACGATGCCATCTCCCCACGAGTCACCTCTCACGAGACCTGCTCCCCAGGTCGACCAGTCTCGACGCAGAATATTTGACCACGCTCTTCATGTACCAGTTCTCGTTCTCGACGCGCGAGAGTTGCGCGTGGAGACACTCGATTTGCACACGGAGTTTCATCTGTGCATCGTACAGTTGGCCCAGTTCGCCCAGCATCTGTGCGTATCTCTGCTCATACTCCTGATGCAAGGCGATGCACGCGTCAGCAGGGACGTGTTCGGAAGGCGAAGCAGAATTCGGTGGAACGGACATGTGTCGAATTTTTTTGTTTGCACATTGCATGACCGCAGCGGACGATCTATTTAACAATCTCCTGAATCAGTGTGCGTCACCCAGCGACGCGAACACGAGACTCAAGGGGTTCAGTGGTGCTGCCGGATACCGAAGTCGGTACGCACAGGAGTACGGCACCAAGTGCAAACAAACCAATGCTGGGACCAACAACAAGGACGACAATAACAAGCCCGTCGTCGGGGACGAGTATACCACGTGTCCCACGACCGGGTACCAAGGCTACGTCTTCTGCAATAAGAAGTACCGCAAAGCGAACTTGTTGAGCGGGACGGCGGAGACGACGGAAAAAAACTGGAAACTGTGTCGAGAGCGTTGTTGGAAACATGGCGTGGCTTGCAGGGGTTGGAGTTGGCGAGAAGGATCGGGAACGTGCCAAATGTACAACGTCGGCAACAGCGACCAGTTGGTGTACGAGAAAGGGTTCGCGTCCGGACCCCGGAGCAACCCGTCAACCAGCAACGGTGGCTCCGACGATACGAGCACCGACAGTGGCAACAACGACAGTGGCAACAACGAGTCGTCGAACGAGAACCCGGCCTTTTCGACGACGTGGACGGGCAACAGTAGCGAGAAGGAATGGTGGCGTCGTGACGATTACATCAAAGGCGTGGAGACATGGGTATTGATTGCGTTTGTATGCTGTTTGTGTGTCGTGATGGGCGCTGGGATGCTGATGATGATGCTCGTGATGTAAGGTCGTCCGACGTCTCGTCCGTCGGAACCACCGGTTCCTGGATCTCCGTCGACGGCCACGGCTCGACGCGTGCCGAGGGGACGAGCCACGTATCCAGTTCGTATTCCCACGACGCACTGGGCCTAAAGTCGACCCCGAGAATGCTTGCCATTTTCGAGGGAGATTTCCCCGCGAGTCGTCCGGCGATTTCTTTCGCTAGGCGTTCACACGCGCGTTCATTGTATAAATAGTCGGCGGTTTCAATACAACTGACCAACGTTTCGGTGGTCAGATGATCCAGCGACGGCGATGTACGCATTGCGTCCAGGAGTTGCACTGACTCAGCGATGGACTCGTTGGGGATGCAGAAGGTCTCTGAGTCGTTGTCTACAAACATGCGGTACGTTTGACAATCAAAAGCGAACGTATCGCTCACGTCGACGGAACGTGCTCCGATTTGCCACAACATGACCGACGGAATGGCTCAAACCCAAAAGTCAGCACTTTTTGTGATTGTCCCATTTCACTGCGCCGCCTTTACATTTCCCCGTGCACGAACAAGCCACCGTCCCGTCTTTGAGCCATATATTCTCCTTGATATCCTTCGGTCGCATTGACCCGACCTTCTTAAATTCGCCCTGCAGGAGACCGTCATCCACCCCGACGTAGTCGAAGGCGGTCGCGTGAATGTCGACGAGGAACCCGTGCTTGTCCGTGTTCCTCTGACACACGCTTTGACCCGAATTGCACACATCCACGACGTGGACGTAGACCGCTTTATTGTTCGTGAATGCGTCGGATTTGACCTCGAGAATACCCCACAACAATCCGGCGGCGTCGTCTTGGAACACCGCCGCCGGAAACAACGGCTTGCCCTTAAACTCCAGACCGCTTTTGCCATGTTTGAACAGGTCGACGCCAGCGAACCCAACGCCGTTGTCATCGGCACTGGACTGTCCGTAGAATGTGATCCCCGTCTTCGTGAACCCGTCGCTGCCCGACGCCTCCTGCCTGGACGCCGAGTCCTTCCCGTCGTCACCGTCGGCACCGTCCTTCCCTCCCTTTTTGTTGTTGAGGATGAGGATGATGCATACGATCCCGACCACCAACGCCGTCCCCGCGAACATCATGCTCAAAATCATAGGTACCATCATCTGTGTATGGGTCGTTGCAGTACTCTCATCTACCGCATTATTTTATGTGGCATATGACAAGAGATGGTACGAGTTTGTGGACCCTCGTGGAACGGCCCGCCGCCACCCGGTACACCGTCTGTATCTGCGTCAAATAATAATGCCACTGGACGTCCACAGAACAACAAATCCAACAGCGGCGGACCAATGTCCATCAACTCCACCGCTAGCAACGCAAACAAATCACCAAAGTTTGCCAAGGGTGAACACGTCATTTACATCGACAAGAAAGAGGGTCTCAGACCGGCCAAAGTTGTGAATTACAACAAAGAGGGTAACAGTTATCTGATCGACACCAAACTGAAGGACGGCACAATCAGTCGGCGGGACACAGTCGACTCCAAGCTCCGGAAGAGGAACGCGACTCCAACTCCAAACAAAGTGTCCATCGGCTCCAAGGTTGCCAACCGTCACAACAGTGGAGCCGAGTCAAGATTGAACGTGTCCATCGCCTCCACGGTTGGCAACCCTGGGGTTTCCAACCGACGCAGCACCGCGTATAACAGGAACCAGATCAACAGGACCCCCAGGACAGAGGTTTCGTTCGCCAACGCCCTTGCAGCGATCTTCAGAGACAGCCAACATGTTCGTGAAATTGTTAATGGGACGGCGAAGCATTCCATAGACGTCAAGCATTTCAAGAAGAAGTTTTTCATCGAGGGAGACGTCAAAGGCGACGGAGCGTGTCTATTCCATGCAGTCGGCAATACATTGAAGAAACAGAACGTCATCCACAACACACACATGATAAAATTGACAGTTGAAGCGCAATCAGTTTTGATCAGCACGCGGCGGAAGGATAAATTGAAAGGACAACCCCTTTTATCGAGTCTGTCTCCGACCCTGCGTCAGATTGCCGTCGAAGAGGTAACTCGTATGTGGAACGCAAACATGTTAGACGTGTATTCGAGTGCCAGACTGAATATGACGAAGGAGAAGTATCGCACCAAAAACCAGTACCAAGCGGCGATGATTAAACGTGCCACATACGGGACGCTGTTGGAAGTCCAGGCGCTGAGTATGCGTCTCAAAACACCGATCTTCGTATTCCTTGAGGAGAAGGCATATCAGAATGGAAAAGTTGGCTTTGTGACCGAGAGGCATGCGCTCACTGCATTTTTTCCCAACAAGAGCCCGAACACGCACAAAATCGACCCGAATACGGTGGTTGGATCATTGATTTACTTATCGTTGACCGTCCACCCGCATCAGCACGAAGGCGGTAACCATTTCACGCCCCTGTTTCCCGTCCTGGATTAATATGTGTGTAATGGCAGACCACCACAATGAACGTCGCCCTATTGATACTACCGATTCTCTTTTGCGGCTTCATGATGATGTGCATGTGCTGTCTCATCGTGTTAGCACCCGCGATGACCCAGGGCTCTGGCACAGGCGACGAGACGCTCAACGAGTCTGTCGACGTCGAACCGTTGAACACACAAGTCGAAGACGTCTCGGGACCAACGACGTCCGACGGGTGTTTCCAACTCCTCCATCATGCCAACGGCGAAGGTGGCGGCAAAGAGTGGTGTTTGGACGGCGACGAAAATAAACTCGAGGTCACGAACCTCAAACACTACGGAATCAATGACGGAGCGAGCAGCGTTGCCGTTGGAAGAGGCGTCACCGTCGAATTATACCCAAACGCCAACTTCGGGGCGACGACGGGAAAGGCGAACCAACGACCGTTCAAGGTGAAAGGTCCAAACTTCGTCGTGTTGGGAGACAAGTGGTCGGATGACGTCGCCAGTTCGTTCAAAATGTGGAAAACAAAGTAGCGGCGAGTTCAAACTTTATCTGCGAGTAGTGTAGATAGCATGTCAGACGCAGCGGCGTCGATTCTCTCGCTATGTTTACTCTGCTGTTGTTGTTCGTACCTGTGCTGGTCGGCGTGCGTCGTGATCAGTCTCTTCTTGGGCGATTCCAGTTACGCTGACCAGACCGATTTCTGGAAAAAGACGTTGGGGTTGTCTGCGGGCGGTCCATGGAAGAGCAAGGTGTACGGTAACCAGCATCGACCCATCGGAGGTGATTGTCCGGCAGGGTCGTTCGTCACTGACGTGATTGGGTTCAGTGGTCAGGGCGATCACACCAACGCGTTGCAATTCTGGTGCTACGACCCGAGCACGCAAAAGACGTCTCGAATATTCAAGAAACCCACGTGTGGAAAACGAGACAAACCCGATCCCGAAGCCATCGCCTTGCTCGCATTCACGCCCATCGTAGCCATCGCGGCGACGGCACTCACCATCTTTCCGGGGACGCAGCCGCTGGGTGCGCTTGCGTGGACGGGACTGGCGGTAAGCGTTGCCGGCACCGCCGCCTGGGCAGGGATGGAGATCGCGAGCGGCATCGACGCCGCGAAGGATATTCTCAAGCCTGGGAAGGGACGGAGTTTGTGGCCCAAAATTGCGTGGACGGGTGCCCCTGCGGGCTACTATAAATGGAACGTGCGTCCGAAGGATAACGAGATCAAAGGACTGAATCTGTACGCGCTCGACGGCCAGCGGACCGGGTGGATCGGCGGGATGGGAAGCGAGAACGACCGGTTCGGCGCGTACGGACCCAGGAAGAAGCCACCGACCGATAATGTGATCACGCAACGGTGTCCTCCAGGCACGATCATCACGGGCGTCACGGCGTCGTGCGGGGATCGAGTCGACGGTATCCAGTTCACGTGCGATCGACCGCCTGGTATGTAAAATCACGAAGGGTCGTCGGTATCGGCCGTAACGTCTACGCGAACGCCAGGAGGAGCAACATGAGCAAGCACATGAGAGAACTGCAAGACGTCGACGACAACGCCGAAATGGTCCCGACAGGAGACCCGGGTTGTTTGCTCTGTCCGGCGTACTCGTTCCATATACTCATCTTTGAATCATCATTCGCATTGTTCGAGGCGATCGATCCGTCCATGTCCTCGGAATTCAGTGTCGCGTTCGTCCCGTAGACGCCCATACCGAAGAATGCAGCCTCAAGCGCAATACCAGCGACTTCGCCCAACGGCGCTAAAAAACCCCATACCATGGTTGTTCTCGTTGGTGTTCGTGTAAAACTGAACTACAGAAACAATATATTTTGCAATTGCACACGTGGAATGGGTAAGAGTAAGCGAAACAAGGACAAGACTGACGGAGACAGTGGGACGGCCGATGATAAGAAGAAGACCAACTGGGGGGGCTGGTTGGGCGGCGCGGGAATCGCGGCCGGATTGGCGGCCCTGTTCACGCCACTTGGAGGTATCCTGGGGAAGACGGCATCGAATAACGTGATGCAAACGTTCGAACCGTGTGCCGTTCCCATCGCTCTCATGTGCATGAGCGCGTTCTGTTTGATTTGTATGATGATGATCATCCCGTTGCTCCAATAATGTCGTCAGTGCATCCGCGTTCGAGATGCGCGATGGTCATTTGCACGACGGTCGCCATGGTTTTCACGTCTCCGTACACCTTCCACAGATGGGTGTACAGAGATTCCGCTCGGTTCGTCGCACACGCGACCTCCGTTCTGGTCTTGCCCAATACGCCGATTCGCGTCGCCACCAGGCGACGGAGGATCAGCGACACATGCGGCTCGCGCGCGTCGTCGATGTCGTGCGAACGCAGCATGCGGAGTGCCTTGGTGAATTTGCTTTTCGAGAGACCCGTGGCGACTTGTCGGCCCGTCGCGAGCCCGGCAGTGAGACGCTCGAAGATTTCCTCTTCGAGACGGTCCAGGTTGTGCTGTCGAAACGCCACGTAAAACACGGCCGCCAGGAGGCTGACGTTGGAAGGTTTGCCGTTGACACGGACCATGATGGTTTTGCTCGTGTCGATCACGTGTCGCGTCGCGCCCAGCAACGACCCGATTTTCTCCGTTTGGTCGTCAAGTTTGGTCCGGGGACACGTCCGTCGGTGGTCGTGCTCGGCGATCGAATCGGCGCCGTCCCGAAACTCGGTCCGGACAAGTGGCGATGAACACAGGACAAGGCCACATGCCGTACACACCATCACAGTGTCCCGTTCGATACGCACCGCAAATTCGTCGTGTTTACATGCACACATTTTGTTTCCATAGTACTATAGGTTTCGCGTTATGCACTTGATATTCGCCAACATCATCTGGATTCTGCATATCCTGTTCGTCCTATTCTTCACCGGCGTACCCTTCCTGGACATCAAGCGGTTCCCCGAACTGCACATCCTGCATTTGATGACAGGTCCTTTGCTTTGGGTCCACTGGCTGGCGAACAGCGATGAGTGCGCCCTTACCCGGATCGAAATGTTCCTTCGCGGGGACACGGAAAAGGGAGAGTCATTCTTCTACAATCTCGTCGCACCCATCTACGCACAGAGCGACGACACGGCCATCCGTCAAACGATCTGGTTCGTATCCATCGTCTTGTGGCTGATCACACTCACCAAATTCATCAAGAACCCGTGCGTCTTCAAGACGTTCATGCACAAACTCCGCAACGGAGGACGTACGGCGGCCGACGAGACCGCCGACGTGACCACGCTGAAGGAGGTCGTGATCATCAAGGAGGCGGGCGGACGGATGCCGATGGGGTCTCCTCCTCCTCCCGTTGCCGTCCCGGCCCTGCTTGGCCAGGCACGTCAGGAACGACTGTATCCGTGATCGAGCGGAACCGTTTCTTCGAACACACCTTCCCCGATTTCGTCCAGAGACGCGTGACAGCCCACACTTGGTCCTGGCCAAACAGACTGACCATCCTCCGGAGTTGATCCGGCGACGAGAGTGCCATCTGACGCACGTACGCCGTCGCCTCGACGCCGTTCATGTCGAACGGCAACTCTTTCAGGAGTTTCCGCTTCACTTTTTGATGATTCGCCCTTGCCCACAGCGTTCCGAACGTCTTGATATCCTTACGGACGTCGACGTTACACGCTGACGTCCCCGCGACCAACGCCGCCGTCAGGGGCGCCGGGTCGAACGACGGCTGGGCGTACGCGAACGCCTGCAGATGGTCGCATGTCGAGAGCATGTCCAACACACCCACGGCGTCTTCCAGGTTCGTCGAGACGCCGTGGACGTAGTTCTCGAAAATACCGTCCACCATGATGGACGGGTCGCCTTCCGCGATGCGACACCGGTCCCGGAACGACAGCGCGTCGCTTTGCTGCAGCAGGGCGAGCAACCCTTGCACGCCGTCGGGCAAGATCTCCCGCAGTTCGGAGCCTTTCCCGTCCAGTGCGCGCAGACAGTGCCGCAGGTCGTGTGTCGTGGACCAGGCGCGTCGGACGTCGACCCCCTCGACCCCTTTCTCGGCGGCCACCGAGACGAGGAAGTTCACCGCGTCATCGTCCGGGATGGGCGGGACAGTCAGGTGCGTGACCGTTCCCGACGACTTTTTGAGCATGGCGCCCAGTTTTGCGACGACGCTTCGTCGTTTGAAACCGGCGATGATCATCGGGATCGAAGGAGTCTGCACGAGTTGGGCGAACTGGACCGACTTGGCCGCGTCGACGATGACCGAGTCGGGAGGGTCGATGAGCATGATTTTCTTCTGTCCAAGGACCGTCCTTCTGCACGCGTGGTGACCCATACTCACCCAGGCGACGTGCCGTGCGTGCTCTTCTTGGAGCACGTCGAGGAGACGCGAGACGCCGCAGCCGGTCTGTGACTGCTCGATGACCAGGACACCAGAGGTTGCCGTGAGCATCCACCGTTCAACGGCATCGACGAAGCCGCGGTCCAACAGGACCCGACGGGACGGTTCTTTCGGTCCGTTCGACGCTGACATGCGTCCAATTTTGATTGATTTTTTTTGCACGGAGAGTATTGAATGAGTCGAATTGAATGTTAGATGACGCCATCGACCAACTGCTGTGCAAGACGATGGACAGGGCAAAGATGATGATGCAAGACGCCGACAAGTCAGCGTTGGACGGGATTGTCGAGCCGATTCTGGCCTACATTTCCATGAAAGCCGGGTGGTTGGTGTACGTTGTGGAAATGCTCGCTTCGCTGATCGTCGTTCAGACGATGCTTCTGGTCGTCATTCTCTATCGCACGTAGCACGAGGTAGGTCAGTCGGGCGTGGTACGCCGCCATCGTCTCCGACTGGCTCTGGACACAGCGTATCACCGGCTGGTCTGGGAAGTGCGCCTGGTACATCTTATCGTAGTAGTAGCCGATGGCTTTGACGTGCTCATACGACACACGCTCCTCGCCGGGTCGTCCTCGGGACTCGATGCGGTCGCAGCACACGCCCTCCTCCACCGCGAGATGCAGCACAACGTCCGGCTTCCAGCCGTATAACTCAAAGTATTGGTCGATCACGTCAAGTTCTTCTTTCTTGATGTGACCGTCGTGCTTATCGATCTCCGTAAACACGTACCTGCACGCGTAGGGCGTGCGCTCGACGATCTGATGGCGTTTGGTGGACGCTTTGACGTCACCGAGACCGCGCAGCACATCCAGGGCGAGGATGCTCGCCCACTTCCTCTTGTTGACGGCGTACATCTGTAACGTTTCGCCCCATACGTCCAGAGGCTCAGGAAAGAAGTCGATGCTTTCGTGAGCCTTGCCGAGGCTGGTCTGCAGGTGAGCGATCAGTTCGCTCTTCCCCGCGCCAATGTTACCCTCTATGGCGATGATCATCGAACAATAAGTGTGGAGGACCGTGGTCGTCGGTCTTTACTTGATCATCTTGGAGGACACGCTGTACAGCCACGCGATCACGATGGCATGGAGAACGACGCCAAAGGTCGTCGGGGCACCGTACTGCTGGGTGGGCAGACCGACGGTCGACGTGAGCAAGTTGGTCACCCCGTAGACGGTCTTCGACGAGATGATGACGAAGAGCGCCGCGAGAAGGATGGCCTTGTTGGAAATCATGTGTAGTTGGGTGTTTTAACGCAAGGTAATATTTACGTGGCCCGACTACGCGGGTTTCGGACGGAAAAACGTCGTGATCTCCCGTTGGTTGGTGTCCTTCAGAAACTTCAGTCGTTTGCTCTCCTTCCTCCTGCTCAGGTCGTCCGTCTGCAGGGCCATGATCTTGTCGAGGATCACGCCTTCCGTCAACTTGCCGTGGGTGCTGGTCCCGTAGTGCAGTTCGAGAATGGTTTCCAGCGGCTTGAGGACGCAGTTCTGAACGTAGAAGAGGATATCCAGCGGCAGGTCGTGCTGTTGCACCCACTTTGGGTCTTCGGCACGCAACGCGATGAGGTCATTGGCGTGATCCAACGACTTGATGATCACGAACGGAATTCGTTCGCCTTCGCCAGGCGGGTCCGTGTTCCGTCGTTTCCTTTTCTCGGCCACCTGGACGTGCGGCAGACTCTGCGGGTTTTTGTACCCGGACCTCAACGATTTGGACACCACGAACTTGTCAAAGGGGACCCGGTTCTCCAGAATGTCCAGTATGTACGCCCTCGACACCCGGAGCGCCTCTTCGAACGAGCGATGGTACATGATCACGTCCAGGACCTTGACCATGATCTCCCGCACAAATGGCGGGGAGTCACGACGCACAAGTTGGAGACCCTTGACGTCCATTTTGGCCGGTTTGGTGGCGTCGTACTCGTACTGCAGGGCGGCGTACCGCTTTTTGCTGAAAATGAGGAACGGCGTATAGGTCTTCTCATATTCCAGTTCGTTGGGATGCTTGAAGAGCGAGGTTGTCAGCGTGCGTGCCAGTTCCTGGCCGTTGGAGATGTGTTTCGCGACATCAAGTCGGTGCGCCTCCCCGAGATTTTGAATGACAAACACGCTATCAGTGTCGCCGTATACCACTCGGTGTCCCATTTTTTCGCACGCCGCCTTGGTTGCCATGATCATGGTCCTGCCCGTGCTCGTCACCGCCGAGGCCAGGTCCAGCAGCGGAAGGGCACCCGTCCCCGCGCCAAATAAACCGTACAGCGAATTCATCGACACCTTCAGGGCCAACTGCTTGGCGTTGAAGAGACTCGCGGCGAAGTCGTCTGCGCTGGCCTTGGCGTCGGCCATCTGTCGCTTGGCGCGCTTGCGCCACGACGCCAGGTCCGAAAGGAGTTTCGGGACCACGGCGTCATCCGTCTGTGCGAACGAGACGACGTGACCGGGCGTCGTCTCGATCCGGTAGTACTCCATCCCGTCGAGAGCGCCGAACGTGTCGTCCAGGACGATCGTGCTGGGACACATCGTATGTGCGCGCATGATCGACGGGTACAGCGATGCGAAATCCAAACAGGTCACAACGTCTTCGACGTACGCGCCTCGAACGGGAGTCAGGACCGTCGCGCCCACATACTTGTCTCGGTCCAGGTTCTTCTCCATGTCGTTGATGATGTACCCGGCCTTGCCGGTGTGCTTCAGCAGCAACGAGTAGCAGCGGATCTGTTGTCCGCGCGTGTTCAGGTACGCGATCGGCACGCACACGACCTTGGCCATCTCCAACTGGTTGGTCAACACGCTGAGTTTATCCATGAGTTTGATCGGCAGCAGGGTGTCCCTGACGCAATAGTCCGCCAACTGGGTCAGGCCCTGCGTGTCACTGGTGCGGTACCATTCGAACATCTGTTTCGGCGACACGTCGAGTTTGGTGAACCCGTCGAGGTACGTCCTTGACACGTTATCCAGCGTGAACGAATCCAATTTCAGTTCCTTGCGGAAGATGGCCAAAAGGTCCAACTGGACGATCCCCGGCGACTCGAGGAACACGTACGCATTGTTCCCGAACGCCGCAGACGCCAGGTTCTTCTCGGTCAGTGCCCCGCCGCCCTCTTTGAGGTGACCCAGGCGTTGCGTCTGGATGCTGCTGTCCCCCGTCATCATGTCGATCAGGACGGCCGAGCGGTCCTCGATATATTGCATGTCGAAACCCCATATGTTGTACCCAGTCAGGACGTCGACCTGCTCGTCTTCCAGTTCTTTCAACCACACGTTGATCATGAACCGTTCGTCGTCGTGGACGGTCACGTCGACGCCGGGGATGGACTCGCACGCGCGCATCTGGTGGACCGTCTGTTTATACGGCACGTTGTCTCCATACATCGCATACGACGTGCCGATCGTGATGATGGCGTCCTTGGTGTTTGATCCCCTGGGAAACTTGCCCGACTCGCTGTAGCACTCGAGATCGAACGAAGCGATCTTCAGCGGCGGCTTCATCGCCAAGATGACGGGTTCGTCGGTTTTCTTGACCGTGCCGTCGGGCAGCATCGTGTACTCGACGACGTACTCCTTGGAAACGAAATTGGACGTCTTCTTCGCGCCCGCGAAGGTCGTCCAGCCCGTCGGGTCGACGTCGGTCACGTGAAAAAATTTCAACAGCGGGTCCGCTTGGCTTTCGAACGTCGTGTACCGTCGTTCCTTGGCGCGATACTTGGCGTTGCGGAACGCGCGCAACGTCCTAAACTGTATCTTCACGACGTGCGTGTCGTGCGGCCTGAACCCGACGAACTCGTGCTTCTCCACGAGCGTGTAGGTGCACGTGGCGGCACCGAACGCCTCAACGACGTCGGCGGCGAACATCTTCCTCGCCAGTGGTTTTGCCGCCTTGGACCGGGGCACGGCGACGTAAAAAAACGGCTTGAACGGACACCGAACCGCGACTTGCGCGCCGGAGGGGGTCTTCCCCAGAGCGATCAGTTCGCACTGACAGTCCACATCCCTGGCGATCCAATCGATGATGTAGGCGTCCACGTCCGCCCTCTCGGTATCGACCGTCATATTTCTCGACAAAATTATGTGTGAGCATGACAGTGCGTCTATCGTAAAGCCATGAAGACTGGTGTCGTCGCGTTAGCCGTCCTGGCGTTTTTCGCCTTCGTCATCGTCGGGGCCTGGAACGGTAAATTTTCACCCGCGTCGCGTCCTCCCGCCTTCGCCGATTTCCCGGAAGCCATTCGTCTGACGAAAGAACTCGAGGAGACTCGCGCGCTGCTGAAGAAGGCCGAGGACGGTAAATTCCGTCTCGAGAACGAGACGGGTGTCCTGGGCGGCGCCGCCGCGGACGACAACTCCAAGATCCAAGAGTTGCTGGAGCAAATCGGCAAACTGACCGCGATGATCAACCAACTGACGGCCGAAAACAGAAAGTTGAAAGAACTCTTGAAACAACTCACCAAAGATTTCGAAGCGATGCGCAACAAGTTGAAGTTGTGCGAGGCACAGGACGCGGCCAGGCGCCTCGAGCATCAGTACTGTAACATGAAGCCTGGGACCAACATGTTGTAGAGGGCGCGAGCAGAACAGGTAATATGTTGACGTACGTCATGGGTCGAGTATTCAGGAAAGACGCCTTCTCTGCAAAGGCAGGCGTCGGCAGAAACAACTGTTACGCATGGGCATTGGGCTACCCCGCCCTCTCCACCAGCGGCGCATCGTACAAACTGCAGCCCGGTGACCTGTCCACGATGAAAGACTTCTCGCTGTCGAACTGCAAGGAGATCGTGGCCCGCGTCAAGGACGATCTGAAACAGTTGGGCGGTTCCGTGACCCCGTTCGCGCGTCCGTGCTCGCGTAGTCAGTACAAAATAGCGTTGGTCGTGGCCAAGGACACGGATTTCCATTTCCTCGTGCACCATCAGGACGTCCGATACAAGGTCACGGAAGACGGAGAGACGAGGAAAAGCATCGCGAGACAGTTCAAAGTCCCGATCAACCGCGTAGAAAAGAAACAGAGTTACAAGAAAGGATCGGTCGTGTTCGTGGCGGGCGCCTGCTGCTGGTCGCACAAACGCGGCCTCGCCTACGCCCCCACGTTGCTGGACGCCCAGGGACAGATCATCAAGGACCCGCGCAAAGCGGACCTGAACTACCCGGGACTGAACTATTCGCTGTTCTGTGCGACGTTCTGCGTACCGACGCGGGAAAAGACTGCGTGTGCGCTCGTGAAAAACTCCAAGACCAGGGGACTGTGCGTCGCCAAGGCCGACTCGAACCACGCGCTGATCAGGAAAAAGTTGGCCCCGCTCAAGAAGTCGTGGAATATGGTCATCTTCTGATCATTTGAGCGCGCGACAACATCAAACGAAGTCCATGATGGCGACGTTCTCCACGATGGCGAGTGGTGCCGACGACAGGAACGACGTCCACGGTTCGTTCGACACGCGTTCCACCCGGAACCACGCGTGTTTCTCGTCGAGGAACCCGTCGCGTTCGTCCAGCACGTCACCGAGTTTGCCGGCGACCACAGGTCGGACGAACCCCGCGAAGATGGCGTTCATCTGAATATCGTGTGCGGTCAGTTGTCTGGACGACGTGGACGACTGACGGACGACTCGAATGGTGTGAGGGATGAGACTGCCGATGTAGTCTCCTGGCCTGATGTACTTGGCACGTTTCCACGTCCATGTCCTTCGCTCGTCGCCGTCGGGCACGCGCGACAAGATGAAGGCCTCCGGCGTGACGATGACATCGTCGTCACCCTTGGTCGACGTGATCCTGATCACCGTGCCGGCGTACGGAACCCGTTTGATCTTGAACCGTTGTTGTTTCGTGGCCAGGTCCGTCGACGACGAAAACTGGGGGCTCAATCTGTAGCCTCGTTCCGTCAGGACAGCCGAATCAGTGGAGAACATACACAAACCTTAAATCGCCCTGGAAAATATCCGCCGTATTTTCCTGCGCTACACCAAGACATGAAGAAGTGGACGTTGCTCGCATCCGTCGTTCTGCTCGCGGGCGCGTACATATGGAGCGACGCCAGTCGGTCCAAGAGGTGTTCGCACGGCGCCGCCAACGGTAAAACGTACGTGGTCAAGGCGTCGACACCGTGCAACCATTCGCGTCTCATGGAAGTCATGTACCGGTGCCAGAAGGTCGTTTTGAACAGTCAAGAGCCCGCCTCCGCCATCCAACGCATACGGCAACGGTGGGACGGGATGGTCCACGAAATGGTCGACGGCGGGGTCGCGCCTGCCGTCACCCGCGACAAACGGACCATCCACGTGTGTTTGGACGACGACCCGTCCGTCGATGCACTGACGTTCGTCGTGTTGCACGAGTTGTCCCACATCGGGTGCCGAACCGTCGGACACACGGACGAGTTCTGGGACGTGTTCATGGGCATGTTGAAGACCGCTGCAGAGATGGGCATGTACACGGAACACGACCCCACGGAGAAGGTGTGCGGCACGGTTGTCGGACCGCCACCAACGTCGACGTCGCGTGGATTTGGCGGGAAATAGTGTCTTGCAGGGAAGAATACCCACCGGCCCGGACAACAGCACATGGATGATTCCAACCCCGCCGCCACCAGCACGGAGACCCCGCCATCGCCTTCCCGCGTGACACCACCCAACCCGTTTCCAATCACCGAAGACGAGTTGACGCGTCACGTCCGCGAACGGGGCGTGCACCTCTTCGTCGCCGTGCCGTGCTACGGGTGCAAAATGTCGTGCACATTCGTCACGTCGATCCTGCGCTTCGAGGGCTTTTGTCTGCAGAACGGCATACGCCTGTCGTTCGAGTTCCTCGGCAACGAATCGTTGGTGCCACGCGCCAGGAACATCCTGGCGGAGCGGGCCATGCGTTCCAAGGCCACCCACTTGCTTTTCGTGGACGCCGATATCGGGTTCCATCCCCACACGATCATGCGGATGCTCGCGTACGACGCCCCAGTCACAACCGGGATCTACGCGAAGAAGGGACTCAACTGGGACGACGTGTGCTCGTCCAAGAAGACCGATCCCGCGGCTCTGAAGGAAGCAGGGCTCAATTTCAACATCAATCTGGACCAATCGGTGAAGAACCACAGCGTGACCAGTGGCTTCCTCAAAGTGCACGATGCCGCAACCGGCATGATGCTCTGTCGCATGGATTCGCTTCGACACATGCGAAGCGTGTACGGCGAGTCCCTGCTGGTGAAGAACGATATTCCATCTTCTCGGGAGACCATCCAGGAATACGTCGCCCTCTTCGAGACGCAAATTTGTCCCAAGACGAGACGCTACCTGTCAGAGGATTACGCGTTCTGTCGTCGATGCCAGGACCAGGGGTTGCACGTCTACGCCGACCTCTTCGCGCCCCTCACGCACACCGGCAGCATGTTATTCCACGGTGACCTCACCGGCAGCATGACGACCAACCTGAGTCTTCCTCATGCATGAATTATCGGGCGCCGAATTTGTTGAAAGGGTATATAACGGGCGTGCCACAGGCTTAACGAAGGCGCAATGACAGACGAGACGCGTGCCGACCAGACAACCCAGACAACCCAGACAACCCAGACACCCCAAACAACAGGAACGACCGACAACACGCCACACGTGCTGGTGGCGGGGATCGTCACCGAGTCGTACGAGTGCACGATCAACTTCACGACCACCATCATCCGGATTCAACAACGCATTTCCAGTGGGTCCGCATCCGACGGGCGGTGCCCAGTGGGATTCGAGTTCTTTTCGTCGGTAAAAAGTGCCGTCGACCACTTTGCGGCCAACGCCAAGTACACGCGTATGGTGCTCTTGGACGCCACGATGGGATGTGACGTGGACTTCGTATTCAGGCCGGTCGAGAAGGAAAAGGGGATCGTGGTGGCGGCGTACCCTCTGCGGACGCTTAACATGGACGCCGTGTCGTCCTACATCGAGACGTGCAGGACGGGAGGCACCGAACCGGATGCATCGGTAGCCAAGGACACGGGCACCGTGTACAACTTTTCCGCGAGCAAAGGTGCCCTCGTCGACGCGAGCGGGTGCGTGCTCGCCGACAACCCTCAGGCGAAGATCGTGTCGGTGTCTCGGCCGTCCCTCGGCGAGTTTGTCGACGCGTACGATCAACTCACATCAACCTTGTCCGGTCGTCACCATGTGGACGTGCGGACCAAGTGTTCCAACACGGGAACGTACGATTTCTCGGGGGTGGTCGGCAAACGGTTCATGGCGTCCGAGACGTGAGGTGAAATCTTATGTATGTGTGTAATAACAGAGCAACAATGCTACTTCCTTTGCTTGCAGGATGCGTCTGCATCGTGGTAGCGTTTCTCGCGTGGTGGTTCCTGGGCAGACAGTCGGGAGGCGGCGGTAACTCGAACGCCGCCAAAGCGTCTGACGCGTCTGTCGCATCTGTAACGAATGTCACGTCCCCACAGAAGATCGTCATGCAAGCCCCGAAACCGGCGGGACCACCGGCCCGCGTCGAAGAGATGCCCACCATCGCCCCCGAGCCATGGAGCGAGTACGCCTTGCTCAACTTTGCGTTCGAACACCGGCTCCTGGGTCCGGGCATCGCGCCCGACGCGACGACCACGATGACGAGAGTGACCGCCGCAGAAGACTCGTACAAGATGGTGCGGTGCACGCTTGCCAACGGGTACTCTGTGAAATGGATGAACCGGTATTTGACCGTGAACCCCGACGGGACGCTCCTGTGGAACGACCGGAAAGACGAGCCAGGGTCATGTTTCGCACTGGAACCCGGCTTCTGCGGAGGGGATGGCAAAGAGTTCATCATGATGCGTAGTCTGTTGAACAACAGGTTCTTGCGCGTCGACGGGTACACAAACAAACTCGTGTGCATGGACAGTCCGTCTTCCGACAACGCCGCACAGTTCTGTTGGAAATTGCAGCCCAGTCAGCCCGCCCGGAGACGGTGCGGACAGTATTACGATCCCGATTACGGCAGAGTTGTCAATATTCCGTGCGATATAGTCCAAGATCCCCCCGAAGGCGGCACGTGCGCCGACGTGACGCCTGGGTTCATGTCAAAGTGCTGTTTGAAGCACAACGACAAGTCGTGTCGCAACGTCGTTTTGCGGGAAGTCGTCGGACGCGGCATCAACGAAGCAGCCCTCTACATAAAGACGCGTTTCCCGGACCATACGATCGTCAAGTGCGGTCGCGGCGACCCGTGCGAGAAGATGAACCCGTTCCCGATCCACCAAGCCGACACATGGGTCCTGCCATACGACAAGCGACTGGGGACCGTCTCCTTCCCGGCCTACCGATTCGTTTGAGCGTTTGCGCGCGTTTGAGAACGACGACGACGACCGTCGTTGATCAGTTCATAAAAATGGAGTACGTGTGCGATGCGTTCGACGATCCTCGAGACGCCATCGTGCTGAGTTTCGTGGTGCCGGAACGGGTCCACACGCGACGCGAACTGATCGCCAACTTTGACGATGACCACGCCAAACTCGTGCTGATGCGGACGCCAGACTGGACGAAATTGACGCTGTATAACCCCGTCGCGTGCGGCATCCCGTGGATCGGCCAACGTCTTCGGCACTTGGACATGAGATTGAACGATCCCACCAATCTCATGTTCTGCGAGTTCCTACCGGAAATCGAAGACTTGCGCGTGTCGGCACCGTCCTTCTCGGGCGGTATCCGGGCCCGGATGCCGACGCTCAAACACCTGAAGTTGTGTTCGGGAAGCATGTTTGGGCTGTTCGCAGAGACCAGGACGCTGCTCCCGGCGCTCGTCACAATGGACATTTACGCAAGCATCCTGTACGCCAGTCACGGGATGAGGTTCCCGGAAAAGATACGAACGCTCCACTTGAACGGGATACTCATGACACAGGTGATCGACGCGTTGGAGACGTGTCCCGCCGTCAACGTGACCCTCACGTGCGCGGGACTGATGGACGTGCCGGAATTGCCACCGCACGTCGAACGGCTCGACTTGTCACACAATTTGATCGATAGTTTCGGGCCCGATATCTTCCCGAATCTGACCTACTTGTCCGTGCAGAACAATTTCATGTTCGACTGCACGACCATCGTCAGCGAATCCCTGCGGACCCTGGACAGACGGGGCACCTGCGGTTGGCCGTGGGAACTCAAGAACGCGAGGACGATCGTCTCCGACGCCGATCCGCCCAGTTACATCAAGATCTCGTGCCCGAAACTCGAACGCGTGCTGGTCAAATACGTCGACCGAGTCGGCCACGCGTGGCACCTGGCGCGCCGGCTCGCGGGGTGTCGGGCGACCGACGCTTGTCGCGAGGAGGGAGAACTGTGTGAAGAGGATGTGGAAGAGTTTTGGACCAGTTACATTGATGACGTGCCGGTCGTACACATTCTCCCGAATCCGCGCACGTATGACGACTACAACGTTTAAATTCCGCCATTATTTTACGTGCAAAGAACAAGACACCAGACCAATACGCGACGATGCCACCGTCCACCACGTCCACAAAACCAGGCGTGGGGGGTGTCCTACAGTTGAACATGATCGGCATGCAAGACACGCATCTGTACCAGACGTCAGACACCAGCGAAGGCGGTCACCGTTTCTTCGACCAACGGTGGACACAATCCACGCGGTTCGCCACCGTCCAAAAGACCGTCCCGAGTGCCTTGCCGTTCGGTCTGACGACCAAGGTGGTGATCCCGAAACGCGGCGATCTCCTCGGTAACTTGGCACTGTCGATCACGCTGCCGGCGATCCCGGGGGCATCTATAGACGACTATTGGAGGGAACGAGTGGGGTACATTCTGCTGAGGAAACTCCGCATCATCCTGAACGACGTCGAACTGGACAGTAGCGAGCGTCTGTGGCTCTCGCTACAGGACGATCTCTTCATTCAAAAGTCGAAGAAGGCAGGCGTCGACGATATGATCGGACGCGCCGGTATGCGACTGTCGGAGGAACACACCATCGTCGTTCCGCTCAAGTTCTTCTGCTGTTACAAGCCCGGCCAGAGACAGACCTTCCTGCCACTGCTTTCGAACACCGGCCAAAACTCCCTCGTCCTGGAGATGGAACTGGAGTCCTTTGCCAACTGCGTGACCAGTTACGACGGGAAGTTCGCACCGAAAGATCTCGCAGCGGATCTCATTGCTGATTACGTGTTTTTGGACGAAGAAGACAAGAACGAGATCATCAACAGGGAGACGCCGTTACTGTGCGAGGTGGTACAGGACTGCGAGGCGACGTCGTTCCGCGAGACCTTGGATGGTGTCGGCGGCGACACCATCATCCCGACGGGCATGGTCCGCGTCGACCTGTCGGAAGTCAATTTCCCGGTGAAACTGATCGTGTTCGTCGCGTACTCCGTGGACGCCGTGACGCAGGGCAAATATTTTCAGTATGAGGATGTGATCGACACGGCGAGTCTGAAGTTCGACGGATGGGAACGCACGCAGTACCAGACGGCCGACCTGTACTCGCTGGTGCAGACGTGGCATCATACGCCCAACTGCATCAAGGACCATGTGTACGTGTACTCATTCGCAATGGACGCGGCCAATTCGCAGCCGAACGGACACTTCACGTTTTCCCATGTGCGCAAACCCTTGCTCTACGTCACATTGAAACAGCCGAGGGACGATATCGTCGTCAAGGCGTTCCTGCTGGGATACAGATACGTCAACTTCCGGGGCGGCGACGCCCAGGTGTCGTACATTTAAATGAAGGGTTTCGAACGGCCAATATTATAACCGCCATAGTATACAGGTATGTACTACGAGTACCAAGACCAGACCACGAACTACAGCACCGTCGATTCGGCACGGGCCACCCTCCACGTGTGTCGCGACAACCCGGTGGTGAACCTGTTCTTCTCGGAGGGCAACATCCAGCGAATCCAGTCGATGGTTCGGACACGTATTCGCGACAAACACAACATCACAATCGACCCACAGAGCAAGACCGAACTGACGCTCGTCATGTCCGGGATCTTCAACATGCACCAGGGGAACATCGTCGCCGGCGCGGACATCGACTGCCAAGTCAGGCGACTGAACGAGTTGGTGACAGACTACTGTGTCAAAAACATCCTCGTGAACATCCGCCACCATATCGGGTATCTCCGAGACTCAAGTAAGCCGTATACCCTCCTGGACCGCCCCGTCAACACGTCTCTCAAGGGCGAGCGCACGCTGTCGTACATGCCGTAATCGCCAGTCGGAACCACGTGACGAAATGTTTCCTTGGCGTACCCCAACCAGAATATGCGTGCGAATACGCGGGCCGCCACACGGGTCGAGATCAAGCCGTCTCCGCGAACGGACAAAAAGATGGTCGCCATCTTCAGGGACGACAGTGGACGTGTCGTGAGGACCACCCACTTCGGAGGCAAAGGGTACGGAGACTTCACCATATACCACAAAGTGGACCCGGTACTCGCCAGAAAAAAACGACTTGCATACATCCGCCGGCACCGCGTGCGTGAGAACTGGCGAGATCCGTATGCGGCCGGCACCTTGGCCAGGTGGGTGCTGTGGGAGAAGCCGACGGTCCCCGCCTCCGTGAGAAAGTATAAAGTTTTATTTGGGTTCGAATCGTAAGACGTAAGACGTACGCGTCGACAATGAGGTCCCTCGTCATCAACTCGCACGTCGACAGCACGACGGCGTTGGCGCGTCTGCTGGACAGTCTCCAGGCGGCCACCGGATTCGATCGCACGCACATCAAGATCGTGGTCGGGGGGTGCACGGACGCGACCGACGAGCATTCGATTTATTCCGTCTCGACGGACGCAACGCGTCCCAACATCGAATGGATACGCACGCGACGGGACTCGATCGATTTCACAGCGCTGCTCGCGTGCATTGATCTGTTCGGTCACCGACCGGCGGACGAGTACTTTTACATCCACGACACGTGTGTTGTGGATGTTTCCTTCTTTAAGCGGATCGGGGACATCTCGCTCGCGCAGGGACAGATGTCCCGGTCCATCGGTCGTCTCCATATGTCCATGAACATGGGCATCTACACACAATCGTGGCTGACGACGTTCCAGTCACAGACCGAACTGTTCCGCAACACCGACGGGTGCCGCGCACAGTTCAAGCGACGGTGCATCGACATGGAGGATTGGTTCTTCAGGAACGACCCGACCAACACCGTGATCGGCGCGGGTCTGACAGAGGTGTTGCCACCGACAGACGTGTACGGACGCGGCGTCATGCGACGAGGCGAAGTCTACCGCGACGTCGGCCTGACGAAGTGGAAAGCCAACTGGTGCCTCCGGACGGACGGCGCGTACCAACTCGGCAATTAGCACGGTTTTCTCCCGGAATCTTTTGGGTGCGCACTGTAATACAGTGAAACTGTAAATGAGTTCCGCTTTGCTACAGATTCTGGCACAGGGCGAGGAGGATGCCTACATCACGTCGGAAAGTTTCGACTCGCTCCGGCCGTTTCGACAGGTGGTCAAGAAAGCCACGGCGTTCTCGACCGAGATCATCGACATCGATGTCCGCTTCCCGACGACGAAAACGTACGGACAAACCCTAAGCAACATCGTGATCCCGCGCAAAGGTGACCTGATCAGAGATATATACGTCCGGCTCAAGGTGAAACGCGCCAGCGGCACGACCAAGACGCCCGGTCTCGAGATTTTGGACAAAATCAGTATGTGGGCAGGCAACGTCAAGTTGGAGACGATCACCGGCGAGTATATCTACGCGCGCGACGCCGCGCACCTCACCGCCGACGAGTTGCACGCCAGGGACCGTCTGGTGGATTTCAACCAAGACGAGGGTCAGGGAACCGTCAAAACGATGTACATCCGCGTCCCATTCTTCACCAGCAAGACCCCCCTTCCTCTGATCGCCGTGCAAAACCAGAACGTGCACCTCGAACTGACACTGCGCGACGCCATGGCGTCCCTCGATCCCGTATACCAACCAGACGTCGATGTCATGGTGGAATATGTCTACGTCGATGACGATGAACGGCGTTTCTTTACCAACAACGAGCACGCCCTGCTCATCGAGCGACTCCAAAGCCAGGAGGACCCCTTCAATCCGCGGCAATCGGTGATCAACCGCGTCTACTCGCCCGTCATCGAGACGCTGGGTGGATACGACCGGGTCGAGGGATCTGGTGCCGACAAGGAGATCGCCGCGTCAGGTACGTACCTGCAGTTGGTGAACAACCAAGGCGATCCCAAGTGGTTCGGCCGGACCGAAGTCTTTTACGATTGCGCGGAGAACGCGAGGGTGTTCGATATCCAGGGGCGGTTCCTCATCCCGACGGACACCGGACCGGGCGGAACCGTCGGTATGCAGTGGGCGACGTTCACGGAAGGCGGCACCACCTACGGCTACAGTCTCGAGTGGTCGTTCCCCGACTACGAAACGATCACGACGACCTTCAAACGGAACGGAGAAGTCGTGTGCACCATCGCCAACGCGTCCGTCACGTCACAGTCCGGGTACGCGACGGTGACGGCATCCGACACCTCGACGGACTTCACGACGCAGGCCGCCGCAGGAGAGGCATGGCTGGTCTTCCAGTTTCAGCATCATCTGGAGAACGATCTGTTGAGCGTTTCAACGACCGTTGAGGGGTACGTTGCCGGGGGGTACGTCGCGTCACTGAGTCCGGTGGCCACGGGACCCACCATCACACACACGATCCGGGAGGGGTACTCCGCCATCTACACCTTTTACCGCACGTGCACGTTCTCGATATTTGCCGATGCAACGGAGGACGTCATCTTCGCGGCAGACTCGATCCGCGTCGACCTGGTGGCGCTGCTCCCGTCGTCATCGAATTACAACATGCAAAACATCCCTCTGTACTTCCGTGGGCCCGTCAGGTACCTCATGTGGTACCTCCGTCCCCTGAAGAGTCAATGGACCTTCGGCAAGTACACGACCGACGTAGTGGGATCGGAGACGCAGAGACAGGACGTCATGCACTCGGCCAAGGTCACATTGAACGCAAAGGATAGAACCGCGCTCGCGACACAGACGTTTTACAACGTGGTCGAGCCCCTGCGCATCTTCAAGAAATCCTTGCCGGCTGGACTGCACGTGTTCGGCTTCTGTGAGGGTCCCGCACAAGGACTCATGCCGAATGGAACGGTCAACTTGTCCAGGATTCAGGAGACGCGACTGGTCCTGCAGTTGCGCAGTTACAACCCGACAGAATCGATCCTCACCCGACTCGACGAGTCGGAATGCCTGGAGGAGGGACGTCTGTATACCCGGTTGGTGTGTCACGCCGTCGGGTACAACGTGTTGTTCGTGGCCGACGGGTACTTGAAACAGGCATATATGTGACGACCGACACACATTCGTAGTACTTTACACCCAAACATGTAATTTCTTCATTCCTTCATTCCTTCATTCCTTGGATTCAGAATTGTGTTGTTGGTCCAAATTGCGTCCGAGAAGGACCAACACCCTATTGCAATCGAACGACTTGACGAATTCTACCACATTTCCATCGTCGCCTTGGTCCATATGGTACGTGAACAGCGAAGCAAATACGTCGCACGGCGCACACAGATGAGTGGCGTCCATCGTATCGTACATAGTGTCAATGATGGAGTGAAACCCTTCATTGGAAAGGGACCCGTCCAGCCTGGGGGCACCCTGACTATCGGCACGCGTGTTGCACACATCCATCGTAAAGAGCGCACCCAGGACGACGCACGCCAGTTGTATCGACGACGATTTGGAGGACGTATCGCTGACGCACCAATCCAAGATTTTCGACATCTTGAGACGCGTATCTTGCATCTGAAACATGTCCGCTTGTTCCAGCACTGCAGACCTGGAGATAAGTCCCTTGCCCATTCCCACCGCTGGGTTTGGTAGCCCCCCATGTCCACTGGTCGAGGCGATCGCGCTACTCCTGACTCGCTTCATTCCCACCATTGTCGAGGCAACTGGCGCGAAAATATCGCATTTATCCTGCAGAGACGTCTCCCAGAACATGCTGTGGAAAAGTGTTTGCGTGAGCACCACTCCGCTCTTGTGCTTCGACGACGACCCATCCTTTCCGTTGTGGAATCGGACCTTGAGCACATACGGTATCATCTCGTTCCCGTGATCAACCAGTCTTTGCAGGGGCAGCGACGCGACGATTTGGTCGAGGTGCGGGTGGTCCGTGGGGATGCAGACGGCCCAGGCCCTTTCCCTGTCGACCCTGATGCTCGACACATACGCGCACATGGTTTTGTTGTAATCGAGATCGTCCGGATCTCCCCCGCCGAAACACGTGACGAGCAGATTCTCGCGATCCTTGCCGTCGAGTTTGGTGCGGGGCAGCGTCGACGATTCGGGACCCAACGACCGAGTGGGACGCGGCACCCGGATGGTCAGGTGTTTCGGCGTCTGACTGGACATCTCGAACACGCACCACGAAATCACGATCGATCCGTCCACTTCCTCGTGGTGCTTCGGACTTCCGTCAGGAAACATCGACGCGGTGAGTTCGTCGATACTGACCGGAGTCGCCGCCGGACTATCAATGGCGATGACTCGTTCGACATCGAAGTGATCGAGAAAACGAGTTTGACTCTTGCTCTTGCGGCCTGACTTCGACTTGATCACGGCAAACGATGTGCACGTCGGTATTGACGCTGTGGACATGGTGAGGCGGAACACGGAAACGTTACGGAAAAATCAGTTCTGTATTGGGTCATCGTGAATCTGCACGAATCTTGCAGGGGGGCTTCTTCATCCGGGAGAACCGCCGGGCACAAAATATTGGCACATACCATAACAGCGACGAGAATAACAGTATGGGAGACGAACCTCGTTGGACGGACGATATATCGGTCCTCTGGAGGAACCCCACCCAATTCTTTCCCGTGCAACCGACCCGAAACATGACGCTGAACTCGACCACGCGCTTCCTCCTGTATGCAGGCGTGGCACTGTCGGTCTTTCACCGTTCGGCGACGCCGATGATCGTGTCCATCATCCTCAGCATCCTGCTGTCCATGGTATACTGGCGCCAAGAGGAGAGGGAACTGGCGGTCGAGTTGGTGCGAAAGCAGGGATGCCGCAAACCGAGCAGGGAGAACCCCTTCATGAACGCGGCCGTGCACGAATTCGGTACCCCGACCGTTCCGTGCGACGAGAACGTCGATTCGGAGGTCTCGGATGCCCTATTCTCCACGTACGTGTACAGCACGGCAGACGACGTGTTCGGTGACGAGTTTGCACGCCGGCCTTTCATTCGCCTACCGAACGGAGGCACCCACCCTGACTTTTCAAAACTAGCGACTGAATTGCGACCCACGCACAGTTAGAATTGATATTGAATGTTTGTTCTTACAGACACACGACGTAGTAACACAGTCACTGCATATCCATGTCTTCGGGACTGTCCTCGATTTCGAAATTGTCGCCCGCCGAGAAATCGTCAAAACCTAGTCCCGTGCAACTGGACAGAACCGTGTCCAACAGTCCTTGGACCTTCGGATCGTTCATATCGGGCATGTCGGCTCCAAGCAACGTGCCAACGTTTTGCATCAACGCGGGAAGCATTGCTTTGAAATCAATGCTTCCTCCCTGTTCCATCGTCGTCGCCGCCTCCTTCGCCATGCTCTCGATGCTCCCGAGCATGTCGTCGTTCAAGTTCTCCAGTGCCATGCCCAGAGCCAGCAACGTGTTCAAGTAGTTCATGATCGCCGTCTTGGACCCTTCGTCGATGCCGTCGACGTTCCACAACTCGGACACGTTCAGACCGCCGATGGTCACGCTGTTCTCCGGGTCCTCGAAGACGGTCCGGTCGCTCTTCAGTATCCTCTCTGCGTACGGCCGGACCGCGTCCATGAACAACGTCAGGCCTTGTCGCTCGTCGGAGGCGAGCAGAACCGGTAACGTCGTCTTGAAGATGGTAATCTGCGGGACGTCATCGAAGGTGTTGGACAGGTCGGTGATGAAGTCATTCAAGAGGGTATTGAACGCGGCGATGGTCGTCATACTTGAATGCGTGCGCGGACTGATGCGACGTGGTATGCTCTGATGCAGAGACAATGAATCGCACGAAAAAACGCGTATTTGTTTGTGGCACTGCAGAAGTAACGAGGAGTACATGGATGCTGATTCTCGTCGACGCAGTTCCCAGCGGCTGCTTGCAAGATTGCTTGGCCGTTCGGCCCGAAGGAGTCGTCATATTACCAGTGTTACAGGCGGTCGTCATGTCCGAACGGCGACCGTCGCACATGACCAATCCCCTGACCACGATGGTGCAGACGATGCTCGCTCAGTTCCGTCAGGCAAGGTTGTGTTGCGTGGACGATAAAACGCGCGTGGTATGTTTTTATTGGAGCCAAATGCCGTTGAACGCGACGGCGTTCGAGGCGAAATTCATCGAACGACACATCAAGTCACTGGAGCGCATGTTGGATGTGCCGCACCGCCGCGTCTTCGTCCACATCCCAAAGGACTACGTGTTCGATAGACTGGCGCAGCAGAACGTCCCCGTGTCGACGTATGAGATCGAATCGTACACGACGAGAATGCAACGGATGTTCACGTACGATCGGGTGGTCTCGGTCGAACCGCACTCGTTCGAGACGCTTTCCACCCTGAAGGCGAACGTCGTCGCGCTGATAAATCATTCGTAATGGATTTCAGAAAGATCGTCACGAGCAGGGTCGATTTCGACTCGTGTCGACGCGGACAGTGCCGACGATCCATTCGCTATGGCGCGGAGCGATCGTTGAAAGTGCAGACGCCGCGCATGCTGGTCGGCGTCTCCAAGCACGCGTGGGGAACGCGCCTTTGTTTGAAAGATTGTACCTTCACGGATCTCGTGGTCTTTTTCAAAGAGTTGGAAGCGATCGGCGGGAAAGGACACGTCAACCCCGACACCAACCCGCTCGAAACGTTGTACGTGAACGACGAAACGCTGTTCTTCGACAACGAGGGACGACATCTGGGGGATACGGAGTCCATACTCACGGCCGGTGCCGTGCTAGAAGTGAGTTGTATCGTGAGCATGGATGGCATGACGTTTACACGGGACGACGCGGGTGACATCATCGCCGCGAGGGCGACCATCTCACCGGTCCAGGTGAAAATACATAAGGTTGTCCACGTGCCCCCTCCAGTCGTCTACGTCGATGGCGTCCTAGTCGATCAGTGACGTCACCGAGTTTCCGATGCACGCCGTGGCGACGGAGATGATGCCGACGACGTACGTGGGCACGCCCATCTGGAAGCGAGGCATGGCCCTGATTCTCGGAAGCACCACCACAATGAGCACGAAGATGATCAATGCAATAATAATGTCAGATTTATGCCTGAACAATACACCCTTCCACCCTTGCCTTTTGGTCGTCTCCTGCTCGGCGTCCGTCCCGCCACCGCCGCCACCGGTCTTGTTTGAGGGCACAACGTCGGAGCCCTGGTGATGCGGGACGTGGGGATGCTCGTGAGGAAGGTACTGGTCTCCCCGAGGGATGCCGTACCCGGCGGGGGGCTCGTTCGGGTACTGATGTGCGGACGTCGGGTGACCCTGCATGGCACCCATGGACATGTCATGGTCACCGTACTGCGCCGCATGGGGCTGTTGCTGCTGGTGATGCTGCGTTTCCTGCGGCTGGATCGACTGTCTCAACACGTCGTCGTAGGATGGCATATCCGTCGGTCCGACTTTTGGTCCGTCTGAATCGCGCGAGGAGACTTGGTTCAACTTGCTCACTGGTGTCGCGAACTCGTCCATGGAGGAGATACGTTTCCGGTAGCACCAGATTCAAAAACCGTTGATATTCCGCACACCGACCGGTCTCCGGTCGATCAACGTCTTAAAATCTTGGACGGAAGACATGAGGTCGGATGCCGTCGACGAGTACTACCAGTGTTCGAACGCACGAACCGAAATATTGGCGACCCTGTGCACGTACCAGTCGGAAATGAACGATGCCCTCCTTCGGAAGGACATGGACACTTACTCGGACAGGAGAATCCGAGCCGATATGCTCGTGCGTAGTTTGCACATCGTAGAAACAAACCTGTCGAAGTGTGAACAGTCACTTATGTATGCGTTCCAAGACCATCGTCCTGAATCGTGAGCGACGATGACCACGGGCAATCACGGACATCCACGGACAATCACGTCACTTTGAAAACATGTTTTATCGCGGTTTGCGGACGATTTTGATTCTCTTCGGCGTGTTTCTGTCGTCGGACCGTTCGTACGGTGCATCGTATGGCGCGAAACGCGGCCTGACCCAATACGGGACGCCGACAACCCGTCGTACACGAACCCGTCCCGTGCCCGTCGGCGGTGTTTGAACAGCAGCAGACACATCATGAAGACGAAGAAAGCCTCAGGCAGACGAATACTTGGTTGATTCTTGTGATTTCAAAGTGTAAGAAACTCGAATCGTTGAACGAGGAGGACGAGGCCGAACGAATCGCGGATGTTCCGGGATGAAATCATTCGGCACCGATGGAAGACCTTGCCCGACCAGTGGCCGACGCACTTCCTACTGGACGGACAAGAGGGCGGCAAACTCTCCATCGCCGACAAGGACCACGGCATGTTTCTGAATAAATACTTCACGTACGTGATCAAGAAACGAGAAGCGTTGTCGGTGGTGGAACTCAAAACGCCACACTACTTCCTGTTCTTCGATGTCGACCTGCTCTTCGCTCGCGCGACCACGGACAGGATGCGACTGGCCATCCGGAAAACCATCGACGTCATCACCGAGACAATCTGGAAATTCGTGACGAGGGAGTTCTTCTTCCTACCGGACACCGAGGGAACGAGGAGCCAGACCACCACCACCTCCTCCGGCAGCGACCGCGTCCTCGTGTCGACGTCGCCGCCGAAGATGGTCGACGACGACCGGGAGAAGCACGGTCTGCACCTCAACTTTCCCGCCATCGTCGTCAACGCGCCGATCGCACTGGCATGCCGGGAAAAACTCATCAGGAAACTCGAGACGATGCAATTGGACGACGAGAACGATTCCATCTCGATCGATAGCACCGCGTCGAGTTCCGGACTGGTCCGTGCGGTGCCGCTGAACTCGTGGGGGGACATCGTGGACGACTCGGTGTTCAAGGCCAACGGTCTCCGCATGCTGTTCTCCAACAAGGGGAAAACCGAGGCTCGGGCGTACCATCCCATCAAATGGATCGACTCGCGGGGGGCGACCGACGTCACCAAGATCAGCGACATCGCCGTCCGCGAGTTGATCAAGGAGTCGAGCATTCGGTGCGTTTCGGGCGAACAGCTGACGGTGTGCAATGACGGCGAACATCTGTTGGCGGATAAACTGGACGAACACGCGACGAGGGGCCAGACGATCGGCACGTCGTCGTGCATCAACATGTACTCGGAGGCCTTCGCACCACTGCGCAGGGCGCTCCCGTCCGTCTATCGGGACGTGCATTTCAACGCCGCGTTCGTGACGACGCACAACGTGATGCTCAAGACGAATAGCAGGTACTGTCAAAATATCGGCGGGGAACATCGGACGTCGACGGTCTACTTCAGCGTCTCGAAACTCGGCGTGTGTCAGCGGTGCTACTGTCGAAAGGCAGAACGGGGGTGCGAAACGTACTCCAGCAACCTCATAAAACTTTCCGACGATATCATCGACGTGTTCTTCCCCGGGTTCATCGACGAAAACAAGAAGGACGTGCCGGTCGTGACGCGTATCAAGAGGAAAGACATTTCGTCGGTCATCGGCAGGAGCCGGATGGGCACCGCCCGGAAAAAAACGTGATGATCCGTGTTGTTTGGTGATGTTTGACGTTGTAACTGGGTGGCGGGACGGTGACCATGATTACAGATTCTTTTAGCGTTCACTTGCAGATGGGGCTGTGGCGAGTGTGACTGTCCGGTCGGCGACCACACGTGCTTTATTGGTTGTCCCGCCGGACGACCGCGACGTTCATGAGCATTGGGATCGTCGAGCAAACGAAAAGCGCGACAGCAGCGGCCATTCCCACCGGCGTGGAACCGCCGACGCCGAGGGCGATGACCGGGGAAAAGATGAGTAGCAGGGTTGTCAGCACCGAGAGAATGAGCACCACAAAGGAGAGGGCTTTCGACAACGGATCGACTGGTCCGAACATGATTTGAGGTTCATCAACATTTTATCAACAGCGACAGTTCATTCGACGAAGACGTAATTCATCGCGGCATCCCGGCCGATCCCCCAAAAATTGTACGGAAGCGAGGCTTCGCCGTAGTACGCGTCGATTGTCGGGGAGTACCTGAGGATCTTGTCGCGGTGCATGGCGTCCGTCACGAATGGACGAGTGACGTCGATGAAAATCAGGTCACTGTGTCTGCAGATCCCGGGCATAAAGTCATCCTTATCTACGTCATCGTCACAGTGGAAGCCGACCCGGACCAACTCATCGTTGGTTGATCGACGAAGTTTTACCACGGCAATCTTCTCGATGAACGCGGTTTCCGTGCCGACGTAGTTTGTTCGGGCGATATCGGTTCCCAACGAGCGGGACTCGAAGTCGAACTGTTCATCGTCAAATGTGAACCACTGTGTCAGCGAGAAATCCCACGTCATGAACGTGCGTTCTTCGCCTCGTGCGATTTGTACGTCTTTACACACCGTTCTCCTCATATTTCTGTGCGAGGTTAGGGTCCGACGTAGGTGCTGAAGACGTTCCTGGCACGTCGATGGGCTGTATTCACTGGACAACCTGTACAACGATGGCAAGACGTACCCCAGCCAGTTGACGGATTCGGGTAACGTCGAGTAACATTCCATGACGTACAGTCTTGTACAGTCAATCAGGTTGTCAACGCGACACGTTGACAACTTTTTTTGTTTTGATTTGATTTGAGTCTGTTTACAGATTTCGATACCTATGTGAGGAGGGTCCCCAGACGCCTCTGGACAGTCGCGAGCGCGCGACCCGCCTTCTCGAGTTTCGAACGCAATTCCCTGACCTGTCCCTTCCTCATGACAGTGTGCCTGGACGTCAAGGCGGTGCGGCGATGACCACCCGTCTTGCGACGACGATGACCCGCTCCCCTGACGGGCGAACGCCTCGACGTCGACCTGGGACCCGAGACACCCAGGAGGGACGCGAGAGCGCCGTTTCGCTTGATGCACCTTCCGGTATTGGGGTTACGGACCTGATTGCTTCTACAAGCCATGACTTGGTGACAATGCTTGTATCATGGTCAACGATAATGTTCCTCGATCATGGAGATCAGAACTTTCACCTCCTCCTCGGCGCCTTCACGGGCGCGCCAGGGACCGTCCGAGGACGCACAGAGGACCGCGGGGGCGTCTTATACGGACTTCCGTAGGAAAGACGCCTTCCCGTCCCCGCAACGGGGGCACGTCTTGCCATGGTCCGGGTCGGACGCGGGGCACCGGGTGTCGCCGCGCGCCTCGGTGCGGGAGATGTCGGAGGGGTCGAATACGGGTTCCTCGTCATCACCCTGGTGGACGACCTCGACCTTGACCTCGATCGGGTCATTGCGTCGGGACGACCGGCTGGGGACCTGCCCAGCGTCCTGCCTCTGGGCGGGGACCTGATCGCGGAGATCGCGGTCGATCGCAGGGGTCCTCCCATGGACACTGACCTGCTCGAGGAACGGGACCTGCTCACGGAGGGTGACCTGCTCGCGGAGGGCGACCTGCCCATGGAACGCGACCTGGACTGGTTCACGGGGTAGTACAGGTTGTTGGTGGCCAAGTGGACCAACACCTCGTTGGGGGAAAAAATCACCTTCTGGTTTGATCCGTTCACCATAAACACCTTCAGGGCGTTCTTCGTACGGCTCGTCCAGTTGAGGAACCGTTGCTCGAATCCGGGCGGCGGGTTACGCGACACGTGGTAAATCGGGATACTGCCGTACAGCGCCTTGCCGGTACCGCGACGGACACCAGGTGGGAGAGGACCGGACATGAATGTGAGTTGGGTAGATTGAGTGGTATTATGAGTCAACATATTGTACGTGATCATCCCAACGTTTGACGAAGGGCAGTGTACATCTCGTCGACGTCTTCGAAAATCGCGCGTCTGTGGTCGTCGTCCTCGATGTGGTCGAAGTGGTCACAACACGCACGAACGATGTCGTCAATCTCGTCCTCGTCGTCAAGAAACTGCCCCCTCCGGGCTATCGAATACACGCACGGATCTCCCTGTATGGCGCCGTACTCGACGAGCCGCGTGAACTTTTCCATCGGGAAGCCTCGGCGTTCCACGGCCCGGGCGGACAGCATCCGGATGACCGAGCCCGTGCGTTCGCGGGCCTGCCACGGCTGGCACAGGATCTCTCTCGCGAGCGCCGCGTCGATGATGTCGCGGTACTCTGGACACGACGACTGAAGACTCGGGGTAGTCAGTACCCTGGAAAGTTCGATGCGAAGGAGTTCGTCATACGGTGGAACGTGATTCGTCCCGTGATTCGTTCCGTTATTCGTCCCGTCCCGCTGATCCATCTTGCTGAGAGACATCATGTTCAGAACCCCAACGATGAGGACCGAGATGATGCGGTTTTCAAAGTCGGTCTGCTCCATCGATCGAAAGTTAGTTGTTAGTACCCGCGGCAATTATTCGCCACCTTTCACGCGTCAACCCGACAAGTCTCCAGTCGGGAACCCTCGTGTAATGTTCCTCGATGTCTTGCGCAAGGCACTGTACTTCTTCGCCCAGAAGGCCACACTGGACCGACGTTTCTTCTTGAGTCTCGCGTTCACGTGTGCATGAATCCGGACGATCCAAGTGAACACGCGCTTGCGCGCCGTTCCCGGCTCGTCGCGCGGACCCTGGAGGAAGTCACTGAGCCTCAAGCGTAGTGCGGGGTTCCCGCACCGGATCATCTTCGAGTACTCGTCCCTGCAACTCTTGCATGGGATAACTCGTCGAAGGTTATCGAAGAACTTGAAATAGGCAAGGCTATCTTCACGCGTGGGCACAAGCGGTACGTTGGAGGCGATCAGTGTCATGCTCAGCCACAGGCTCTTGCCCCAGACGTTCGGCGAGTACCCGTCGGGAGAAAGAAAGCCAGGAGTATCCATAATGATGGCAAATATTATCTGTCCCCATGTCATTACTGATTAATTAATCCACCCACCCACATGTCTTTCATCCTGAGCAACGAGATCGTGATGTCGTTCCGCGACTTCATCCAGGACCAACAGATTGCAGGTACGGCACTGGGGTTCCTCATCGCGTCCAGCACACTTGACGTCGCTCGCGTGTTCGTCAGGGAAGGTGTGATGCCGTTCGTGTACGCCATCCGCAGCACGTCCATCCCGAAGTTCGACATCGACAGTATCATCCAGACACTGATCACCTTCTTCGTGACGATGCTCGTCGTCTTCGCGACGGTCCGGATCTTCGATCTGCAGACCAAGAAGATCCCCGTTGTCGCGACCGTCAGCAACGCTGCTCTCTAGATGCAGACGACTGTCGACTCAATCAACAATGTATAAGGCCTGATTGATGGCCTTGGCGACGGCAAGTGTGCCAACGCCGAGAAGGTACTCTTCTCGACGTCGAACCACCTCCTGTTTCATGCGAATAATCTCCTGACGCGGTACGTTGAGCAGGAAACGCGACAGGTGCGCTCCCAAACCGTCACACGCGTCAACGCCATCAACGTCAGCGACGCCATTCGAAATCGCGTCACGAATGTCGATCCACCACACGCCACGCCCTCGTGCAAGCAGGGGGGCGGTCTCGTCGTCCACGTTCTCGCCCCAATACACAGGAATGGCCCCCGCAATGAGCGCATCGCCGAACTTCTCGCTCACGTACCCCTTGGCCCCTGGTCCGCCGCAATTCTCGATGATGATCGCGAAATCGTGGTCTTGGTACGTGTCCATGGGGTTCATGGGATCGATCATGCGAGGCACGTCGTAGCCCAGCATTGGCGGTACCCGTCCAGCCGCCCGTTCCGAGTCGCAGAACGATCGCCACCCGGCACCGACCACCGTCAACGTAGGCCCGAATTCCGTCGCGACCTTTGCCCGCATGAAATCCAGCGACCTCGCCGGGGCTCCGGCGGCCTCGTACGTGCCCCGCGTGTCCCGATTCTCGAGCACCATGCTCGCGGTCCCCGTGTTCGGACCATTGTTGTCCCTCAACACGCTCGCGATCCGCTCCTTCGACAGGAAACGCGCGTTGTGCGGCAAAAATACCGTCTTGATCCCGGGGTCGTCCAGCAACGGTTTGGCGTACGTCAACACGACGTCCGCGTGGTCGCGAAGCCAGGCGGTCTGCCACTGGTCTTTGTGTCTCAGGTTGGGTCCTTCCGACGTGATCAGGATCACGCGCAGGTCGGTGTGCGTCTCCTGCTTCAGTTTCCGTAACAGGTCCAGTGGGACCGTTGACGGATGACACAGCGTCACGAGACACACGGCGTCGTACGGAAGGGCGTGCAGACACTCGAACCCGTTGATCCAGTTGACTTGTCTGACGTCTTCGAACATCGTGGGACACCACTCGTCCAGCGGGTTTTTCACGGACGACGATACGATCTCCGTTGTCTGGAAGTGGTCGAAATGGAACAAATACACGTCTCTGTTGGACGCGTGCCACGGCGACACCTTGGTATTCCCTCGTCTGAAGAAGTCGGCGGAAACGCTGCCGCCGCCGCCCTGACGGACGTCCGTCCGGTACCTGACGCTGAATTCTCTGGTCGATCCGCCCGCCGGCTGGTGCGTCAACAACGTCTGACAGATGCGACGATCCGCTTCAAGCGCGTTGGGGTCGCGCGCCTTCACCATCCACAGCGGGGCCAGTTGGCGTGCCAGGTCCACGCTGAACATGTAACAGTTGGTGTCGATCAGTCTGTCATGCGAAGCGAGACACGTGGGCCGTATGTTTCCCATGCTCTCGCAAGTGTCCAGGCACAACACGGTCGAAGCGTGGTCGATGATTTTTCGCAACGTGAACGACCATCCGTGCGGCCCGATGGCGTTCAGGTGGCAAATCACGTGGCACGGTTCCACTTCGTTGTCCTCGTCCAACACGCACATGTAATCGGCGTTCACGATGAACGCACTGGCGGCGATGATCCGGTGACAAAGGTACCCGGTTCCGCCCGTGTTGTCCGGTAAGACGACCAAGGAACGTTTGATGTTGGGACATTCCGACGGGAATCGACAGATGATCTCCTTGGTTTTGGACGCGTACTCCCGTCCGTCCGCCACGACGATGTGTTTGACGACCACGCCACCGGGAACGTCAAGGCGATTCACGCTCTGGACGTTGTTCGCGAGAAATGGATTGGCCGTCGATCCCGTCACGATGGCCACCGTTTTGGGCGAAGAACTCGGCGATGGTGTTTCCTGAACATTCGTCATCCTTTCTTACGATGGACAGGTACACCAGTGAGAGAAACGAATCCAATGATTTTCTCGCGTCCGTCTGCGTCGAATAATATGTCTGGATACATATATACTGCACAGTACTGCAGTCATGGAATTCGCTGTCCTAGGTGCCCTGGCAGGAGTTGGGTACTTCCTTCGTCGGAACGACAAGGACGTGTCACCCTCCGACAAACCCACCGTCGTCAGGATCATCGATGATGATGATGGTAACGTGGGTCCGTACGAAGATCTTCCGTTGCCCTCCGACCAGTTGGCGGCCTTCGACGAACGCGCCCTCAAGCGGTTCAACGACAGTTTCTTCCCCAACAAAAGCGGGATCATCGCGCCATGGTACAAAACGCGCACCAACACCACCAACGCCGAGATGAAACAGCGGACGCTCGACAGGTTCACTGGAACGGATTCCACGTATCGCAACAAGCGAGAAGTCGAAGCCATCTTCAAACCGACTCCGCAAAACATCGACTCATCCGGACGGGAAGGTAACACCGCCAGATACGATCCGGAAATATACCGGTCGTCGTTGACGGAGAAGCAACAGAATACCTTACCGTTCCAGCAGATCCAAGTGGGACCCGGTATCGGCGTGGACGCGAGCACGCCCGCCGCTGATGGGTTCCACAGCATGGCACGGGTCATGCCGGTCGACGGACTTGCACACAAGTCAAGTGAAATGGGAGGACGCGTGAACGCGGGGGCTGTCATCAACGCGACGCGGACCGCGGATGTCGTCCTCAGTCACAAGACACCGCCACGCGTGTGGGACATGGACAGGCGTCCCCTCCAACGCGGAATGTCACAGGTCGGCGTCGGCATGGCGCATCGTGGGCAGCACTCATGCATCCAGCCCGCACAGTGCAAGGTCGACGGCGAATTTTATACCGGCGTGGCTCACCGCGGGGGCGTGTACGATTCGCACGTCAAGAGCACGCGACTGGACGACAGGACGTCGGACGGTACCGTGCTCAACCTCGACGGAAAGAAGGTCGGGGGTCACACCACGTATACGCCCGGCGACACATACCGTATCACGTCGCAGAACAGGGAAGCCAAGACCGGTCCGGGACCCGTCGCGCCCGTCACCACCAAGGAGAACATGCGATGCAGTAACATGCAACTGCTCAAGGAGGCGAAGCGAGGGTCGTACACCAACCCGAACTACATCGCCGGACCCCAACGCAACGACGCGTTGCTGTTGAACAGGATGGGATACCGTACCTCGCCATACGCGTCCCAGATCCACAAGATGCGTGCCGAAATGCAGGGAACGACGAACAGGCTACTGTCCAACCCGCAAAGCGGTGCCCTGGAACGCGGCAGCACCAAAGACAACGTGGGCACGCCGGCCGGCAACGGCCGGAAACAGACGGGGGAGACCAACACCCGTGCCGACTTCACGCTCAGTGCCGCGGCCCTCCGCGGCAACCCGTACGTCGTCAGGTGACGCGGGAAAACTCTAGAAAAAGTATCGAACAACATGTAAGATAGAACACATATCGAAGACACAGAAACCATGCTCACGGAAGAGGAACTGAAAAAGATGTTGCAGAACCCGCTCGGAGCAGACTGGTCCAAACTCCGACCAGAGGACGTTGGCGTGAGCATGGGCGCGGCCATGACCGAAGAACAAATGAAGGCGTACTGTGCCCAGCAAGGGATTCGTCCCAATATCATCAAGAAGCCGCCGCCGTCGGTGTTGAAGAAAATTCAGAAGAAGGATACCCAGTCAGGGTCAGGACAACCCACCGGATCGTCTTCCCACGCCAAATGAGCCGACGAGTATTATTATATTTTGTAAAGGCATCGACTTTCGACATATATCCAAATGTTTAACAAGATGAACACTGGGAAGATTGCAATGTACAGCATCGCGCTGATTCTCCTGGCGTGCATCATCATGTGGTGGACCTCCAACAACGGCACCAAGAGCGCGCCCGGAGACGGTATGCTGATCGTGACCCCGATGCCCGCGACCGACTACAGCGTGGAGGATATGAACAACGGTCTTCCGGAGGCTCTGCCAGAGACGCTGATGCCGGTGACCATGGAGTCCGAGCCGGACGTCATCACCCAGTCTCCGATGATCGACGATTCCATGCCGCAGGAGTCCGATATCGAAGAGTTTAGCAACTTTGCGAGTCGTCAGTGGCGCGGAAACATCCTCTGAGCGACGACCGACCACAAAATCTTGGCATGTCCTAATACACAATGGCCAAATCGGATCGGAGACTCGTCCCATGGGTCGTCGTATTGATGTTTCTGGTGGCGCTCTCGCTCGGTTGTTCGGCGTGTCTGACGCTTCTGAGCGACTACAGGTCGTCTGAATCCATCGTCAGGAACGTCGGCGAACCGTCCACCGACGCACCGGACGTGGAAGTCATCGAGGACGTCACACTTGCGCCGCGGCAACGGAATGATGACTGGTCGCAGGAAACCGTCCGTCCCGTCGATTTCTTCGACTCGACCGTCACCCGACTCACGTACAACTGATGATTTGTTCGTTGTCTTTGTCACGTTGACAATGCAACAGTGCAACAGCGCAACAGCGCAACAGTGCAACAGTGCAACAGTGCAACAGCGCAACAGTGCAACAGTGCAGACAGGCTATTATCTGTGTGCACTGTATCTACACTTCTTTTCGGAATGTCGAGTAAACGCGTCGGCAGATTGATCCCACACTCGGAGGACGTCATGACAAAGGCACTGGTAGACTACCAGACGACCCAGTTAGCGTCCATAATGCTCAGTCAGCGTATGGCGGAGTTGCAATCGCACATGAGGACCACCACTCGACAACTGCAGATGTTGAAACGGCGGATGGCGTCCCAACGACAGAAGGTGTCGCAGGTCGCATCGTTCCGCGCCAAGGAACACGCGCGAGACAAGATAAGGACGGCCAGGAACGGTGCCAGGCAAGAATCCTTCCGTATGGGCGTACAGGACGCGTTCCAGGTCACACAGAAGAACAAGAACTGGCGACAGAAAATGACCAAGTTGGCTGCCGCTCGTCGTCGAACGAAATAAATTCGTGGCCATGACCATGTTGACCTCTAGAAGGAAAGACGGACGAAAAACACCGAAAGGACGGAAGCGTCGCGCACAAAAACCACGCAAGAAGATGACCTACGAACAGGCAATCAAAGTTCTGATCAAGCACAAGATCTTGTCCAGTCGACGGGAACTGGTCAACTCGAGTCGCGGGAGCGGCGGTCTTCTTCTGGGAACGATCTAGACGAAATTATATCTTGCGTCAGATCAATTCAACAACATGTACATCGACGAAAGGTCACGTATCAACGAAGGTGTGATTTCCCACCAGACCTCGGTCCCTCCCCCCGGGTCCCACGGCAAGTCGTGCTCCACCGAGCCCAATTGCGTATCGTACACGCCCGGCTCGTACGCCGCAATGCACTACGACCAGGTGATGCCGGTGACGCAGGAGTCGATGACGCGTCGTCGTATGCCCAACACGGAACTGGTCGGAAACGGTTTCCGCGGTCAGGACGGCGGCGACGGTCTTCGTCTCAATTCCGATGCATGGAGCCAGGTGTGGACCCCCAACGACGGATTCTCTCAGGAATGCGATCGGTGTGTGGCTGAAGTGAATTACAACCGGTTCCATTGCGTCGACGGCCTGCCCCTGGCATGGGAGGGATCGTGGTGGCACGGAACCGACTCACGCGCAGGGAGCGCCGTCTTCACGCGGTGCAACTACTGAGTTTGTTGTGGTCTTGTTCTGTTCGGTCACGTGCCGCGTCTTGAATCGAATGCTCATCGCGTCGATCGGGGCACGGCACTGGACGCCGCAGAACGGGTCCAGGGGCGCGTGACACAGGGCATCGACCCAGGTGGTGGTTTTCACCAAGTGGATTTGATCGTCGGTCAGGCCCGTGTCCCAGTCCGTTGTCCAATCGTCTAGATGGAGAATGATATCGTGGATAGCACAGTAACTGATGTTGGAGCCCGAGACGTTCGCCTTGTTGCCATCGCGCCATCTCGTGAAGAGATGACCGCGATACATTCTCTCGTTCCACGTGTGAATGATTCCCGTCGACAAGTATTCGAGCATCCCAGGATGCGCCTTCAACCGATTCAGCAGACACCCGATCTCTGAATGGACGTCCATAATTTTATTGTTGACGATGACCAGGAAGTCATCGTGAACTTTTAACCCTTACCATGCAAAACGTACGCATCGGATGCGACATCAACCCCTCTCCGACGGACGCACAAAGACGCAGTCTCCGTGAAATCGAGAACGACGTCAGTCGTCTGTTCGGTGCTCTCGTCCGCGACCAACGTGACGTGCCCGTATGGGGGGCGGTCACGCGCCATTGGGACGGACACGTGCGTCTGGGCACCCGGCACCTCGTGCCCGGTTTCGTCCCGCGACAGGGGTGTCTTTCCATCGGTCTGGATTCGAACGGGTCGCCTGACAAACATTGGCGCGCCGTATGCAGATGCATCTGTGTCCTGATCCGGTCCGTGTCGACGCCCTGCGCGCCGGACATCGACAGGGCACTCACCTACGCGGAGACAACCTTGCAATTCACAATCGACCTGTCGTGCGACGATATCAGGGAGTACGGTCTGATCAGGAAACCGTGGTACGGAAACATGAACTGCGAGAAGACGCACGACCGACGGCGACCGACGTTCGAAGAACTGCTCGGACGAGACGTCGACGACGCCAAGGCGATGGTCCGAGATGCCTACCCAGATGTGCACGTGGTCGTCCGCCACTGGGATCTGATCGGCGAATCGGCGAGTTACGATCTGCACGCCGAGAAGGAGACGCTGGTGATACATTACGACGTCAAATCGAACAAGGTGGTCTTGCCCACGCCACAGTTTGCGTCGGCACAGACGATGAACGGGGTATACGGCAACTGTTTTCTCATGCCCGACGAGGGGAGGTGCAAAGGCGCCCCGCGCATCGCCCCCGACGCATCGTGGGACGCCATGATCGGCGGTCTCCTCACGGACGTGGTGGATACCATGCGGTTCAACTATCCGCATGCCGTGGTCGAGGCGAGACCGGTCACGTACGGTGAACCGTCCGTCCGTCGTCGCGACAGGATACAAGTCTTGTTCGATCCACAGACGGCGCGCGTCACGAACGTGATCATCGGATGAGGTCAGTCGACTCGATTTGACTTACACTGTGGGAATGAACTTCCAACCGACGCTGTTGCATATCCGTTTCCACGTCGCATCGTGCGCGGCAAGTTTGCTCTTGCTCTTGAGCAGCGGGAACAGATGCAGATACGGTTGACCCTCGTCGCCCATCAATTCGAGCAGTTTATAACTAATATACCCGTACCTGAGCATGTTCTTGCGTCCCCTCTCACACACGTCGTCGAAGGGCTTCTGAATGGCGATGAACATGTGCAGGAGTTGACTCTCAATCCCGCTCGGAATGGTGTCGGTCGTTTTACCGACGATGAGATTCCGTATCAACGACGCATTGTCGTAAAATCTGGAAAGGCCCAGACGCTTGAGGAACGAACGAATGTGGGCCGTTGTCAACTCGTCGTGAGACAGTCTGTACTTGAGGATCTCGCCGTTGACCTGCTCGAGCACCGTGTCCGGGATCACCGCGCTCTGTCGTCCTTGGACGCTGGCGAGCGTCTCCAGGAAGTGACTGGTGCGTTTGTACGTAAATATTTTGCGGGAACCACGTTCCAGTTGCTCGGTATGCGTAAGTGACTTGACACCGTTCTCCACGTACATCGAACAGAGACCACACGAGGTGCACACGTACTGCGAGGCTCGTTCATCCACCAGGAGACGTCCCCCGCACGGACAATGGTCATGTTCTCCGCTGGCGAGCGCCTTATCGCTTCGAGACGGGACCACACGTCGTTTGATCGATTCCTGTAAATTTTTAGAACCAGATTCCATGGTGTGGAACGCAGAACTGACGCGCATCATCGCCGCTTCGTCGTGCTCGATGAATGCCATGTACTCGTTGAAGACGCGCTTCGTATCCCTTCCCGGACCGACTTCAACGTACGACCCGATATCGTGAGCACCAACCGCCGCAGTGGGACTCGACCCTTCGCATGACGGTCCTGTCGGTCCTCCCGTCGGTCCTCCTGTCGGTCCTCCTGTCGGTCCTCCTGTCGGTCCTCCTGTCGGTCCCGCCGTCATCCCGTCGTCTCCGGGAACCGAAGACCGGGTGTTCACGACCAAGTCCCTCGTTTTCTCGTACTCAAATTCTTGAATGTACGGAAGACAGTCGAGCAAATAATTGATCCCGTCTTCGTATTTCTTAGACCCTTCACTCGCGTTGCGCAACTTTTTGGAACGCGAGTTGATCCTGTACTCGAGCGTGCTGCTCATTCTCACACTCGCGACAGTGATACGTATAGAATAGATACGAAACTGTTAAGTCGGAAAAAGTGCGAACGAATCCACCGCAGAAAATGTAGGCATTGGTCATGAAGCATACTCCGGAGCAACTGTTCACTTCCGCTGTCGTCGACGTCCTGACCACAGCCACCGGTATCCAGTCGGTCGAGAGTCTCGTCGGCTGCTTTTTCCTCCTCAGTAAGTCCGAACACGACAACACCGAATGGGAAAAGACATTCTTGACCGCCGACGGTGATTGTGTCTTCTTCTACGCCAAGGCACTGGACTACGACGTCGAACAACGGGGCGTGACGGTGGGAATAGCGGGATGGACCACCGCGAACGGAGGTCGAGATGATCGAGGCGATTTCATTCGGCTCGCAGAGAGGTACAAAAGGCTGGGAGGACTGGACCTCCGTCCCGGCTCCAAAGGGTTGACCGGGAACAAAGCGAAGGCACGACGTTTCTGTCGCGACATCCATACACTGCACGGCGACTACGCCGATAGATGGATCACCGCGCAAATCAAGGAACTCTGTTCGGAAGACGGGTACGTCTACGAGGCCGTCAAGGGACTTCGTGACGCGGGCGTGTCGTCTCCCAAAGCGTTAAGTGTCGCCATCGTCATGGACACGGCGGTCAACCAGGGGTTCGGCGGCAAGTGGTGCCCCCTCAAGTGGCTCAGAAACAACGCGTCGTCGAACGAAGAAAAACTCATGACCGAGTTCTTGGCGTGGAAACGTGTCTCGGCCACCAAAAATCACCACAACTCGCCGCCTTCGAACGGCAGGAAGCGGGCGGACATGTTCATGGACCTCGTCGAGTCCGGAGATTGGGACCTTGCCAGGTCCGCGTGTGAAAAAGTCGTCACATGGAGAATGAAATGAATACAAATTTTTACACTGTAGATGTAATACCGATACCATGATGTACACACACGATCTGCGCACGGTCTGTCTGATCGAGCGAATGGTTCGACCGCCCGTCCGCATCACCGACGCGTCCTACCATCAAGCCGTCGCCAGACGCTACGAATGTATTCATGCGCTCAAGTATCCGCCGCAAAGTCGAGGGCTCGGTCAGGAAACACGAGACGCGTTCGTCGAGGCGTTGCGTCTCGATACCCAGGCCGGATGTCGCGACGTTGTTCACCAGGAAGAAGACCCGATCACGTTCTACGTCGAAAGCGTCAAGACGGACAGGGCCAAGACGTACGCTTGGTTTTATGCACTCGTGATCGATCCACTGGTATACAACCCGTTCGACGAGAGGTGCACGGGAACGTATGTGGACGCGCTTCGTGACGCGAATCCAGAGGCACTGTCCGCGCTCGTGCGCCATTTCGAGATCACCAGCAGGTACTTCAACCACGCCGAAGTCGAACGATGCGTCAACGAACTTCGCGTCGCGCTTCAGTACCTGTTCGTCTAAGTACAGAACGATTTCGTCGCCGTCTTGTTGATCGGGTCGACGCCAGCGAATTTCCAGTACGCGTCCAAAGTTCGGACGTGGCCCATGCCATACTTGTCGGACGTGAGCGGCGGCTGCTCCAAGCCAAGGAGTTGACGAGCCCGGCGTTCGCTCGCGGCCTTTTCTGCTTCATACTCTGATCCTTTATCGTTCCAGAATTTGGGTTTGTCCTCTCTCAAATAGTGATGTAACGTGATATTCACACGGCTACTGAAGATGTCGAATCCGGACGTCCATGCTCGGGCGGACAACAAGATCTCCTCCCCCTGGAACAACTGTTTCAAGTGCGGATCGTACGGTACCAGTCTTGGGAAGTCTCCGCTCGCGAAGAGGAACCCGGCAGCGATGAACGCGTTCGGACGAGGCACATTTCCCAGCCAACTGGGCTGCTTCATCGCCGCCTCAAAGATGGGCAAGCCGTGCGACGTTCCGAACTTCGCCTTGCACATGACAGGCACCTCCTTTGATTCGACGGTATACGTGCCGTAGTCGTTCGGGTACATGCTGATGATCGACCGGGTGGGGTCGGGACACGCGTTGATTTCGGCAACCGCTTTCTCATCCCAATCCGGCACCATGATCATGTGCGAATCGATCTGACAGAAGAAGTCCTCTTGGCCGAACAACGTCGAACACGCGTACCTGGCCACACACGGTCCCTTGGCCTCGGTGTGTGGGACCCTGATGGTACGTATCTGCTTGTCGTACTTCGTATCGTGCTTGCCGGAACACCGCTCGGACGGGTCGTCAGAGTTCTGCTCGCACACGCCGACGAACACCCGTTCCGGATACTTGGCCTTGCCGAAAAGTTCCTGGATGGTTTTCGAACATTCCGAATCTCTGTACGAAGCGACGGAGACGAAGATCGTCGGTCGCCTTGGCTGGTTCGTCGACCCAAGTACATCCGTGCGGTAGCCCTCGAACAGGGGGGCTTCGTACACGAGCACGCAAATCGCCACCACCACAGCCGCCAAAACCAGGGGGGAAGACGACAGGCGTCCGAAAGGTTGCATATACATATAGACCAAGATTACAATGGCATCTGACACATCACTCAAGACCACTCAAGACCACTCAACACCATCATCCGCCAAGTAGAAGTCGCACTCGTGCAGTCGCGCGCCCATCACGATATCCTTCGTACACTCTTTTCCGTTGATCGAGTACGTCGCCCTACCTGCCTTGCATTTGTACTTGGACACGTCGTTGCGTAAGGCATCCATACCCAGGTACGGCACCTTGCCATCCATATTCATGGTGCCCAGGAAGTTCTTGAGGGCCGTCCGGAAGTCCTCGACCTCCACGATGATCGCCGGATCGAATTTGACGTGCGCAGACTGGAAGTACAAGTCCATCGGAGAGATCGACGACACACTCTTCTTGCTGAATTCCCGGATCTCCTCCGGCACCACCGACCAGACATCCTTGGTGCCGTGCAGACGGGCCGCCTCCCGGTACGACTTGTTGATTTTGATGATGAACGCAGGCAGTTCCTCCTTGATTTTGTCCGCCAATCCCGTATCGTAGTCGTCAATCCGCTGGTCGAACCGGAAGATGATGAGACGACGGGCAATGCTCCCGGAGTGATCGGTCCAGTCCGGGAGGACGTTGCCAGCCAACCAACCAGGCACGGTGAACTTCGTACTGACGGGTGTCTTGAACTTTTGCGCCAATCCGATCGCCTCCCCACTGACCATCGACTGGAAGGTAGCCTGTTCCAGAGCGAAATCTCCCTTGATCTCGGGACAAATCCAAATCAACTTATCGATCAGTCCGGAGACGGCCCATTGCCGCTCACAGTTGTTCGACAACACACCAACGTCCGTCCGCTCGAATATGTTACCGATCAATTGATCCGTCACCGTACTCTTCCCACTGCCGGCCACGCCGAGCAGCATGGGAATCACCTGCCATCCGTCCTTCTCCCCCACCTCATACAACATGCGTCCGCTGAACGTATAGAACCAATTGCGCACGGCGTGCGTCAGTTTTTGGTCCATGAAGATCTTCTCCGTGTTCGGCGTGGGAATGGTGTCCCACGGCTGATCGAGGATCGAGGTGTCCAAATGGTGGTCGAAGTATTTGACAGAAACCACGTCCGAGGGTACTTCCGTCCCAATGGCAGAGTACGCGTGGAACGAGTCCGTCTCGCAGCAATATATCCCGTTGTTGAACGAGAAGTACCCCCTGTTCTTCACGAGTCTCGGAAGTTGGAGGTCGTCACAGTCCCTCAGGTACTCGATGATGTTCTTCGCGTTGCTCTCATTCATCATCCGAAGATGATTCGAGAAGTCCACGTCCTTGCTGCACATCTCGTGCACGAATTCCTTGATCTCACACCGCCGTCTGAACGCGTGTGTGTTGATCGTGTTGGATTCCAGGAGGATGGGCTGAAACACGTCCTCGCCCTGCTTCCGCAGGCCTTCGACCTGTGCCAGGTCCAACAGATCCCACCGCAGTTGCATCTTATCGTCGACGTTCTCCCCGACCCACCGGAACTTCATCGCGATCGACATCAGGTACTTGTCCAAGTCCTTACTGATGTTGATGGGGGTGGTCGTGTTCCTGTTGTGCGTGGCGCGCTTGATCTGCAATAGACCCATGATGATCCGCTTGCTGTAGAATACTGACGTGTGGGGAACGTGCAAACGGGGACGAGTGAGTGCGCGAGTGGCCACCGGCATCGGACACCGGCATCGGCGACCGAACTTCATTACGTACTGTTTTCCTTGACCTTCTCCACGTGGGCGACGACGGCAGGGTCGTCGAGGGCGCCCTTCACTTTGATCTCGTTCACCAGCCTGACGATCTGCTGTTCTTTGAACTCGATGAGGACGCGCGCCTTGCTCAGTCCAAAGTCGGGCATTTGGGCGATCTCCTCCTGGTCCATGCCGAAATTCCGCGTGGCCACGTCGAAGATGGTATCGAACGACGACCCCGCCTCGACCGAACCCCACTCGCCGGCCATCTCGTCGAGTTTCTCAAGAAGTTGCGCCTCGTTCATCGATTCGATAGCAACCGAATATTCGTCCGCCCTCCCCGAGTACTCGAGGACGAGCGGATCGACCTCCTCCTCGGCGGATCGTTTGCGTTGCGATCCAATCGGCATGTGTGCGGAAAAATGGGGGAATAATTCTACGCACAGATCCTAAATCAAGATCTTCAAGTCTGCATCATGTCCGAGTCACTGATCCAGCAGTCTTCTTCATTCAAGCCGTACGCCATCGCCATCGGCGTAATTACCATCGTCCTCGTCGTGGTCATCGTCATGATTTACAGGACCGTCGGCTCGCTGAAATCGTCGGTATTCTCCGTCGTCGAACAGCACAATAATGCAAAGGCCGTTCTAGACAACCACGCAACCGTGCTGAGGAGGATCGAGGGAGTGCTCGTGGAGGGCGATGACGAGTACGACGACGAGATGCTCGTTCCGGGCGGCGAGTCGTACCTGCCCGACAATGAGGTTGTTGACGTCTCTGACGAGAAGCAACCTGTCACAAAGAAAACAAAGTAGTAGTACGTGAACTACCCACCAGGATGTCTAATCAAACGCACCGCGAGTCAACGCACGCCGATCTGATCGGCGCCTCCTCCCACAGGACGCTCTCCGGAGCCGGAGAGAGCGCGTGCAGCAACGTACCATCGAAGACCGTCAAATCAAGGAAAAAACCGTCCGGTAACACAAACGAAACCAATCGCAAGTTAGAGTTCGCCCTCGCCAAAGTGGCTCGTCTCCAGGAAGAGGTCGACATGCTCAAACAGCGCCTGAAGGAGCGCACGAGACCGCGCGCCATCCCGAAATGAGTCCGTCCTCGGAGGTCCTGTTTTTTTCCTTACCCATCTAATATATACGCGCGTACCATGACTGGAAATTTCGAACTGTTGCAACCGGGAATCAGTCGGTACCATCACATTGGACTGGTGGTGCCGCTGCTCTCCGCAGTGTTCCCCTTCGTCATCGCACCATACTTCTCCAAACTGGAGGGTAAACACCACGTCTTCACCGCCCTCATGCTGGGCGCGTTCACCGCGGTGTTCGCCTACGTCCTGTTGAGTTTCGTTCCGTACCTTTCCGAAGACCAGTACACGCTCAATAAAGCCGTCCTGCTCGGACTGCTGGCCGCCGAGATCCTGATCTTTACGTACCCGCGCGGCGACTTCTGGGACGACCGTGTGATCTCTCCGCCCATGCTCATCTTCTATCTGTTCATGTACCTCATCGGCATATCCGAGATCACGAGGGAGTAAACAGGAGTGTAAACAGGGGTGTAAACAGGAGCGTAAGCAGGAGGAACAGAGCAAAATCACCGGCTTTTAAATCGACTCCTTGGGTAGGGACAAACGATGACGCGTTCTTTGCGTGTCAAAGATCTCACGTCGAAAGAGATTCAGCGTGCCAAATTGAATCACGAGACGTATAAAGAACTCTACCTGAAGACGACAGACCACGTCAGACGGCGCAACGAGTTGGGGTTCACGACCACGCGGTACCACGTCCCGTCATTCATCGTGGGACGACCCATCTTCAACCACGACCACGCCGTTCGATACGTGACCGAGAAACTGCAAAAAGGCGGGTTCAAAGTGATCAAGGACGACAACGAGATCATCATCGACTGGACCAAACAGAAAAAGGACGTCATCCGAAAAAAAGCACCAAAGGAGGCGTGCAAATCCACGTCGACCAGCGGTGGGAAAAAGCCGAAGATCGACGAACCCTTACACGTCAAACTCGCCAGACTCAACCATAAATTGACTATGAATCGATGAGCGACCGGACGGACGACCTGACGGACGACCTGACGGACGGGCCGGACGTGCGTAAATCAACAGGGATTTATTATTGTGCTTGTAATAGGATCGAACGGCACCGATGTCGGACATTACGCCTCTGCTTCTAGATGCAAAGAAAGAGTACACATCCCGTTTGGAGGAACTGTTCACGCCGCAACTGACCAGCGTCTTCGGCACGCTGTACCAAGAGTGTGTCGAAGAAGGGTCGGACGTGTTCATCTGTTTCCAGAGCAAAGTGAAACAGGTCCCATTTTGGAACATCTCCATCATCCAACAGCGGACACACGAACTCATCACGAGTTACACGTTCTTCGAGAACCTGGTATGCGCCGTCCTCGTGACCTGGGTCAAGGTCCTCTCTGCGATCCGCCTCGGGAGCGACAGGCCCTCCGTCACGCTGAAACTTCCGCAAACTGACGCCTTCGTCCACGAGGTGTACAAGCAGATGGCACAGATACTGTATTATGAGCCGTTCATCATGGAGAACAGACAGGCGTTCGATACACAGGCAGTGCCGGAGGCGATCGAGCGGTCCATACGACGACTGATCCCCTACGACGACATCCTCGAGTCGTACCTGGCGGCACCGGACCCCGAACCACAGAACAACGAAAAGGTAGCCAGCGACTCGTCGTCATCCGACGAGAGCGAGTCGGAAAGTAGCGACGACGACGACAAACACGATATCAACGTCAACATCCCGTCCAACCAAGTCCCCAACAACGTCACAATGCCCCACGACATGCACCAACCGGCCGGACAAACGAACGGATACGGCGAAGACCATGAAGACAGCGACGACGACGTGATGGGTCCGCCGTACCCCGCGCCGCCCGCACCGGCACCAGCACCCCAACAGCACGTCCCTCCACAGGTCGCGTTGGGCACACAACCGTTCCACCAGGCGCCAACGCAGTACCCACAACAACCCGGGCAGCACCTTCACCCATCCACGCAACAGCAGCACGCGCCGCAACAACAGGCGCAACCACAAGCGGCACCCCAACTGTTCGGACCACAAACCGCCGCCTCGATCCGCGATTCGCTGTAAATGAACACCCGACCGCGCATTCGAAATCGATTTATTTTGAGCACTTCATGTAATTACATTCACATGAAGAACACGACCCTCGCGATCATTATCGTACTTGGCATCGCCGTCGGCGTGACAGCCTACCGGTACATCATGGACGAAGACGAAACGCCACAGAAAACCTTTGCCGTGACGGCCGTGATCGGTGCCCTCGTGGCCGTCATCGCACTGTACGCGTTCAGCACGGGAAGACCCAAGATAAGCCGCGAGCCGTTCGTTCTCGACGCGCCCCAGCCGCCACAAATCCCGGCGGCGCAAACCGTCCCGATGCCCGTCGCGTAGGCGGCGTGCGATGTAAATTTCCCATGTAAATAATAATGCGGATAGGTATACAAGGTATAACAGTACTCCATCATGCCAGGAGGAGTCAATCAGTTGGCACTCTTCGGAAAGGAAGATCTGGTCCTCTCCGGCCAGCCGGAGGTCACGTTCTTCCGCAGTAAGCATAAGCGATACTCCGTGTTCTCCTTGGAAAGCATCCTGGCACCGTTTCAAAGCGAGGCGACCTTCGGACGCAGAACCGTCCTTCCAATCACTCGTTCGGGCGACCTGGTGTACTCGGTTTTTCTCGAAGTAGACCTCCCGGATCTCCGTGATTTCGCCATCGAAACCGTCACCCCCGCTGCATCCGCGGTGCCTGGGATCGTCTCGGCCCGTTGGGAGTCGTCGACCACGGCCAATATCCGAATCATCCCGTGTCTGGACGGGGCAGATGACTCGTACGACGTGTTGGTTGACGACGGGACCACACAGGTCACCGTCAACGGCGCGGCCGGTGCCACCGACGTGCCGATCACCGCACTGGACAAGACCAAATCGTACTCCATCAGCGTCCGGCGCGTGGCATCCGGTACGCCGGGTTCGTACTCCACGACGGTGGCGGTTTCGTCCGTCAGGTGGTGCAACTCCATCGGGCACGCGCTATGCAAGACCGTCGACTTTGAGATCGGTGGCGCGCGCGTGTCCCGCATCACCTCCGAGTGGATGGATATTGACGCGGAACTGTCGCTTCCGAGCGAGAAAGAGGAAGGGTTCAACACCATGATCGGGAAGTTCCCAAACTACGACCTGTGGGACCAGTCGCTGCAGGGACCCACGAAACTGTTCATCCCACTCAACTTTTCATGGTGCCGCAACCCCGGTCTTTCCCTGCCAATCGTACAACTCGTGTATCATACGATGAACCTCGTCTTCGATATACGAGAGTACAACGAACTGATCAAGTCGACCGTCCCCGTCAGCAGCCTCGTCAACCAGACGGGCAGGACGCCCTCGCTCGACATCCAAGCGTATATTACGTACGTTTTCCTGTCGACACAAGAACGCAAAAAGTTCCTCGAAAATTCGCACGAACTGCTGCTGCAAAACGTGCAGTTCTTGGGCGACACGCCCGTCATCGTCTCGGGAAGCGAGAACAGTCTTCAACGGAAGTACGACCTCAACTTCGTCCACCCGGTGAGCGAGATTCTGTGGACGTACAACGCCGCCGCCAAGTATAATTCGGGCATCACCCCTTCTCAGTACCCCGTCCAGGGCAACGACTATTTCGATTACGAGGCGCCCGGAGGCGCCGTCGATCCAATCGCCAAGGCGGTGATCCATGTCAACGGTCACGCCAGGTACGCGGAACGGTCGGGCAAGTACCATCGTCTCCTGCAACCGTACGGACATCATACCAGGATTCCGAACAAGAAAGTGTACTGCTACTCATTCGCGCTGCAACCGGAGGCAGAATCGTCTCCCAGCGGCAGCATCAATCTCTCGCGAGCCGATACCGCTCACCTGCAAGTCACCTTCGATCCGTCGTTTTCCCAGGGGACGAGCGACGGCAGACTGCGTGTATACGCCCGCACGTTGAACGTCCTCAGGTTCAGCGGCGGGATGGGCACATTACTCTTCACGAGCACGTGATGTTGTGATGTTGTGATGTTGTGTCGAGCATTTTTATGTGTGCTTACACCAGATATGCAGGCGGCAACGACACTGTTTCTGATCGGCGTGATTCTGATCCTGTTGGCCCAGATCCGGAAGAATGATCAGGACAAACAAAGCGTCAAACAGGATATCCTGACCAACGAACGGTCAGATAACACAATCGTGTACAAATACCTGCCCCGGGACATCGATTCATACTACCGCGAACTCCAGCCGCCCAGCAAATTGTACAGTGACATGTTTTGAGCCCTACTAGACCACAGAATGTAAAGAATGCGAACAATGCAAAGAATGCAATCAATGCAATCAATGCAATCGGTGCAAAGAATGCAGCATATTCGTCCAACCGATTATGCTGGAAACTGTATGCGATGCGAGACGTCGCCAGAATCTCACTCCTGAGCATCACAGCCTTCTGTCTGCACAACCTCCTGCTTCACCACCATGTATCCGCATGCCAGTCCACCTTCTTCGGTATGTTTTTCTCCAATTCGTCCTATTGCACGGCCATTTCGCACCTGCTCAAGTCCTTGCAGTGGTCTCCCGTGGTCCTGGCCGCGCCGTTCCTAGCGGTCGCCAGGAGGGCGTGACGACTGCCGGTCGCGAGTTTCTCATCGTTTTCTTCTTGTGGCTGTACACAAATGCCCGTAAAGAAGAAAAAACACGTCAACAGGACGGTCAAGGCGAACGAACGAGAACTGCTCTTCCGGGACGAGTCGCAAATGTACGGGATTGCAGTGGCACCCCTCGGAGATAGACGGTTCTCGGTCGTGATCGACGAACCGGATAACGTCCGATTCAAAGTCGTCGTCGGACGTCTTCGAGGAAGCATGCGTCGATCCGAACGCGTTCTGCCGGGGACGTGTCTTCTGTGTTCGCATCGGGATGACGGCGCGAACAAAGTTGATATCCTGCACAGATACATCGAGACGCACGAAAAACTGTTGCGGAGGTACAAAGAATTCGACGATCTGGACAGAAAGTATAGACAATGGCAAGTTGAGAATATGCCCGGGTACGCGCAAGGCGCCGACGACGTATCAGATCCGCTGACACAGGAGATCGTCTTCGAAGACGCGGATATGGAAGTCGACGAGATATGAAGACCGCGGGGCGTCAATTTATTATCATGCACACATATATCTAAACGTAAATGTCATCTTGGCTTTCGAATATCACGTGGGACTCTAGTGCCATCGGCGGCATGACCACCGCCGCGCCGACCACCGCCGCACCGACCACTGCCGCCCCGGCGACGACCGTTACCCCCGCGACCGTTGCACCGTCGTATCCCTACAATCCGAACTATGGTTCTGGAGGCGGGGTGATATTTCCACTGCCGGTGGCGCCCAGCCTGTTGATGGACGGCGACATCACATCGCTGAACCCATTGACACCCATGCCAACGACGATGGCACCGACCACCCTTCCGCCCACACTGGCACCAGTGCCGACGTTCACGCCCCAACCCGACGAGGAAGAACCCGAACCGTTCTGGACGTTCAATACGATCCTGCTCATGTCGTGTCTGTGCGTGCTCCTTCTCGCTGCAGTGTGGTTCTTCTTCTTCAGGAAGGGAGGCAAAAACAAGAACAACAACCGCGGGAAGAACAACTCCAACAACGGACCGAAAGGTGCCGCCAACTACAACAACGCACTCGACAACTGGAACAACTTGAACACGAACCTTAACGCCGGCAACAACCGCCGGTGATTGACCGATTAAACGAAGATGGGACGTGGCGCATCGAACAGTGGCATAGCGGCCACGTCGTCGGGACACACACACGATGCGTCGATATCCGATGACACGAGTCCGGCGCGCTGTAAGACGTCCACGACCAGTTCCGAACAGAAGACGACATCGTTCGGACGAACGAGAGGCACCCGCAGCGAGCAAGACGAGACCAACCACGCGACGTGATCAAAGTCGTACTTACGTTCCGCCAACCTGCGAACGGCCCGACGAATCCGGGCGTCCCGTTCTTGGTCACGAGGAGCGCGTAACCGGGACCAATGTACGGTCCCAGGGTACGTGCGTACCCTCGCTTCCACATCGTACGCAAACACACCAGACGCACCGTTGCCTAAGTGACGGCCGTCGCCTTTCCCGTGTGCCTCCACGACCTTACCGTCCACCACGATACCTATGTGCGTGTACTGCATGACGGTGCTGGACGAAATCCACGACGAGTTCGACGACCGGAAAAAAAGAATATCGCCCGTCGACCAACGTCTTCGGACGTCCTCGATGGACACGGCCATACCCACGGGAGGAAGCGCGTCGTGGATACGTTTCACGTCCGCGAGCACCATACACACGACCAAGATGGTCGACGCGACAAACGCGACAATCGACATGGCAAATGACGATGACATCATCCAAATGCTGCTCTTACAGTACACACAAAAGAATATTCTCTTGTGTGCATTACAGTAGTGTACACATCATGGCCAAAGGCGGTGGTTGGTCGAAGTTAAACCCGGCAAACTGGTTCAAAAAAAAACCAGGGACCAAGCCCAATTCTTCCAAAGTGGCAGATGACGCCAATGGGGCCACCAACCCCAGACAAAAACCAGAGCCAGTCTCCAACTGGATCAAAGCCGATACGATATTCAACGTGATAAGTACACTTACACTGCCACTGTTCTTCATTCCGTTTGGAGGCGGCGGAGGAGGAGGCGGAGGCGAAGCGATGGAAGACGTCGACCCCGTTGTCGCAGGTACCGGCTTCCTCTCGTCATCGTGCAGTTCGATGATGGTGTGTCTCGTCATCGTCCTCATCGTCACACTGTCACTCTCAAATCAATGATTTAAGTTGTCAACATGAATATCGTCAAACTTGGTCTCCTCTTGCTCTTGGCGAACTGTTCGCACGCCATGCGTATCCTGTCGACCATGTACTCCGGGTCGGTCGGCGCGGGCGGCGGACGTCTCAATGCCTACCCGGCAAGGGTGAGGATCGGGACACGCACCGTCAAAGTGTACCCTGTCGCACTGTATTCGGACCGAATCACCGCACATAAATTCAAACTGATCAAACTCAAGAACCCGAAAAACGGAAAGATCGCCTACGGCCACGTCGCCGATGAGTGCAGCAGCGGCGATTGCCACGACAACAGGTACAAAGCCCACAAGCGTCACGCGATGCTTGTGGACGTCCATAAGACCATGTGGAAAGCGCTCGGACTCAAGACATACGGTATCCACGATATCAAAGGCGCATTCGTCGGCTCAAAGAGGTATACGCACAAAAACTCATCGGGCATACGGAAGGTGACAACTGACGATGGCAAGAAGAATTACCTCCCGCCAAAGTGGAAGGTGTGACGCAAACTAATACCCAACCCCACATCCGAAACGTACTACTCCTCGCATTTTATTACATGTAACGCGCTTAATCTTTCGACACAGACAGTGGCTCGTACTCTTCATACTTTGCGTCGACGATCAACTCTTGCATCTCCCCGAGGGTGTTGACCATGGCATCGTACACGCCCCCAACAAACAACGACTCCTTGTACGCTTCGTCATGGATCTCTTTCAGGGCCAGGGGGACGTACCGACTGTCGTCGCTCGTGTCGGCTTGCTTCAGGAGACGTTCGGTCTCCAGCAGCGTATCGATCTTCTCCAACGACGGGTCAACGACCTCTTTGTAGTGCGCAATCAATTCGTCCAGGACCACTCGCAATTGCACAACGTATCGCTCGAACAGTTCGTTCATGTTTCACACACTACTGATTTTGAAGAATACTATCTACGGCACGGTCAAGATTCACGATCAACATCTGTCGCTGGACGTCGAACCCGCCACGGAACGCAGTCATCCCCTTACGCTGACTCACAAACTTGCCGCCCACCATACGCATGGACGAATCGGACACCGCCGCATGCTGCACACCGCCACAAATATCCCTGAATACCGGGTTCCCAACCAGATCGTCCAGCGTATCGGCGTGCACGGTCGCGATCAACTGGATACCGCGACGCGCCGCCGTCAAGGCGGACGCGGCATCGGCATGCGACATCAGTTCATCGATCACCACCGTCTGTGGACTGTGGTTACGAACCACGTCCAAAACCGTCTCGGCATGGGTCATCCCGTCGTGTACACACGCTCGGCGCGCGTTCCCGATGGCGACGGAGTTGATCTTCCCGAACCCACCAACCTCGCCCACTTCGTCCACCACCACGACGCGGCGCGTCTCCGCGAGATGCTTGGCGATGGCGCGCAACATGGTGGTCTTCCCAGACCCGGGTGGTCCGAACAACACCAATCCGTACCCCAAGTCCAGAAACGTCTTGGTATCGTTGGTCAATACGTCGTGTGGGTCGAGCACACGAGACACGCGCATGGTCACACCGCTGATGGACCCATCGAACGATCTGATGACGGAGAACCGGTTCAGTGACGCGGGATGCCCGCCCCTGTTCCCACGAGTCTCCAGGCTCGTCCACAACGTCTGCAAATCGTCGGCGGTGATGATTTTCGACGGGAACTCGATCGCATCCTTCGTCGGGTCGCGCATGTGGACGATGACTTTCCTCCCGACATCGAAGGCAACGTCGATGACGTCATCCGATTCGCTGAAAGATTGAAACTGCTGGAACGATTCGGGGTCGGCAAACATGTGACTCACGTGTAAAGGACGAGCCACGCGACCGAAAAGCGTCTCGATTCGGTTCATTCGGGTCACGCTTTCGCGACGCAAAGACGACGATGACACATTCCCCGTCACGTGACACACGACCGGGGAAGAACGGGAAGAACGGGAACAACGGTGTCGCGTTCCCACCGCGTATCCGCGAGGAACCGAATGCATCGGCGACGTGAACATTTGGCGACGAATGACCGAACGGATCATTAGTATGTTTTATTGTGTGTGGGTGTCCTTCGGTCCGTCGGTCCTTCGGTCCGTTGGTCCAAAATTCTCTGAGTCCGCGCCTCGCGGATTCTCGCAATACAAATATATGTGGGGAAGACATGGATATCGTATTGGGGTTTGATCCGGGAACCAAGCATCTCGGCATTTGCGCGTTCGACTGTGCATCCCTGCAAACGACCACCGTGTATTGGGACCTCGTCGACGCGTCCTCGGTACACCACTTCCTCGAGGCCATGCGACGTATCGAACATCTCATCCGGAATGCCAGGGTGGCGGTGATCGAACGTCAACCGCCACAGAACGGCCAGGCCAAAATGGTGCAGCACTGGATACAGTTGTTCATCGCCATGCACAACGACCAGTGCACAGTGACGCTCGTCCAACCCCAGTCCAGAATATCGTTGGTCAGACGAGCCAGACCGGATCTGCAGTACGCAACGTACGCCCAACGCAAAAAAAGCAGCGTCATCCACGTCCAACGGCTCGTCGCGGAGACACCCGACCACCACATCATCGACGCCGCACGGAAAAAAGACGACCTCGCTGAAGCGTACATCCTTGCCCGGATGGCCAGAACAATATCTAACCGAATAGAAGAGGAACCCGTTGATCAATCCCATCAAACGACACAATGAACGCGACACGACTCATCCTGACCAACCGCTTCCTGGAGCGGCTCATGCAGTACCACATGGTCCTGTTCCTCGTGTTTTGTTTCATCTACAGATTCGTCATCGATTTCCAAGAACACTTTACGGCGAAATCCAATTCGGTGTCCATGGTCGCGTACTACGTCCTCCTGACGCAAACCACTGTCATGGTGGGCGAGATCGTCCCCAAGACGAAATTGGGCCGGTCGTTGCTCGGGACGCACGTCTTCCTCTCGTGGTTCGTCATCATTTTATCTGTAACACCCGTCGGTGACGCCATCCAAGGAGCCTCCTCGAACGCCATCGAGTATTGAGACGACATGCGCGAAGAATCCGTCAAAACAAATTCCTCGGTTGTCTCAAGCCGGCGACAAACATCGCAATGGATCTCCGCATTCAACGCGACACGGAAGATAAACACATCGACCTGTTCGGGACGAATCGTTCGGCGCCAACTATATCCATCGACAGACCGAAAACAACGTCAGTGCCGAGGACCGTACCCGGTCCGACGATGGTGCGTCCGGCCAACAACCAGACGATCCCGCACGTCGGCACGCAACACGCTCCGCAACACGCTTCTTCTTCCCAACCCATTCATCAACCGCCTCCTCCCGTCTCAACTACCGCGCCACCGCCGAGTGACGGGTTCGATTTCCGCGACTTTGCAAACCAGGGACGCGTCCGAGATTCGCCGTCGGCGTCCGACGATGACGACGACGACGATGACGACGGCGAGTACGACGGTGGCGACGTCGAGTACCAACGAGGTGACGCGAACGAGTACCCAGATTCCACCATCAGCGACTACGTCGAACGACCGTCGCCCGGATTCGAATCCATCGAAGCGGAACGCAACGCGCTCCTGTTCAAGATCCACCGGGCCATCCGGGGCGGTATGCCCGTGGACAAACCGGACAGCGGCGCAGATATACGCGATCTCCGCGCGATCGTCGGACGTATAGAGAGCGAAGTGGCACTGGATAGGTCGATCAAATTCCAGAGGAAGATGGTGTGTATGCTCACCTCGTCCATCGAGTGGCTCAATGGCAGGTATGAATGGTCCGATCTGGACGGGTGGTCAGATAGCGTGGCCACCAGCATCAGTGCCAGCGAATACGATGATATCTTCGAAGAGCTCCACCAAAAGTACAGGGGAAGCATGCAAATCATGCCAGAGTTACGACTCGTCTTCGCACTGGCCGCCAGTGCGTTCTGGTTCAACCTCTCAAAGAGCATGAGCAAACAACTGGCGAATTCCCTCGCCGGGAACGCGTCCGCGGACGCGGGACAAAAGGGCGGCTTCGATCTTTCGTCACTACTCGGCTCGATGATGGGCGGCGGACAGACGGGCAACAAACAAACGCCGCAACCCAACAAACAACAGCCGCCACCGCCGTCCCAACAGCAGCAGACGCAGAAGGGCGCCGCGCAGCAGCAACAGGAACAGCGCGGACCGACCACCGTCCTCCGTAAACCCATGAAGGGACCGGACATGTCGGCTATGTTCGGAGGGACCGCGCCGTCCGTCTTCGTTCCGCAGGAACTCCCCAAGATGACCGAAAGCAGGAAACGGTCCCGGGACGACGAGATGGACATGCCGGACGACAAAAGCGACCGACTCAGCGATATCGTATCGAGTGACGACGACGGATCATCGGGACCCTCGGACGATTCGTCCAGCGGAGGATCGTTATCCGGATCGAGCGACGAAGACGACCAATCCATCAAAATCACCACCGTCCCAGCCAGAGGGGGTCGGGGAGGCAGGGGACGAGGACGAGGACGCGGGACAGGAAGGGGAACCGCCACCAAAAACGTGCTCAAATTGTGATTGTGTGATTGTGTGATTGTGTTCAAACAGTGTAAACGCTCACGAATATTATGTGGAGTATACCATGCTCACGTACACAAGTTTCGACGAAGCGTGGGGTCAAGAGATCACACCGAAGGTCTTCAACCCCTACAACCAGGAGGCCGACCTGGCCGAAGAACGACGAGCCAGACGGTCAGATACTGACGTGTGTCGACACGTCCTGACGAACGCCATGCTCACACAAGGACCGGTCGGTGTCCGACGGCTCATGGGCCCGGAAATGTGTAAAGCCATGGATATGCACACATCCGCCCATCTCCAGCACACGAGACGCAAGAAGGTCACTTTCAGTCAGGATGATCTCATGTTCTTCCTCCTCATCGGTCTCCTGATCCTACTCATCTTCCGATCGTAACACGTCCTGCAGGAGATTTGAATTTGGTGTCGTGGAAGCGTCATGGATGAATTCGAGATGAAGGAAATCCTACGATTCATTTTGTTCCCAGGAACAAGATGAATACCATCATTCAATCGAAACACATCGAGGATGCTCACAGAACTCGGAATCTCCACGAGGGACGAACAACCAAAGGCTGTGGTCACACCCTTCCTCGACAGACTGTACGACTGTGACGTCAAGTGTTCAGACGGTACCATCCTCCGAGCCAATACCTTCGCGCTCGTCTCGTCGTGCTCCGTCCTCGCGATGTTCTTCGAGGATATGTCCGACGACGACACCAAAACTTTCTACGTCGACGTGCCATCCGAGACCATGCGCACGGTCATCGCGATCGTCCACGGCAGTCTCCCGTCGAACCAACTCAAGTCCGCGGAACAAGTAGCATCCATCCTCCACACAATGAACTACCTCGGGTGCACGACCAAGTGGAGGAAACTCACACACAGGTTGTGGACGCTGGTGAGAAGCGAATGTCCAGCCGTAGCAGGACCCGTGCTCCTGGTCAACGCGCCCCTCCTCCTGCCGGAGTTCGGAGCAGGGTTCCTCCTGAAACTTCGGATCGTCTTCCCGAACTGGCGCGACTTTTCCAAACTGTTCAACCATATCACGGTCACGCCGGGCGTCGCGGTCATGGTCGTCGACCAGACCGCCCAGTTTTTTCCTGTCGGATTACTCGTCCACGCCCTCATCAGACACACACCAGACCAACACAAAAGACTCGTGGCAGAACGGATCTTCAGTATCCGGCGCGTGGGAAACATGTTCCACCCGGAAGAATTCAACTGGACACTCGACCAGATCCCCAACTCCCTCATCCCCCTGCTCGAGTGCGCTCGAGACGCACACGCGGTCGTCAACCGACCCGTCCCCCTTTCGAAAATCAAGTCGAGTATGGTCACGTACCCCGTCAAGAACACAGCATCGTTTTTCTTCGCATTCGATTGTCCGTGCACCAAACGAACCTGCGTGGCGTTCCAGAACAACGTAGCATCCTTCGTCTTCGAGCGACGCGAGTCCACACCAATATCGCTGGATATCAAGATCGATATGGATAAACTGGGAAACGAAGTCGCGTCCATCGCGCCCATGGTCTATATGCGATGCACAACCTCCAACCACGACGCGACGGCCGTCGACGATCAGTGGACAAACGTCACCGTCGACCAAATGAGATCAGTCCTCACATCGTACGATCTGCACGTATCGAACGACGACCTCGCATGGGTCAAAGTCGATATGTACTGGATGATGGACCCGCGCATCGTCTAGTTCAATACAGTGTAGAAAAAGAAAAAATGGATACCGTCCGTCTCATCACCACGTCGTGCTACTGTGGCGAACGACCGTCGTACGTACTGTGGACGACCAATGCGGCATCGCACGGGTCCAAATCGTCGACACATGGGTCTCATACGGAAAGGCACGTGATGTGCGATGCCTGTATGACGATGACGCGTCGAGAGGGAAAGACCGGGCACAACTGTGTGCGGATTTATCGGTACTGTTACGTGCCCGTCGTGCACGTGAAACATATTCACACATTGTTCGGCGTAGACGCGTCATTGATCAGATCGTACGTCCACAACGGCTTTCACACGTGTCTGGTCCACCCGAACCAAAGACCCAATTCCACACTACCTGCGTCGTGCAAACGACCGTCCTGTCAGACGAAAATGATCGATTCGACCCAGTACTGCTCAATTCTGTGCTGCGTCAAGGACACAACCAACCAAAGAACCGAGACGTCAAACTACGACGTCGATGACCCCGATGAAGAGATCGTCATCGACGAACATGTCGCGATGTATCGATCCGCACCTACCACCACCGGACGTCGGATTCGTCACGCACGGAAACAACATCGACAACGGAAATCCTCACCGATTCGTTCGTTTGTTCTGTAAGCATTCTTTTACACTGTCCACCTCCACTACCGCAACAATTTGACGCTCCCCTTCCGCTTGACGTGTTTCTGTTTCTGGTCGTCGTCATCATCCTCGTCCTTACTCTTCCGTTTACTAAAGTCGTAATACGCTTTACTCCCAATCTTAAACTTGTCGCGCTTCTTCGCGCGGTACCAAAATATCAGTTCACTCAGTTTGGTCGAGTGACTGCTGTTATCAAGCACCAAAGCCTTGAAATCATCCGTGCACGAATCCATCAGCGTGTTGAATAGACCGAACGTCGGTACCAACCCGTTGAAGAAACTCTTGTACAGTTTCTCGCGGTGCAAATTGTCCTTCAGGAGAACCACGAAATCGATGTTCGCGCGAACCGCTGGAGGAGTATCCAGCGCATACTGCAGCATGAGGAACAGACTGATCTTGAAGTGACGACCGTTCATGAGCAGTAACCTACGAGTGAGCGTGCGAACGAGTGAGCGGGTGAGCGGGTGAGCGGAAGAGTGAGCGGGTGAGCGGACGAGTGAGCAAACCAGCAAACGAGCAAATGACACACGTACCTGATCACGCTCTTCTGAAAGATACTCTTGTTGTATGCAATGTCGTCCAACACCACGAAAATCGGCGTCGCAGTCCCTTTCTTCGTCGAAAGTCGTTGTTTTTCCACCAGTTTCTCCAGTGCCGCTTCGTCAAACTCCGTGTATATGAAAGCCTTGGGCACACCCATTTTTTCATAAAATCGGTTGCCATCTTCTGTCGCGCTCATCACGATCCCGGCAGTATACCGTTTCCTGAGTTGATATAACCAGTCGCGAATGAGGAAACTCTTACCTGACCTGCGCTTGGCAATGCACACCACCACCGGGTGTTCAGGGATGGTTTTACACTCAAACTTCTTGATGCTGAGATTGTACACATCCGACATGATCTGATGTACCGAGCATTTAATTCCGCGGGGGAATACGCGCGATGTTCCGGCGCATCGTTCAAACGCAAAGTCGACGAACTCGATCACGCCATCGACCCGGCGATGCTTCGGTCCATGGTCGACGACGTCGTGGAGGCGTTCTAATATGTTGCACAGTTGCAATATGCCGCTGGTGATTCGTGGCAATGTCCTCCAATCGAGAGGACGAATCGATTGGTTGCCCGACGGGAACGTCATGCAGCCGGGACTGACGTTTGCAACCGATCCCGATACTGGACTGTACAAGAATGGACCCGATGCGTTGTCCATCGCCACCGGCGGAACGGAACGTGCCCTGTTCGACGCAAACGGGACCACGATCGACGGAGATCTGCACGTGACGGGAGCATCCATTCAATTGGGCGACGCGTCGATCGTGGAGACGGGTGGAAACGTGGTCATCGCCAACCTCGACGTCCTGAACGTCCGGGGAAACGGGCAAGAATTGGTGGACATTCAGGCGAGGAATGTGGTCGGACTCACGGAGGCATTGGATGTGATCGATTCGACCTCGGTCACCACGAACGTGTTGACCGTCGAAGGGAACGCGATCGGTCTCGGGAACGCGATCATTCTCGAAACAGGAGGCAATGTGGTCATCGCCAACCTCGACGTCCAGAACGTCCGGGGAAACGGGCAAGAATTGGTGGACATCCAGGCGAGGAATGTGGTGGGACTCACGGAGGCATTGGACGTGATCGATTCGACCTCGGTCACCACGAACGTCTTGACCGTCGAAGGAAACGCGATCGGTCTCGGGAACGCGATCATTCTCGAGGCGGAGGGGAACATCCGCATCCAGAATTTGGAAATCGCCGCCTCGTCGGCCGATCAGAATACCGGTTCGTCGTTGCGTCTCCTGAACAATGCAGACGACGCGACGCGGAAATCCGTGTCCATCGGGACGTTTGTTCGGGACGTGGATGGAACGGACTCGTACTTTGCCATTGATGCCCTGTCAAATGTAAACACGTACCTCGCAACGCTGGCATCGTACGACATCACCGACCACCGATGGTCGTTCGCGACGCAGAACACGGAACGATTGGCCGTCGAATCGGATGGAAACGTGACCATCACGGGAAACTGTCTCGTGTCGGCTGATATCGTCGCGTTTGCCTCCGACCGCCGACTGAAGAAGGACCTGGTCCAAATCGAGGATGCACTCGGAACCCTGCGGAAGTTGACCGGGTACAGGTATACGTGGCGGGACGACGTGCCCAATTTGCCCATGCGGGGCAATGATATGGGACTGGTGGCACAGGAGGTGGAGGATGCCGGCTTGCATGAATGCGTGACCACGGCACCCTTCGACAGAGACCAGGACGGGAAGTCCATCTCCGGTGAGTCGTACCTGACCATCCAGTATACCAAACTTCACGCGCTGATGATCGAAGCACTCAAGCAGTTGGCCGACCGCGTGGACCATCTCGAGAGGTCGAGTAGGTCGGAGACGGGGTAATAATGAGTATCGTGAGTATTGACCATCTTATTTTGTTGTTCGATGATGCGCGCGTCAATACCAAGCTCGGGTTTGACCCCAGTAATTTACATGCCCTCGCCAGGATCTTTGCGTTGATCGTGTAACGCGTCTCAGACAACTCCTCTGAATATATAACTCAGCCCACTATTATTGGATCCGCTAAAATCGCGGTTGGACTCGCCGATAATCATCAGATTGCCAGCGGCGTTGATTGCGACCGCGGAGCCGAAGTATGCGCTCGCCTCCGGGTCTGGGGCGACCAACTTGCCAGTCTGTACCCACCCGTCGCCAAAATTTGAAAAGATATAGACCGCGCCGCTATCGCTCGGCACAGTCCCGTCGTAACCTTTCGCGCTGATAATTGCGACATTTCCGGCGGCATTGATGGATAATTCGATTCCAAATTGTGCACTATTCTCCGGGTCCGACGGGAGCAACTTTGTCACTTGGCTCCACGACCCGCCAGAATTAGAAAATATATAGGCTGCGCCACTGTAGAGCACACCAGTCCCTTCGTCGAGGGGGGCCCCGATTATCGCAACATTCCCGGCATCGTTGAGCGAGACGGAGTTTCCAAAGGATGCGTACAACTGTGGATCGGAGGGGACCAGCTTCGTCGTCTGCGTCCACGACCCGCCAGAGTTAGAAAATATGTAGGCCGCGCCGCTATCGGCGGCCGCACCAGTCCCATCGTCGGCATTCGAGCCGATAAGGGCCACATCTCCGGCGGCGTTCATGGACACACTGATCCCAAAGGCCGCCGAGGCCTCGGGATCTGACGGGACCAGCTTTGTAACTTGGCTCCATGACCCGCCCGAATTTGAAAAGATATAGGCCGCGCCGCTATTGGACACGCCAATCCCGTCGTCATTGTACGCACTGACAATCACGACATTTCCGGCGGCGTTCATGGACACTCTGTAACCGAAGATTGCACTCGCCTCCGGATCTGACGGGACCAGCTTTGTAACTTGGCTCCATGACCCGCCCGAATTTGAAAAGATATAGGCCGCGCCGCTATCGGCCACGCCAATCCCGTCGTCGTAGAACGCACTGACAATTACGACATCGCCGGCGGAATTGATGGACGTGGCCCATCCAAAGTATGAACTCGCCTCCGGATCGGAGGGGGCCAATTTGACAGTCTCGGTCCATACGCCGCCCGAATTCGTGAAGATATAGGCCGCGCCGCTGTCGCCCGGCCCAGTCCCGTCGTCATTGGGCGCACCGATAATAACGACATCTCCGGCATCGTTCATGGACGCACCGTAGCCGAAGTATCCACCGGCCTCGGGGTCCGACGGGGCGAGTACGGCTTCCTGGGTCGGTCCGAGTAGCCGCAAGTATGCGCGGATGGCGTCGATTTGTGCCGTGTCAGTCGTGAGGGTGTCGATGCTCGACTGCAATGAGGAGAGACTGATCGGTGGCATAATGTACAGGCGGTCAAGAGAAAAAATGCTGCTGCATTTACGACGGATAACATTGCACGGGTCCCGTCGGCGGATCCGTGCAATGTTTTCATCCAGGATGGTGTGCAAGGTCTCGCGTCGATGATGTGTGGACGCACACGAATTACAATTGGTACGGATCGTACTTGGCATTCGTCACCCCGGAAAAATTCGTCGTCACAGTTGGTGTCACAAGGTCCCGCACGTTCGTGACGTCATTGGTGGCCGTCCGTTCGGATCGAATGACGGAGGAAGATGATCGGAACCTTTCCCGCGCCTCATGGGAACGTGTCAAACTGGATGCGTTGGCATGGTTTGAGGGTGAAGATGATGTCCCCGTGGACTTGGATGAACCAAAGCCGTGCTGCGTCAGACAGATGATCGGGACCGTGTTCCGACCGAGTGAATGAGACAATGTGTGTGAATACCAACTGTAATATCAATCACATGGATATATGCTCGACGCCAACTCGATTGCCGCTCTCCTTCCGCCGCCCCAGAACCAGTCCCTGGGGACGCCCCACCCGTCGTCGACGCACAACGCGTGACCTTCCCCACGACGGGTGAGTACCTCAACTACGACGCGGCGACGTTGCCGCTGGGCCATTACAGTCATTCAGTCATTCAGTCATATGTACCACCCAGTATGACTGCATGTTTTTACTGTCTTTTTACAGTAGTGGCAAAAAAGATAGGCTCGATTTGGACGATCGCTGCCGGGGACGGGGAGAGTATCTTTTTTTTATCACATTTGAGCGCGGCCTACCGGCACAATGTACCAGTTCTCGCTCACCTCGCTGCCGAACACGCCTTCCTCCAGGATGGCGGCCTGGGCGCCGAGAGCCGCTTTCAGTGACGCACCACACGACGATACCAACGTATACTCTAGCGGCGACGTTCCCGTCCTAGAAATCCGCCACGGCGACAACGGTGCCTCCTTGCTCATCACGGGGCTTAAACAGTCGCCCGCACTCGTCAAGTATAATCCGTCGGCGGACACGCTACGGATGTACCCCGAATTGTTGATCACAAACACCTGTTCCAACGCCTTGAACTGGAACGCCTCGACTTCCAATGACCCGAACCGAGACGCCAGCACCTTCAACTGCTTATCCTTCAACCACGAATCCGCGTGCAAAATCACGTACAACGTCCCCGGGAACTGGGGGTCCGTGCTCGGCGCAGCCGTCGTCGACGGTGCTGACGTCGTCGTGGGAATTATGTACGATGGTCCCGTGGAACACTGGTCCAGTGACCCCGACGGGTACGTCGTATACGCCGGTGATCCCATGGCGCGGTATACGTCCATGCTCAGAGGACGGAGGACACCCTTCTCCGCTTTGTACATTTGTCCCGTCCCGCCGTCGACGAGCGTCGTTCCCTCCGGAATGATGGGACACTCGGCCGACTTCGATACCAGCGCGTCGTACGTCGTCTTCAAAGCGGTCAACTCCGCGACCAACTTTTCCTGCTCGGCTTTCGCGGCGGCGACGGCGGTCTGGTTCTGGTCGGTCAACGCCTTGATCTCCGCCTGACGAGCCGTCTCCAGATCCTGCATTTTCTGCGTATACTCGGCGTTCAACGCGACCAACTGCTGCTGCGTGCTTTGGAGCGTGGTCTCCGTGGTCTGTGCGGTTTTCTGGAGTTGGTCGTACCTCGTCTTCAGCGAGGTCAACTCCGTGACCAACTTTTCCTGCTCGGCTTTCGCCGCGGAGACAGCGGCCTGGTTCTGGTCCATCATCGCCTTCTTCTCGGCATCCACTTGTGCGCGATACTCTGCCATCTTACGTTCGTACTCCTTGACGATGGCGGCAATCTCGTCCGGAGACGGACCAGCCGGGCCAGCCTTGCTCTCGTCGTAACTGATGATCACCATGGGCGTGAGCCCGTACTTTTGCGTCGTCCCGGTGATATCGGATTCTTTTTGGGCAGCGACATTCCCTTTTGCCTGCGCGGCACCCTGCCCGAGTTGTCTATTGTTAATCGCGTCCTTCCACGTCTTATCGTCAACCATATTGTATGCCGTTTGAGTCGCGGGGTTATATGGCCAACTAGACGATTGTTTGACGTCTACCATACCCATATTCGCAATACCATGGTAATTTCCTCCATTTCCAGAGAAGCAAATCATCCTATTCCCCGTTGCTTGTCCATAATAACCTTTCCATAACGCCGAATACCCAGAAGACGTCATCCCGGGTTGATTTGAAATTCCAGGATGCGGAACACCACCCTTTGCCGTTGCAACGCCACCAATCGAGGAAGGTTTTCCCTCGCTGAAATTTCGTTGATTGGCTGTCCATGCAGTTGGAGTATTTGCACTGTAATAAACGGTGAAATAATTCCCCCTCGAATTCCATGGTGGAACGCAATACTCTGAATATGTCCCCATAGGACTAGATGAATACCCGGTCCCGGCAATCTGCTTGGTCGTGAACTCGATCGATCTGGGCCCGACCGTCACGGTATACGTGCCCGGCTGGAGTTGATAAGTCGTCGTTCCTTCTACCACTTCACCGATCCCACCCTCCTGATCAATGGTATTCAGTTTGGTACTGCCTGCAACAGACTTCGTATCCTTAGTCGGACCGCCGCCACGACCACCCACGACCAAGTACCGAATCAGTGTCGGTCTGTGGATGATCAACTCATCGCTCTTCGTGAACGTGTGCGTCAACATATTCGTCAACCCGATCCGCTTGACCGTTCCGCCCGTTGCAACTTTATCCGATTGCGCCATTTGTATCTTACAACATTTTAAATTCTATACCTGAGCCCGACCCACCCTGATGATGAACCAATCCTCCTGATTACTGACATCCTGACCCCCGGATTTGTCCAGACCAACGTCACGTCCGGACGAAACCAGTCTCGATCCACACGGCGCGATCAATCTGTACCCGGCCGCACTCTGTCCGGTGCGGAGCACGCGCCAGCCACCGGACGGCGGGTCCTCATCGAGTATGGGGGCCATACAGTCGGGTGACGTGGTCACGTACGGTCCTTTGCCCGTGACGCTGCGCACGTACCCCGTCTGGTTGATCAACCACGTCTGGTCCAGACTCTTGAACTCAAAGGGTTCGATGGCCAGACCACCGAACCGACTACTCAATACCCTGAGTTGACCGTCCCTGTTCCACGACGCACCGTGCACGATGACGAACAGCGTCCCGTCGAACTGCGGGGCACGTGTGGGCGCAGGTGTCGTCGGTGCCGACGTGGGAACTTCCGCGATGATGGGAGATCCCCGAGCACAACTCGTCAACGATCCCTGCGGGAAAGTGGTATACGACGGCGACCCGAGCGCACGGTACGTTTCCGTGCTCATCGGTCGCAGTTGTCCGTTCTCGAACCTGAACATTTGGCCGCTGCCACCGTCCACCAACACGGTCCCCTCTGGAATGACGGGACACCGCGTCATGCGCGCGACGAGTGTATCGTACGTCGTCTTCAACGTCGTCAACTCACCAATAATCGTCGTTTGTTCCGCTTTGGCATTCGCGATGGCCTCCGCATTCCGCGCACTGATCGCATCAACTTCCTTCTGTTTCGCCGCCTGGAACTCTTCCATTTTCTGATCATACTCAGTCTTCGTATCCGCCAACTGCTGCTGCATCTGCTGCAGCGTGGTTTGCGCGGTCGTGTTCTGAGTGGTCAACTGATCGTACGCCTGTTTGAGCGTCGCGAGTTGGGTCATCAGACTCTGTTGGGCGACCTGGGCCTGTTGGACGGCCGCGGCGTTCCCCTCCGCCAACGCCTGCTTCTCGGCCTCCATTTGCTGACGCAATTCGGCCATTTTCTGTTCGTACTCCTTGATCAGACGATCGAGTTGATCCTGTGACGGACCCGGTGGAGGGGTGGTCGTCGGAGGTTCTGTGGATACATTTCGAATGATAAAACTCGATGCTACCTTTATCACGTTATCATCGAACCCTATGCCACCAAGTTCGTCCCTGCCTTCGACACTCGCTATCAATTTATTCGATGCATGAAAGTACAGTCAATAAGAACGTCCTGACGTTGGTCTGGAAATCTTGGTCCGTCGCGACCACCTCGAATGAAAATGTCTGGTCATCGCTGAGTGACGTCACGTTCCCAGTAAATACTCCAGACGATGTGTTCAACGTGGACCCCGGAGGAAGAGCCGTCGTATTCGTGTACGAGACAGAACTGTCAGATGTGGCCACAAACGTGTAACTGAAATCTGTATTCTCATCGACTTCGCCAAGATTGCTTGCCGTACTCCACGAGGGTGGGATACTGTACTTGACACCATCAATCAGGCCCCTCGGTGTTCCGTTGCGTAAGACGGTTGCATCGTACAATCCACTCGACTTGGCCGGCGCGAGAGCACCAAGTGACGAGGAAGAAACGTAGGTCGTTGCCGCCGGTGTCCCACCAATCTGGACCGTATCGGTCGATAAGAAGTACGAACCATTCACAAGTATATATCCAGTTGAATCCGAGTCAAGGGCTGTTTGTTGTAACACGGACCATGACATGTCCGTCACCTGGACGTTCGACACATTCAGTGCCTTGTAGTCGAGTAGGAACGTTTTCTCGGAGGTCTGGTTCTCCAGGTCTTCACTGACGACATCAATGGAAAATATACTGTCGTTTTCCAATAAGATGTTACCCGTCAGATTACCAGTCGCGGCATCGAGTGTTGTCCCACTAGGAATGGCGGTGAGATTTCCGTATGTCACCGTACTGTCACTTGTTGCCACTATGGATTTGACAAACGGGTCGGCGAAGAAGATGTTACCGAGATTTTCCGGCGTGATCCATGAAACCACGTCCGAGTACGTCAACGACGAAGGGAGCGTCGCAGTGACGCTATCCCCGCGGATGACCGTGACGGAGTACGTCCCGCTCGGGCGTGCGGGAACAAGACACCGCAAGACCGTTGACGACACGTACGTCGTGCTCGACGCGTTCACAGTACCAACCTGAACCAAACAGGCAGGAGCAAACCCGACACCGTGCAACTGAACGTACCCACCATCCAGGCCCACGGCAGTATCGTCGAGCACCGTCCACGCGTTATCCGTAATTTCCACGCTGGTAATGGAAAGCGGCGGCGTGAGTCCGTCCGCGGTCACGGTCCCATCGACGACCAATCTGTTCATCACCACATTGCCACCGGTTTCGGAGATCGTCGCGTTGCCCAAGTATATAGTCGAGCCCGACAGGTACACGTCGCGCCACACACTGGTGGGCGAACCAAGGTCGTAAAGCAGGTTCGACTGCGGGATGACGTGTCCCGACGGATACAGCGTCGTCGATCCCGCGACGGTCAGTGCTCCGGAAACAGTCAGGTTCGCCGGATTCATATCCGTCCCGTCTGCGATGCGTGCCGACTCGAGTGTCCCGCTCGTGATATACGACGCATCCATATTGCCCGATAGTGTCGACGCGGACACGGTGCCCGATGCAACCACGTTGTCGCACTGGACACCGTTCGTCACGGTGAGTGTCGAGACACCCGTCACGTTTCCGGACGAAATGGTCACTGGTCCCGCCACGACCGAATTGGCAACGTGCAGGTCACCCCATCGACTGCCGGTCGATCCGAGGTCGTACGTCGCGTCCGTCGTCGGGACGATGTTCCCAGTCACTTCGACGACAGACGCGTTCGTCGTCAGGACCGTTTCGCCCGCGACGGCAACGCCGAGCGTTGCCGGTTGGGGGAGGTACAGACCGGTGGACTCGTCATCGATGAAGCGGATACCCGGCTCGGTCTGCGTCCCGGCGGGGACTTTGATCACGAAATCGTCAATTGAGCCTCCCACAAACACGATATTCGCATCCAGTTCGCCGTACACGTTCACGGCGTCGACGTTTCCCACCACCTGATCAGCCCACACGGTGCCCCACGGCTCGTCGACGTTCCCCAAGTCCAGGCCCGGCACGGCCGGGACCAACGACGATAACACACGGTCAGTCACCGTTAAATTCGCAACTGTGGCCGTGTTCACGGTCAAGGATTCCCACGGTCGATCTGTCGTCCCGATGTTCAGATTGGCGACGAGCGGAAGAACGTTTGTCTCCACATTCCCCAAATCAAGGTACGGCGTTCCCGATGCGTTGAGTAACGTCCCACCGACAACCACGTCTCCGTATGCCTGCACGGTATTCGCCCACACGTTCGACCATGGCGTCGACTGTGTTCCGAGCGAGTACGCCGAGGAGGTCGGGACGACGTTCGAATGGGTCTGTTCGAGGTCCGTTACGACAACGTTGCCGCGGTACACGAGGTTCCCCGACAGATCGATCGTGTCGGCATGCACGGACGTCACGTGGACGTTCGACCATGTATTGGACACCGTTCCCAACGTCAATCCCGTCGTGACAGGGACGACGTTGCTCCGAATTCCCACCAAGTCGATGCGGTCAGCGTCCACTGTCCCAGTGACGATTTGGCCGGCGTCGATGTTGGCGTGCACGGTCGTCGCCGTCAGATTACCTGTTAAATCGAGAGACGCGAACGAAAACGACCCACCGTCCAGACGGGCCGGGTGGATCGTTCCGCTGGTCATCTGCGACGCGTCCAAGTTGCCGGAGACGGTCCCTGCCGTCACCCCACCGGCCACGACGACGTTTGCGAGCGTGTACTCGCCCGCCAGACGGGCGGACGGGACGACGCCGCGAACGAGTTGCGATGCGTCGAGATTGGCGTCGACGTTTGCCGCGACCAAGGACCCATTCAACGTCAGATTGGCAAACGAGTAGTCACCAGCCATGCGAGCATCCGGGACCACCCCGAGCGTCATGTTGTTCGCGTCCAGGTTCGTGATATTGGAGCCGACGATGTTACCGTTCTGCAATTCATCGATCTGTAATTGGATGGGCCGCGATACGCCGGACAAGTACTCGATTTCAGTAAGCGTGACGTTCGATGCGGTGATGTACCCGTCCGCATTCGAGACAAGGACCACGTTCGATCCCTCGAGAGAAGGGATGTGGACAGAATTGGCCGTCACATCCGTCACCGTCAATGTTTGGAACGCGTAATTCCCACTCAAGCGGTCGGCGCTGATTGTGCCCGTGATGTTACTGGCGTCGACGTTTGCATGCAGCCATGCGGCCGACAAATTGGATGTGAGCGAGAGACTATCGAACGCATACGATCCCTGCAGACGATCGTCATGTAACGTGCCCGTCGTGATGTGGTTGGCGTCTATGTTGGCGTTGAGCCATCCGCCCGCGGATATATTTGACGTGAGATCCAGACTGTCGAAAGTATACCCCCCGGCCAATCGCGCGGGGGGCACCGTACCGCTCCCCAACTGACCAGCGTCCAAGTTCCCGACGAGCGTGGACGCCGTGACGGTTCCCGTCGCAGTCAAGTTCGCGAGCGTATAACTTCCTCCCTGCAGACGCCCGGAAGGGAGAACGCCCGTGGTCAGGGCTTCGACGTTGCCCAACTGGTCCACGTCGAACCCAGTCAGAACGACTTGACCGGTGGCATCCGTGGACAGGACTTTGTTTGGTATCGACAGATTGGTCACGTTGATCCGGTCGGCTTCGAGGTTTCCCGCGACGTCAAAGAGCACGGCATTACCATCCAAACGCTCGATCTGCAACGTGCCGTCAGGTGCGGCGACCATTGCGTGCTCTGACCCAACGTCCGGGTCGCCGAAGATGACGTTGCTGGATAAAATTCGATACGACATCCGTATGATGTTGTATTGATTGATTATAATTTCAAACTATCCTATCTATATCTATCTATATCCTATACGCTTCCATATCGGAGACAGTCCATGAATTGTAGGTTCCAAATAGGGTGCTGTTTGACGGCAGCGTGTAACTGTGAGGATTAGTATACCCGGTAGTTGAATTGAAATTGTTTGGAATATAGAGGTCATGACCCCCACCAAACGTCGGACCATACGTCGAACCACGGTAGAGTGAATATTGCGGATAAGTAGTATTGTACCATTTCGTAGTCTGATAGCCGGATGGATATATTCGGTTCAGCCAATTCGATCCCGAGGTAGCAGAAACATATCCGTCACTTGTAGGGTAAGAGACACTGGTGTACGCTGTTGCAATGTATCCCGTGGACGCTCGAATGACCAGGAAAAGCGGAGCGATACCATCACAGTACGAATGGAATGCGGCAGCCGTGTACCCATGATCGGATGCTCTGTAGACCAACTGGGCAACACTGGAAGTCCATTGAGCCGGAAGAAGAGATCTTGCAGCAGCCTGCAAATCGTATCCATATCCTGTTTGCGTCAGAATTGTCGAGACAGAGAATGACGTCACAGGAACCTTGACTTGTATTTGAAACGTCCTCAAACTCATTTGCATTTGAGCATCCATCGCCTTCATTTGAAAGGTGTACAGTGTGTCGCTTGTTGGCGTCGTGATATTCCCGGTGAACTGACCCGTCAGGGAATTCAGTGTCGTTTCTGCCGGGAGATTCGTGACGTCATACGAAACCACACTATCACTTGTGGCCACGAGGGAATACGAGAACGATTCGGAACGGTTCACTTCCCCAAGGTCGGATGATGTGATCCATACCGGGACGTCGCTATACACCAAACTATTCGGGAACACTTTCGTCGTGAACGGGGTGACCAGTGCGACATCGTAGTTCCCGCGCGGCTTCTGTGGTCCCTGTACACGCAACATGGAATCACTGACCGCCGTAAAACTCGCGGGCGTGCCGTCGACGAGAACACTGGTGACGTCGCTCATCCCTACACCGTCGATCGTCCAATACACACCCGACACATTGCTATCGAGTGCCGTCTGGGTGAGCGGTGACCACGATGCGTCCGTATACGCCGTCGCATTGATGAGGAGGACCACCAATTGGAGGAGGAACGTGCGAACCGTGTCTTGCATCTGTTCATCCGTCCCGAGCACGTCGAAAGAAAACAGGGTCGACGAGAGCACCGACGTGATATTCCCGCTGAACTGGCCCGTACTCGCATCAAGGCTCGTCTCGACGGGTAAGGGTGTGACGTTCGAGTACATGACGTTCGAATCGGACACGGCCTGTAAATTCATGGAAAAACTTTGACTCTCCGACACAGTTCCCAGATTACTCGAAGTGATCCAGGTCACTTTGTCCGAGTACGTGATCGCACTTGGTAACGTGACAGTGACAGTCCCTCTGATGACCGTTATGGAGTACGTCCCGCTCGGGCGTGCGGGAAGAATACAACGCAAGACCGATGAGGACACGTACGTCGTGCTCGACGCGTTCACAGTGCCCACCTGAACCAAACAACCAGGGGCAAACCCTACACCCCGCACCTGAACGTACCCACCATCGAGTCCCACGGCCGTATCATCGATATGTGTCCACGCATCACCCGTAATTTCCACACTGACAATGGACAGAGGTATCTGGAAGGCCGATCCGGACACGCCGTCAGTGACCACCAGATTGGACGAAATGACGACGTTTCCGTCGGTCTCGGACAACGACGATGTCCCGAGATTGATGGACGAGGGTGACACATACATATCCCGAAACCTGAACATTGAGGTTCCGAGATCGTGCGTTGCGTTCACAGACGGCACGATCGGTCCCGAAACGAGTCCCCCCCCGCCATTCGCAACCAAATCCCCGGAGACGTCCACATTCGACACCGTGTACGTTCCACCGGTGAACCGTTCGGGCGGAAGCGTGCCGATGGTTAATTGACTTCCATCGATTGTACCTATCAACGTTGACGCGGTAACCGCGTTCGTCGCCATCAGCGTCGAACATTCCACATCACCAATAGACGCGTTCCCTACCACGGGATCGGCCACCGTCCCCCAGGGCAAGATGGATGTGTTCGAGTACGCGTCTCGCCACCTCGCATCGACACGACCTAACATGTTCCCACCACCCACGACAGGTGCACCAGTCATCACGTTTCCAGGCGCCATTTCCAACACACCATTGAACCTCAGTGATGATCCCGGATCGGAAACGTCGACGCCGACGGTTTCGTCGTCAAAGAAACGGAGAGCAAGCGGCTCAGACGGGAGTCTGACACCATCCAGTGCTTCGATCGTTCCCGATGCATCGTCCACCACGGCCCAAATATCGCCGACTCCGTTTCCATCGACCAAGCCTTCCACATTTTCAGCGTGGACGACCGACCACGGGTCCGTGGCCGCGCCCAGGTTGGCCGATACGGTGCCGGGTAAGAGCGACGACCCGACGGCACCCGTGACGGTCGCATCGGACACGTGAATGTCCGTGGTCACGACGGTTTCCCATGGTCTGTCGACCGAACCAATGTCGTACCCATCGTCTCTCGGTAACAAGGCCTTCTGCACGTTCTCCAAATCAAAGTTCAGCACATCTCCATTCCCATCCAACAGATTTCCGTACACTCGCATGTCGTCCGTGTGGATACGCGTCGTGGACAACGATGACCAGGGCGTTCCAGGAAGTCCGAGCGTGACATCACCTGACGCGGGCAACACGTTCGTTGACGTGCTGTTCAGGTCGAGTTGCATGGCGAGACCCCCCCGCTCGAGTCCCGTCCCCAACACAATCTCGTCGACGGCCACCCCATCGGTCCACATGGACGACCACGCATCGGGTGTCGGTGCACCCAGCCTTCGATTCGCGAGACCAGGGGCGAAATCACTCCCCACGGACTCGAATCCGAATCTGAGCGGGTCGATCGATCCACTGACGACGCGCTCCCCGTCCACGTTCGCATGTACCCACGACACATTGACGGTCGGGACTTCCAGGGCCGCGAAGGCATACGCACCCGAAATCCGTTCGGACGGCAGGGTCCCCGTCGATACGTGAGACGCATTCAAATTCGCCGATATTGACGATGCGTCGATCGTGCCCAAGATATGCAGACTATTCACGTCCACATAATTGCCCGAAAGGCGAGCGGGATCGATGATCCCAGTCGTCAATTGGGACGCGTCGAGATTGGCGTCGACGTTCCCCGCCACAAAGTCATTGACGAGTGCCAGATTTGCGAACGAGTACGGTACCCCTCCACTGCCAAATCTCTCGGCGGACAATGTTCCCAACGTGAGCTGTGTCGCATCCAGATTATCGATGGTGTTCCCGACGAACAGACCGTTCTCGATTTCAGTCAACTGGTCTTGGACGGGTCGATGTACGTCTTTTACAAATGCACTCTCCGTCACCGTGACACCCGTCGTGACCAACGACGTTCTGTCGGATGCAACGATACGCATGGGATCAAACGAAGTCAGGGTGACCGTATCGGCATCAAGCTCAGTGGCGAGCGCGTTGCCGAAGGCGTACGATCCCTGGAAACGGGAGGGGTCGAACGTCCCCGAGACGAGACGCGCTCCGTCGAGGATCCCGGTCGCCTCAACAGCAACGACATTTCCCGTCGTCTCGAGCGACGTAAATCCGTATGATCCCGTGAGACGGGCATCGTCCAACGATCCTCGGACGACGGATGTTGTCCGGATATTCCCGGAAGCGGTTTGCGCAGTGACGTTTCCAACCACATCCAACGACGCAAACGCGTACGTCCCATCGAGTCTCGCGTCATCTATTGTTCCCCCGATAATTGACGATGCGTTTGCGCTACCTACCAATGTCGTGGACGTGAACACGTCCGAAACGACCACATTTCCGACTCCATAATCGCCGACGATGAATCCAGCATCCAGGTGACCCGTATCCATGAACGAGGCGTTCCCGATACCCGCACGTTCGAACGACGAGACGCCGAGCGTATTGGATTCTTTGCCGGACGACAACACCTTGTCCGGTTCCACACCCTTCAAAATGAGACCGGTCGTCGTGACGTTGCCGTCGATTTGGACCAGGGTCATCTCATCGCCAGTCCGGTCGAGGGTGAGGCGTCCCGCGGAACTCTTTAACGAATATCCATCCACGGAAGCGTCACCGACCGTGACGTTGGCGGAAAGAAAGATGAAGTTCGACGAATGAGTAGTCATCTTCCATATGCGTGGATAATATGATGGCACCTGTCTTCAGGACACGTACCCCGGCTACAAAAGACTCGTGGCCATAATTTGTTGACGTACGGTAAATGGTACCCACATTGATCGATCGGTCTGTCCCGCCCCATCTGTCGTCGAGCAGCACGTCGAACGTGGTCACTGGCGGATGGATGGATGCCGTGTACGCCTACGCACATTGCGGCGGGGACGAGACGTTCCCCGGCTCGGTCCACGATCTGAAGGCGGGCGGACCGCACGCGGCACCCATCCGCGGCATCAGTTCGTTGTGGATTCCGAGTGGGTACACGGTAATCCTCACGCGCGACGACGGACGCACGATCACATACGGACCGTATACAACCTCCAAATTCGCAGTGTGTCTCGTGGACGTCGGATACAATGACCGTATCGTGTCATACCAAGTATATGACGGCAGCGTCACCACGAATTCACCGACGACGGCACCAGTGTTCCAAACCACGGCAGTGCCAGTCACGACGGCGGCGCCAGCCACGACGGCAGCACCGGTGTTCCAAACCACGGCACCAGCCACAACGACGGCAGCACCGGTGTTCCAAACGACGGCGGCGCCAGCCACAACGACGGCAGCACCGGTGTTCCAAACGACGGCAGTGCCAGCCACGACGGCGGCGCCAGCCACGACGGCAGTGCCAGTCACGACGACAGCACCAGCCACGACGGCGGCGCCAGCCACGACGGCAGCACCGGTTACCTCGGATACATGCATGAGACCCGCCGACGGGTCATCATTCATGGAACGGGATACGGGTGCACTGTTCCGGTACGAAAACGGCGGACTGCGTGCCTACGGATCACACGACGTCTACAAAAGTTGGGGCTCGTCGCCGTACCTCGTCAAGTCCACAGACTACCTCACGCGGTGCTTCTCGAAGGGACCACCGATGAGTGCCCGCGTCATCCAGACGACGCCGCCACCAAATACCACGCCGGCGCCCCACCCGTCGTTCGATCCGACGGTGTACGTCATGGTCCACGCCGATTCGTACCTGAATAACCAAGGTCTCAACGTCCTTTCCCTCGAATTCGGACAACTCAACATCAACGAATTCGCCGATAAAGATCTATCGCAAATCTGGATGATCAACCCGGACGGACACGTACGCAGCGTCTCCGGGGACGGTCATTACATCGCCGCCAGTGACGATTGTCTCGCGCCAACCACATTGTCTCGTCCGTCGACGGCGACGCGATGGTCCATCCGGCCCACGGGCACGCATCAGTACGCGTACACCATGCACGCGGGCTGCGGAACCGCGCTCGCGCGCGCAGGTCGAGGCACAACCCTCACCGCCAAAGGAGATACGTGGTTCGTCGTCCCAGTCGGACGAGCACAAATGGAGTAATTTACACGTAATCAATCGGGCTACCTCAACGACCGGGCATCGTCACTCGGGCATCGTCACTTGGGCATCGTCATCGTCAGTACGCCGGAGCCCCGATCTTCTTCATCCGTTTCAGGTACTTTTGCGCGTGCGACGCCACTTGCGTCGGCGAACGCGTACAAACGTACTCACGGGATATAACGGACCAGTTGCCGGGTCCGAGTGCGCGCAAACCCTCCAAAAAGCGATCGTGCTCGGCCATCGTCCATGACCCACGTCTGAACATCCCACTTCCGCGGGACGTGTCATCGGAGTCCTCGGCAACTGGAGGCGTATACGCCGTCTTGTACTTCTGTATGGTGGTCCGAATCAACGCCAATTTGGTCCGCAACGTCGCGTTTTCAGATTTCAGGGATCGCACCGTATCGACACAGGCATCGTCCACCGCGTCCATAACGCGCGCGGTCAACCATAAACGCGACAAATTGTCATCTGAAAACTCGGGAAGCAAGCAACGTGACACGCTTGGGACACTCATCTTTAGGGTGTTTTAAATGCGAATTCAAAGCCGGTCTCTGGAGGATGAATTCAAAATCAGAGGGGTCGTAAGACACATCAAAGTCACCAGTTTGTACGACAAACTGGTGGCCGAAGCCTTTTTTGGGTTGTCATTCGTTCGTTAGTTGTGTGCAGTGTTGATTCGTAGTCGTCATGTCGCTATTGTAGTATTAGTATTATGCATGTGTCCAATGAGTAAACGTTCCATCGTCGTCCATAATTGAATTACTGCAAAGAGAAGGAATGTGCGTGCGAGCGTGAGTGCGACAGCGATAGCGAGAGCGATAGCGAGAGCGAGAGCGAGAGCGAGTGCGACAGCGAATGACAAGTGAGCGAATGACAAGTGAGCGAATGACACGTACCGAAGAGTAGGCGAGTCCTCCCATTCCCGAAAGAATCCTGAGGACATTGTATGACTCGGCATAGACCAGCGCGGACGTCAGGTTGGCAGCGTCGACGAGGGTGGTGTTCTCATCGAGTGCAACATCGACGTTGGCGGCAGTTCCAGCCTTCGTTGTCAGCACAAGAGTAGCATTGTCGATCCTACTAAGGTTCACACTGCCGGATGGCTGAATCTGCTCATCCGGCTTCAGACTGAAACTGTACAGATACACGCCACTGGCCGGCTTGGTCTTGATATGCTCCCATGGCTGGACCTGGTTGAAGTATGCACCAGTGCGCTCGTCCATGCGATCGTGCCCATTGAGTTGCAATTTCGCGGACTGGAGAGGAGCGTACCGATCGATATCGGTTCCACGCGGTCCAGTTGTGAACTCTCCGTGGAGATCTCCCTTGATGCCCCATACCAAAGTCTTGACCGGGTGATTGAAGTTCAACCTCAGGTTAGACGTACGAGACGTCGCGCCCGGAGCAATGGTCTCTGCTCCAGTGTGCTGGACGACAGTGATCAAATACTCGTGACTCTGCAGAAGTTGAAAATTTGATGTGTGAGCGATGGGGTTCATGGTCGATGTGGGCGCAAATAATGACAGAGGATCGAGTAAAATAACGCACCTGCTGCGAGAAACGCTTGCGCTCAGAACTATCGAGGTAGACGAAGGTACAGTACAGCGTCGCGGTCGGCTCGACGCTCGAGTCGACGCCGTTGAGGGCCATGTTCGGGCCGGACTCGAAGGTGAAGTTGAGCCTGACCTCATGATCTGCAGGGGTTGGTCATAGAGAGACGACGGTGTGAGTTGTTGTCGGGACGTTGAGGTATCGGGTCACAGTTGGGAGGAATAGGGCACGTACACTGCAGGGCCACAAGGGGCAGCGACAGCGATGGGCTGCGGCAGAAGAAAAACGTCAGGGGGAGGAAGAAACGCTTGCTGACGCCGACATCAGATCCGGCAGCCGGCTGGTCGAAATCGGTAAGACGCCTGTACCCGGCCTTCTCATCACTGCTGTGATAGATCTCGCTGAACAGACGAGACCAGTCGGACGTGTACTTGTCGATCTTCTGGCCACCAATCTCCAGTTCGACCTCCTTGACAAACTGCTCGGCAGGGTAGAAGGATGCCGTGGAGTTCTTGGTGAGGGTCACCTCGAGGAAACAGGTGTGGAGCAGATCCCCATTGCGGGGAATCGTCACGGTGACACGCTTATTGAAGCCGACAGAGCCACTGAACGTGGTCTGGATCGACTCAAGAGCAAACGACGTGTACCTGCAAAGGATAATGAGAGACGGGAGTGAGTGGGTAACAGAGATGTGTTGATGGACATTGTCGTTGAGGCGCATTCATTCAGAACTTACCTCTTGTACACCGACTTCCAGAAGGAAATGGAGGGGTTCCCGGTCAGGTAAATATCTACATTGGATCGGTACGAGCGAAGTGCAGTAGTTGGTCATGTTCGTGGTGCGTGAGGCGGGGCGGTCATAATCGTATGAGGAGCGTCACGTACCCTGAGAACCGTACGCAACGAGTTGAAGCCTGCACAGTGTGTGAGCAGTAGAATGTCAGAGATCCGTTGGATGTGTCGACGACGAGATATCTGGTACCAGTGCTAGAAGCAAACGTACAAACCGCCAGACATGTATGTATGTGTGTGTGTGTGTGTTAGACCAAAAGGTAGTCTGTGCAATGATAATAATTGTCGCCGATTCTCCGCAGGAAGCGTGCGCGAAATCCGGATGGTATTTATCTTGAGGCGGCTCAATGAGGACCAACGCACACCCCAGAGATCAGCCGCGGCCGCGACGAGTCATCGTCGTCCCCCGTCTCGATGTCACACGGGACCAAGCGCCGTGGCCCGACGAGGAAGAGGAAATCGATCCGTCGTATTCACCGTCGTCGAGTTCCGGGTCGTGCAGTCGATGCGACGACAGTGATGGCAGTGATAGCAGTGAGAACATGACTGACAACAACAGTGACGCGTCTGCGTCGGACGATGACGATGGCGAATGTGACGAGTCGCCACTTTCGTCTTGGGGCACGTCGCTGGAATGTTCATCGGACGACGAGGAGGATGACGAGTCAGAGGGTGACGAGTACGATGACGACGAGGTGGAATACATCGACTGAGTTCATGGAGTTCGAGGACTTTGGCGAAATTATCTAAGCACACAGTACCGAATCAGGTACCTATCACGAAATGGCCAAGATTGTTGGAGAAAAGTCTGCCGTCTGGAAGGGAAATGCCGATGTCACAAAGGGAGGAAAGACCAAGAAGGATATTCTGCGTCTGTCCGTCGGAAACGGAAAGTACCGTTACGTCTTCAAGAGCAGGTACAACCAGGGGAAGAAGATGATGCAGAACCCCAACGTCAAGGCCGCGTTCGAGAGGATGAAGATCCCTAAGAAGAACGGGAAGTCAAAGAAGACGACAAATATGAGGGTCTAGACCCATCAGAATCTAGAACTTATTCTAGTTACAACTCTCGACACCACACGCACACATCATGGCGAACTCTTCGGCAATCATCCTGCACTCCAAATTCGACCCAGCGAATCAAATGCTGTTCTCACCCCTCCAAAAATCGAGTAAGGGGCAGAAGATTGTCTACATCAATCAGGCGAACAAGCAAAAGGTTCGAGTTCAAACGCCGCCCATGCGCGCCATCTTCGGCCTGTCCCGTTTCGATGACGCCAATACGGGTGCCTCGTCGTTCTCTCTCGATTTGAGTTTCAACGGACGCGAGGAGAACCCCAAACTGGATTTCTTCCTCACAAAACTCAGGGAGATGGACCAACACCTGCTCACGGTCGCACAGGAACGTTCGACCGAGTGGTTTGGGAAAGAGATGAGCAAAGAGATCCTTTCCGAGTTCCACCGTCCGAGCGTCCGTGATCCCTCCGATCCCAAATACCAACCGACGGTCAGGCTCAAGGTCACCGGGTATTCGGAGATTTACGACGAACAGCACGAACGCGTCGACATGGACCAGATCACCAAGGGTGCGTTGGTCCGTGCCATCGTCGAACCGTCGTTTTGGATCGTGAACAAGTCATTCGGCATCTCCCTGCGTATATTACAGTTGGAGATCATCTCGAGGCCGGCGGGCGTCAACGGTTTCGCCTTCCAGGAAGAGGAAGACGAAACCATGGGAACCGGCGATGACGATGACAAGGAGAACGCGGGACAAGCGTTCCTATAAGTTGTTCTCATCCTCGACGCGTATTTTCAGTCTTAATATTTTAGCGTTTTAACGAAAGTACTAGACGCGACACCACATCATGGGAAACACGGAGACCACGCACACGTCACACGCCGCGGGGGTTGACGGTACCATCGAAGACGTACCCTACGAGACCACCAACGTTGCGAGTGACGGTCACGACGGCAACGGCGGCAACGACGGTCACGACGGTCACGGCGGCAACGACGGTCACGACGATGGGGTTGCTCAAGACGTTCCCCCTCAGGACCATGTGGACTCGGTGGACGACGAGACGCCACCAGTCCAAGGACCTGCTGTTGCCGCGTCGGGCAAACGGAAGCGGGTGAGCAAGTGGACGTCTATCGAGAACACGACGTTCGATCAGTCCCTGGACCGTCAAGGAGACGTCTTCGTCCTCAAGATGAGGACGCCGCTGTACATTCTCTCGCCGACGGTGCGACTCCAGACCGCGCTCTTCGACGATGACGAGGAACTCCAAGCGTACGCCACCTTCAAAATGAAGTCCACGCATTTATCGGCGTTCAGGGAGTTGGAGGAGACCCTCCTCGACGCCACCAAGAAGAACAAGGAATCGTGGTTCGGGTCCGACGTCACCGACGAGTTCCTGGAGACGAGTTTCAAGCGGTTCGTCGACCCCGACTCGAAGACGTTGACGGTGAAAATCGACGAGGGTCTGGGAGGTAAAGTATCCGTCGGAACGGGGACGAGAGTCAGGGTCGTCCTGTCGTGTCCACACGCTATCTTCACGCGCACACAGTTCGGTATCCCATGGACCGTCACCGTGATCAGGAGCATCGAGAACACGGAAGATATGTACTTGTTCGACCCCGAGGAGGACGCCCGTCACGCCGGCGTATCCAAGGACCTGCTCTCTCATCTCGCCCAGGAACGGTGCGATGACGAGATGTTGGCAGAAACCCTCTGATTCTGGACGCGTCGAGCGTCGTGCAACTTTTTATATTGTAACCCTATATAACCTCGAATGAACAACACTCAGAAGATTATTCGCGTCGTGTTGGCCGTCGCAATCCTGTGTGTGATCTGGAACATTTACACCGGATGGAAGCAAGGCAAGGAGAACTTTGAGAGTTGGGACGCTCGCGATTACCTCTACGAAACCCTGCCGCCGAATCCGGCCGGCGCGGGTCCCGGAATGACACCGCAACCTTCTGGCGCCGAGCCAAAGGTCCCCCAGGCGTTCGGCGTGAGCACCGACCTCCTGCCGACGCGCGGTCCCAAGACCGATGACTGGAGCGAGTTTGCTCCTCGCGATGCCCTCAACCAGAAGAACTTCCTGGAAGCGTCCCAACTCATCGGACAGAACACCGTCACGGGATCGTTGAAAAATCCTAACATGTCGCTCCGGGCAGATCCGCCGATCAAGCGGGACGACCAACTCAGCCCGTGGCTGATGTCCACCTTTGACGCCGACCCGCTGCGCAAGAAACTCGACTGCTAAGTACATATACCCTGTTGAGTTGACTCATTGATCTCCTGTTTGTGTCCATGATGATGATGTGTGGTACCACACAATTGTATTCAATGAAACGGTTTCAAACGAGAGCGTTTCATTTTCCACACGTGAAGGGCAAGAACCTCTCCTCGTCCAAGGGGACCGCCGGGAAGATGCCGAACGATACGCGCCCCCCCGAGTCCAAACTGGTCATCGAACCCATGCACGGTGCTTGTCCGAAATACGACAGCATCGTCCTCTCGAGCGGAGGCGTCAGAGGAATCGCTCATCTGGGTGCCCTGCACGTCTTACATACCCATTTCCCGTCATCGTTCGAGAGCGTCCGGTACTTCGTCGGGAGCAGTGCGGGTGCCGTGGTCGCGGCCATGCTCGCGTTAGGTCACTCGCCGCGAGACGCAATGGATGCGTTCGTGATCCCGTTCACGTACAAGAAAGATATTCGTCTCCACATGCTCAGCACCATGTTTGGACTGGAGAACGGCAACTCGCTCGAGACCTTCCTCGCGAGCATCGTCGACAAAGACGTCACGTTCAAGGACATTCACGACGAACGTGACGTCGTCTTATCGGTCCTGGGCACCAACCTCCACCACGGCACGACGGTCATCTTTGACGCAGTGAGAACACCGTCCATGTCGGTATTCGATGCCCTGCGCATCTCCTGTTCCGTCCCGTTGCTCTTCAGCGCGTACAAATTGAACGGTGAGTACGTTTGTGACGGTGCCATCAGCGATCCGTTCCCGGTGGAACGGGCAATGGACACGTACGGATGCACCAAAATCTTGGGATTACGCTTCGATACCTTCAGCGCATCCACTCGTAACAACGAATGGTCACTGGACACGTACCTCGGCACGGTCGTCGATACGATGATTCATTCACAGTCGCACATGATCCCGAGGCGGCGAGGTGTGACGACGGATATCGTCAAGTTGACCACGCCCGAAGGCGTCTCGGGCATCAATTTTGATATTTGCGCCGCCAAGAAGTACGATATATTCGATAGCGGCGCCGAGAGTATGGTTTCGTTCCTCAAAAAGAAAGCGTAAGACATCTAACATCTAGATACCGGTTCCATTGACGGGAGGTTTTTGACATGCACATTATGCAGTCGGGGTATAGGGTGCGCGGACGAGTCCCATCTCTACTCGCTCCATGAAGACACTGGATTTGTTCAGTGGGATCGGGGGGTTCCATTTGGCACTCAGACCGTTCGGATTCGAAACCACGGCGTTCTGCGATATCGAAGAAAGGTCAAGGACCGTGCTTCGAGCCCGGATGGACGACGGCAACATTCCCAACGTCCCCATCCACGAAGACGTCAGGTCCGTGACCTTGGGTCCGGGGGACGTGGACATGATCGTTGGAGGGTTCCCGTGTGTCGACTTTTCTAAAATGGGACCTCGGGAGGGTATCCAACTCCGGCGCGAGATGGAACCCGGTCAACGTACCGAAGGGCTCAGTCGGAGCGCACTGGTCCACGAACTCATCCGTCTGACGAACGAAGGTCGTCCTTCCTTCGTCTTCATGGAAAACGTGGCCAATATCGTGAATTATACCGCGTTTGACGAGATCATGAACTCGTTCCGCGACATGAATTACGTCGTCAGGTGGAGCGATACGCGGGCCAGCGATTTCGGGGCACCTCACCAACGGCATCGTTGGTGGTGTTTGGCCGTCAGAAGGGATACTCCGTTCCACGTCCTGGAAACGAAGCACGGCGTTGTTGGCGGTGTCCACATGTTTGATTGGTCGAAAGACCGTGAACCCGAACGCACGGGACCGACAGATGACAGGGCACGCAACTTTTTACTCGGTAACTCCCTCGTTCCGTGCGTGGCCATGCGCATGTTCATCAATCTGTGGACGGCAAACAACGACGTCTCCATCGCATTGAATCGTCGGTCGTGGTCTCTTGATCGGACGACAGACGGGTACATTTCCCTTACAAAGGAAACACACCCGCCACGAAACATCGTCCTGGACCCGCACGCGTACCAATCACCCGTACCCCCCGGTCCCAAACTACGTCTTCCCATCCTCGTCGAACCGAAACCCATGACACATTGGGCCACGCCGCGAGCCAACTCATTCGGCCCGTCGAATTATTTGACCACTCGGTCCACCAGGGACCTGTCCACCCAGGTCCGTTTCGAAGTAGACACGTTGACGGATCGAGGCGCTCGTTTGAGCGGCAACTTTGTCGAGTTTCTTATGGGGTACCCAGACGGATGGACCTCTGTACTTTGAAATCGTTTGAAAGAACAGAAGTATGTGTATGCACGAGCAAACCGTTCGCCACCATCGGGACCAAACGGCTCGTCATCTGTATCTCGACGCACAGGACAACGACGGATGGACCGCGCTTCATCATACGTCCGTACACGGAAATATGGACATCGCCAAACTCCTTCTCGACGCGGGCATCGATACCCACATCACCGATACGAGGGGACGGACGGCAGCAGACGTCGCAAGGGAAAACGGCCACGTGGCCTTTGCCCAATTCGTCGAACGGTCTTCTTGATTTACATGTACATGTAACGTCTTTAACGTCTTCAACGTCTTTACCGTCTCGCACGCAATTTGGCTCGTCGTGTCCGGTTCATCGCGTCGGCTTTCTGCATGCGCAACAGAATGGCCTTGATGCGTCTGGACGCCTCGCTCCTCGGCGCACTCGTTCCCGCGTTCTTGATATTCATATTATTATTACTATTCGTGAGCCACGGCCCCAAACCGTACTGCCCTGCGCGGCGAGCCGGACGTCGAGTCGGCTGGTCTGACTTCGGCTGAGAAGACTGACCAGACGGAGAAGACCTCGAGGGGGGACGTCTGTTAGCCTTATTCGAAGCATTATTCGAAACGTTTGGAGATTCGTCGGTTCTCTCCGACAGACGACGACGCAGTTTCCTCACCAGTTTTCCGAGTCCCAAGGTCGCAGCAGCGATCATCCCCACGGTCAACACACTCGGATCATCGTACCCGGCGTTGGGCACCGGTATCGGACGAGGCGTGAAACCAATGGGAGGTTGTGCGACCGTGATCAGTGCTCCACGAGACGACGTTGGCGACTTCAGGGTCTTCGTTCGCGCAGTCATCGTCGCCGCCGGTAGTTTGCCGGGTACCGACGCGACCATTCGGTACATCGAGTTCACGGGAACGGTCGACTGACGCATCATGGTATTCATCGTGACGGAATTCGATCGTCTTTTGAACGAATTGATGTTGGACGGAGACATCCGAGGCAACTTGTCCAACTTGTCCAACTTGGACCGACGGGTTGACGCGGTGAAAGTCACCGCCAGTGACGCCGCAAGCGCCACACCCAACAGCGTATACCTGCTCTTTTCCAACTGGTGTTTGTGTTTCTGCAACTGGGTTCGTATCGTTGATCGAACGCGGAGCGCCTCATCGCGCTGCGCACGAAGTTTGAACCAACCCGACGATTTCTTTGACGTTGGCGTCACGGCGGTATTCCGAGTGCGTGATCGAGCACGTCGAGCCTCCAGAAGTTCGGCCGTACGCTTCGACAGGTCACGTTCCAGTTTCCTGATCCGTGCTTCGCTTTCGCGCAAAGCACGTTCGTCCGATCCGATGGTGATGTTCAGTTGAACCACATCGCGCGCAGCCTGCGTCACCGTCGGACGCGACACGGTTCTCATCGGCGTCGACGGTAACGTTGGTGACGACGTTGACGACGACGTTGACGACGTTCTTGACGACGCTGATACCGGGGCGGAGACGACTTCTTCTACGGCTTCTTCCTGGAGACGTTTCGGCAACCACGCCACGATCTCCTCCATTTCACCTTTATACGTGGCCAGAATGGTCTCGATGACCTGGTTGGCGCGTTCCGTGCCGCTCGACGCGACCAGATTCTGGACGACATTTATACGCACGGCCGGCTCGATGTACGAAAACGCATCCATCATACTCTTCCTGATCTTCTTGAACTGCGCAGGAACATCCAACGCGTCCCGGAGCACCGTCGCGGCGGCGTCAAAGGCACCGAACGCTTTTTCGTACCGCGCGAACATGGTCTTTGCACCCGCATCATCACTCGAACGGATGTACGTTTGCAGGGTGGTCATGCTCATCTTGCGCAGATTCGTGCGCAGCGTATCCAAGTGCCGTTTCTCCTTGGGGTTGGAGACCAATTTCGACATCAACTCCTTCGTCCATCTGGTTATTTGAGCATTCGTCACGTTCTTCGAGGCGGATGAGGATACCAGTTCGGGGAACATGACCATGAGTTTGGCGTGGACGGCGACGATATCTTTCACCAGGGGCTCCATCTTGCGGACCAGACCCTTGATGTGTCCATCCAACCGCTGCAGAAACTCGGCACGACTGGTGTTCTTGTTCTTCAACTGGGCTTTCGTCACCTCCAGAGGACGGAACAACATGTTCCGAGTCACCGATTTGCCCAACGTGGTAACCACCTCGGTGACGAACCTGTTGGTGGCAACGGCCTCGGCCGTGAGGGGGACCACGACGGTACCTCGTTCGTCAACGCGGGCATCGGTCCAGGCGTAATACGACCAGGACGACGTACGTCGACTCTCACCCGAACCGTCATTGACCTGTCGGAACCGGATGGTATCGATGAAAGACGAGAAGTTCTGTTTAATCATCATCTCCACGACCAACATCTTCATCCCGCCGTCGGAAGTCGTACTCTTCTCCAGATCTCGAACGAAACTCTGGACGCTACGAGACGACGCATACTCGGTCCGCGACCCAACCTCCACGATCTTCCTCACTTTGCGGACGAGAGGAGGCACACCTTTCTGTACACCTTTCTGTACACCTTTCTGTACACCAGTCTTCTCACTCCTCGCGGCGTTGTTCTTCCTCGTCTGTGGACGCGATCGCACGACTTTGCCAAAGTTGATGGTCGGAGGCCCGACCGTCTGCAACGACCCCGAGGGGGTTGCCACCGGCATTGGCGGCGGGGGAGGCGGGGCTTTCGGCGGCATTATACACTACAGACGATAATATTGCCGTCTGTAATTATACACTGTATGTCGGGACTTCTACCGGGACTGGGGATTCTGGGCGTCGCCAATCAAGTATGTGGAATCGAAAAACAAAAGTACACCTTCTTCGGCCCGAACATTGAACCGGGATGCAAATCCAACGTCACGTACGGTACCTCGTCGTCCATGGTCGTTCTCTCGTCGGCGAGCATGATCCTCATCTCGTTCATGCCCGTTGTGGGTATGGGTCTCTCAGGACTCTTCGTCGTCCTGTGTGTACTCTTTACTGTATTGGGTAACTCGGTGAAAAAACAATGACAAATATAACTTTAAATGCGCGAACGGGCAAGAGATTTCTTAGTCCGGAGAGTATTTGATCACAAGAACCACGTGGACAACGCGAATCATTCGATTCATTCGAATCATTCGAATCCTGCCAATCAACATTCGAATGATGATCATTCCGCGGAAAACGCCGCCGCGTTAGAGACGCGTGTATTCAACTGGTGCATTCGTCATGCGACGGACGCCTTGCACATCGTTCCCAGTTGGTCGAATCCACACTTCAAACAAGTTTACACCCAAAAGATCCTGAGCATGCAAATCAACCTGTGCAACCCGAGGAACCCAGACCTGTGGACACGTCTGATCAAGAAACAAATCACGTACTCGTGGCTCGTCCAAGCAGAACCGTACGATATGTTCCCACAACTGTGGACGCCAATCATGCAAGAGGTCGCCCTCAAACGGCTCCGGAAAGAGTCCTCGCTCAACGTCGACAATGCACCAGACGGAGCGTTCCAATGTCACCGTTGCAAATCGAAGAAAACCCAATACTATCAACTACAGACCAGGAGCGCAGACGAACCCATGACCACGTTCGTCACGTGTCTTCAGTGTTCGCGGCGATGGAAGTGCTAATCTCATCGGAGTCGAGTGGACATGCTCACGGCAATACCAGCGAGGACGACGGCAATCGCCAGGGCGATCACGATCACGTACCGTTCCACGGCGCTCATAACGCGTCCCCCCCCATCATTCGGAGCGACGGTGGTCGCGGGAAGCGTGGTCATCGGGGTCAACGGCACGGACGCCATGGACACGGCCGGACTGGTGGTCCCCGGCATGGAAGACGATGTGGCGTCTGAAAGGGACGGTGGAAGGGACGCTGGAAGGGATGACGGAAACGTCGGGGGATCGTTCATGGTCCCGTCGAGCGACGGAGGAAAAGTCGTCGACATGCCGAGGGCGGGTGATGCGGTGATGGAATTCATGAATGTCTAGGATATTCTTATAGCGCGAGATTATATACAGTGTACTGTAATCGTATGATCATCGATCAGGACAAAACGTATTGTATCCTCCACGAACAGACGTTCAGGACGACGCGCGACACACGCGCCTTGACCGCACGTCACGGCAACCTGGTACTCGAGGAGTACACGGGTTCTCCCAACCAACTCTGGAAACTGTTCCCCTCCGGGAAGATCAGAAACGAGACGGGTGTCTACATATCGTATGACAGAGAGGGGATCGTTCGCGTGAAAGCGACGTTCGAACCGCCCGAAAAAGGCTTCGCGGTCCACGTCGAGGGGGGACATCCCTATGCGGTCTCATTGTCACCGCAGGAAGACGAAACCGTCGTGATTCGGTCCTCACACGGCTCGCGGTTCGTCGACATCGAGGACCGAGGCGTCGGCGGCGGAACGTGGTTTCTGGTGGACGCCAAAGCGTTGGCACTGTTCGACCAGGCATCAGCGGTCCCGTCAACGTGACATGTCATTCGACCAGATATCCATACAGTATACGCGTTCACCGTAACGCGACGATGTTCTTGGCAACCTTGGACGCGAAGAGACAAATCATTCGTTCCATGACGAAGATCACCATCGGGTAGTACTCGACGCCGAACCTGTCCAGACACTCGTCGGTCGTCATCTTTGCAATCTCCGTCCCCCGTTCATGGTAGCCACTGTCTTTCCACAACACCCTACGAACGTCAGGCGATGCATCGATCTGTTGCACGAAGTATGCCATCATCCTACAATACTTCCGCATGATGGCAGGACTGCTCACCCAGTAGTTACAGTAGAACGACGGAATGGCGTCGGATACCACCATCTCCGTATCGTTCCAACCGATGCACGCCCACGCCACTCTCCACGCGCTCGTGAATCCCGGGTGCCAATGCTCTGCCGTTCGAACGAGCGGGTCACCGCGGTACATGAGCGCCACGAAATCCGAGTCGTTCGAGGACGCGTCAGCACACACTTTGGCGACGTGTTTCACGTGCGGCTGTTTCTTCGAGGCCGACCAGGCGATACATCCCACCCAGTCGACGTCCATCCACGTCGATTCGTGCTGCATCAAGTACGAAACGTACATGTGATTCTCAAGGTACGGTTGATCCTGCGGCAACATGATGGGTTTCGCCCACTCAAACGGTTCATATTCATCCGAGGCGGCGACAAACGCATCTTCCGTCGGACACAACACGTACACAAGTATCTTCATCGTATTGTAGACGTACACTTGTGAACGTTTTTGTCCCACGGAAATATCTTGCACGCTCTGAAGTCACGATGAGCGATGTCCACATGGACATTCAAATGGAAACAACCGATACGTCACCGACGAAGCACCAGCAAGAGGAGGAAGACGAGGACACAGTAGACGCACAAACGATGGAAGCGGATGACGACGTGTGTGACGACGATGAAGACGACGACGACGACGATGACGACGACGACGATGACGACGATGGCGTCAGGCCGATTCCTTTCCTCAAATTCCAAAACGATCCATTCATTCCTTCGAATGAGCGACTTTTGACGACGCTCAGATCCCTTCACCGAAACGAGGAAGCCATTACATTCGAGAACCGAGCGGAGGATCTGGAGTTCATGGTCAGAACGACGTCTGAGAGCACGGACGCGGTGATGACCTTCGAAGTAGTGGTACCACACGATCCGGCCGAGGATAAGGGCGAGTACCTCAAACGTCTCTTGGACCGCGAGTACGCATGTGCACCCGACGAGGCAGGCGACTACGTATTCGATACGTTGGTCGTGTCCCGGGAAGCACGAGCCGAAGATGCAGACGAGGTCAAGGATACGCTCAACTATTACTATAACGTCTGCATCTGCGAATGTCATCGGAACCTGGTCAAAACGGACGACCTTCATGGACTGTGTTTCGAGTGTGAGTTGCGGTCGTTAAGTTCGTCCGGGGACGCCAAGGGGAACAGACCAGTGTGTATCGTGTGTTCCGATGACGTCAAGACGCCGAGGGGCTTAGTCACCATGCCGTGCTGCAAACAAGCCATGCACAGAAAATGCTTCCAGTTGTGGAAACAAAAGAGCGCCTTATCGTGTCCCGTTTGTCGAAAATGATGACGATGTAAACATCATCCTCACACAAGGTGACCGTAGTACCACTTCGGCAAGGGACCAGACAGAGGCACGCCGCCCGCCATGTTATCGGGACGCTTCCGACGCGGCACAGTCGTCGTCCGGGTCCTGTTCGAGGTGGAAAGTGTACGCGTGTTCCCATTCCTGCGCTTCCTCACCGCGTTCCGGTTGTTGCTCATCGACCGATTCGACATGATCTTCTCTTCCCTGCGGAGCATGGTTTTCATCGCGTTTCTGTTTGTCGTCGACAGGGACTGGATCGCGTCCAAGACCTGACGTGCCGCGTGGGTGGACGGCAACGAAAACTTTACGTTGTGGAGAACGGCCAACAGAACCAGGCTCTGCCACTGCCATCCGAGTTTGCGGAACTTGATCAGGACGCTGGACGGTGTGTGGTACGACATGCGATAGGTATATCCATACACCGGAAATTAAATCATCATCAGCGCGAGTCGATGGATGATGCACTCACATCGCATGGCGCTTTTTGTGCGGTCTCGGATTCGCATTGATGCCCCTCACAGATCTCTTACGTTTCTTTCCGCGTGGCGTTGTGTTATATATACAGTTTGATTTACAGTTTGATTTTCACCTGGTCAGTGACGGATTGACGACAGACTGGACACTTGACATACTTTTCGGTCCGATCGTACACCTCGACTTCCTCGAAGCACGATGAGCATACCGTGTGTCCACACGGTACCAGTGCTTTCACGTCGGCGAGTGGACCGACGGCATGGTCTGCGTGGCACACGGGACAGATTTGGCAAAAGAGACGGATATGCCCACCGGTCCACGGACAACGGGGACACCGCCCGTTCACCGTCCACGAATCAACACAATCCTGACAGAAGGCGTGTCCACACGCGACGAACAGCGACAGGGATACCGCCTCGAACGAACACGTCGGACACGCGCGATTTTCACTTTGACTCAAGTCCACGTCATCTCCGACTTCCGGCGGGCGTGTCAGGTCGATGGTGACGCATTCTGGGACGGTTGGACTATCGTTATGGACGGAGCCGGACAACATGGCCCCGACGAAGACGCAGAAGACGCAGAGTTTAAAAATGAATTTTCGTTCGAGAACGTGTCACGCCGTTTTGCAACATGTACCGTCCCTATTCTCGACGTGATCCCGACACCACGTCGACAACATGTGAACGTATATGTCTGCGCGACGAGACGCGACGAGGAACACGTATCGAGCCATTCGGAACGAAAGTATTTGAACGCGAAATTTCTCGAAGCGCGTGGCTCGGCATCGCGTCACGTCTGTCTGTCCGAAGACGTTTCCCGGTCGTCGGGACGTTTGGTGTGGACGTCAGGTACGTGTCCGCGCGTCCTGACGTTCTCCCGACTGCTGGAAAGGTCTTGCGCAAGTCGACAGAAATTTCTGCACTGCGCGTGACTCGGCATCGCGTCACGTCGGCCGGTCCGATGACGTTTCCCGGTCGTCGGGACGTTTGGTGTGGACGTCAGGTACGTGTCCGCGCGTCCTGACGTTCTCCCGACTGCTGGAAAGGTCTTGCGCAAGTCGACAGAAATTTCTGCACTGCGCGTGACTCGGCATCGCGTCACGTCGGCCGGTCCGATGACGTTTCCCGGTCGTCGGGACGTTTGGTGTGGACGTCAGGTACGTGTCCGCGC